>Ga0209058_1000262_pt1 | contig 43629 bp, 38 predicted proteins | sample GraSoiAngelo_147_FD_185904 | JGI IMG/M metagenome (GOLD analysis project Ga0209058, IMG submission 185904) | Grasslands soil microbial communities from the Angelo Coastal Reserve, California, USA - 14_1009_05_40cm (SPAdes) (version 2) | ecosystem: Environmental > Terrestrial > Soil > Grasslands ... | reverse complement strand
TGGTACCAGGTGGGATGGAGAAGGTGTTCGAGGATATCAGCGCGATGCCGCCGGGACCACCGGACATAGGAAAGGTCAACGCGATCACGACGAAATATGGAGTCGAGTTCCTCCCAATCGGCTAGCTTGATAGCCCGTCTCTTTCGGGAGATTGGGTCATCGCCACATCCTCAGGCAGCTGCTGGCGTTGCGTTCGTTCGCTTCGGTCAAAACTCAAATTTCGAGCCCTTTCCCAGAGGTAATCTCATCCCTTGATGAGAGAGTCCTATCTCGTAGTCGGAATATGCCCTAGACCTGCACTAGACTACAAATCTGACCACGGTTCTTCCGACGTGTAGACCCGCCAATCTGAGTCGGACTGTGTGGAAGGATAGTCCATGAGGTGGGACTCGCGCACCAGTTTACCGCTACATACAAGCTGCCTTACTCTTGGCCCGTAGTTGAGCCACGAAGGATCCTTCCTGGCTCGCAAAGCCAGGGACCCAAAGTCCAGGCGATGTGGGGTTCAAGACCGGTGGGATTCGCCCGGCTGCCCGTTACTTGCGTACTCCCCCTTTTTTCAATAATTCCTTCGGACTGAAACAAATATCGGAGGAGGATTGAGCTGTTGAGGGAGAAGAAGAAGTCGGAGAACGTACCAATCACTTCTCAATCAGAAGTCCTTCATGAGTAGTTCCATTCCTTCACGGTTGTAGATTTCATGCATCTTTCGTGGTCTCTTGTCGTCGAATACTTTGTCGGCGTTCCACTTACAACTGAAAGCTGCCATCATCATTCCAACCCTTGCAGCGTCCACTCCCTTTTCTGTCAGTGACCAATGAACAACTCGCGGTGGAACAGCTCTCTCGACATTTCGGATGAGAAACCCATCCTTTTCGAGCTGTTTGAGCCGGGTAGCCAAGACTTTCGAAGGAATACCTGGCATAGACTTGAGGAGCATGTTGAAACGATCTATGCCGTAGAAGCCTACGTCGCGAACGATTGACATGGCCCATTTCTTACCGAGGATGTCGAGGGAAGTCTCGACTGGACAGTCTGCAAATTCTACGTTGACGAACTTGGGTTGGAAGTTTCTGTGGGTTCTTCTGAACCCGCTTTCTTGAGATAATACTTGCAAGCTTTCCTTTTACACAGTTTCCAATTATAAAGAACTAGCGGGGTTCAAGTCATTCATGCCAACGGTCGATGTATATGTCCGGGCGGATCTCTTCCCTCCTGGCACGGATCGTCAGCTGGGCGAGGAACTGACCAAGGCGGTACTCCGCGCAGAGCGCGTGGCGATTCCGGGGCCGTTCCACCTCAACAACACCGCCGCGTATATCCATCGGATGGACCCCCGCACAGTTCAAACGGCAGCTGCCGACTCAGCTCGGACGGTCCGCGTTCAGATTATCACACCCCCAAACGCATTGACACGCGATAGTCAGAAGCAACTCGTCAAGGAGGTCACAGATATTGTAACCAAGATCTCAGGAGATCCAATGCTGTCAAGCCGCACATGGGTGCTGCTGACCGAAGCTGCGGAAGGCGGGTGGGGAATCGCTGGTACGGCCTACGGCAAACAAGAGTTTGCGGATCTTGCGGTAAAGGCTGCCGCGGCCAAGGCGAAGTGAAGAGTTAACATCTGGCCCAGTCCAATCGCTGCATCCCTGCCCAAAGGGTGGTGATACACAGATATGAAAAGAGTAATTCCACTCTTAATCATCGCTCTGTTGGCAATACCTGTTTCGGTCGTCTTCGCTAATTCAAGGAGTCACGAAAACTCGGCCAAGCCTTCTGTCGTTCTGGTTCATGGTGCCTGGGCTGACGGCTCAAGCTGGAATCGTGTCATCTCGCGAATGCAGGACGAAGGGTTTGTGGTCTTCGCGGTAGCCAACCCGTTGCGCGGGCTCGCCTCCGACTCCGCCTACCTAGCAAGCTTCCTCAAAACCATAACCGGCCCAATCATACTGGTTGGACACTCCTACGGTGGAGCCGTGATCACAAACGCTGCTACGGGTAATGCCAATGTGAAAGCACTCGTGTTCATCGATGCATTTGCGCCAGACGAGGGAGAATCGTTAGCGTCGCTTTCGAGCGCTCCACCCCCGCCCGGACAACCAGCGTCCTGCCTCTCCGGTGACCCTACTCAAGTCTTCAATTTCGTCCCGTTGCCGAACCAAGACTTAGACCTCTACGTCAAACCGAGCCTCTTCCCATCGTGCTTCGCAAACGATCTCCCCGAGCAGAAGGGCGCAATTCTAGCCTCGACGGCCCGCCCGCTAGCATTCAGCACTTTTGCAGACAAGTCAGGTGCACCAGCATGGAAGACGATTCCGTCCTGGTACCTGGTAGGAACACTCGATAAAGTCATTCCGCCGTTTGCCCAGCTCTTCATGGCTCAACGCATCAACGCTCACATCGAACAGGTTAGAGGGTCGCACTTAGTGATGATCTCTCACCCGGACGCAGTTGTTGACCTGATAGATCAAGCGAACCAGTCGATACAGGAAGACCTCAACACGGGTTCACAAGAGACACTGGCGCCAGTCAACCTCTGACAACTAAACCAATGGGACTCTAAGCATAGGAAAACCTCTGAGCGCTCGCGCATCTCTAATCTATGGATGGGGATGCGAGAGATTTTGTTAGAGGAGGTAGTGGCGTTCAAGGCAGTCTTCGGCAAGTCCATGGTGCTCTCGAAGCGATCGCGCTGATGTTGGAGATTGTCGGTATTCTTGGGATACTTGCGACCTACGGACCTACCTTCACCGGTGTCGTCGTGATATTCTTTTAGTTGTTGGCTGGGAGGTTGTCGGAGCAATCTTCGACCAGATAGGATATCGGATACCACGACCGTTGAAAATTCTCTGGGAAATCTTTGAGGACATAATTGGGATACTCGCATAGGTGTGTCGAATCCCCTCTACTGCCAAGTCGTCAATCAAGGAAAAAGGGGCAGTCCAAAAGACCGGTTAGACTGGCGGGACCGGTGGGATTCGCCTGGGCATCCAGCACTTGTGTGCTTCCCCCTCTTTTCGAGCATATCGGCCTCTGAGAGGTAGTGACTGATGCCTATGAAAAAAGAGCTTTTATCCCGTTACGAGATGCTCGACTCAGGCGAGTCGGTCACTCCTGAGAGGAACGGTGTTGACCGATGATCCTTGGGAGCCGCAATAATAGCTGCGTTCGCCGAAACTAGCTCTTGTGAACCACTTCAAACGTGTAGCCATCTGGATCAAACACGTCCGCGGCGTAGTAGCCGGGATAATATTCCAGCCGAGTACGAGGTGAGATATTGTCCTTTGCGCCTGCAGCAATTGCAGCCTTGTAGAAGGCATTTACCGCTTTATTGTTTTCTGCGATGAAGCCCCAGTGGATTGAGGCTGGATCAGGCTTACCCCGTTTCAACCAGAAAAATGCCTTTTGGCCATCACCAAAGCCCCAGAGATCTGGATGGCCGTCCGCGCCTTTGTAGGGCATGAACATTTTTATCTTCAAAGGCTTGAGTGCTGCCGTATAGAACTTAAGCGAGCGCTCCACATCGCTCACGGTCAGAATAATGTGATCAAGCATATGGATTCTCTCTCGTTAAATGCTAAGTTTCGCTCAAATGAGACCGTGCGGCTCGACAAGTTTGGGCGCTCGCTTCAGAGCTGCCCACTCTTCCTTGTACGGAACCCATAGCTTTCTGTCCGTGTCCGCCAGCGGTGATTTCCAAACGCGAAACCACTCCGCAGTCATCGTGATTGTCGTATCTGGAATGGCTCCAGCTTGAATGAGCCGAAAGAACGGCCATATCATGGTGTTCCTTCGCATCCTCGCAAAGTTTGCCTCCGCGATCAATATTCCGGTAATTCTGAGCACAGTAGGTGTCGAAATGGGCGTCAACAAGCCGACGCTTCCCTCGATCCAGGCTGCTCTTCCAAACGTTGAACCGATCGACCGGTCGAACATGAACGCTTGGGAAGACCATAAGTTTCGTGACGCCGTCCGAGCAACCGGCCGAAAGAGGCTAGTGATGGGTGGTATAGTGACATCGAATTGTTTGGCCGTGGCTGCGGTGAGTGCATTGACAGATGGCTACGAGGTCATGTTCATCGAAGATGCTGTGGGAGACGCGGCGAGCGTTCAGTTCAATGATCCTTCGATCCTGCTCGAAAATCAGGTCCAGCACGCTATCTTGGTAGTCGACCAGCAGGAGCGCACAGTCTGAACTATCCCAGAAACCAGCACGCGATTGGTTCATGGTGTATTCGCCTCATAGGTAGCGAAACCCGTCCTGTTGATACGTGCGAGAGAGTGGTACTTATGCTGTCCACGGAACATTCAGAGAGCTACTGCTAAGTTAGAAAGTATTGGAGAGCATATCTTTCCCGCATAACATTTGTATCTGTGGTGCTCGAACTAGCAGGCAAGTGTTCCTAAGGAACAGAGAGTGTTGGTCGGCGCACCCCTTGGCGAAGATTCTTTTTGAACGCCAAAGGTGATGAGATTCGGTCACCGTCACCTGTCTTTCGGCTGGTGCTTCCAAGATCGCCGTACTTGCTGTACCAAGCGTATATTTCGTCGACATCTTTCCCAAGGCTCTTCCTTTCTGGGAGACCTCATAATCAACTCGGGGCGGTATTTCGTCGTAGGACTTCCGAGTCAACAGCCCAAACTTGACCAGTTCTTGTAGCCTCGCGGTGAGGGCCTTTGGCTGCAACTCCAGATCGTTCTGAATCCGAGTGAATCTTTGTGGAGAGCTGATTCCGAGGATGTAGAGAATCTCAAGTGTGTGAGATTTACCTAGGACCTCCAAGAGTTTCCCGAACGGGCACGCGGTTGACGCTACTACGAGTCCTGGGGGACCAAACGTTAAGAGTTCGCGGCATACAAACACGACCTGGACTGTGGCGGGGAACAGAAAAAGTGTCCAAGACATCTGTGAAAAATTTGTCCTGCTTTCCGTAGGATACGAAACACCAAATAAGGAGATCGTGGACGCATGGATGAAGTGGTTCGGGTCAATCAAAGATCACACAGTTGACGGCGGCAGTCCATTCGGGCCTGAAATGGAGGTCACGTCAGCTGGGGTCAAACAGCTTCCGCATGATAGAGGGGCGATAGCTGGCTACACAATCATCAATGCGAAAAATATGGAGGAGGCCGTAAAAAAATCGCCAACAGCTGTCCAATAATTACCAGCATGAGAGTGTACGAAGCGATGACAATGTAGGGAAATTTGTAAATTGCTGACAGATTAACCGAGCGTTTGACGCTGACCGGTTGCCGCGGCCGTTTCGATCGCGTCCAGCATACGATGACGTGTGACCGCGTCGTCGAATGTAGGGCACAAATGCGTTCCCTCCCGGTAATCGCGCGCGAAATGCGCGTACGCTTGGGCGACGTTGGTGGAAGGGCCTTGCCGCGGCGACCATCGATATTTCTCTGGCACGGGAAGCGCCTCGAGCGAGGACTGCGCACCCTTGCCGCCCCGTAAGGTCATCTCGAAGATCTGGGCTTGGCCCCCGGCGGCGGTGAGCTGCAGATCACCCTCGGTGCCATTGACTTCCCAGAGCAGGTTTGTGCCGCGCGAAACCCCTCCGCGATAGTGGATCGAGAACGTGGCCCCGCCCTCGACTAGTCCGATGACCAGCACCTGATCATCCGCGTTCATGGGCTTGCTTTCGCCCGTCCCCGCGATTGTGAAGGACTTTCGGCGCACGGTCATGGTGGCCGAGAGCTCTCGGATCTCGCCGAGGCAGTAGCACAGAGCGTCCGCCGAGTGGCCGAGCGCGATCGAGAGCATCGTCGCGCCGTTTTTCTTGTCGTTGAGGTAGGCGTTGAACGGTTCCACGGTCGGCCCCCAGCCCATTCCTGAACCGATTAACGAGGTGGAGAGCACCTCACCAATGTAACCTTGCTTGATCAGGTCGTGAACGTAAGCCATCGACGGAGCAGAACGGGCTTGCAATCCCACCACGGCGAGGACGCCTCTCTTCCTTGCCAATTCCGCTAAAGTCTCCGCCTCCCTCAAGCCGTTGCCCAACGGCCATTCGCAATAGACGGCCTTGCCCGCGTCGAGCGCTGCCGTCGCAAGTTCGAAGTGATATGGCACTTTCACGGTGATGGCCACGACGTCCACATCAGCCCCGTTCACGAGGTCTTGGTGATTGTCGAACGCGACAGGCACACCAAACAGCTTTCTGGCGGCCTCGGCAGATTCGCGTCGGCTGGTGGAGAGGGCCGTGATCTCGAAGTCATCCGAGAGCGACTTCAAAGCAGGAATGTGGGCCTGCGCTGCCCATCCGCGATCCGGATTGGCGCCGATGATGCCGACACGAATCCTCTTGTCGACACTCTTGCTCAAGACGGTCATACCCTGTCCGTGCAAACTACACCATCGAGATCCATGACATCATAGGGAGAGTTCCATACGGGATGTGCTCGATTGTTCCGACAGTTTAGCTCTTTCGCAGATGAGACAATCTTCTTCCATCACCAGTCTTCAAAGTTCTTCCACACAGTTTGAATGTAACTCTCGAGGCACCTTGCTCGACGAAGCGGTACTCTCTCGAAGAGGTAGGCACCCAGCCAGAGACTAGTCTCAGATACCGGCGACATCTCCATCGTCCTCCCATCCCTTCTTGAAGGCGTTCTAGGTGCCCTTTCGGGTGGTGACCAAATCCAACTGGGCAAGAATTGGGTACTTCGACTCGTAGTCGACCAAGAATGATCCTTCCTGGCTCGCAGCGCCAGACCCAAAGTCCGGTGATGTGGTGCGCTACCAGGGCACCGCCCTTTAGGTTCAAATCACCACCTGATTCCCAAAAATTTTGTTCGTCTGTGAAGGTTTGCCCAGGTTTGGTGCGGCCGCCGGGATTTGAACGCCCGGACCGCTCCTCACGGTCTCCCGGGTCGTCAGCGTTCTGCTTGCCTGTCAAATGGCAGGCTGATATCATAGACCAGGCTAGACCACGGCCGCACGAGACAACCGAGATTCCCTTGCTCATTTAAAGACTGGTAAAATAACGGCGAAGACCGTAACATCTTCAAAGCGCAATTCGAGACTGCTGTAATTTGAATCCGGAGCAGCGAAGCAATTTTCTAATCTTTTATACCCATATGACACCTCCCGAGACGGTACACTTGACCATTCCACCTCCTCCCCCGAGTGCTCCCACTCCACCTACTGCCCTGCAATATGGAAGGAGCCTCATTACTGAGGCGGCCCGCATAAGGCGGGAAACTGACGATGTAATGTCTTCACTCTGGATCCTTTCCCCACTCCTCGGTTTCGTCCTTTTCATCGGTATTCTGGTAGGCAGTCTGTTCCTGGGGAGAAGCGCGACCCCCGGCACGACTACAGGCCTCTTTGCCGGAGCAATTGTCGGTTTCATCGCCGCAGCGGTGGTTGCTATCATATTGTTCGTCCTTCCGTGGTACAAGCTGATCAAGCGACGAAATGGGCACTTTAGAAGAGACAGAATACTCCGCGAAGGCTTGATCAATTACGTTCGAGGACTGTCAGCGGAAAGAGGCATTGAGGCTAAGATGAGCACAGAGCTTGCGACGATGACATCTATTCACAGCGAGTCAAACAGCGATGAGGAGGAAAAGTCTGCAGCCCTCTGGATTATCCTTACCATAGTCTTCTTCCCTCTAGGAATCTACGTGTTGTATTTTCTGACGAAAGATCCGCACAATCATGACGTCCGCCAGTTGGCTTTCATGCAGCAAGTCCAGTCTTCTTTCTCGAAGCTGGAGAAGACTGTTGTGTTTCCGTTCTGGAAGTCGGTGCCCAGCAGGAGCTTCTTTCTCTACCTCGTTTTAACATGGTTTACCTCCCTGTTCTTCCTCTACTGGAACTACGTCTTAATTACGGACTTCAATAACCACTTCAAAGCGCAATGGCAAGTCGAGGATCAACTGCTGGCGAACCTTTAGCATCGTCAGACCGTCCCAACAGAGCCCACTACCTTATCGCCATCGGCATGGGAGCTACCGTTGGTACCCTAGCAGCTTTCGGAGAATCCCTCTACGTGTTCTCCACTTTTCCAGTCTTCCTTTTCAACCGCGACCTTTCCGCCATAGTAATAGCCGTTGCAATCGCTCCCCTCGTAGAGGAGCCTGCGAAATCCCTGGGCCTTCTTCTACTCAAAGAGGAGGAGAAGCTAGTTTTCAGCGTCCAAAGCTGGACAATTCTCGGGTCGTTGGCGGGCGTGGGCTTCGGTTTTCTGGAAAACGTGGTGTATGCGTACAGCGTTGGCCATTTTGGCCTTGACGTGTCGTTGACTCTCTTCCTCATGCGGGGCTTGCTGACCGCCCCGCTTCACGGAATCACCGCTACTTTGACCGGGTTTGGAATAGGTCTCTGGCAGAAGACCGGGAACCCCCGTCTGCTGATTCTACCAATGATTGTGGCAATGATGATCCATGGATCCTTCAACTTACTGGCGAGCCTGGTATGACCTCGTCAAAGCGTCACAGCTTGACGAGGGCCATGACCCGGCCATGGTCCATTCTCCTGCTCTGGCAGTCTGCAGGCTGGATAAGCTTCAGCGTCCTAAACCCAATAATCTCTCAAAGAGTGGGCGACCCGGCCGACCCGCTCGTCCCCACAGTCGCCATAATCATGGCCTCTCTTACCGCAGTACTCGGATTGTTCGCCCTCTTTTATTGGAGAACAACCGTGCAAAGAGATATTGGCCCGAAGGAACAGAGAACTCACAAATGCCTAAGCTGCGGACACACAATTCTACTCGGGACCGCCATCTGCCCATACTGTGGATCCAAGACTTTCTTCTAGAAACCATCCTGTCAAGCCAGATTCTAAGAAATGTCCGACGGGTCCCAGCATGTGCGAAAGTCTTCGTTTAGAGAATCCAGGATCTTCATCTCCTCGGCCGAGAGGTTGAAGTCGAAGAGTTCGCTGTTCTCCTGTATCCGTTCTTTTCGTATGGACTTGGGGATCGCGATCACTGCATGCTGGATTGCCCAGCGAAGCACAATCTGTGCAGGTGATTTCTTATGTTCAGTTGCGATTCTACTGACATGGACGTTGTCGAGTCGCCTACCACGTGTCAATGGGCTGTAAGCCTCCAGTTGTACCTTCGATTCTTCGCAGAATTTCAACAGATCCCTCTGGTAAAGGAAAGGACTGAACTCAACCTGGTTGACAACTGGCACGAGACTCGAACTCTCTAGAAGTTCCCTGAGGTGTCGTATTGTGTAGTTGCTGACACCTACGGATCTGCACTTCCCCTGCTTCACCAGGTGGCTCATTGCCTTCCAAGTCTCAGCCCGCTTCTCGGATACGGGCCAGTGTATCAGATACAGGTCAATGTAATCGAGTCCGAGACGTTTGAGACTCTCGTCAAAAGCGCGGATTGTAGGGTCGTAGCCGTGGTCACTGTTCCACAGTTTGGTGGTTACGAAGACCTGGTCTCTAGGAACGCCACTGGATTTGACTCCTTCGCCGACCTCTTTCTCGTTCCCGTAGATTTTTGCCGTGTCTATAAGGCGATATCCACAGTCAATAGCATATTTTACAGTGTCGCGTGTCGGCTTTCCCTGTGGGGACTCCCACGTTCCCAACCCAAGATACGGCATCTCGAGCCCGTTGTTCAGTCTGGCTCGTGACTGGATAGTTAGCTGCAAACCTGGAACACCGCGTAAGCCAATCCACTCCACTTGAACCTTTAAGCCCAAGCATTCCAGTGCGAAAAACCCCTCGGCTGGTGTCTGACTAGTTGGTTGAGCAATTCGAGATTGTCGCGCGAGTTGCTAACCCTCCACCGAGCCTACTGTCCAAGTACACTCGAAAGGAGAGAGAATTTTTTCTTCAGTACGCAGATTTCGTGCATCGAACCCTAAACAGTGAAGGCGTGCGAGAGAAGCTGCGAGAACTCATGCAGATGGAGAACATTCGTCTGACTAGAGAGCTGGATTTCAGAATTATGGTCTTTCCGGCCCGGCCCCTTGCAGGCCGTCCGCGTAGCACGTTACATGGCAGCTACAACCAAGATGCGGGTCAAATCAGTCTCTATCCTCTCAAGCTCTCTCGTTTGTGGATCAGGAGGGAGGGGTCCAGTCTCTTCCAGACGCCCTGGGAAGATCTCGCTGACAATCAGAAGAAAGTCTTGTCGGAGGCTTGGCTTTCCGCGATTTCAACTCTGATTCACGAGGTCTTGCACGTCAAGTTCGAGAATAGAGGCTACTCTCGATATTCCGAGGAGGCCATAGTTCGGAAGCTAGAGAACCAGTATGCTCAAGAGTGGATTCAGCAAACGGAGAGTCTTGTTGGCCAAGTGACTGCCGAGTAATCAGCGGGTTAGAACGTGCTGCGTGTAAGCTCCTGAATCTTGGCAAACTCTTCGAGAGAACCAGCGTATGCAGCGTCTTTCCCCTTCCAGACCGGTCGGTCTCGGGTAACGCGCTCCTTTGCCTCCGAGAGAGATAGGCCGCAGTGAACAAGGTATGCTGCCGCGAAGGTGGGGCTGCGTCCGAGTCCTGCTGTGCAGTGAAGCAAGACCTTCCGGCCTGATTGAATATTGTCGTCGACAATTTGTGCGACGAGCTTTAGCTTGCTCAGGGGAATCGGAGCGTATGATTCTTCGATTGACGGCGTTCGCTCGTCGTATGTGATGCCGAGTTTCTTGCAAGACTCTTGTTCCTCTCTGTTGTGTGTCAGGTCTACGATTGCGAGGCTGGAACCCAACCGGGCCTTCAGGGCGACGAGCTCGTCGTAGCCCGGCGCGGACCCGTACCACAAGCTTCCCTCTACAACTTCTGCCGGGTCCAAATGCCAGTTTCCCGCCTTGACGGTCGGGCTCAATGGTAGCTCCACGTAATAGGTTCGCCGCGTGCTTCCCATTTTCCCTCAAGCCAGAGCCCCGCGTAGTTCTGGTCTCTCGGAACCCAGACGAGTCGACGTAGCCCCAGCTGAGCAACCACGATCGCGGCTTTCTCTCGGAGCTGCTTCAACCTCTCTGTCTCGATTTTCCAATCTCCGTTGACCTGGTTGACTAGGAGTTTCGAGTCCGAGCATGTTCTGACGTTTCTGACATCGGGCCCTTTTCCCGCGAGGTTTCTAGAGATGAAAGAAAGCGCAGCTAGGAGGGCATGGTATTCGGCCTCGTTATTGGTCTTGTTACCAATGTCCTTGAAGTACACCTTGGAGTCTCGCGTGGGAGGTCCTGAGTCAGAAGTCTGGTAGACAAACGCGATCTTCGCAGCTCGAGGCTGGACGCGTTGCTCATTTCCTATGCTCTGCCCATCGATGTAGATCGTAGGCAATTCGTTCACTCTGCGTTTGAATCCGGGAAGTCGTGTATGGTGCCGAGGGCAGGATTTGAACCTGCGATTGGGTCGGTCCACATGGGGACCGTCAACCCGGTCTCTGACATTGACTGTCTTCAGCCGGGTGCTCTCCCAAGCCTCCGTTCTGGAACAGGCTGAGCTTTCGAGGGCGGGTCCTCGCCTACCTCGGCGGTTTCCCCGGCACCAAGAACCCCCGGTAATTAGAGGCAAGATAAGAGTTTCCAGCCCCATAGTGACGATAAGCCGATAAAGCACCAGTCAGCGAGAAATCCTAACAAACAGCCTCCCGGGGCAGAGTTAAACTAGCTAAAACCAGGAATTAGACAGGATAGTTGAACATCACACCTTCCAATAACGGAAACGGCCGCGGAGTCCTAGCTAAGCTAGGAACTCTCTCCATCCTCTACGTTTCCGTCTTTCTAACAAGAATAGGCTTCGGAACAATGCTCATTCTCTTCCCGATTTATCTCGTGAAACCAGACGGCGTAACCCCCGTCGGACCGGCGGTGACAGGACTGGTTCTCTCCCTATACCCGGCCCTAGAAGGCATTTCTGCGCTTCCCGTCGGAACATGGGTCGACAGGCAGGGAAGAAGAAGGGCTTTCGTAACAGGTATGAGTTCAATCACGGTCCTGACACTTGCTATCAGTCTTACCCGCACCAACATCCCGTTCGTGGGAGGTGCTCATGCTTTGATGGGTCTTTCGGCCGCAATGGTCACCGTTTCCTCGCTAACCATGATCACCGACCTGACGGGTGTTCGAAACCGGGGAACTGGAATGGGCGCCTTCGACATGGCCAACTTGGTCGGCTACGGCCTAGGCATAATTCTCGGAACCATAATGGAGAGAACCTTCAATTCCTCCTTGCAGACGGCATTCCAAGTAGTGGCCGCGATCTTTGGAATTGCGGCGGTCTTCGTTTTTTTCAGCCTCCGTGAACCGGCCCATAGCTCCCGAGAGCAACGGTCGCTAAGCGCGACGTTCACAACAGTCAGCGGAGACGTAGCCGCTATTTTGCCCGTGTGGTTTTCACTGACGGTCATCGTCGGTTTCTACTTTCTGCTTCCCTCGATTGTGAGGCAGTTGCAACCGCAGACAACCCTCGAGCGATCCGCCGGTCTCATTCTCATCGGTCTCGCGGTGCTGGGAGGAGGGGCGCTTCTTTTTGGAAGACTCTCCGACAAGATAGGACGGACAAAGACGATGACGATCGGGGTTATCGGTGAGCTTGGTTTCCTTCTTCTCTTTCCTGGCCTCCTGACAACGTTAATTGCTATTCCACTCGACGAGAGTTTCCTTTCGGCGTTGTTCCTGGCCGGCCCGCTTGGAGTTTTGGCCGGGGCATTCTTCTTTCTGGGATCAGCCCTCGTTCCAAGCATTCTCGCCTACATTGGCGACAATGCGACACATGACGTTCGAGGGTCAGCAATGGGTTTGTACAGCCTCATGCTGAGCGCTGGAATAGCGATCGGTAACGTGGTCGCAGGCATCACGTTTGAGGCGGGGGGTGTTGAGGCCGTGTTCTTCACCGGGGCGGCAATCTTAGGAGGGATGAGTCTTGCAAGCGGCTTCCTTCTCCGCCGGCAAAACCACGTGATGACGTCGGTGGGCGATATTAGCAGGACTCAAAGTAAACCACTTTAACACCCTTCCTGGGTTCCGCGTTTCTTGTGGGCCGGTAGATCAGCCTGGTACACAGCAAGCGGTTTGTTTGCTGGCTGAAGATCGCCCGCTTGGCAGGTCTATGGTCGAACCCGAAATGCGGGAAAGCACTAACACTGCTCCGTAGGGCCGCGGGTTCAAATCCCGCCCGGTCCACCACTCACCTCGCTCTCGTGCTTTATCTCCAGAGATAGCCGAGGTGAATTTCGCCCTAGTCGGGGGAAAGAAAGAGGACATCGAACGGGCGTTTCAAACCGTACTGGGCCAGATGCTAAGTCTACGCGGGCTTCCACGCAATTCCTCTGAACTGGAAAGTACCTGCACTCGGGAGCTTCGTGAGGGCCCCGTTGGCGTAGGTTATGACGGTCCCGCTTCCTCCAACTATGTACGCCATGCCGGATGGAGACCAAGTGACGGATTGGAGGTAGCTGCTGGTTACTGCTGGTAGTAGAGTCAGCGTCGACCCGTTGTATGTCAGTACCATTCCGCTGTCTCCAACTAGAAGTGCGATGCTGCCTGACGGGTTGAACGCGATGGCTCGGAGACCATTCGAACCGGTGAGCCCACTAGTATTGAGCGTTGAGACTTGGGTACCGTTGAACCTGAGGACGACGCCGTTGAGGCCTCCAATTAGTGCATACTGGCCATTAGGGTTCCAAGCGGCGGTGTTCAAGTCGTAGGTAGTGCCACTGGAGAATGGTTGGAACGCTGTTCCGTTGTAGGTCAGGGTGAGCCCGCTCCTGCCTACGAGCAAGGCGTAGCTGCCGCTTGGATGCCAGCTGATAGAGAAGATGGTCGTCGGGAACGGGTTACTAATCGTCCTTGTAGAAGCACCATCACACTTGAGGAGGAGTCCGGCCGAACCGCCGATGAGGGCGTAAGACCCGTCGGGTTTCCAAGAGACAGTCCAGAAGTTGTAACCGGTGGTGATGCCTGTTGTTATAGTAGTGAGCTGGGTCCCATCGTACTTGAGCAGAACAGCCGAGTCTCCTACGATGAGCGCGTAGGATCCGTCTGGTTTCCAGGCTACCTTCCGCAGCGCGGTCGTGACTGGCTGGGCGATGAGTGTCAGAGTTCCATTCTGGTAGAATCTGAAGACCTTGCCCTCGGCCGAAACGATGAGGGCGTATGACTGTGTGCTTGGTTGCGAGACGACCGTCAAAGTTACACTTCCGCTCCCAGCAAGGTGGATGGAGTCTCCGGCAAACGCTCCGGTTATCCCGTGGCTCCCTGTTTTGCCTGGTGTATAGGTCACTGAGCATTTCGACACGCCAACAGTTGAGGTGGCGGCTAAGGTGCAGGTGGGCGAACTGAAGGCGCCGGTAGAATTGCTGGAGAGGCCAATGCTCCCTGTCGGAGTAGTTATCGTGCCCACGTCAGTGTCTGTTACAGTGGCTGTGCAATTTGTGGAGGTGCTGTTGGCGACTGTGCTGGGAGTGCAGCTTACCGAGGTGGAGGTTACCCGTTTGTTCACGGTTACGATCGTACTTCCCCCGCTCCCATTGTGGTTCGTATCACCGTTGTAGTTTGTGGTTACGCCAAGTGTACCCGCAGCCGTTGGAGTGATGTTCGTAGAGCATGATGCCGTACCGGCTGATCCAGAAAGCGTACAACTTCCGTTGGGGGTGAAGGTTACGGTGCCGGAGGGCGTGATTAGAGTTCCCGGTGACGTATCGGTAACGTCGATAATGCACGAAGTCGACTGGCCAACTACGACGGTCGACGGTGAGCAGCTAACGGTCGCCGTTGTGGTCCGCGGACTGACGATCACACTGGTGCTGTTGGAACTGCCGTTGTGGGTGGGGTCGCCACCGTAAGTCGCAGAAACTGTTAGTGTCCCTGTAGCTGTGGGAGTGATGTTCACGGAACAACTGGCTGAGGCCCCAGATGGACTGCTTAGCGCGCAGCTTCCGCTTGGAGTGAAGGTAACGGTGCCAGTAGGAGCCACCGCGCCGAGGGTTGAGGTGTCGGTTACTGCAGCAGTGCATGTAGTCACCTGATTGACAACGATATTGGACGGAGTGCAACTGACGCTGGTGGACGTCGGATTAAGCGGGGCTATCGTAACGTCTAGCAGGAACGTGCCCGAGCTAGCGTTGTGGACTGTGTCAGACGCGGATGGAGTATAGGTGCCGGTGATAGTGTCGGTTCTTGCTGAAATCCCCGACGGAGTGTAGGTTGCGTTACAGATCGCTGTTGTTGAGTTGACCGCAACGAGGTTGCAGGGTGCCCCGGCAAAGGACCCCAAACCACTGCTGGTGAAACCGACCGTCCCGGAGGGAGCGCTCGTTGTTCCAGGCGAAGTATCGCTCACCGAAGCGGTGCAGGTCGTTGATTGACCAACCTGGACGGAGGCTGGAGAGCAACTGACTGCTGTTATGGTTGCGCGCTTGTTGACGGTGATGCTGGTGCTGCCCGCGCTCGCAGCGTGAGCCGAATCTCCATTATAGCTTGCCGAGATCGATAGAGTTCCTGATGTTGATGGGGTGACTGCTACAGAGCACGAGCCGGAGACAAGGGTGCAAGTTCCACCTGGCGTGAAGGTCACGTTGCCGGTCGGGGTTGTGGCTCCTGAACTGGAAGTGTCAGTGACGGTTGCGGTGCAGGTGGAAGACTGGTTCGCAACGACTGAGGATGGGGAGCATGTGACGATAGTCGTTGTTCCATGTGCGCTGATGTTTACTGTCTTCGACACTGTGGACGTTTGTCCTCCAGAGTCACTTGTGGTAATTATTGTTGTGAAGGACCCGGCCGCTGTGTAAGAGTGTAGCACTGACCTTCCTGAGGCTGTTGATCCATCTCCGAAGGTCCAGGTGAATGTGTAGGGAACTGTCCCCCCGGTGGCGGTCGCGGTGAAGTTGACACTCTGACCAACCCTTGGGGAGGCGGGAGTGAAGTTGAAGTCGACCGCTAAGGATGCTGGCCTGATATTTACAATGTGAGATGCCGTTGCGGTCTTGACGTTTGCATCTGTAACAGTTAGGACGACGGTATAGTTTCCGGGAGTACTGTAGGTGTGAAGAGCCGGATTACTTGTTCCTGCTGCCGTTCCATCACCGAAGTTCCAGTTGTAACTGTAAGGAGTCGTACCACCAGATACGGTCGCTGTGAAGGATGCTGGGCTGCCAGCTGTTGGAGAAGCGCTGGTGGTAAAGTCCGCCGATAACACTGCGGCTACGCTGACGGTCTGCGAGGCCACGACGAACTTGTTGGCGGAGTCTGTGACGTTGAGGACTAATGGATACGAGCCCTGGGCTGTGTAGATATGAGTTGTAGGGTTACCGGTTCCCGTGGCCCCGTCGCCAAACTTCCAAGCATACGAGTAAGGTGGGAGTCCGCCTGAAACACTTGCAGTAAAGGTGACCTGCTGGCCTACGCTGGGAGAAGCGGGGCTTGCACTCATGCTCACCGAGAGCGGTGCTCTGGCGGGTTTCCACGCTGTGAAGGGGTGGAGCTCCCACCCGGACCAGTTGTGGGACGAGACATTGAAAGAGTCTGGATCCCAGTACACGAACCCCTGGACGTCTATCAACTGTCCGGGGTTTGGAGGGATCGGAGGGGAGATTCCTGAGGCGTTCCAGTCACCATCAATCTCGGCATAGATCCTATGCATGTAACAAGAAGGACAACTCGTGGCCGAAGCGTTACCAACACTGAAGACCACATCGCAATTCTTCCCGTTGGGAAACGGTGCAGCGCCGTTGGACTGGTCGTAGGCAGTCCTGCAGTCGTAATTCGCCACTGCAGGAGAAACCGTTAAGGTCACATTGTGAATTTCTACGAACGTCGGAGTGCCATTGGAAGAGCACGCCGGCTGCAGGCTACGCTTCGAGAATGGCCAATTCTCCGGACTTGAACCGTAAGGAAGACTGCCCGCAAGCAGGAATCCTCCCCCACTATAATCAGCGCCGACCGAACTGGGGACTGCAGGATTTCTCTGAATCGATACTTTTCCGATAACTCTCTCGATAGTCGATTGCATCGGGCTGCATGGGACGGCGCTATTCCAAGAACCTACAGCGATAACGCTTCTGGACGACCCCGTTTTTCCGGATGAATCGGTAGCGGTCACGGTCACGTTGAAGTAGCCTGCTGAGGTGTACGCGTGGCTAGTCGTCATCCCTGAGCCATTAGCTCCGTCCCCGAAACTCCAGGTGAAAGAGTAAGGTGCAACGCCACCCGCCACCGAGGATGTGAATGTCACAACTTGGCCGACTTGAGGGCTAAGTGGAGACCAAGAAGCGGAGGGAACAGGGTTGGGACCCGCCCAAATGCTGAAGTTGTCAGAGAAGGTTCCTGAGAAGTTGGTTTGCACATCTATCCTGTTAGCGCTGACATTGTAAGTCACGAAGCCTAGTCCATTTCCCGCAGTGTTGCTGCCCATCAGTTTGACAAAGTAGGGTGCTTCGGCAGCGTTGGCTCCTCCGTTCACCGAGGTGTTGTTGACCGAGTACAGGTCGTTTACCCAGGCTCCCTGCGCTACGACAACCGTTCCCGCACCGGGTGTGTAATAGCCCCGGCTTCCGCTGTCCACTACGCAGCCGGAGTTGTAAAGTGTGTAGCCGTTGCCATCTGTCTTGATGCTTGAGCATCCAAGAGTTGGGTTGATGGCTATTTGCTTGCTCCTTTCGTAGGCATTATCATGGGATTGAATGACGAGGTCTACCTTCTTCTGAACTAGCATGTTGAAGAAAGCTAGCCCTATCGAGCAGGTCGCGTCGCTGGCGCTTATGCAGAGCTTATGTGTGCCCACTACCACCCATCTTATACCTTTGGCTCGGGCGTCCTCTATTGCGCTTGCAACCCAGCTGTAGTGAATGTCGCCGGAACTGTACGTCCAGCATCCATATTGGTCGGTGCACGGCTGCCCCGTCTGCGAGCTGCAGTTAGGTGATGACGTGCATATTCCAGTTATGTTGTAGATTTTCGGCGAAGCGAAGATGAAACGAGCCATGGGGGCTCCTCCCGGATAATCGAAATAGTACTCTTTTCCGTAGCAGTTATCCGCTACCGGTCCGCAGACAATGGGAATGCCTAGGGTCAGGGAACACCCGGTGATGTATTTCTGGTAATTGTTCGCTTCACCAAAGCTGGCCGAGTTGTGTCCTCCGGTATCATGGTCTCCGGGGAGAATCTGGATTCCGTTGAATTTGGACTTGAACTGGGAACACCATATGTCTCCGGTGACTGACGGGTCATAGCTGAAATCTCCTAGCCCCAGGAAGAAGCCAGGGTTGACGCCCTGCAGCCTGTTCAAGTTGTTCACTCCAGTGCTGGCGGTGAGGCTTCCCATGTCCCCGGAAGCGGCGAACGAGAAACTCGCTGACGCTGAGTGTGCAAGTGGAATGATGCCGCCTAGGAATGGAAAGGAGGAGAAAATGGAGAGCAGTATCAATACTACCGCTAGGACAACTCTGCGGCTCATGGAACTCGCAGTAAGCCCTTTCCACTAGTCGCGATATTAACTCCCCGCTAGATTGCCTCTCGAAAGCTATACCGTTCAATCTTTGGGTATATCCTATATCATTCAGTCGCGCCAACTGAGCTCTCGCCTTTTCCCTCGAATATTTTGAGATACTGATGCTAGAGTTTCCTTTAGGCTGGCGACTCGATACCTGGCTTGCTTTAGCCGAACCCTCCGTTGATGGAAACAGCAATGTTTTACACCCATTCCACGATCCGTTGTTGGGTCCGACTCGGGGTGGGCCTTATAGCGCTCCCACATTATCCACCGACGACCGTTTCTTGCCAGAGAAATCGTCCAAATCATGGGTTCAGTCTGTAAACCCCACAACCGGCAAGGCTCTCAGAAAATTCAAGGCTAGCACCAAGGCCGACGTGGCAAAGACTGTTGAGAAGGCGAAGAAGGCTTTTGAGAAATGGAGAGATGTCCCTGCTTCAAAACGGGCGGTTTACCTCGAGCGTGCGGCCAAGATGCTCCGCTCGCAGAAGGAGAAGCTCGGCAGAATCATTACCCTTGAAATGGGAAAGACAATGCGTGAATCAATCTCAGAAGTCACGAAGTGCGCCCTCGCCCTCGAGTACTATTCGGAGAATGGCGAGAAGTTCCTAGGCCCAGAGATGGCGAAGACCGATGCGACAGACAGCTATATCGCGTTTGAACCGCTGGGTGTCATCGGATCAATCATGCCTTGGAATTTCCCCTTGTGGCAGAGCGTCAGGTTCGCAGCCCCGGCCCTCATGATTGGCAACACTACCGTCTTCAAACCCTCGAGCACTTCCCCACGGTCAGGCCTCGCCCTCGGAAATGCGTTCAACTCAACAGGGCTTCCCGAAGGATGCTTCAACGTAGTTCTCGGCGGCCCAGAGGTTTCCGACTACCTCATCGAATCGGACACTGCCGCTATCTCCTTTACCGGCAGCGTAGCAGCGGGTCAAGATGTAGCAGAGCAAGCTGGCAAGCGTCTCAAGAAAATAGTCCTCGAGCTAGGCGGCAGTGATCCGTTCATTGTGTTGGGGGACGCCGACGTCGAGGCGGCTTCGTCCGGGGCGGTTGCCGGGCGCTTCATCAACTGCGGCCAGAGCTGTATTGCGAGCAAACGCTTCTTCGTGGCAAGGGAAGTTGCTAAAGAATTTTTGGCAGATTTCGTTCAGAAAACCAAATCTCTAATCGTTGGGGATCCGCTTCGCGCCGAAACAGATGTCGGCCCTATGGTAAGGGAGGATGCGCTGCTGACCCTTGACGGCCAGGTCAAGGACGCTGTTAAGAACGGTGCAACGGTGGAACTTGGCGGAGAAAGACTTCCACGAAAAGGATTCTTCTACGCTCCCACAATTCTAACGCAGGTTCGTCCCGAGATGCGGGTGATGAGAGAGGAGACCTTCGGACCGGTCGCGCCCATTATGGTAGTCAAGGATGACGATGAGGCTGTCAAGTTTGCCAACACGAGCAGTTTCGGCCTTGGAGCAAGTATCTGGGGCCAGGATGTTCGAAGGGCTGAGAAGGTCGCGCGTCAAGTTGCAACCGGCCTCGTGAGCGTGAACAACGTTGTAGTTTCTGACCCTCGGATTCCTTTTGGTGGCATCAAGAACAGCGGGTTCGGCCGCGAACTGTCCAGATACGGAATGCTGGAATTTGCAAACATCAAATCTGTCCGACTCTACGAAAAGTCCCCGATAGCCCATGCGCGAGTGGAATAGACCAGGCCTCCCTCCACAATGACGGGCAAGACCGCAATCATCTACAGCGATAAATTTCTCGACTACAATCTAGGACCCAACCATCCGCTGCGCCCTGTCCGCGTGAAGCTCACTTACGAACTGCTCAAGTCGAAGGGAGTACTAGCGAGCGAGTCGGTAAGAGTCGTCGAGCCCCGTTACGCTTCAAGGCCTGAGATTCTTCTCTTTCACGAGGAAAGCTACGTTAGGCTTGTTGAGAAGTTCAGCGAAAAAGGGTCCGGACTATTGGACATGGGTGACACGCCAGCCTTCAAGGGATGCTACGAGGCGACAAGCCTCGTCGTAGGCGCCTCGCTGAAAGCTTGCGAAGTCATAATGAACGGTCAAGCCTCTCATGCCTTCAACCCTTCCGGAGGCCTCCACCATGCTCATCCTGAGAGAGCCTCAGGTTTCTGCATCTTCAACGATCCCGCGATTACGATTCGTTATCTGAAATCGAAGTTCAATGTTAAGCGGCTTGTCTACCTTGACATAGACGCCCATCTCGGTGATGGGGTCCTTTACGGCTTCTATGATGACCCATCATTGTTGGACATTGACTTCCATGAAAGCGGAAGATTCCTGTTTCCCGGAACGGGCTTCCCGGACGAGACTGGCTCCGGCCAGGCGAAAGGGCTCAAAGTCAACATTCCGCTACTACCAGAAACTGGAGATGAAGCCTTCCTGAAGGCTTTTCAGGCCCTAGTCCCCGGACTCATTCGAAAGTTCAAGCCCGAGATCATTCTCGTCCAGTGCGGAGCAGACGGGCACATTGACGATCGCCTCGCCAACCTGCGGCTCACCACGAAGACTTACCAAGAGGTTCTGGGCGAAATGCACAGCCTAGCACACGAACTGTGCGGAGGAAAACTGCTCCTCTTTGGCGGAGGAGGCTACACACTAGCCAACGTTCCGCGAGTCTGGGCTGTAGCGTTCTCAACACTCGCAGGGCTCAAACCGGACACTTCTATTCCGGAGAACTGGGCAGAAGAATTCGTGAAACTCACTCATGAGGACTCACCCACAGCATTTTACGACACACCAACAAAGGATAGCTCTGAGACTCTCAAAGAAGTCGAGAGGATCATTAAGGAACTCCAGCCACAGCTAGTAGCGCACGTCTGAACCTGGGTGCAACCTTTATCTTTCAATCCCCTCGGTTTGCGGTGAATAGGCGCTCCAGTTGACCAAAGGGACAACTTCCTTCGGCAAAGCCGGCGGAAAAGGAACCCACATCCGATGCCGAAGATGTGGCCGCCATTCCTACCACGTTCGCAAGAAGCGGTGTGCAGCCTGCGGCTTCGGGGCGCAAGCAACCCTCCGACGATATTCGTGGCAGAACAAGAAAATCAACAGAACACGAATTGTCTAACTTGCCGCATTCAAGGCTGAGCTAGAGAATCGCTAATGGCCAACGTCACATGTCCCCGGTGCGGCACCAAGATGCGATGGCTGCACAGACTGAACACCTACTTCTGCGACAAAGATGGCTATCTACTCGGACGAAACGATCCTTTCGTTAAGAAGGGAGAAGTCATACAACCCTACAACCCCGGCGGACAATACAACGATTAGGTCCTAGCCGACCGCCTTTTTCAGCTCTCGGAGGGGACCCGCTTCCAATATTGGTCTTACAAATTCATGATTCGACAAGGTCCTCCTCCGCCTGCCGGTCCTGGGACTGGGCTCGACCTAAGGAACTCGGTCATTAGCGCCGAGCTAGCATCGTATGTTGTCAGGGAGGCTATGTTCCAAAGGGTTTCTAGAGTGTGTAGAAACGAGTAATGGGTGTAGAATACTGATGACTTATGGTTAGACTGGGCTAGAGGGCCTGCCCAAACAGCGGTTACATAGTCTTGAGGATAGTCTCGAGTTCCCTCATCCCAAGCGATGAAGAGGGCAGCACTTTGGGTCTGAAAGACGATCGAATTGAGAATTTTGGGAACCAACAGACTGAGATATTGGTTTGCCTGGGAAACACATTTTGGCACGGAGATGGATGGGCAGTCAGTCGAGTTGGAAGCCGTGAGACTGCACGTTGAATGACCACTGTTACAATCATTCGGGCTCAGCCACATCAGGTCGGATGCGTTGCTTACAGTAGTCAGGTCCGACAGTAAAGCCGTTGGAAGGGCTAGATAGCCTTCAAGGCTTGGGTTCGCGTTGACTATTCTGGAGCACCTCGCCGGGCTGGTGTAGATGTTCTGGTAATACACGAACGGGTTATGGATGTTCTCGTAGGCGTTCTGTGTATCATTATCATGGTGATGAGTGCATCCTCCACCTGTATAGTCCTCCATGTACGCTTTCCATTTCTTACCGGAGGCTTCAATCTCGTCTACAATATTAGGCGCTGTAACTGAGCAGCCGATGGTCTGGGGGTAGCAGTCCCTGGTGAACGGAGGATAGTCATAGTTTCCTCCGCTGGTGATGTCAAGGTAGTTTTGCAGGCTAGGATGTCCTAGCCCGGAATAGGACTCCGCTAGCCCATATGCGTTGGCGAGCTGGGTAATGTAGCTACAGTTCCCGAGACACGAGGACCCATAGGTCTGGTTAATCCCTTTGTTTTCCATCATAATCACAACAAGATAGCTGGGTCCCACGGACAAGGTTGCGTTCTGAACCGTCATGGCATCAACCGAGACTGTCAATACTGAGAGGAATAGCAAGCCAATCATCAACAGCTCTTTCATCATATGGCTGACACGAGCCAGCCTGAGAAACAGCATAGGGAAACAAGAACCATCGCGCGAACAATCAACCCTCCCTGCGCTGGCATTCAGCGGGCGAGAAACGGCTGTGAAGCCAACCCAGGATATGTTAGGTGCAAGAGTGGCGCATACAGGTCTTCTTTCTCGCAGTCGCACGTATCCTACTGAAGACAATACCGCGGTCCCAACTGGGCCTAAACGCCAGCGAGAAAACGCAGCCTATGGGCATAAACATAGCTGAGGAGTCCGTCGGACGGCCCGTTAGACTTGGAACATTTTCGTTCTCGCTCCTACAGGGTCTAACCCGGTCTATGGCGGGCTAGGCAAACTGTATCGATGAGTAGGTGGAAATACGCTTTCAAGCGCAATGAGTGGACCAAGCAGAGTCCTAAACAGACGCTGTAGAGTTGTAACAGGGTTCCAATCCGGAAGTATCCGAATAGGTCCATTATCCTAGTCAGGCTCTAGCCCACTGAGCGATCTGTGGTCGATTCAGAATCTACTCTGCGACGATGCTGGACTAGGGTTTTCCGTAAGGTGCACTACAGTTACCAATATTAGCGGGGATGGGAACAAATTCTTCGAGGATAATGAGAGGGTCTCCCGCGGTCCTCGGAGGCTTCAGCGCCCTTTTCGGACTCTACACGAGCTTCTTGTTGTTTTGGACTTCCTGATGCAGGGTGCTACGACCTGCCTTGTCCGAAAATTCCCTTTTCTCTTTGTGTTCTTGTTCTGCTCTCTCGGGTTGCCCTAGTGGGGGCGTGGGAGATGCGGGAGCATCGAAAAGCCGGTAGCTTTTCCTTTCTCATTGCAGGCTCATTGCCACTGATTTCCGAGTCTTCTTTTGTTTCAAACTCCCGGCTACGGTTCTGTTCTTCTCCTTTTGTAGTGGTCTCCACTTTCGTTTCCTGCCAGTATCCTCGGAACCCTGAACCTCACGAGCTGACAGGTCAGTAAAGGCGTTGCCGAGGAACCACTTGAGAGTGGAGAGACTGACATCCACCCTCCGCATTTCGGAAACACGTCTCGAGAATCGGGATCGTCAGGAAGACGCGTGTAGAGAGATCATCCAAACTCAGCCAACTTGGCTCCATAGAAGAACTGTTTTACCTGTAGAATTGAAGGGTTTATTGCCGAAGAGTGGCGGGAGTTGTTCACTCTTACAGGTTTGGACTCGGCCCCCAAGTTCGGGGTGATTGGGGCCTTGACTTGCACCACTTTTTCTTCACCTCTCTGAGGGAAGGAGGAGTCAATCGACACTATCAGCCACGTGGATCGTCCAGAAGAGCATAGCCGCATGAACTTGCCAGCAATCATCGACCGAATATTCGACAGGGAGAACTTTCGGTGGTTAGTTGGCCGCCTGCAGGGTGACGGGACGGTTGACAGCAGAAATGGAGTATGGTTCATTTCTGCCGACCGTGAACTCGTAAGAAGTGCCAGGGCAGGAGTAAAGGATCTATTCGGACTGGATTCCCACATCTATGCCGAGACTAGCAAGTCCCCGGTAGACCGAAGCTGAGACTAGCAGTGTACTCAAGAACACTTGTGCGCTGGCTAAAGGAACGCGGATTCAAATTTGGAAGAAAGGAGTGGAATGTGCCTAAGATGCCGAAACACCTATTCTGTCCGTATCTAGGTGGCCTTTTCGACGCTGAAGGACACATTGAACTTCGCAACCGCAAATCCTCACAGGCAAAGATCCGGCGAGTCGTCATTTATAGATCAATAGGAGTTCACTTGACCTGATTTCGCGGAGAATGGTTGGGCAGGGGGCTCTCTCGACTCTACTAAGACGAGAGCGGAGAAACAAACCAAACATCCATTATGAGCTAAGAATTTCCGGAGAACCGAGTCTAAGATGGTTCGTTGAAAACGTTGGAAGACACTGCCATCTGACGAGAAAGAAGCAATACCTAACTGAACAGTATCTTCCTAGTGTTAAGGTGCCTACGCATCTCACCTAGGCACGAATGGGCTCGGCAGGGTGTATACCTGAGCAGGTATAAACCTCAGATTGCGCCCCGTGGTTTCGGTCCGGTATGAGACGCCAGATACGACGTTCATCTGGGCACAGATAGAAGCACAGTTCAAATGCACGCTCGAAACTAAAACGTGTCTAGAAAATCGGACCTTAGATGCTTGACTTTCCTTAGCCTATCTCCATCAGAAAAACATAGTCTACAGTCACCCAGTGAATGTGCCTCTCTTCTATAGAATTCCAGAGAACTCGCCCGCGTGTCAAGATGGTATCTTAGCCTCATATGTTCAGGCCGGTTCATATCGCGCATATGTTGATGCTCAGGTGTACTCCAAACGACCCGGCTCAGAGCTAGCCAGACAGGACTCGCCTCAGGAGGGCAAACTTTGTGATATTGACGATGACAGCCAACACATAGATCAATTGTTTCCGGAAGCCTCATGTTTCGATAGCCATGGCTCCAGTGATGCTTCACAAAGCTTCCCTCTCGGGCGCCGCAGAATTCACAGTTCATCTACCGCACCATTTACAGAGAGTCACGGGTTAGACCATTAAAGCGTTTCCGACAATGCCTATGACGAGTATGGTTGGGGCTACGAGCTTGGTGTCACCGTGGGGGTAGCCTCAGACAGAGACATACCTGTCTCCTGAGCTTCGGCTTCTCGCTCAATGGCTTATTTGGCGTCTCCAATTGAGTAAGTAGCCTAGCCCGCCAGCTATGGCGCCGGCTATGGCTATGGCGATGAAGGCTGCGATGTACGGTGGGTACCCTACCATTATGGTAGCGTGGACTAGCCCCGCGTTGGCACCGCTGTATCCTAGTCCGCCTTGGCTGACGGGGAACGTTGATGCTCCGCCTCGGTAGCCTGCGTTCATCATTAGCCACGTGGCTCCGACGACGCCGACGTTCATCAGTATAATGTGCGTCCAGGCGAGAAGGTTTGTCAAGCCGGTGTAGGACCTTTGCATGTGCGCTTCAAGGTGCTGGTAGAACGTCGCGGTTACGGCTGCCGCAATAGGTCCTAGTGGCAGGTAGACCAGGTAGCCTACTAGCAGCCAGGTTCCTGCCCCGCCCCCTGCGACGATTTTCGAAGCTGGGGGACTTCCGAACAATCCTTCGTAGAGTAGATAGGAGGTCAGTGCTGCTGCTAACGCTCCTTGTACTATGGCTGCCTTGATGAAGCGGTCTGCCCACTTGCTCGACTGCTGCACCATTGTTTTCAGGACTAACGTCACCTGTTTGTCTCTGGATTTCGCGTGACATGAGAATAAAACATGTTGGCTTGGCAGTTATAGCTAGAGTGCAACGAACACCACAGTGAATGCAAAAGAGCGGCAAATCGCTATCTAGATTATGCGTACACGAGGGGCAAGAATGCTTTTTCGCCTCTAGGTGCCTCCCTTAGGCTCATACCACCTCCTCTGCTTTCCTACTCGTATTAGCATTATTCGAGAAAGATCACTTGTCGCTGGCGGAAGTACTCAAGAGACTGTTCTATCCACCCTAGCGAAACGGTTTGACCTATCCTGCAGGTCCTGCATACGGAGGCTTAGGATAATTCTTTCAACTCAGGCCCCCAAGGCCAGCTTACTCGTCGGGCGGGTTCTGAACATCCTGGCTTTCGTCGCGGAGTTTCCTATCGCTCTTGCTTACCCTGACTGGTTAGGGACAACAAGTATCCACATGGCATGAACTCCGGTATAACGTGCAAGGTTTGGACCCTCTAGCCACTCTGAAGGATGAGCACTCTGGTATCCTCCGATTATTGTATTCCATAGACCGTCAGCTAGGTTGGCTCGAGAGTTCAGGCCCGGATATGTTCCAACGGATTCTCGGCTCTATGCGACGAAAGAGTGGACGATTGTCACACGACCTGCAGGTCCATTTTCAACGGGAAAACGCCCTCTATCCAATTCTTGAGAAACGAATGGGCCCCGATGCTGAAACAGTCCGAGTAATGCGACAGGAACACCAACAACTCCTCGACAGAGCGTTAGCGGTTAGGTCTGAAATCTCGAGGATGGTTGTCAGCGGAGACTCGGTCAGGACCTGGGGGCTCGTCGCTCTGCTCCAGGAGCTGCGGGGAGGCTTGTCCGACCACATGTCCCGAGAGGAGAGGGTTCTCTTCTGGCTTGCTGAACTCTGGCTCTCTCGGGTTGATCGGAAACGGGTTTCCTTCGACTTGAGCCAGATGGGTGGGAGGTCAAACTCTTCCCTGAAGAGATCCCTAAGCCCCTAGGTCCCTGTATGAACAGCCTGATTGATTCTTGGAAATGCAAGCTTTACACGGCCCGACGCGCAAATAGTACTCTGGACCCATGAGGGAGATAGTTCTTCAGCTTCAGGCACCTAGGAACTGGGTTTCGGAAGTAACCAGCAAACACCCCTCCACAGTCCGAATACTGGACTGCAAACCTGGAGAATCGAAGCATGGAATTCGACAGCTGGTCGAAGTAACCTCAGACCGCGAAACCCTAGACAAAGTCGTGCGCGATGTGAAAACAAGCCCGCTGGTGAAGGAGGCGTACGTAGTCGAGACGAGGAAGGGAAGAATGGTTGGCTCGTTGCTGACGGAATCAGTTTTCTGCGGGGTGGTCATGGGTTCCAATGCCTTCTGTCGCACGTGCTTATTCCAGTCCAAGACGAAACCCGATGGGACCGTGGAGTGGACGCTAGCGTTCACCGGAAGGGAGGCTCTTACCGAGCTCCTCGACAGACTGAAACAGGAGAAAATTGACGTCAAGATTCTGCGGTTGACCTCTATTGCTGACATTGACTCGTTGACCTCCCGCCAGAGAGACATTGTCGGGGTCGCGCTGGAGGAGGGCTACTTCGACTATCCCCGTCGCCTAACCCTCAGACAACTCGCCAAAAAGGCCGGGGTGTCTGCGTCAACTCTTTCAGAGGTCCTTAGAAGGGCCGAGAAGAAAATCCTTTCCACTTACAGCAGGCCCGGGGGCTTTGCTGGGCTTCCGGAAGAAGCCGAATTTCCGCTGCGTCGTGGAAAGGGCTAGGATGTTCCTCGAGTCCTATTTCGTATTATCCTAGTACCACGAGGTATCCTGTCATGGTTGGCTGGTGGAATGTGCATTCGTACCTGAAGACACCCGGTGTGTCCGCGGTGAAGTTGAAGTCGGCGACCTGTTGGAACTGCAGGACTTTGTTGAAGTTGTACGAGCTGTAGCTCATCGTGAAGGTGTGGTTCTCTGGCTTGTCCTCCGTGTTGTAATACCGGATGAGCACTTTGTCTCCCTGGTTGACCGTTATTCTGTCGGGAGCGAAGTAGTCATGAGGAATGTCTGTCCCGAATGCTTTGGAAGCATTGGTCTCATCGAAATTCAATGTTGTGGTAAACAGGTAGACAGGCCTGGTCTGAGGGGATGGAACCGTAGTTCGCGTCAGGTATGAGGTGGCATATCCAGAGGCGGTCCCTGCGATTGCTGAGAGAACCACCGCGACCAAGACGGTGTTTCGAGTTGACCAGCCAGGTTTTGCTGTTGTTGTCATGGTCAAGAAGGCTCTCGTGAGAGCCATTTAGCTTACCCCGAACAGGTTAGGTCTTGTCAACCGGGTTCTTGTGAAATTGGTGTGTCGTAGATTGTCGCTCTGCAATCTATGGACACTTTCCCATCCCGGGTTCTGCTTGTCAACGCGCTCCACCCTTTACCGCACACCCAGAACCAGATTGATGGTGTCGCTTCGGACTCGCCTTCGCTCTTCGAGCCGTCGAACCAGTGGGCCAATCGTTCTCGCGCCCCCAGTGTCGACGGAGTCTGTCTTCGACGTGTCTTTCTCGGTAGCTATCATGACCTCCTAAAGAGGGCGAGCCACGGTCGGGTTCCAGACGGATGTCCATCAGCAACATCCAGGCCAGGTCTTTCACAGGTCCACCACGTGTCTCCAACCTGTCCAATGTCTAGCAGTCGCGGCACTCTGGACCCCCTAACGGTTGCTCAGTAGTTTCACCGCAGTCTTTACACACCAGTAACTTCCCGAGGAAACGAGTTTCGGACATGTACCGGGCCTCGTGACCCGTCGGCCTATCGCAAGAACGACACCAAAGAGATTCTCCAAGCTCCATCATAGCGTCAAAGTATAGCTTCGCCTAGGTGAATAGTAGTAGGGGAGGCCGAAAATGAGAGCGAAACCGTTCCCAAGTGTTCCCTAGCCGGTGATTTCCAGCCCAGTCGCCAGTCTTGTGGGGCTACCATCTTCGGTGCTTTTTGGGCTTGACGAACCACTTAGTGTAATAATACTTCAGGCGTTTTGTTATTGGGCGTTTCAATGTCTCAAGGAGCAAATTACGCTTAAGTCGTCGCTTCTCAAGGGGGTCGGTTGTATGCATCAGGACCGTTTTCTGCCATTGAGGGTCAGTGCTCATATTCGGATGGCGTTTAACGTGGCAGACTTCGCAAAGCGTGCGGAGATTCGACGGGAGGTCTAGGCCACCCTGGCTCCTCGGATGAATATGGTCAACGTGGAGCGGTCTATCGTTACGCCCGCATATGACACAACGGTTTCCATCACGTAATCTCACCTGATGAGCGATGCTATCCCAATCTGTGGGGTATCTAGACACGGAAGGGTGATTCGAGAGCGCGTGACTATTGAGGTTATCTGATGCCGAGTATTCCATGAAAACATAGCTCTTCGATCTTTCGTCGAGAGCGATGAAGGTCCCTACCAAGACAGGAAAGCCTTCTGCTATGGTGTTTAGTCTCTGGCTTTCACCCCGCGTTAAGTCCTTGACCTCCTGCCTGTTGTAGAAGAGGGTTCGACTGTTTTCGACGTTTTCGTCCACATAACGTTCATTCCTGTGTGACTTTCATTCATGTGTTTGGCATGTTCCAAGTTTCCTCTAATGGCGGAGGCGTGATCGATTGTCCGGGTATCGGCGCGAGAATCGCGCTCCATCAGATTTGTTTTGTCATCGTGTGTCGTTTCCTGGCGCTCTCTCGTATTTCGCGAGAGGGTGAAGTGGACGGCCGAGGAGGCTTCAAACGGCCTGAAGTTTGTGCTTGTGAGAAGGTTCCCGCTGACCGTCAGAACGAAGTCGCCTGGTTTGGGCATGAGAGCCTCAACCTGTGTCATATTGAGCTTCACGACTAGTGCCGCATTTTGAGCTTCACGACTAGTGCCGCTGGAGGTGATGGATTGGCTCACGAGTAACGCAGAAGCTGATTATTGAAACAGAAAGTGTTCGACAGAGAAGAGTCTGCGGCGCGAACGGGTAGGTAGGAAGCCGATAAATGCGTCCTTAGGCCAAGACTAGAAAAGAGAAAGTGATCGAGTTGAAAAGGAGTATTCGGAAAAACGATCGCGAGCTCGGACGGGCTTCGGACACTCGGACGGTCGGATGGGAGCGTCCGAACGAGGCCGCAGTGGTTCCAAAACGGGGCAAGCGGGACAAGCTCACTCCAAAAAATATTCAGGCCATCGAGCGCCTTTGGAGAGCTGGAAGTTCCATCAGCTATATCGAACAGTTCACCGGTTTCGGTCACGGAACGATAGGCAAGTACGTCGAGGGAATTGAACGGGCTGAGCGATTCGTCCGTAATGGCGAGCCTACTGCCGCTGCGACCCCAACGAGTCCTACGAACCCGCAGCCTGTAAAGAGCGATGCCGAGATAGCGAGGACCTACCCGCCGCAAGGCATAAGCCCCGAGAACGCGCCCTACGTCAAGCCGCCTTCCGAAACGCTGTCTAAAGTCGTCGAGGGAGCACACAAGGAGAAGCCTGACGTCACAAGCTCCGACGTTTTGAATCTCAAGGTGAATCTGAACGCGGAGACTCTACTCTTGTTTGCTGGCGCAGCTCAGAGAGCTGGTAAGCATTTGAACGAGTTCATGCAGGAAGACGTTCTTCCGCACATGCAACTTATCGACTTGTTGAAAGAAGCTTGTCCTACCGCGCTCACAGCGCAACAGCTGCAGACCGATGTTGTCGACAGGCTTCTCGAATCGCAGACTTACAGAAACATGATGAAGGCCGCGCGGAAAGAAGTGGAGAAACAAACGCGGTGAAGGCGAACTAGTTATCCCACTTCTTGAGAGGTCCGTCCAGCTTCTTTCATCATGTTGGCCAAGCTAGAACTTTACGCGAAGCTGTTCCACCAGGAAAAAGGCTTCTCAGAAAATCAGTTGGGCGGGGGGACTAGATTGTTGTTGGATTACGAGGCACTTGCGAGACAGTTACTCGATGTTTGCATTGGAGTTAAGCAGGGAAATCGCGTCTGGATCAACGCGTGGGAACAGGATAATGACATTGCTTCTAAACTGGCGTGGGAGTGCGTGAAACGCGGTTGTGAGGGACTGACGACCACCCAGTTCGAAGACGTGTGGCTGCGCTCCATAGTGAGCGCGCCAGCGGACCTTGTCGACAATGTCCCAACTCATCACGCGGCGGCGTTGAGGGAATCGGACGTGTACATTTTCACTCTTGGGCCTAGAACGATACCTTGGGACAAGATTTCACCCGAAAGGCGCCACCTTGTGACAAGATGGTTCCTTGAAAAGAACAGGTACGTGCAAGAATGGAAAGCCATAGCCGTCGGTAGAAAAGTGAAGATGCTAGGTATCGAAGCAACTCTCGCCAATCCTGAAAGAGCCAAGACTTTGGGTCTCGACTATGATGAGTGGCGTCGGGTCATGTTTGAGGGATGCATGGCTGACAATGAAAATATGAGTGTGTATGCCAAGATTCTCGCTGAATGGATGGGGGGAAATGGCAATGTCAATATTACTACACCGCACGGGACAAATTTCAGCTTCGACCTGGATTCTCGTCCGGTCGATTGGTTCGGCGGCATAGTAAGAGACGATTGGGTTGATGCTGGTCGTCCGGCTTTCCTACCAGCCGGTGGAATCGAGGTCTCTCTTCTCGAAGGGAGCGGGAACGGAACCATCGTGTTCGACCAGCCAATACTTTCGTTGTTTAGTGAGGGAAGGTTAGAAGGACTCAAACTCAACGTGGCTAAGGGTCGAATCACTGATTTCTCTGCTTCGAAGAATCAGGAAGCTTTCGGAAGATGGATGAAGAGTGGGGCGGGAGATACCGACAGGCTTGCGTTTTTCGGCTTCGGCCTAAACCCGAAGCTACGCCACGGCTTCACACAAGACGACAAGGTGCTTGGCGGGGTTACGATCGGCTTCGGAGACAATTCGGACAAAGCCGGGAAGAACAGGGCGGACCGCGGATTTTGGGCTTCGATGACCGAAGCTACAGTTGCGACCGACGAAAAACTAGTGATGAGAAACGGACGCCTAACCGCTTGACAAGCAGACAGCGCCCCACCAAGACGGTCAAATCAGGTTCAACGGCACGGCAATGTGGACACGCAAGCCACAACATACTCCCGGAGCCTCTGGTTAAGGTCGGCCGCTTTCAGCAACTGAACACTCAGCCTCGGCGCGTACTAGGGAAGAGTAACAAAGCGGCAGAGCACCGTTCTCTCTCGGCTTGAAGGCTGGCTCACGAACACTCCCTTCATTCCCCGCTTTGCCTGAAATCCATCAAGCATGCCCACTCAAACTTTTTGGTCCAACGCAGAACGAGTTTGATAAGAGGGAGGCCCGTCATTGGGCAAAGCTCTTATCGCTTGGCGCTAGGATTCATCCGTGATGCGAGTTTTCACGAATTACGTTCAAGGGACGGAGCGAAGGTCATCGCCGTTGTCATCGCTATCCTCCAAGTTAGGGGGAGGAATCATAACGCCGGAGGTCGACATGACGAGTGACACCGAGAAAACCACTACGACTGAGACGAACCCGGACGGCTCGACGAAGACGACTCAAACGTACTAAACCCACCGCGAACTCAAAGGGGGCAAGGAGGACGCAGGCGCCTTTCTGATCGGGATACTGGTTGTAGGAGGTCTCTACGTTCATGCTTTGAATATCCAGGAAACAATCGGGCTGATCGGCGCGATCTTCTTAGGTTGGGGAGGCTACAGCTACAAGAAGTCTAAGGACAAAATTCGGCTCCTTCCCGCCCCGGTGGACAAGGTGAACCGTCAGCCAACAATCCTGTTCCGCCGGCGTAGAAATTATCGGATACCGCGCTGGAACGGTGACATCTCACCGTGAGCCCCGAGAAAGGGTGAGCAATTGAAGTGCTTGAGTGTGAAGAAGGCGAGGGCTACGGGTTGGCGGCGGGTGGTGTGGTTGGCGGAACCATAGGTGGTGCCGCTGCGGGCTTCCTGCGCTTCATGAGCAACACAGCTGCGATTATGACTATTACAGCGACGACTGCTCCCATAATGCCATAGAAGACTACAGGAGATATCCCGAAGAGAGTCGCGGACCAGAGGCTTGTCTCTGTTGCCGTGAGGCTCGCCGAGGTCGTTGTTGAGCCAGTTGATCCGGTTGATGAAATGTTAATGGATTCTTCCAAAACGGCGCCAGTTAGTTTGTTGAAGTACGCCAGACCATGAAATGAGAATGAGAACCCTCCTCCGCTAGAAGATTGCGTAACGTTGAGGAGGTTAACCTCCCGTGACGCTCCGATGTAAGACCTCGTGGTCGTACTGTTGAACGTTGGAGCGTTGGTAATGTCCTGAATCTTGTCGCCGGCGGCGAGACGGCCTGCAACGAGGAGGAGGATGGAGCTAGAGCTGGATGTTAGGTTGCCGACACCATCCTGAACGTTTCCGACCAGAGTCTGCGACCTTTCTGCAGTTCCATTCTTAAAGTCCCACGTGATCTTGGCGGTGACGTTCGCGCCTGTAACGCTCTGTATGTTCAGTAGGAGAAAATTGGTGTTCTGAATGTCCGTAATGAACTGTGGCTTTTGTGCACCTGAGACTGTCGACGACCAGCTCGCGTTCAGGTTTGAATATTTGACATTGTCACCCGCCCTAACCCCCGGAGTGTAGGTTGCCGCGGAGGCAGGGAGGACGGTAAGGACGAGAAGCCCTAGGACTGCAAGCGAGACCGGGTGAAGAGCGTCCGATCTTAGAAGCTGGCATGGGTCTTCGTCGAAGCCATCTCGGCTTCTTATGCGTTCAGTCGGACTTCTAACTGTCACAGTCAAGCCGGGGGGCGATTCTGTCAAGCCTGGTTGACAAACCAACAGCAAGGGGTTTTGCGGATTGAGCTGTTATGGCTGGGGTAGGTTCTTTTCCATTGTTATCCAGCCTACTTCACGCTTGAACCCGAGTTTCGTGTTAACTGCGAGCATAGGTGCGTTCTCCGAGTCGTTCCAGGTCTTGATCTTGTCATAGTTGTTCTGTAGTGCGTATTGGATTACTCTGAGTTTCAACGCCATGGCAATGCCTCTGCCACGATATTCTCGTAGGACCCCTGTTAGGGCCTGGAACAGGGCCTTGGGCTCCTTGTCAAGCCGCCAGACACTGCTCAGACCAACAGAGAGGGGACCGTCTGTGGCAATGAAATATGCTTCGGGTATGAGGCTTGGATTCTTCACTTCGAGGGCTTTCCACTGCTCAAAGGAAGTTCGAGTATATGGGACCGGCATGGGCACGTCCTTGCTCACTTGCTGAACAAGCTCGTAGAGCTTGTTGACAGAGTCCTTGCCTCCCTCCTGCACTTCAGGCAGGGTTGTAATCCTAATTCCGTCCATTGAGACCTTGTCGGTGTACTTCTGGAACCTTGCCAGGTCCACTTGTGAGGGTTGCAGCCTTGACTCCCAGGCTCTCTTCTTCTCGGTGAAACCACGCTTCTCCGCGAAGGACACCGCTCTCGACATGTTCTCCTTGACGCTCGCCCACGCCGTGGTGGCGTGCAAGTTCTCCAGTTCCCTGTTCAGCTTTTCATAGATTCGGGCGCCGATCCCACTGCCCTGATATTTCGGGTCGACTAGAACGTCGACAGAGAATTTTTGTGGATGAAACGTCCACATCGCGTGGTTAATCCTACCGAAGCCAAGTATCGTACCCGTGTCGGGGTCCACGCAGCTGTACCGTTTGTAATGATACTTTGACTTGTCATACATCTCGTCCCAATAACGGGTCTCGCTTACACTCGTGGGATAGTCGGGAAAGTTCGCATTGTAAACCTCAACTAGTCTATCATAGGCTGAGGGATCGAAGTCTCTAAAGGCCAGGGGTGCAATCGCTTGGCTCATCATAGGACCGACTCGTAGAGAGCATGGATGTTAAGCCTTCCGGGGACTTCGGGCCCGATCGCAACCGCTAGGGGCTCACGTTACTAACGAATGTGCCCCAGTTGGCTAATGCGACACGTGAAAGGTTTGGAATATACTCGACCGATGACCATATCGACCCGTTCGGCGCAGCGACTGCAGCGGAATAATCTCCCCACCTTGCAACACCACTTCCGCCATAGAACTTGTATCCGGTGAAACCATCTTCTGGTCCGGCACCTGAAGCACCGATGTGAATATCACCTGCTCCGCTAACTGCGTTTATTGAAACGTATGCAGCGCTTGGGAAAAAGTCCGGACCGGCAAGGCTGAAAGCCATCACGCCCTTGCCAGCAGAGTTTACGCCAATAGATGGATACATGAGATCCTCGCCTGCCAATGCTACGTAGCCTTGTTTTACAATTGTCCCGGTTAGGCTTCCGCTGGAAGAGGATGGAGCTAGAATAAAGTAGGCGATGCCTGAGTGGATCGTGTTCCCAAATGCCACGACTGTGGTCGCCGATGACCATAGCTCCCCGTTAGCATAAACTACTTGTTGCATGAAATGTTCGTCTGTGTCCAGAAGCTCAAGCTTCTCCGTCTTGCCTCCTAGAGACGGAATAGTGACAGTCCCCAGAGGTCGGGGTCCGTCCTTCTGTTGAGCATGAGGCGGTAGACCGTAAACTTCGGACCCCACCATCGCAGCCTTGAGAATAATATTTGGCGTTGGGCCGTTCAACGTACTAGTTCCAGATAAGGCCCATAGAGCAATTCGATCTGCAAAGCGAGGGTTACTGTTAGCAGAGACCCCCATGTCTGGATTACTCAATAAGAATTCCGTGTCCGTAGCATAGGATCCCCCAGGAGGAGTTGTAGCAGGCTCGACCGTGAAGGGACTGCCTTTGAACGAAGCCAACGAGTTGGTCAGGTCCAAATGGACGACTGTCGGAAGAATCCCCTTTGCCAGAGCTGTCTTTGACATGGCATAGATTTGACTTCCCACAAAGGAACCGAGAAAGGAATTGGTAATTGTAAACTCGTTAGTGCTCACAAAGAAGCCGTTGGCGTCGGCCCCAATCGTCGGAAAATCTCCGAAGCATGGACAACCCTTATGGGCTGGAGTACCATTAGTTCCATCATCTGTGGTGTCAATGCTGAATAGATTCCATTGACCCGTAGGATCCTTTGTGCTGCTAACGGCGATTTCGAGATGACTGTTGGGTCCGAGACTAGAAGCGGTCGGATTGAGTGGAGCCTCCGCCAGCACTAGATACCACGCGTCAGTATTGGGATCATGATAACATCTAGGGTCAGTGGCGAAGTCGCCGTAGACATTAGGATTGCCTCGGATGATCTCTGGATTGAGATGGAAGAATTGATTGATTGCAGTCGGGCCTTTCAGCACTGTGCCTGTGGGATTGTAAACAGCTAACGCAGTATTGACGGCTTCCATCACATAGTTACTGCCGACACATAATCCCTGGTCCGATGGTTCCTTGTTGAATTGCGTATTGTTGTATGGCCCCGTGCCTGCAAGCCTTTGATCCCGATGAGTTAGTCCATTGAACCCTGAGAAGCCAGAATTACTGCTCGCAATCTTGGTACTGCTAGGAGCCGGCATGCCGGACACGGACGTGGAATTCGTAGTCGGCGAAGAAGACGCGTTATCGACAGTAGGCGCCATTATTGTAGTATTGGAGCTACTTCCACCCGAGGAATCGGCAGTGGCCTGATTTGTGGTTATTAACGCAGTGTCAGAAAGACTGCTAGTACCTCTGTAAACTAGGGACGCGAATGATACTTGTCCTATTCCAGCTTCTCCATGTACGGATGTGACCGAGAACAGGCCTGCTGATAATCCCAGGATTATGATGACAAACAAAGCATTCCGTTCAATGATCAAGAATACTCGACGCCCTTGTGCACTTGTATGCGCCAGTATTCAAGATTTAACACTGCTGGTATCCACGGATTGAACCTGATACTTTTTCGAGACTGAGACACTCAAGTATCGTACACTCTCAAGTGCATCTCGCAGATGCCTGGGAATACAAGAGCCTGATCAACAGGGAAGAAACTATGCTTGAAACTCATCGCTCTAGGGTGTTGAACAAGTAGACCGAATGGCTTTTGCGCCATGAATCGTCCACTCCGGTCAAGGTTGAAGGCGAGCATCTCAAATTCTTCCGCCTTTGCGAATGAGTTGTTCTTAGAATGAGAGAGCTTAGCCCACCCCTATTCAGGGATGGGCTGCTGTATGGGCTCGGCAGGATTCGAACCTGCGACCTTCGCCGTGTCAGGGCGACGTCCTAACCAGGCTTCGCCGACGCGGATTAGTGCGTCTTAGACGACGAGCCCACAAGCCCAAGCAGCCCGCCAGCATCGTGTAAGAAGCTTTTCCTCGAACGATAGCCTCGGCCTGGGCGAAACCAGATCACTAAATTCTAGGTAACAGGAAGTGTAAGACCCTGGCCATTGGACCACCGGTCCCATGAACGGAAAACTTCGAATAGTACCGATCGCAACACTCGCACTTCTCGTCCTTAGCCTCACAAACCCAGCCAATGCCGCATCCTCACCAGCTTTCTACCTCCGAAGCGACCGGGCATCCTACATACCCGGTGACACAGGCAGTCTTCAGATCACGATCCGCAACGAGGGTGACCAAGCCTTCACAGTCCGCAACATCACCATAACCTGGCCTTGGTTCAGCTTCCTCAACGATCACTGGGAGGGAAACATGACTGTCAACAGCATCAACACAGCCCTAGCAACCGGCCAAGCCTACAACACCGGTCAATCCTTCTCCGTCCCCAACGACGGCCGAGCGTACCGATCCAATACTGGAACGATGAAAGTCGGCACTGACATCGGTGGAAACGGTGGGAGCTACAGAAGCTCAAGCTTTACAATCTACGTTAACATTCCAACATACACCCCAGTCGAAGTCAACACATCCATCTTCTCCATCCTCATCGTCGGAATCCTAGGCGTCGCAACAGTACTGCTCTTCCTCGTTAACCAAGGCCTCCGACGTCCCAAGACAGCGACACACTAGACCCGCCATCACGGACGAAAAGCTCGCGAGACTCGCCTGGAGTCTCTCCAGGCGCAAACCCTGGGCCTCGAACTAGAGGTCTCTTTCTTCTCTTTTTTCGTAAAGCTATTTGTATGGTCTACGGTCCAGCTGGTTCGCCGGGCCCGTAGCTCAGATTGGACAGTAGCGTCGGCCCTCTAAGCTAGGCCGAGCGGAAAGCCGAAGGTCGAGGGTTCAAATCCCTCCGGGCCCGCCACAAAACGGCAAGTGCTCTCCTCCACTTTCCTTGGGAGTACCAATCCTCTTAGGCAATTGGGTTTTTTTCGGCTTGCCAGCAACGAACTGGCTCAGAGAGTGCGAATGAGAGATCCCAATCTCACGATCAGTACCGGGAGCGATGGAACGGTCAGACGAGGGAGTCTCTCGAACGCTCCCCGGCTGTTCCTTCACACTTCGATGAGGTGTCCGGCGAAATCCTCAAGCATTATCCTGGAGGAAACCAGTCTCGAACCGGGTTTCGGATTCATCCCGAGTATAATCCGCTCAATCTTCCTGTTAGCAGGCTCGGCCGCAAGATTACATCCTAATGCGAAGCACCAGCAGACCCCCATTAGGATCAAAACATAGAATTCCCAAGTGTAGAACGCGGGCCTCTCCAACAAGGTGTACAGTAAGGAAAAACCGCCGCTGGCACTAACAACGCCCTCAATCAAAGTTGTATGGAACTTCCCAGTGTCAATACTTCTAACTCTCAATCCTCCAAAATAGGGCAATGCCAAAGTCAGAACTGGAAGCATCAACGACGCAGACATCGTCAGTGTTACAAAGTCTTGGCTTATGGTGCTCGCAATGTCCGTCGTCCGAGTGTACGTCGCCACCAACGGCAACGCTCTACGCTTCGCTAGATATGTCGCAAATGAAACGACGACGCAGAGTATGAAGAAGAAATAGACGAACTGTCTCCTCAGCTTAAGGTGCAACCCCTTCTTAACCGATAGGTCCGCATACTCAGATTTTCGCGGCGTCACAACATGGCGGCCCCGCATAATGAACAGATACAGTTTCATCGCGCGGGTCGAGAGAAAGCCACCGAAAATGTACATGTAGATGAAGCCTATGAGTACCGCCAAGGGACCTACAAACAGCATCAAACCCACGCCCAACTCCAAGGACAATGGTAGCCTCGGAACCGCCTCAGAAAGGAAGTTCTTCGGGGCAATAGACAACACGGTTCCTGCACCAATAGAAAACAGAAGCCACATGCCGCCTATGCAGAAGAGAAGGTTCCGTTTGTTGTGTAGGTGAAGAGCCGGGGCCGTCATCCCTACAACCATGGCAAACTCTACTCGTCAAGTCCAAGGCCAAGTGGTCACGCCCATTTAGGGGACTTGATCCCACGACTCCGGAATCGAGGTTAACAAGATGCGGGGATAGCCTGGAATCGTCTGAAGTATGTTGCACATTCTGGCAAATCTGTGGGCATCGTTTGTGTCGTAATCGCTTGAGGAGCCGCTTCGCTGTCGTCCCTTCAGATAGTCTTTCGCATTACAACGGTAGTTGTTCTGCCACTTCCTAATGGTGCGACCGTCTTGAACCCGGCCTTGCTGAACATGTTTACTGTTCCACAGTACATGTAGCCTGGTCCCTGGTCAGTCTTGCTTACGGGATAGGCCTCGACGAGGCCGCCACCCTTGTTCCTTATTGCATCTAGCGCGGCTTTGAGCGCGGCGCTAGCCACGCCCCGTTTTCGGTAGTTCTTGTCGACAACAAAACAGGTTATCCTCCAGAATGGTGCACTACCACCCTTAGCTGCGAGGTCGCGATAGTTCCGGCTGTGGTCTAGACGTGGCAGCTCCTCCCTAGAACCGTACTGGCACCATCCCACCGGGTCTCCGTCTGCATAGACCAGTATTCCGTGCGAATTTCCCCTTCCGACAAGCTCTTTCTTTTCTTGACGGTTTCTCACAGCTCTCTCGGCTCTGGTACGCGGAGTGTTGTCACGGGAAAAGCTGGCTGTGTGATGAAACGTGCACCAACACCACCAGGCATCCCCGATTCCTGGTTTCTGAAAAAGCCTCTCCAAGTCAGGCCAGGTCTTCGCAGAAAGCTCCTTTGTTGTAAGCCCTGGAACTTCTGGCGTCATTGGACCAGATCTCTGAAGGACCGCACTTGGGTAGATCACCTTATTTGATTGACGAAAGTCAAAACGCACACTTTTCGATGGTCTTAGGTTTAGTCATGCCCATCATTAGCAGAGCAAAGTCGAGACATCTGCAGTGTTGGAGTCACGATGCGGCTCGGTCAATCTTATCGAAACTCTCCGTCTTCAAGAAACCCCCTTCGAGTTGCCCTTCCAGCTCTCCGTTCTCCAAGAGTTTCCTAATCGCCTTTCCAGTCACTAGCTTTCCGTGCTTCCAAGGACGCAACTCAGCTCCAAAACGTTCCTGAAGACTCTTCTTCACAGCGTCCAAAACTTTCCTCCCTTCATTGCTCTTAGACTCTATCTCCACCTCGCATAGACTGACGGTCTGCGCTGCCAAATTGTACTGTACAGAATCAACGGCCATCTCGGCCAGAGGCACCTGCTCTCCCGCTTGTGGGAGCACATTACTCGATTCTCGCCTGGTCTCCCTGTCCTGTGTCACAACGAGCCCCGAGCTTTTTAGGGTCTCAACTGGGTCAGACTCATCAGTGATCTTAGCAGCTGGTAGGTTGATGCCCTTCCTGCCGAGTTCTTGGAAAATCCTGTCTAGAGAACTTTGCGACCATGGAATCTCCAGCTCCTGGCGCTCATCTCTCCGCCAAGAGAAAGGCCCCGGGTTCTTTTTCATTGTTAGCCAAGACGCGCCTTCTTGACGTCTCACCCGAAGGTTGAGCCTTCGCTGCTTGAGACGTTTGTCAGACGTGTCCAAATAGACGTCGTGTATGGCAACAGGAGGCCGTCGTGAAAGACGGTAGCCTGCGAGGGACTCGAGCCCTGCTATCTTCTCTGCCAAGGAACGTGGGTCTCTTGATACGATCATCAGAACTAGCTCGACTTCCTTTGTTGAGTCAAAGCCAGACTTGACAGGCAAGAATCCTATCTCTCCCTAACTCATTCTGCCGGCATTCTTTGACATGGCAATGTGTTCGACGCTGACTCTCTCAGCTACGGAAGTGCTCATAGCCCTTCCGTTCAACTTCCACGCTACGTCCCCCTGCGACCGCCACTACTTCGGCCGGCCCATTTTCGACTCTCCCGATTACCAAGACTGATGGAACGGCCTTCTTGACCTTGACGATGTCGGGTCTCTTGACCGTGAAGACGAGCTCGTACTCCTCTCCCCCATACAACGCCAGCGTGACGGGCGGAATTCCGGTGAGCGACCCGAAGTAGGCAGCCTCGCGCGCGATAGGAACCCTGTCTATGTGAAGAGCCACCTTACTTTTTCGCGCTATCTCGTGAAGGCTCCACGCCAGCCCATCGCTAGAGTCTATCGAGCTAGTTACCGAACCCGTTTTTGCGAGTGCAATTCCCTCCCGAAGACGGGCCTTCGGCAGAAAGACCGCTCTCTCCAAAGCCATTCTCTCTTGCGAGTTGATTTTCCGTTTTGAGTTGAGCAATCGGAGCCCGGCAGCCGAGTTTCCAAACTTGTCCGTAACTGCCACTAGGTCGCCGGGTCGAGCTCCGCTTCTCGTGACCAGCCTGCCGCGCTCAACTTCTCCAGCTCCAATACAGTCGATAACAAGCTCGTCGGCTTGTCCGGTGTCGCCCCCAACGACAGGACAATGGTATTCTTCAGCACCGCGACGGAGCCCTTGACCAACCTCCACGACTTGAGCTCTCGTGAATTGCTTCGGGAGCCCAAGTGAGATCAAGAGGGCCCTTGGCGTCACACCTTTTGCAGCGAAATCGCTGACCGTGGCTACTACTGCCTTTCGGGCCGCCTGCCAGAGACGCATTCCGGCAGGAACATCAGTGCTCGCGACAAGCATGTCGCTTTTGAGGATCAGCCATCTTGTGGGCGCGACTGGGACGGCTGCCACGTCATCCTCGTAACCTAGAGGCAGACGTTTTCGGCTTCCGTAGATTCGGGTCAGCGTCTGGATTATCTCTCGCTCGCCCAGTCGACGGGTCACTTTTTCTCGTCACCAGTTTGGCTGCGGGTAGATGCTTTAAGTCAGAGGCGGAGTCCGGCGGTCTTGGTGCCTCGGTGGCTCAGCCTGGTAGATGTTCCCGGAACACCGGAGAGCATCCGCCTCGTAAGCGGAAAGGCGTGTCACAGCCTCGCCCCGCAGGGTCGCGGGTTCAAACCCCGCCCGAGGCTCCACACTGCAAGTGCGGAGCACACCGTTTATAAGGCGGAACTCCGCATCTCACACTACGCGGACGACGCGTGAAGACGCCAATATTCGACCCTCACAACACTGCAGTCGACCTAGCTAGAACCTTAGAGATTCTCAACAAGGATCCGAATCTATCGGAACAGAACAAGAAGACGATTCTGCGATTCTACGAGGCATGCAGGGCCGAGGGCTTGAAGCCGATCCGATTGTTACGGCTCTTGCAGCTGATGCGGTTGATCGGTGGCTCGTTGAAGAAGCCGTTTGACAAGGTGACTAGAAGCGATGTTCAGAAGTATCTTGCATGGCTGGAGAGACAGGAACTCGCAGACTGGACGAAGCATGGTTACAAGGTGGCATTGAAGAAGTTCTACAAGTGGCTCAGGAACAGCGAGACGTACCCCTCAGAAGTCAGCTGGATCAGGACAACTGTCAACAACGGCCACCGGCTTCTCCCAGAGGAGCTATTGACTGAAGATGACGTGAAGAAGATGGCAGAGAAAGCTGAGCATCCCCGAGACAGGGCGCTAATCATGACGCTGTACGAGGGTGGGCTCAGAGTTGGAGAGATCTTGGGCCTTCAGATAAAACATGTCAGCTTCGACGGCAACGGAGCCCAGATTACTGTCGCAGGAAAGACGGGAATGCGAAGAGTCCGAATCATAGCCTCTGCCCCCCTACTAACCCAATGGCTTGAGAATCATCCAAGAAGAGAGGATCCTTCGGCTCCATTGTGGATAGGAATAGGAACTCTTGGAAGAGGCGAAGCTATAGACTACGGAGCCGCACGAATGATGCTCAGACGAGCAGCTCAACGAGCGGGCCTAAGAAAGGCGGTCAACCCCCACATCTTCAGACACTCCAGAGCCAGCAACCTCGCCAACAAACTCACAGAGGCACAGCTGAAGGACATGTTCGGCTGGACCCAGAGCTCCGAGATGGCAGCCGTCTACGTACACATGTCAGGACGAGACGTCGACAAAGCCCTGCTCAAGATCCATGGACTAGCCGGAGAAGAAGAGAAGGAAGAGGAAGAGAAACTAAAGATAATCAAATGTCCACGATGCGGCGAAAAGAACGCGCCAATAGCAAAGTTCTGCCTCAAGTGCGCGGCCCCCCTCGACGTCAAGACAGCAGTTGAAATTGACCGAGCGCGCACGGACGCAGATGAAATGATGAACAAACTTCTGGAGGACCCTGATGTCAAAAGCCTATTGGAGCAAAAGATCAGACAGTTGAAACTAGCCTAGTCCCTCGAGGAGCATCGCGGCTCCGAGTAACGCGAATTAATCATATCGGCCAATTCACATTCGTGCTTTGCTTTACCGTCTATTAACTAGGCTTCT
>Ga0209058_1000260_pt1 | contig 43678 bp, 37 predicted proteins | sample GraSoiAngelo_147_FD_185904 | JGI IMG/M metagenome (GOLD analysis project Ga0209058, IMG submission 185904) | Grasslands soil microbial communities from the Angelo Coastal Reserve, California, USA - 14_1009_05_40cm (SPAdes) (version 2) | ecosystem: Environmental > Terrestrial > Soil > Grasslands ... | reverse complement strand
GTCCTCGAAGAACGCCTCGACGTAAGGCTTCACGTACTCGTCGATCGTCATGCCCGCGTGCATGGCCTGGTCGAGGATGCGGTCGTCGATGTCGGTGAGGTTCATGACGTGGGTCACGCTGTACCCCGACACCTGCAGGTGCCTGCGGACGAGGTCGTAGAAGAGGAAGGCGCGCAGGTTGCCGACGTGGGCGTAGTTCCAGACCGTGGGCCCGCACGTGTACATGCGGACCTGGTCCTTCTCGAGGGGGACGAACTCCTCCTTGTTGCCGGTGAGCGTGTTGTGGAGCCGGAGCGTCATGCCTCTTCGATGGTGGCTACCGCCTGCGCGGCGATCCCCTCCGCCCGGCCCAGCGACCCCAACCCCTCCGGCGACTTGCCCTTCACGTTCACCTCGACGATGCCCAGCCGCCGGGCGAGGTTCGCGCTCATCGCCGCCAGGTACGGGTGGATGCGTGGCTCCTGCGCGATCACCACGCAGTCCACATTCACGACCCGATAGCCCGCGTCGGCCAGCATCGCCACCGACCGTTCGAGCAGCCGCAGGCTCGAGGCCCCCTTGTAACCGGCGTCGTCGGAGGGGAAGTGCGTGCCGATGTCCCCCATCCCAGCCGCACCCAACACAGCGTCGATCACGGCGTGAGTCAGCACGTCGGCGTCGGAGTAGCCGTCCAGCCCGCGCTCGTGCTCGATTCGCACCCCGCCGAGCACCAGCGGACGGCCCGCGACCAGCGGGTGGACGTCGTACCCGATTCCGACCCTCACCGGGAAGCGTGTCGCGTAGCCGAGGGCCGCAGACGGATTCGCGGGATCGGCGGCCGGAGCCAAGGAAGGGGTGGCGCGACGAGGAGCGCACTCGTCGGTGCGCGACGAGGGAGCGCCGGGCCCCCTGACGCAGGCTTGGGCGCCTTTGGCGCCCGGCCGCCTAGACCGCGAAGACGCGCGGAACTTCGGCTACAAGACACGCGTGGTCTCGTGCTCCCGGATGAGCGCCTCCACCACCTCGAGGTCCTCTGGCGTCGTCAGCTTGATGTTCGCCGGCTCGCCCGGCACCACCGACACGATGTGCCCGGTCGCGGCGACGAGCTGCGCGTCGTCGTCTCCGACCAGTCCCGCGTCCGCGGCCTCGCGGTGCGCCCGCGCGAGCAGCTCGTACGCGAAGCCCTGCGGCGTCTGGGCCAGCACGACCAGCGACCTGTCGAGGCTTTCAACCAGCCTGTTGCCCTCGACGCGCTTCACGGCATCGCGCGGGTTGATGGCAGGAAACGCCGCGCCCGTCTCCATGGCCGCGGCCAGCACCCGTCGCACGAGGGCCGCGGTCGCAAGGGGCCGAGCCGCGTCGTGCACCAGGACGAAATCGCAGTCCCCGAGCGCGGCCAGGCCCATGCGCACCGAGTCCTGCCGGCTCTCGCCGCCGGCCTTCACGACCACCGGCTTGCGCGGCGCCAGAGTCTGGACCTCCCGCTCCGCCGACTCGAGCCGGCTCGGCGGGCCGACGACCACGATCCGGTCCACCTCGTCGAGGGCAAGGAACAGCTCCAGCACTCGCGCCAGGGTCGTCCGTCCGTTCAGGCGCACGAGCGCCTTGCTTCCGCGCCCCAGCCGCGAACCCGTACCCGCCGCCGCCACGATCGCTCCTACGGTGGCCACGCTAAGCGGACTCTTCGCGTGGCTTGACGCGCGCCGGGGGCCGGCGTGTCTCCGCGCCCGCCGGCTCGGCGAAGATCATCCGCCCCGCCGAGGTCTGGATCACCGACGTCACCACCGCCGTGATGGTCTGGTTCAAGAGCCGGCGGCCGTTCTGCACGACGACCATGGTGCCGTCGTCGAGGCTGCCCACGCCCTGTCCCGGCTCCTTGCCCTCGCGCGCCACCGTGACCACAATCTCTTCGCCGGGGATCGCCACGGGCCGCATGGCCTGGGCCAGCTCGTTGAGGTTCAGCACGGCCACGCCCTCCAGGCGCGCGATGCGGTTGAGGTTGAAGTCGTTGGTCATGATCGCCCAGCCCCTGCGCTTGGCCGTGCGCACGAGGTGGTTGTCGATGTCGCCGGTGACGGGCGCGTCGTCCTCGGTCACCTGCAGGTCGATCGCCGGCTCCTTCTGCATGTCAGTCAGGACGTCCAGCCCGCGACGGCCGCGACGGCGGCGCGTCACGTCGGCCGAGTCGGCAACCGTCTGCAGCTCGCGGAGCACCGAGCTGAGGATGATCAGGGGCATGTCGAGAAATCCGGTCTTGGCGATGTCGAGGATGCGGCCGTCGATGATCACCGAGGTGTCGAGCAGGAGAGCAGGGACGCGGTGGTTCGAGCTGTCCTTGTCGCGGCCGAAGAACAACGCCATCAGCTCGGCGCGCCGGGTCAGGCCCACGGACGCGCCCTGCACCGCGAGCAGCAGCGCAAGCACGGCGGAAACGCCGTATCCATAAGGAAGGTCGCGGACGAAGACGCCGATGAGGACGGCGATGACCAGGCCGACGATCATGCCCATCAGTCCGCTGAGCATGTCGGGGAGTGGAGTGGCCGTCAGCCGAAAGTTGAACCTCCGCCATCCTCCCAGCACGTAGGGCGTGCCAAGGTAGGCGAAGATCAAACCTTCGAGGGTCGTCAGCCCGATGATCGCCCAGCCCGGGTGCGCGCTCGAGATGCCCCGGACCATGAAATAACCGAGCAGAAAACCACCGACCACTCCGAGCCCCGCCCCCAACACGCGGGCGAGATTCTCGGAACGCATCACGGGTTACCTCCTCAAGAGACCGACAGTCCGGCCTCCGCTATGAATACGCCGGACTTGATGGGTGAAGAAAAAGCGGCGGAAACCGCGTCCGCCACGGACCGGACCTCGACCACGTCGAGGCCGGAGGGCCGTCCGGCTCGAGAGCCGGCCGGAATCAAAGCGCGCGTCAGGCCGTGCCGCTCCGCCTCCTGGAGGCGACGCTCGAGATGGCCGACGCGGCGCACCTCGCCCGACAATCCCAGCTCTCCGATCACCACGAGGCCGTCCGGCATTGGCCTTGAGCGGTCGTTGCTGACGATCGACAGGGCGAGTCCGAGGTCGGCGGCCGGCTCCGTGATGCGGATGCCGCCCGCCACGCTGACGAAGACGTCCTTCTGCCCGAACGAGGTGTTTTCGAGGCGCCTCTCGAGCACCGCCAGGATCATGTGCAGCCGGTTGACGTCGAAGCCGTTCGCCACCCGGCGCAGGGGATGGTTCGGGGTGGAGTTGACCAGGCTCTGGACCTCCACGAGGAGCGGACGGGTGCCCTCCAGGGTGGCGACGATCGCGGTTCCAGGCGCGGAGGGCTGGGCGCTCGCCAGGAGCGCGGCCGAGGGGTCCGAAACCTCCTCCAGGCCCGCCTCGCCCATGGCGAACACGCCGATCTCCTCGGCCGACCCGAAGCGGTTCTTGGTCGCGCGCAGGAGGCGGAGCTCCTGCCGGCGGTCGCCTTCGAGGTACAGCACGGTGTCAACGATATGCTCCAGGACCCGCGGGCCGGCGATGGAACCGTCTTTCGTCACGTGGCCGACGAGGAAGACGGGCACGCCGATCTCCTTGGCCAGGCGCATCAGCCGGGCTGCCGACTCTCGGACCTGGGTGACGCTTCCGGCGCTGCCCTCGAACCCGGCGTCGGTCACGGTCTGGATGGAGTCGATGATCGCCAGCCGCGGGCGCTCCGCCCGGATCGTTTCGCAGATCGCGTCGAGATCGTTCTCGGCCAGGAGCAGGATGCCGGGCTCGAGGGCGCCGAGCCGCTGGGCGCGCATCCGCACCTGCTGGCCAGACTCCTCGCCAGAGACGTAGAGGACCTTGCCGCCGCGCGCCGCCTGCGCCGCCGCGTGCATCAGGAGCGTCGACTTGCCGACGCCAGGCTCGCCGCCGATCAGCACCAGGCTGCCCGCGACGACGCCTCCACCGAGCACGCGATTGAGCTCGCCCCACCCCAGCCGGATGCGCGGTGCGTCCTCCGCCGCCAGGTCGGTGAGCGCGATCGCTCGCGCGGGCTCCATAGGCCTGGGCCTCGAGTCCCGGGTCGCCTTACGGACCTGGAACTCCTGAAGCGTGTTCCAGGCGCGGCAGTGCGGGCACTGGCCGGCCCAGCGGAGGCTCTCCCCGCCGCACTCCGTGCAGACAAAGGTGATCGTGGATTTCGGCATTGCTGAGACTCTGGACTTCTGACGGATCTTTGACAAGGCGGCCGTACCTTTTTACAGGACCAGGCGTTTTATCTGGTGAGCGTCGAGACGCCGCCCTGACTACCCCCGGGGCGGCGTCAGTTTGTCCGGTCGATCCCAAATCCCTATCCTCCGACCCCGTGGACGCCAGCATCACCATCGCCGGAATCGAAGAAGCGGCGCGCGTCATCGACCCCGCCTTCCTCCACACGCCGCAGTTTGTCTGCGAGCCGCTCAGCGATCGCACCGGAGTCACCACCGTGCTCAAGGTCGAATCGGTCAACCCGATCCGCAGCTTCAAGGGCCGCGGCGCCGATTACATCCTGCACCGCCTCGGCACCCAAACGAAGCCCATCGTCTGCGCGTCCGCCGGCAACTTCGGCCAGGGCATGGCCTACGCGTGCCGCAAGCGCGGGATCAAGATCACCGTCTTCGCCGCCCACAACGCGAGCCCGCTGAAGATCGAGCGCATGCGCGCGCTCGGCGCGAAGATCGAGCTCGAGGTCGGCGACTTCGACCAGGCCAAGGACGCCGCGAGGCGTTTCGCCGAAGAGCAGGATCAGCTGTTCATCGAGGACGGCAAGATCGGCGCGATCGGCGAGGGCGCGGCCACGATCGCGCTCGAGCTGACGGGGATGCAGGATCCGCTCGACGCCGTCTTCGTGCCGCTCGGCAACGGTTCGCTGGTCAACGGCATCGGCACGTGGCTCAAGCACGCGTCGCCGGGGACAGAGGTCATCGCCGTGTGCGCCGCGACCGCGCCGTCGATGGCGCTGTCCTGGAAGGCGCACCGCGCCGTCGACGCTCCGAGCGACACCATCGCCGACGGCATCGCCGTCCGCGTGCCCGTGCCCGAGGCGGTGGCGCTCATGGAGCACACCGTCGACGACGTGATGATCGTCGACGACGAGATGATGGTCGCGTCCATGCGCACCCTCCTGCACGACGCGGGCCTCGTCGTCGAGCCGGCAGGCGCGGCGGGGCTGGCGGCGATCGCCCAGCGCAAGCACGACCTCGCCGGCAAACGCGTCGCCGCGATCCTCACCGGAGGCAACCTCACACAGGACCAGCTCAAGGCCTGGCTCGACTGAGCTAGGCGCTGCGCTCCAGGTCGGCGAGGTAGTCCAACGCCGCCAGAGGCCCGTATTCGCGAAACACGTCCGGCGCCGCGGACTGCAGGAGCGACTGCACCTGCCCGGCGAGCTGGGCCCTCAGCGGGTAAGGCAGCTCCGGCCGGCGCCTCCCGTAGGCGGCGACCAGGCGCCGCAGATCTGGGTCGAGCCCACGCAGAAAGAGCTCAGCCTGCGATGCGGGCGCGTAGGCCAGCGCGGCCGACGCCGGCGGAGGCGCTCCCCACGCCTGCGGCGGTGGTCCGGGGTCCGTCGGCCGGCCGCCCGGCACCTGCCACAGCGGCAGCCAGTCCGAGTCCTTGACCACGATCGTGCCCGCCGCGAGGTCGCCAAGCCTCTTGCCGCGTCCGTTGAGGAACAGCACGACCATGCCGATCCCGTAGCCGTAGGGCAGGAAGTCGACCAGGCGGACGAGGTTGCGGATGCCGGCCTGCGCGAACGTCATCGGCTCGCCGCGGTCGCCCACCGCGCGCAGCCGGAACACCCTCTTGCCCACCGTCTGCCCCGACCAGAACGCCTCGCATGTCCAGTGGTAGCCGAACACGATGACGAAGGTGCCGATGACCGCGATCAGGTAGGCAAGGACGTCGCTGCCGCCGGCGCCTACGAAGATCGCCGCGGCGTAGAGGGCGGCAAGGAAGAACGACAGGATCAAGAGGTCGAGGAGCTGCGCGATGCCGCGCGTCGCCAGGCCCGCGACCTGGTAGTCGAACGACACCCGCTCGGGGGTGGCGACGACGAGGTCGCTGTCGGGGAGGGGTTGGCTCATCGCGGGCTTATTGTCATTCTCATGAGAGCGGAGGAGTTCGTGACGATTCGCCGCCAGGACTGGAACCGGCTAGAGGACCTTCTCGCCCGCGCCGGCGCCGGCCACATGAACGCCCTCACGCCGGCGCAGGTGCTGACCATGGCCGCGCTCTACCGGCGCGCCACCGCCGACCTCGCCCGCGCCCAGCGCGACTGGCCCGATGAGCCGGTTCACCGCTACCTCAATGGCCTGGTCGCGCGCGGCCACGGCATCGTCTACCGCCGCGGCGGCGAGGTCTGGAAACGAATCCGCCGCTTCTACGCGGAGACGCTCCCGCGCACCTACCGCGCGGCGTGGCCGTACCTGCTGGCGGCGGCGGGGCTGATGTTCGTCCCGATGTTCATCGCCTTTTTCATCGTCCTCTCCAACCCCAACGCCGCCTACGCGATCGTCGACCCCGAGCTCATCAAGGGCGTCCACCACCACGAGCTCTGGACCCACATCCCCGAGAACCAACGGGTGCAGGCGGCCGGCGTGATCATGACCCACAACATCCAGGTCGTGATCCTCGCCTTCGGGTTTGGGGTGGTCTTCGGCCTGCCGGTCGTCTGGGTTCTGGTCACCAACGGCATCTCGATCGGCGGCCTCTTCGGCCTGACCCAGGCTTACGGGCTCGGCGCCGGCCTGTTCGACTTCGTGATCGCGCACGGCGTGCTCGAGCTGTCGATCGTCGTCGCCATCTGCGCCGGCGGCCTGATGATGGGCTGGGCGCTGGTGTCGCCGGGCAATCGCAAGCGCTCCGACGCGCTCGTGCTCGCCGCGCGCCGCGCCTTCACCATCCTGCTCGGCCTGGCACCGATGCTCGTGGTTGCGGGCACGATCGAGGGCAACATCTCACCATCGAACGCTCCTTTCGGGGTCAAGCTCGCGATCGGACTGACCACCGGCGCCCTGTTCTATTCGTACCTGCTGCTGGCGGGACGAGGCCCTAGAGAAGGGCCCGCTCCTTGAGCTCGAGGTAGCGCTCGACCAGGGCGGGGCTCAACTTCCCGGCGACGACGTCCAGCCCCAGCACGCCCCCTCGCCGCAGCAGCTCGAAGCTCTCCCGCCGGCTGGAGACGAACTCCTCCGCGGCCGCCCACTCATAGGCGCGGTTGGTGCTGTCGATCGGAGCGTCGCGCGCGGTCAGGACCGCGGGGTCGGACATGGCGACGACCAGGACGAGGTGACGGCCGGCGAGGCGCAGCGCGTGAGCGACGAGCTCGCGCGACGCCTCCGGATCCTGAACGTCGGTCAGCACCACGACCATCGACCGGCGACCGACTCGGAGGGCGAGGTGCGTCATCGCGTGCCCGAAGTCGGCCTCCACGTACTCCGGCCTGACCGCGTACAACGCCTCCGTGATGCGCCGCAGCTGCGTCGGCCCGCGCTCGGGCTTGAGAAAGCTCGTGACGCGGTCGTCGAACGTCATCATGCCGACCCGGTCGCCGTACGCCTGCGCCACCCAGGCGAGCATCAGCGCCGCGTTGACGGCGTGGTCCAGTTTGTCCAGCTCGCCCGCCGGCGCGGTCATGAGGCGGCCGCAGTCGAGCGCGATGATCACCTGCTGCCCGCGCTCGGCCTCGACCTCGACCACCACCGGCCTGTCACGTCTCGCCGTCGCCGTCCAGCTCACGCGCCGGACGTCGTCGCCGCGCACGTACTCGCGCAGGCCTGCGAACGCGGTCGATGCGCCTGGCGGACGCGCGCGCCGCAAACCGGCCATGGCTCGCAGGCCTCGCCGCAGCGACAGCTGGATGCGGCGGATCGCGACCACGTTCGGAAGCACGGCGACCTCTTGCCTGTCCGCCAGCCGCACCTGGCGCCGCCACCAGCCATCGGGTCGCCACACCTGCAGGTCGACGGCGCCGAACTCGTACGCGCCGCGTCGCGGCGAGCGCGTCGTGTAGGCGAGCTTGAGCACGCCGCTGCCGTCGAACCGTCCGGCGACCTCGCGCGGCGTCGGTCGCAGAGGATCCGGCGCGTTGTCGGCGATCCTGGCCAGGAGACCAGCCGCGGCGCGGTTCTCGACGATGACGGTGACCTCTTCGGCCTCGCCGAGCGAGAAGGGCTCTGGCATCACGCGCCGGGCGCGGAATCCCGTTCGATCGGGTAGGAGCGCGAGGTCACGCGCCGCGATGATCGCCAGCCCGACGTGGTAGACGACCGCAACCAGACCGAGGAAAGGTGACGCGGCGGCGAGCGCGATGAGCCCGGCGCCGATGGCGACCGCCCAGATCAGCCTGGGCTGCGGGGCCAGACCCCGGACCAGGTTCAGCGCGGCGGCACCACCCGTCCGGCGACCATGTCGAGCACGCTGTCTGGCGTCTGCCCGGCGACTTCGGCCTCCGGACGGAGGATCAGCCGGTGACGGAACGCCGCCGCCAGCAACGCCTTCACGTGGTCGGGCGTCACAAACTCGGCGCCCTCGAAAGCCGCGTACGCGCGCGCGGCGAGCATCAGCAGCACCTCGGCGCGCGTGCTGGCCCCGAGGGTGATCTCCGGCGCGGAGCGCGTGGCCGCCGCGAGGTCGACCACGTAGCGCCGGATCTTCTCGTCGACCACGACCTTCGCGACCTCGTCGCGGCAGGCCTGGATGTCTGCCGGGCCCAGCACCGGCTCGACGCCCGCCTTGACGGGGTCGCGCAGCTCGATGCCCGACTCCCAGCGCCGCAGCACCTCCATCTCGTCCGCGGGCGCGGGGTAGTCGAGGCGGACCTTGAACAGGAACCTGTCCTGCTGCGCCTCGGGCAGAGGGTACGTGCCTTCGTACTCGACCGGGTTCTGGGTCGCGAGCACGAAAAACGGAGGGGGGAGCTCCAGCTGCTGGCCCTCGAGGGTTACGCCTCGTTCCTCCATCGCCTCGAGCAGCGCCGACTGCACCTTGGCCGGCGCGCGGTTGATCTCGTCCGCGAGGAGGACGTTGGTGAAGATCGGTCCGCGGCGCAGGGAGAAGGTGCGCGTGGCGAGGTCGAACACCGATGTCCCGAGGATGTCCGCGGGCATGAGGTCCGGCGTGAACTGGACGCGCCCGTACTCCAGGCGCAGGACACGGGCGATCGCCTTCGCCAGCAGCGTCTTGCCCGTCCCGGGCACGCCCTCCAGGAGCACGTGGCCCTGGGCCACGAGGGCGATCGCGCACAACCGGATCGCGTCGTCCTGGCCCACGACCGCCTTGACGAGCTGCTCGCGCAGGCGCGCGAAGAATTCAGGTGCGGTCGTCACTTGCGCCGGGTCGCGGCTGGGTGCGCGATCTCGTGCAGACGCCGCGCCGCGGTCAAGACGTCGTGCTCGGACGCGGAAGACGTGTCCAGAGAGTTCTCGACCTCCGCCAGCTCCCTCGCCACCTCAGGCGCGCGCACCCAGAGAGCATTCCAGAAGCGCTCGCGCGGCTGCACCGGAAGGCCGGTGTGCAGGGCGACCGCACGCTCCGTCGCACCCGCGAGCAGGCCCAGCGTGACTCGGCGCGCGCTCGACCGCCTGAGCAGCTGGCCCACCGCCACCGACCACTCGACGTCCGACCTCACGGTCTCGGGCACGCGCCCGACGAGTGGCCCGAAGCGGCGGCCGCGAAGCAGCAGGCCGAAGAAGACCGCCACCACGAGCCACATGATCGCCGCGCCCCACGACGTCGCGAGCCACGCCTGCGGCGCGAAGGCGCCAATCGTCAATCCGTGGTGGTACTCGTCGAAGGCCACCGCCGCGCCCGCGTCGACGCCAAGCAGGTCGGCGAGGAGGCGCCCGTTGTCCGCCTTCTCGAGGTAGCCGTTGCAGAGGACCAGCGGATCGGCCAGGACGACGACCTCGCCCGCGCCGAGGCGCTGGACGTAGCCGGCCACAAGCCCGTACGCCGTGCGCAGGATGGCGACCTGGCCGGGCGACGGCTCGAGCGGTTTGACGGATGCGCCGCCGGTGACGCTGGCGACGCCGGCCAGCACCCCGGCGTCGGCGCTGTAATCGCCCGCCACGTAACCGTCATCGCCGAACCGGATCACCCCGAAGGCCTGGTCGAGCTGAGGGTCGCCCTGCTCCGACGCGTAGATGAGGATGCCACCCTGGCCGCGGACCCAGCCGAGTATCCGCGCCGCCTCCTCGCCGGTGTATGGACTCGTCGGCGAGAAGACGAACATGACCGACGACGAGGCCGGGGTCGTGAAGTCGCCGGTGATCTGACTCGTCGGATGCCCCATCGCCTGCGCGAACAACAGCGCGGCCGAGGCGCCGTTGGCCGCGTCGCTGTTGGTGCTGTGCTCGGGGGAGCCATTGTTGGGCTGCGCGAGGTAGGCCGCCGCGGCGATGAGCGCGGCGACGGCGACGGGGATGATCCAGCCCCGGATTCTCTTCATGCGGCGGCTGCCGCCGGCCGCCGGTACGGGGCCGCCACGCGCAGGGCGTGCTCATACGTCGCTACGTCGACGTCGCGCCCGCCGTACACGGCCGCCTCGAAGGGAAGGAGCAATGGTCGCAGGCCGGCAAAGTCTGGCGAGCGCTGGAACAGCTCGCGCACGGTGAGCGGGCTGCCCTCCCACGACCTCTCCCCCGCCAGCGTCGCCGCGACGCCCGCGCACAGCGCGCGGATGGCGCCCACCCGGTCGCCGCGGGACGCGAGGCGATCGGCTTCCGCGAAGTAGTCAGCGGCTAGGCGAGGACCCTGAGGCGCCGCGCCGATCGACTGGGTGAAGCGCCCGCGCGCGGCGCGAAAGACGACGAACACCACCGCAGCGAGAATCAGCACCGCGACCAGGTAGATCCACAACAAGGGGGGCTGCCCGCCTCCGGGCGAGCCGAATAGCAGGCGCAGCAGGTCCCGAATTCGGTCCTGCACCCACTGCGATAGACGGTCGAGCGCCGAGGGCGGACGTCGCAGCGCGTCGTAGCGGCTCGACGCCAGGACGTCGTGCAGGCGCTGCCGGGCGAGGTCAGGGTCCGCCGTCGTCCTGGGTTCGCGCAGCGCGCCGGCGAGCGCCGACAGCCTCGTGCGGGCATCGTCGTACGAGGGCGGCCGGGCGCGGAGGTCGGCAAGGATCTCCGGCTGTGTGTCGCCAGTGCCCTCGGTCAGCACCCGGATCGCGCGGTCGGCCGGGCCCCGATCCGCGCCTGACGCATGTTCTATCAGCGCGTACGCCTCCGTGACGGCTGACAGGTAGCCGGGCGGCGGCGCCGGGTCGGCCGCCACGGGCCCCGCCAGGCCCACGACCGCCGCGGCCGTGAGCGCGAGCGCTGCGACCGGCCGCAGCAACCCGCTCAGATCGCCGCCGGCGGGGCCGCCAACCGATACGCCATCTGGAACAGGTCGAGCGCCTCCCTGCGCACGCGCAGGTCGAAGTAGATGAGGACGATGACGATCTGGAAGATCGGGGTCAGCAGCGCGGCGATCAGCTGGCTCGTGGTGAGGGCGATCGCGGAGGCGAGGAACATCGAGACGAATTGCTCCAGGACGAACTGCGCGATCTGGATGAACGCGCCCAGCGCGCCGGCGACCAGCTCATAGACGACGAAGGTGAGGAACAGGATCAGAAACGTGCGCCACCAGCGGCCCTCCACCAGCAGCCGGCTCCTCGACACCGCGTAGCCGATGCCGGCGTTCTCTATGAACATGATGGGCACGACCGCGACCCACATGACGAAGACCCAGATCCAGAGCAAGAACGGCGCCACGCAGAGGACCAGGGCGAACGACGCCGTGACGCTGTTGAACAGTAGCCAGTAACCGAGCAACGGAAAATAGCGGCGGAGCACTCCCCGGAAGATGCCGCCCGCGGTCACAGGCCGGCCGAGCGCCGACTCGCAGGCGGCGTAGACCACCGCGGAGTGGGTGAACGGCAGGATCAGCACGCCGACCAAAAGGGCACCGAAGAAGCCGAGGTAGAAGCCGCCGAGGAGCGCCAGGTCCGGAGCATCGGTGGTCCGCACGAGGCCGGCGCTGACCCAGGCGATCGCGAGTCCGTAGAGCGCGGCCGCCGGCACGGCGAGGATGACCGAGATGCCGGCAAACAAAAGGAAGTGCCGGCGGTACATGCGAAACGTCTCGTCGAGCAGGTCGCCGATCTCCAGCGGACGCAGTCGCAGAGGAACCGATACGCTCACGTTTCTCGCCTGTCGTGTCGTAAAGCCACCGGCTAAGCGTTGCACGAATTGAAGGGATGGGAATTGAGTCAGCGGGCGAGTCAAGACCCGGATGACGTCCGGGTCCTCTTCGTCGAGGACGATGCGTCAGTCGCCCAGATGTACCGTCTCAAGCTCGAGCTGGACGGCTACACGGTCGACGTCGCCGGCGACGGCCTGAGCGCGCTGGACAGAGCCAGGTCTGAGCACCCCGACATCATCTTTCTGGACATACGGCTCCCGAAGCTGGACGGCCTGTCCGTCCTGGAGCAGCTGCGCGCGGACCCCGCCACGGCGGGCATTCCCGTCGTGATCCTTTCCAACTGGAACGAGAAGGAGCTGGTCGAGCGCGGGATCAGCCTCGGTGCGCTCGACCACCTGATCAAGAGCCAGACCACGCCGGCGCGGCTCTCTTCGCGTCTCCGCGACTGGCTGAAGGGCTGATCAGCTCTTGGTAGGCGCCGGTCCCGCCGGCGCCGCCGCCGCCGGCTCCTTCTTTGCGTGCTTGACCGGCGTGAACTTGAGGTTCTCCTCGCCCTCCACGTCGATCTGCACCGTGTCCCCGCGCGCGATCTTCCCGCGCAGCAGGTGCTCCGACAGCTGGTCCTCGATCCGGCTCGTGATCACCCGCCGCAGCGGCCGCGCCCCATACGTCCGGTCGTAGCCCTCCTTCGCGAGCAGGTCCTTCGCCGCGTCGCTGACCTCGATCGTGATCTGCTGCTCCGCCAGGTGCTTGCTCAGGCGGTTCAGCTGCAGGTCGACGATCTCGCGGATCTGGTGCGTGGTCAGGCTCTTGAAGACCACGACGGCGTCGACGCGGTTCAGGAACTCCGGCCGGAACATGCGCTTGAGCTCGTCGTCGATCTTCTGCTTGGTGTTCGCGTGCCGGCGCTCGACCTCGTCCTTCTCGTCCACGACCGCGGGCTGGAAACCGAGCGAGGTCCCCGCCTGGTTGACGTCGCGGATGCCCAGGTTCGAGGTCATGATGATCACGGTGTTCGCGAAGTTGACGATCTTGCCCTTCGCGTCGCTCAGCCGGCCGTCCTCGAGGATCTGCAGGAGCATGTTGAAGACCTCGGGGTGCGCCTTCTCGATCTCGTCGAAGAGGATCACCGAGTAGGGTCGCCGCCGCACGGCCTCGGTCAGCTGCCCGCCCTCGTCGTAGCCGACGTATCCCGGCGGCGAGCCGACCAGGCGAGCGGTCGTGTGCCGCTCCATGAACTCCGACATGTCGAGCTTGATCAGCGCGTCCTCGGAGTCGAAGAGGTACTCGGCCAGCGCGCGCGCCAGCTCGGTCTTGCCGATGCCGGTGGGCCCGAGGAAGATGAACGATCCGATCGGCCGGCGCGGGTTCTTGAGTCCGGCGCGCGCGCGCCTCACCGCCTGGGAGACCGTGATGATCGCGTCGTCCTGGCCGACCATGCGCCTGTGGATCTCCTCCTCCATCCGGAGAAGGCGGGCGCTCTCTTCCTCGACCAGGCGTGACACGGGCACCCCGGTCCACGCGGCCACGATCTGCGCGATGTCCTCCTCGCCCACGTCGGGCACGGTCTCGCCGAGCTTGTCGCGCCACGCGGCCTCTTTCAGGGCCAGCTTGTCCTGCAGCTTCTTGACCTTGTCGCGCACGCTGGCGGCGGCCTCGAAGTCCTGCTTGTTCACGGAATCGTCCTGCTCCGCGCGCTGCCTGCGGATCTCCTTCTGCAGCTCCTTCAGGTCGTCGGGCGTGGTCGTCAGCTTCATGCGCACCCGCGCCGACGCCTCGTCGATCAGGTCGATCGCCTTGTCGGGCAGGGCGCGATCGCTGACGTAGCGGTCGCTGAGCACTGCCGCGGAGTGGACCGCGGCGTCGGTGATGACCACGCGGTGGTGCTTCTCGTACAGCGACTTGACGCCGTTGAGGATGTCGATGGTCTCGGCCAGCGTCGGCTGGTCGACGTACACGGGCTGGAAGCGGCGCTCGAGGGCCGCGTCCTTCTCGATGTACTTGCGGTACTCGTTGAGCGTCGTCGCGCCGATGCACTGGATCTCGCCGCGCGCGAGCGCAGGCTTGAGGATGTTGGCGGCGTCGATCGCGCCCTCGGCGGCGCCCGCGCCGACCAGCGTGTGCAGCTCGTCGATGAACAGCACGACCTCGCGGCTCGAGCGGATCTCGTCGAGGATCTTCTTCAACCGCTCCTCGAACTCGCCGCGGTACTTGGTGCCCGCGACCAGCGCGCCCATGTCGAGCGTCAGCACGCGCTTGTGCTGCAGCGACTCGGGCACGTTGCCGAGGTTGATCTGCTGGGCGAGGCCCTCGGCGATGGCGGTCTTGCCCACGCCCGGCTCGCCGATGAGGGCGGGGTTGTTCTTGGTTCGCCGGCTCAGGATCTGGATCACGCGCTCGATCTCGGTCTCGCGTCCGATCACCGGGTCGAGCTGGTTGCGGCGCGCGAGCTCGGTGAGGTCGCGACCGAACTGGTCCAGCAGTGGCGTCTTCGACGGCTTCTTCGGCGCCGGCTCAGCCTCGGTCTCCGCGCTCGAGTCGTGGAGCAGGCGCTCGATCTCGCCGCGCACCTTCTCCAGGTTGGCGCCGAGGTCCTCGAGCACGTGGGCGGCGATGCCCTCGCCTTCGATGAGCAGGCCGAGCAGCAGGTGCTCGGTGCCGACGTAGTTGTGGCCCATCCGCCGCGCCTCTTCGAAGGAGATCTCGATGACCTTCTTCACGCGCGACGTGGGGATGATCTGCTGGATGATGATCCGCTCGTTGCGACCGAGGACGGATTCGATCGTCTGGCGGACCTTGCCGATCTCCACGCCAAGGTTGTTGAGGACCTTGGCGGCGAGTCCCTCACCCTCGCGAAGCAACCCCAGGAGCAGGTGCTCCGTGCCGATGTAGCTGTGGTGCGATCGTTCTGCTTCTTCCTGCGCGAGCGTCAGAACTTTCTTGGCCCGCTCAGTGAATCGTTCAAACGGATACAAGATCCCTTTCCTCCTGGATTACTTCGACTAGGTGGGGCCAGCACCTCCTCAACAACGGGACTCGGGTACCGGGTGGTACCTCCGCACCTAATATAACGTCCAACTCCGCCACTCGATTTCCGTTAAGAAGAGTGCCCGTGCGCCTCTTCCTGGAACGAGTGGGTGGCTTCCTCCCGGCTGCGGTCGCGCTGACGCTGCCCCTGGCCTTTCTGCCCGCGGCCGCCGACACCTACATCCTCCTCCGCGCCTCCATCGCCATCGCCGGGGCGTGCCTGGGCGTCGGTATCGCCCTTCTCATACCCCCCGCGGCCGGTCTGGGAAACCTCCGCCTTCCGCTCGCCGCCGCCGCGGGCGCGGCGGCGCTGGCGTTCGCGTTCTCGGTCTCGTGGCCGCTCAGCCTGGCTGGGTCGTACACACGCTACGAGTCGCTGCCGATGCGCCTGGCCTACCTGGGGTTGATGGCGACCTCAGTGTGGCTGCTGCGGCGCCGTGTGGAGCGGGACGCAGTCGTGGCCGCCTTCGTCTTTGGCACGACCGTCGCCTGCCTCGAAGCCCTGCAGCAGGCGTTCGCCAACGTTTCCTTCCGCCCCGACGGCAACCTTGGAAACGCCAACCTGCTGGCGGCGCTGATCACGATGGCGGTCCCGCTCGCGATCGACCGGGCGAGGCGGGGCGGCCTGTTCGTCGGCCCATGGGCGGCGTCGGTGGTGGCGATGGCCGCCGGGCTGGTCGTCACGACCTCGCGCAGCGGCGCGCTGGGCGTGATCGCCGGCTGCGGCGCGCTGCTCGTGTTGGCCGTGCCGCGGCGGTTCACAGTGCCGCTGGCAGCCGCCTCGGCGGCCGCGGTAGGCGGGGGCGTTCTGTTCATCCTGCTGTCACCGCTGCGCGCCTTGAACGACGACCCGGCGGGACTGCGCCTCCACCTCTGGCAAGACGGCCTGCGCATGTTCGCCGCCCGGCCGCTGACCGGGTGGGGCGAGGAGACCACGGGGTTGGCGTTCGGGAAATTCCTGACTCAGGACTACGCGGGCCAGGTGACCTTCGACCGCGTCCACTCGGGGGTGCTCGACGTGGCGGTGACGCAGGGTGTGCTCGGGCTGGCAGCGCTCGGCTGGGTCCTGGTCGTGCTGTTCCGAGCCGCGTGGGCGAAGCGTGAGGAACGGGACGTGCCCGCGCTCGCGGCGGCGCTGGTGGGCTACAGCGTGTGGGTCTTCTTCAATTTCGACTGGGCGCCGGCGACCGCGGCGTTCTGGCTCCTGGCAGGAACTTTATGGAGTTCCATCTCCCTCTCCCCTCCAGGGGAGAGGGCCGGGGTGAGGGGCGACAAAGAAGTTTGGCGTGCGGCTGGCGCAGCAGGTCTTGTGGCCGCCGCCGTCGTCTTCGCCGTCCTGCCTCCCCTGGCTGACACGTGGTACCTCCAGGGCCGCGCCGACCTCGCCGTCCGCGCCGACCCGCTGCAGGCCCAGTACCACTGGGCGCTGGGCACACTCCCCGAGCTGCAGAAGGCCTCCGACCTGGGCGAGACCGACCCCGGGCTGTATGTCCAGCTGGGCGACGCCTACCTGAGAGAAGGCGATCGCGTCAACGCCCGGCGCGCGTACGAGCGCGCGCTCGAGATCGACCCGTACTACACGCCGGCGGCCCAGCGCCTAGCGTCCCTCGCTTGAACATCCGATAGTCGCGACTATCCGCCACTTTCGCGACCGAGATGGTCGGATAGTCCGGACTATCGCCCTGATGAGTGGGCCCTACTCGTCCTCTGTGTCCGGGTACTCGTGCTGCTGGCGGTGTGACGCCGCCCCGATCGTCGCCGGCGGCGCCGACAGCTGCTTCAGGCTCAGCGAGATCCGCCGCCGCGCGGTGTCGATCCCGATCACCTTCACCTGCACCGTCTCGCCGACCTTGAGCACGTCCTCGGTCCGCTCGACGTGGTCCCAGGACAGCTCAGAGATGTGGAGCAGGCCTTCGATGCCGGGCATGATCTGCAGGAAGGCCCCGTACTTCTTGGTCTTCGTGACCTGGCCCTCGACGATCGAGCCGACGGGCATCGACTGCACGAGCCTCTCCCACGGGTCCTGCTGCAGCTGGCGCAGCGAAAGCGAGATGCGCGTCTGCTCCGGGTCGAGCTTGATCACCTTGACCGTGACCTCCTCGCCCAGCTGAAGCACGTCGGTGACCTTGGACACGCGGTCCCACGAGAGCTCGGAGATGTGGATCAGGCCGTCGGCGCCGCCGATGTCGACGAACGCGCCGTAGCTCGTGATGCCCGACACCGTGCCCTGGACGACAGTCCCGGTGGCCAGGCGGCTGAACAGCTCCTCGCGCTTGCGCGCGCGGTCCTCATCCTCCGCCGCCTTCTGGCTGACGATCAGCCGGTTCCGCTTGCGGTTGACCTCGAGAATCTTGACGGGGATGCGCTTGCCGACCAGCGACTCCAGCGAGCCCGCGTACGCCCTGGCGACCTGCGAAGAGGGCAGGAACCCGCGCAGGCCAAGGATGTTCACGATCAGGCCGCCCTTGTTCTGCTCGCGGACGTCGGCGTCGATGACCGTTCCGTCGGTCTGCTTCTCGGCCGCCACGAGCCATGTGGTCTCGGCGCGCGCGCGGCGAAGGGAGAGGACGACGTTGCCCTCCTCGTTCTCGGGCTGGAGGACGTAGACCTTGATCTGGTCCCCGGGCTCGAGGCCGGCGGAGTCCACGTCCCCGCGCATGCCGAGCTCCTTGCTCGAGATGACTCCCTCAGCCTTGGCCCCGATGTCGACGAGGACCTCGTCGGGGTCGACTCGGACGACGATCCCATCCACGATGTCCCCGTGGTTGGGAGTCTTGAAGGCCTCCTCCTCGTAGTGGAGGTAGTCCTCCATGGTCATCGTTCCCGATGATTCCTGGTCGGCGCCCTCCTTGTCTTCGGTCAGGACGGCACCGAACTCAGTAGCCACAATACGAACCCCCTGGAAGTTATTGATGTGGTGTTGGTCGTCAAAACGGCCTCCGCCAAAACGAGCGTCAATTGTACCGCACAAAAGTCGCTTACCCGGGGAACGGTTTCTCCAGGTCGTGGTTGTCGATGAGCCGCGTCTTGCCAACTCGCGCCGCGATCACGGCGAGAGTGCCAGGCTTCTGAAAGGTAGCCGCGTCCACGAGCTCCGCGTACTCGGGCTGGACCAGGGGCTCGAGCGCGAGCCTGGCCGCCAGGTGCGCGCGCAGCCGGACCGGGTCGCGCTCCCCCGACGCGTAGATGTCGGCGGCCTCGCGGAGGGCGGCGCTGATGACGGCCGCAGCCTTGCGCTCCTCTGGGCTGAGGTAGACGTTGCGCGAGCTCAGGGCCAGCCCGTCCGCCTCCCGCACAGTCGGCACGACGCGGACCTCCGCGCCCAGGTCGAGATCGCGGACCAGCCGTTTCACCACCGCCACCTGCTGCGCGTCCTTCTGGCCGAAGTACGCGCGGTCCGGATCGACCGCTGCGAGCAGCTTCGTGACCACCGTGGCCACGCCCTCGAAGTGCCCAGGCCGGGCCGCGCCCTCGAGCCCATCGGTGACGCCGCCGACGTGGACGCGGGTGCTCGCGTCGGTTGGGTACATCTCATCCGCGGCCGGCCGGTACACCGCATCGACCTGCGCGCCTTCGAGCATCTTCAGATCGCGTGCCCAATCCCGGGGGTAGCGATCCAGGTCCTCGTTCGGCCCGAACTGGATGGGGTTGACGAAGACGCTCACCACGACGACGTCGTTCTCCGCCCTGGCAGCGTGGACCAGGCTCATGTGCCCCTCGTGCAGCGCCCCCATGGTGGGCACCAGGCCGATCGACTTTCCATCCCGACGCCACCGGCGCGATGCGTCGAGCATCGCGCCGGCATGCTCGATTACATCAGCCGCCGTACCTGACCTCGTTGGGGTCCTTGGCGGGAGTCGATCCGTTGGTCGTGTACTCGTGCTCCGGACCAGGGAACCTGCCAGCGCGAACATCCTCCGCGTAAGCGGTCGCCGCGCGCGCTATCTCCTCAGCCAGGTTGGCGTAGCGCTTGACGAACTTGGGCGCCTTGCCGGTGGTCAGGCCCAGCATGTCGTGGAACACGAGCACCTGCCCGTCGGTCGCCGGTCCGGCGCCGATGCCGATGGTCGGGATGCGGAGCGCGTGCGTGATCTCGGCCGCGAGCTTGCTGGGCACGCCTTCGAGGACGAGGCTGAAGGCGCCCGCCTTCTCCAGCGCCCTGGCGTCGGCCAGGATTTGCGCCGCCTGGGCGTCCGTCTTGCCCTGGACCTTGAAGCCACCCATCTGGTGGACGAACTGCGGCGTCAGGCCGAGGTGGCCCATCACCGGGATGCCTACCTCGGTGAGCTGGCGCGTGATCTCGACCACGCGGCCGCCGCCCTCGAGCTTGACGGCGTGCATGCCCGCCTCCTGGACGAACCGCCCCGCGCCCCGGATCGCGTCCTCGACCGACGCCTGGTAGGACATGAACGGCATGTCGCCCACGAGCAGGGCCTGCCGCGCTCCGCGGGAGACCGCCCTGGCGTGGTGGAGCATCTCCTCGAGCGTCACCGGCAGCGTCGTCGGGTAGCCGAGCATGACCATGCCCAGGCTGTCGCCGACGAGCAGGATCGGGATCCCTGCCTCGTCGAGGATCCGCGCGCTGAGGAAGTCGTAAGCCGTGAGCATGGCGAAGCGCTTGCCCTCGTCCTTGTACCGCTGGACGTCCAGCACCGTGGTCATCGACGACCTCTCCTTCGGGTCGCTGCCACATCTCGGGTCAGCGCCCTTCTGGTCCGCTCGGCCGCCGCGGAATCGAGTCCCGCTGCCTGCGCGATCTCGAGCGCGACCAGGCCGAGCATACGATAAAGGTCGGGGTCGTCCACAGCCCTCAGGTGCCGTTGGACGGTGTCCGCGTCGCCTCTCCGGATCGGGCCCGTCAGGGCCTTGACCGCGCCGCGTTTGCGGATGTTGGCCACCGCTCCTTCGACGAGCGGCAGCAGGGCCGAGGTCGCGTCCTTCTCGCTCCAGCCGATCCGGCCCAGCATCCGCACCGCCTCGGCCACAGTGACGTCCAGGAAGTTCGACGCGAACACCGCCGCGGCGTGATACAGCACGCGCTCGCGGTCCGTCACGTGCCTGGGCCGCGCGCCAAGCCGGCGGGCGAGCGCACCGAGGTGGCGCAGCAGCGCGGGCGTGGTCGCGTCGACCGCGACGGTGATGCCGCGGAACGCCGCAGGCTCGCGCGGCTCCGGGAACGACTGCAGGGGATGGAACGAGCCGCGTGGGTTCGCGGGCAGCGCGTCCAGCGCATCCAGCCCCAGCGCCCCGCTCAGGTGCACGACCGCCAGCCGCGCCGGCGGGTCCAGGCTCGCGATCCTCTCGGCCATCTCGGGCACCGCGCCGTCCGGGACTGCCAGGAAGAGCACGCCCGAGCCCGGCATCCGGAAGCCCTTCCGCGCCGGCACCAGCCGGGCGGGAAGCGCCCGCGCCAGGCTGCGGCCTAGATTTCCGCGCCCGGCGACGGTGAGTGTGGCTACGAAGCTAGGAGGCCGAGGAGCTGGCCGCGGCCGGGGCGTCCGGCTCTTCCGCGGCGATGATCGCGTCGAGCTCCTTGCCGTCGATCGTCTCCACGACCTTCAGACGCTCCACCACGGCGTCCATCTTCCCGCGCTGCCGGGTGAGGATCGTCTTCGCGGTCTGGTAGCCGTGGTCGACGATGCTGCGAATCTCCTCGTCGATGAGGGCGGCCACCTCTTCCGAATAGTTGCGCTGCTCGCCGAGGTCGCGGCCGAGGAAGACAAGCTCCTCCTTGTGGCCCATCGTCACGGTGCCGAGCTTGTCCGACATGCCCCACTGCGTGACCATGCGGCGGGCCATCTGCGTCGCGCGCTGGATGTCGTTCTCGGCTCCGGACGTGATGTCGTTGAAGACGATCTCCTCCGCCACCCGGCCGCCCATGATGCCGGCGATCTGGTCCATGAGCTCGTCGCGCGAGACGAGGTACTTGTCCTCCTCGGGAAGGCTCAAGGTCCAGCCGAGAGCCATGCCGCGGGAGATGATCGAGACCTTGTGCACCGGGTCGGTGTGCGGCAGCGCCTTCATCACCAGCGCGTGACCCGTCTCGTGGTAGGCGATGATCTCCTTCTCCTTCTCGGAGATGCGGCGGCTCTTGCGCTCGGGGCCCGCGATGACACGCGCGATCGCCTCCTCCAGCTCGTCCATGCCGATCACCTTCTTGTTGGCGCGGGCGGCAAGGATCGCGGCCTCGTTGATCAGGTTCGCCAGGTCCGCGCCACTGAAGCCCGGCGTCTGGCGGGCCAGCACGTCCAGGTCGACCGTCGAGTCCAGCGGCTTGTTGCGCGCGTGCACGTCGAGGATCGACCGCCGGCCCTTGATGTCGGGCCGGTCGAGGGTGACGTGGCGGTCGAAGCGACCCGGGCGAAGCAGCGCGGGGTCGAGCACGTCGGGCCGGTTCGTGGCCGCGATGACGATGACGTGCGTGTTGGTGTCGAAGCCGTCCATCTCCACGAGCAGCTGGTTGAGGGTCTGCTCGCGCTCATCGTGTCCGCCGCCCAGGCCGGCGCCGCGCTGTCGGCCCACGGCGTCGATCTCGTCCACGAAGACGATGCAGGGCGAGTTCTTCTTGGCCTGGTCGAACAGGTCGCGGACGCGGCTGGCGCCGACGCCGACGAACATCTCGACGAACTCAGAGCCCGAGATCGAGAAGAAGGGGACCCCGGCCTCGCCGGCCACGGCCTTGCTGAGCAGCGTCTTGCCCGTGCCTGGAGGGCCGACGAGCAGCACGCCCTTGGGGATGCGCGCGCCGAGGGCCACGAACTTCTCGGGGTACTTGAGGAACTCGACGATCTCCGTCAGCTCCTGCTTGGCCTCGTCGACGCCGGCGACATCGGCGAACGTGATCGCCGGCTTGTCGCCCGCGATCATCCGCGCGCGCGAGCGTCCAAAGGAGATGGCCTGGTTGTTGCCGCTCTGCGTCTGGCGCAGGACCCACCACATGAAGGCCGCGATCAGGATGACGAGGATGATGTTCGGCAGCAGGACGCTGATCAGGTAGCTGCCGGTCTGGCTCTTCTCAAACTTGATGGTCACCGTGCCGCCGCCCTGCACGCTGTAGGAGCGCAGGTCGTCCTGGTACTTGCACTCGCCCGAGCAGTCGGGCAGGACGACGTTGTGCTTGTGGCCGTCGACGTCGGTGACGACGCCGTCGGTGCCGGTGATGTCGACCACCCGGACCTGTCCCTGCGCGGCCTTGGTCATCATCGTCGTGAAGTCCCAGTCGGTCTGGCCCTGGCTGCTCTGGATCGAGCTCCAGGTGAACCAGAAGATGAGGCCGAGGACGACGACCAAGGCGAAATAGAACAGGCTGGAGCGGGGGAATCGACTCAACTCAGATCTCCTGGGGAGTTTCTAGCCTAACAACTTTCCGAGCGGGTAGAGCCGGCATAGGTGCCAGCGCCACGTGCCGGCCGGGGCTTTCGCGCGGGCTGGCCAGGTCCGCGTCCACGGCGACGCCGGGCACCCACGCCAGGCGGTCACCGGCGAACACAAGCGGCCACGCGTCGCGGTCCTCGCGAGGCACGCGCGCGTCGACGAAGACGTCCTGGAGCTTGCGCGTGCCGCGGCCGCCGAGCGGGCGCAGGCGGAGACCAGGGCGCCGATAACCGACGCGCAGCCGGGCGCCGTCGCGGAGGTGGACCGCCGCCGGGTCGTCGCAGCCGGCGCAGAACGTCACCTCGAGGCGCGGCGGCGCCTCGGCGCCAGGCCTCTGCGACGGGACCACTTGCATGAGCTCACCCACGATACGGAAACGCAGGCCGCCCGGCAGATCGACGCCCCGTCCGCCCCTGCCGGGGCCGGTCAGACTGAGCATGGCCTCGAGGTGCCGCCTCGAGAGCCCGGGCTGCCGACCCCCCGCCTCGGCGTACATGCGCTTCAGAACCTCGATCTTCGTGGGCGCGTGCTCCGCCTCCTCCTGGAGGCGCGCGGCCGTGAGCGCTGCGGCGTGGAAGCGCCGCGTGATGCCGGGCCGGTCGCGCTCCAGCGCGGGCAGGAGAGATAGACGCGCGCGCACGCGCGCGTACCTCGGGTCGGTGTTGGCGGGGTCCTGGTGGGCGGCGATCCCGCGGCCCGCCAGGAACTGCTCGATCTCCCGCCGCCACACGTTCAGCAAGGGGCGCACGTAGCGGCCACGCCGCGCCGGCATGCCGCGGAAACCCGCGAGGCCGCAGCCGCGGAGCAGGTGCAGGAGGACGCCCTCGACCAGGTCGTCGGCGGTGTGGGCGAGCGCGACCCAGTCCACGCCCGCCTCGACCCGGGCGCGCTCCAGGAAGGCGTAGCGCAGCTCGCGGGCGGCGGCCTGCAGGGAACCCTTCGCAAGAGGCTGGGTCCGTCGCTCGGTGATGAGCCGGACGCCAAGGTGCGCGGACACGTCCGCGACCTGGCCGGCCACCGCGTCCGAGCCGTCGCGCAGGGCGTGGTCGTAGTGGGCGGCGACGATCTCCCGGCCGGCCTCGTGCAGCGAGACGAGGAGCGCCGTCGAGTCAGGGCCACCAGACACCGCCACCAGAAGGCGCCCTTCGGGCGCGATGCAGGCGAAGCTCATGCGCCGATCTTGCGGAAGCGGACGTCCATTGGTCTGAACGTTAGAACGCGGGATCCTCGTCCAGTCTCGTGGACAGCCACTCGAGCTCGAGGGCGTCGTCGGGATCGGGCGCGGCCTGCAGTGCTTCGAGCGCCTTCATGCCCACCTCGAATCGCCGCCGCGCCTCGGTCCAGTCTTTGCGCAGGCAAGCGACGGCCGCCCAGCTCAGATCGCGCCACGCCTCGAGGTACGCGTTGTCGACACCGCTCCCGTCGCGGCGGCGGAATCGCGCCTCGGCGCTCTCGACGTCGCCGAGGTGGAGGTCCACCCAGCCCAGGTTGTGCTCCTCGGTCGCGACCCGGTCGACGTTGCCCGCGCTTTGAGCAGCGGCCAGGCTCTCGAGGTAGAGCTCGCGGGCGCGCCGATAGTCGCCGAGCATCCGCACGCCGACTGCCTCGAGGTGTCGCGGGCCGTCCTCGGCGGCGGCGTCACGGGCAGCGCGGGCGCGCTCGAGACCCTCGCGTGCCAGCGAGACCACGTCTTCATACCGGCCTTCGCGCAGGGCAATCCGAGCCATGCCGGTGAGCCCGTCGCATTCACCGCGAACGTCGCCCGTCTCGCGTGCCACGCGCAGCAGCTCGACGTTGCGGGCGCGCGATCGCTTCACATCCCCGGCGCGAAAGGCGAAGAGACCATCTGCGTACAGGACTCGCGCGTACCACGGCTCCACTGTCTGCGCCCCGGGGGCCTCGAGCGCCGCCGCGGCGGCGACCATTCCGTCGTCCATGTCGCCGCTAGCGAGCCATGACCGCCAACCACGCGCGCACCGCTCGAGGGCGGATTCCGCGTCGCCCGAACGCGCAAAGGCACGTACGGCAGTCCCCACGGTCTTGGAGTCAGGGTCTCCCATCAGCCGAAGTTGCAGACGGACATGGTGGTGCCGGGTGGACTCGAACCACCGACAACGCGATTATGAGTCGCGCGCTCTACCACCTGAGCTACGGCACCGCGCGGGAGAGGTTACCGCGCCGGCTGCTGGGCCCGAGCCTTCAGCTTGCGCTTCTTCTTCCGGTGCTTGTCGATCGCCACTCTCTTTCTCTTATTCACCTGGTTCCTCGATCTAGGACGCCGGGCCTTGTGCGCCGGCTGAATTGTGAAGACGGTGCCGCAGAATATACGGCCTTGATCGGCGCGGCCACTGCCTCCCTGGACAGGCGATTCGCGGCCTCCGTAGGAGTGGTCGCAGTCTTCGCGCTTTGCATCTTCGCCAGCGCGTTCCTGCTTTTCCTCGTCGAGCCGATGGTCGGCAAGATGGTTCTGCCGGTGTTTGGCGGCACCCCCGCGGTGTGGACAACGACCGTTCTCTTCTTCCAGGTCGTGCTGCTGGCCGGGTATGGATATTCGCACTGGCTCGCGGTCAGGCTTGGCTGGCGACGGCAGGCCCTCGTCCACGCGGTCGTGCTCGTGCTGCCCCTGGCGGTGCTGCCCATCCACCTGATTCCCGGATGGGACCCACCGAGCTCCGCCGGCATCGTCCTGTACCTGGTCCTTTTCCTCACGGCCATGGCCGGTCTTCCCTTTTTCGTCGTGTCAACGACCTCGCCGCTCGTCCAGCACCTCTTCTCGCGGACCAATCACAGCTACGCGTCGGATCCTTATTTCCTCTACCTCGCCAGCAACCTGGGAAGCGCCCTTGGGCTCCTCTCGTACCCGGCGCTCATCGAGCCGCATCTCGGCCTCCACGCGCAGGCCCAGCTCTGGCTCGCCGGCTACATCGCGTTCGTCCTGCTGGTGGCGCTGTGCATTGCAGCCGTCGCCCTCACGGAACCGCGCAACCGCAGCCAACCCGTCACTGCTCACGTCGACTCCTCCAGCGAGCAGCTGACGTGGCGCCGGCGCGTGCGGTGGATACTGCTCGCGGCCGTCCCCTCGACGTGGATGCTGGCGGTCACGTCCTACTTCACGACGGTGATCCGTCCGCTCCCACTGCTGTGGGTGATCCCGCTCGCCCTGTACCTGTTCTCTTTCGCCATCGTCTTCGCCCGGCGACCGCTGATCCCACAGCGATGGCTCAACCGCGCGTTTCCCTTCTACGCGCTGCCGTTGCTCGGGATGATCCTGCTCGGCGGCGGGGGTCCTTTCTGGGGTCTCGCCATCCTCCATTTCGGTGCCTTCTTCCTCGCCGCCCTTCTCTGCCACGGTGAGCTCGCCGGCGATCGGCCGAGCGCCTCACACCTGACCGAGTTCTACTGGTGGGTCGCCGTGGGCGGCGCGACCGGAGGCCTTTTCATCGCCGTGGTGGCCCCCGCCCTCTTCAGTGACTTCTTCGAGTACCCCATCGCCATCATCGGCGCGGCTCTCCTCAGGCCGGCGCTGGCCGCGGCGACGGACCGCAAGTCTCTCCGCGCCGACGTGGCCATGCCCGCCCTTCTTGCCGTCACGCTTCTCGCCGCGCTCGGGCTTCTGTCGGTGACAGGGGTCCTCGGCCGGTTGGACCGCGTGGTGATGACAAGCGCGGCAAGCGCTGGGGACTTTGTTCGCATCCTCGTGGTCTTCGCGATTCCCGCGGTGGTGTCCGCAGCTTTCACGCGACGCCCGCTTCGCTTCGGGCTGACGACGGGTTTGATGCTGCTGTTGAGCCTGCTGCCCATCGGCGCCCAACTCACCATCTTTCAACAGCGGGACTTCTTCGGCGTGCACAAAGTCGTCGCCGACGCGACCGGCCAGCGGCACGAGCTGATCGACGGTGGCGTCATCCACGGAGTCCAGCTCACCGACCCGCAGCTGCGAGACATCCCTACCTCCTACTACGCGCCGAGCGGCCCTGTCGGTGACTTCTTCCAGGCGGTGCATGAGGTGGACGGCCGCTGGAACGTTGCCGTCATCGGGCTGGGTGCGGGTTCGCTTGGTTGCTATGCGCAGCCACAGCAGACGTGGACGTACTACGAGATCGACCCGGTGGTTGTTGGCATCGCCAAGAACCCCGATCTGTTCACGTTCCTGCGCGACTGCACGCCCAACGCGAGCATCGTGCTCGGCGACGGCCGGCTGACGCTCGCCAAGGCGCCCGACCACAGTTTCGACCTGATCGTCCTCGACGCCTTCGGCGGTGACGCGACGCCGGTGCATCTGCTGACGCAGGAAGCACTGCAGCTTTACGTGCTCAAGCTGCGGCCGGGTGGTGTGTTGATGTTCAACGTGTCAAACAAGTACATCGACCTGGCCTCGGTCCTGGCCAGCGGCGCGGCGTCCATCTCCCTCACGGCTTACTTGCGTACCGACATCGACGTGACACCCGCAGAGGCTGCGATGGGCAAGTTCAAGTCGTCGTGGGTGCTGATGGCAGCGGATCCTCGTGACCTTGGCGATATACCTGCACGCCCAGGTTGGAAAGTGATGGCGGGGAATCCTCAGTTTCCAGTGTGGACGGACGATTTTTCGGACGTGCTCACAGTCACGCGGTTGGGGTGAGCAGGAAGATGGTTGCGGAGGTCGGATTCGAACCGACGACCTTCGGGTTATGAGCCCGACGAGCTGCCGCTGCTCCACTCCGCGTCTACGAGTATACCCGCCGCTCAGCGATGGGCCGGCGGGGTCGGCGAGGGCGCGGTGGTGACCAGGTACGTCTTCTCGTCCGGCCTCGCGTAGCCGTTGCGCCGCGCCTCTTCCTCGTTCGCGGTGCCCGACTGCAAGGCCTGCACGTCCTTCTTGTAGCCGGCGTTCTGAGCCGCGATCTCGGCGTTCTGGCGGCGCAGCTCCTTCACCTGCTGACTTAGGCCGTGGCTGATGAAAGCCTCCTGCGCGAAGGCCACCCCGCCCCACGCCAGAGCGCCGACGATGGCGACAAGGACGACGACCTGGCGCACGCCGAACGTGTTCGTGCGCACGGTGCCCGCGACGGTCAAGGCTCTGGTGTGTCTCATGCTGCGACGTTGTGTTGTGAAGGACGGCGGAGGCGCCGACTATAACAAACGCGTCCTAGCGCGACTGCTCCCAAACGCGAAGCTTCTCCGCCTCGTCGAGGTCGTTGAAACTCTTACCTTCGGCGCGCAGTGTGGCCTCCGCGGCCGCGAAGCGCTTGCGGAACCGCTGGCCCGCGACCCTCAGCGCGTCCTCCGGATTCACCTTCAACGTCCGGGCCAGGGAGACGATCGCGAACAGCAGATCGCCCATCTCCTCGAACACGCGGTCGCGGTCGCTCTCCGTGGCGAGCTCGCCCGCTTCCTCGGCCACCGAAGCCGCCGCGGCGGGCGGCGACGCGAAGTCGAAACCCACGCGCGCCGCGCGCTTCTGCAGGCCCAGGGTCCACGCGAGCGCGGGCAGCGTCTCCGGCACACGGTCGACGACTGACTCTTCGCTGCCGGCATCGCGCGACTCGCGCATCTTCTGGTGCTCCCAGTTGCGCAGGACCTCGTCGGCGTTCGCCGCCGACGCGTCCCCGAATACATGCGGGTGGCGCTTGACCATCTTCGCCGCCACCGCCTCCGACACCCTGGCCGCGTCGAAGCGGCCTTCCTGGGCGGCGATCTCGGCGTGCATCGCGACCTGGAGCAGGAGGTCGCCGAGCTCCTCCATCATCTTGGCCTCCTGGCCGGAGTCGATGGCCTCGAGCAGCTCGTAGGTCTCCTCGAGCAGGTACGGCCGGAGCGACTCGTGCGTCTGCTCCCGGTCCCACGGGCAGCCATCCGGCGCGCGCAGGCGGTGCACGACCTCGAAGATGGCCGCGACCCCCGCCGAGAAAGGCTTTTCCGTCACGGGCGAGACATTACCGCGGCGCCGCGGCCGGCTTCGTAGAGGGCGGTCATCTCGTTGAGCAAGGTCATCAGGTCGGCCTGCCAGCCCTCGCCCTTGCGTCGCATCTTGATCCGGTTCGGCCCGACGGCGATCCTGCCCGCCATCCGCCGCGAGAGCTCCTCCACGTCGAGCAGCCTCTGCGGATCGACGCGGATGACGATGTCGTGGCCCTCCGCGATGACGCCGCGCAGACCCATGCGCTGGCCGCGCAGCTTGACGCGCAGCGAGTAAGCCAGGTTGTCGAGCTGCGCGGGCGCGGTGCCGTAGCGGTCGCGCAGCGAGCGCAGCATCGAGTCCAGCTCCTCCTCGTCCTCTGCGTTCGCGAGCTGCCGGTACGCAGCCAGGCGCAGCTTCTCGTCGCGGATGTAGGAGCGCGGGATGAAGTGGTCGAGCGGCAGGTCGAGGTTCATCTCCGCCGTCGAGAGCACGTCGGCGATCGCGGTTTCGTCGGAACCCGTCCGCAGCTTGTTGACCGCGCCCTGCAGCATCTGCAGGTACATCTCGAACCCGACCGCGGCGATCGCGCCGTGCTGCTCGGTGCCCAGCAGGTTGCCGGCGCCGCGGATCTCGAGGTCGCGGAGCGCGATCTTGAAGCCCTGGCCGAGCTCGTGCAGGCCGGAGATGACGTCCAGCCTCTTGTCCGCCTCCTCGGTCAGCGACCGCCGCGGGTCGTACAGGAAGTATGCGTACGCCCGCCGACCCGAGCGTCCGACGCGGCCGCGCAGCTGATAGAGCTGGGCCAGGCCGAAGCGGTCAGAGCGCTCGACGATGATCGTGTTCACGTTCGGGATGTCGAGGCCCGACTCGATGATCGTCGTACACACCAGCACGTCGTACTTGCCCGACTCGAAGTCCACCATCACGGTCGCCAGCTCGTCCTCGGACATCTGGCCGTGGCCCACCGCGACGCGGGCCTCCGGCATCAGGCGGCGCACGCGCTCTGCCGCCTTCTGGATCGTGCGCACGCGGTTGTGCACGTAGTAGACCTGGCCGCCCCGGCCCAGCTCGCGGCTGATCGCCTCGTGGATCAGCCCGTCGTCGTCGGCGGTGACGTAGGTCTTGATCGGCTGGCGCTCTTCGGGCGGCGTCTGGATGACGCTCATGTCGCGGATGCCGCCGACGGCCATGTGCAGCGTGCGCGGGATTGGCGTCGCCGACAGGGACAGCACGTCGAGCTGCGCCCTCAGCTTCTTCAGGCGCTCCTTCTGCATGACGCCGAACCGGTGCTCCTCGTCGACGACGAGAAGTCCCAGGCGCTTGAAGCGGACATCGCGCTGGAGCAGCCGGTGCGTGCCGACCACGATGTCGACGTGCCCGCTCTTCAAGCCCTCGACCGTGCGCGCCTGCGCCTCGTCGTCGACGAACCTGGAAAGCATCTCGACCACCACGGGGAAGTTTTTCAGCCGTTCGCGGAAGACGTGGAAGTGCTGCTGCGCGAGCACCGTCGTCGGCGCGAGGACTGCCACCTGCTTGCCGCTCATCGCCGCCTTGAACGCCGCCCGCAGCGCGAGCTCGGTCTTGCCGAAGCCGACGTCGCCGCACAGCAGGCGGTCCATCGGGCGGTCCGACTCCATATCGGCCTTGATCTCGGCCAGGGCCGCCACCTGGTCCGGCGTCTCTTCATAAGGAAATGTCGACTCGAGCTCCTGCTGCCACGCGGTGTCGGGCGCGAACGCGATGCCCGGCCGCGCCTCGCGCAGGGAGTAGATCTTCAGCAGCTCCTCGGCCACGTCCTGCACGACCTTCCGTGCGCGGCCTCGCGCGCGGGTCCAGTCCGAGGTGCCGAGGCGATGCAGCGTCGGGGCGCCCTCGCCGCCGAGGTACTTCTGCACCCGGTCCAGGTTTTCCACGGGCACGAAGAGCCGGTCGCCCTCCGCGTACTCGAGCTCGAGGTATTCGCGGTGCGCGCCCTCGGACTCGATCAGGCGCATGCCCTTGAAGCGCGCGATGCCGTGGTCGACATGCACGACCAGCTCGTCCGGCGCGAAGTCGAGGGTGAACTCGCGGGTGAGGTCCGCCGCCCGCGTCCGGGCGCGGCCGCCGCGCGAGGGACGCCGCACCCGACCGAAGAGCTCCGCGTCGGTGGCGACGAAGAGCCTCAGCGCCGGTTGCGCCCATCCGGCGCCCAGGTCGACGGCCGCGCGCTCGAGGCCAGGCGCCAGGTCCATGTCGAGGTCGAGCTCGACCTCCTTCAAGGGTGGCGTGACCCCCGCCTCGTCGAGCAGCGCGCGCACCCGCTCGTCCTGCTCGGTGGCGAACACGACCGCGGCCGCGTCGGCGCGGGCGGCAAAGCCGGCGAGCGCCCGGGGCTGGCCGACCAGGGGCTCGCCCTCGAACCATCCCAGGTCCACCGCGTCGCCATCTCCCTCGCCCGCGGTCACCGCCAGGCGCGGCCTGGTGCCGAAGTCGTCGAGGTGCTCGACGGTCGGCAGGACGAACTCGCGCGGCAGCTCCCCGCCTCCCGCCTCGGCGGCGGCCAGCATGGACGTCTCGTCCAGCAGCGTCCGGGCGTCGGTGAGCTGTCGCCGCGGCTCGAAGTCGAGGATGACCGCATCCGGGGGGACGTGGTCCAGCAGCGAGGGGCGCGAGGGGTCCAGATAGGCGGCGTAGAACTCGACCCCGGCGAACGCCGCCCCCGCGCCAAGCCGGGTCAGCTCGTCCTCCCACTCGCTGAGCACGTCGCCGCGCAGCGTGTCCAGGGAGACGGTCCCATGCAGCCGTTCGACTGCGGCGGCGCCGCGGTCCGGACCGATGAGCAGCTCGCGTCCCGTCCGGATCACGGCGTCTGGGATCGCCATCACGGACCGCTGGTTCTCCGGGTCGAAAAGGCGGAGGGTCTCGACGGCGTCCCCGGACCACTCCGCTCGCACGGGCGCGTCAGCCGCCGCCGGGAAGACGTCGAGGATCCCGCCCCGGAGCGAGAACTGGCCGTGCTGCTCGACCAGCGGCTCGCGGGTGTAGCCGAGCTCGATCAGGCGGCCGGCGACCGCCACGGGATCCGGCCCCTCGCCCGGACGCAGCACCACCGTGGTCTCGACCAGGTCGCGGCGCGAGATCGTCTGCCGGGTCGTCGCCCGTCTCGACGTCACGACCACGGCCGGTTCGCCCTCGCTCAGAGCCACGAGTGCTTCCAGCCGGCGGTTCACCGACTCGTCGAACGCGGGCGGCCGGTCCAGGAACGAGACGGCGACCTCGGCGAACACGTACGTGGGCGGGTTGCCCGCGAGCCACAGGCGCAGCTCGCCGGCGAACCTGTCCGGGCCGGGGACGAGGATCAGCAGCTGCCTGCCGCGGGCGGCCAAGCCTCGGGCGATGGAGCCGGCAACGATCGGCCACGCGGGACGGGGCAGCCTGGCCACGTTGAGCTCGCCCCCGCCGCGCTCGACCCAGCGGGCGAGCCGGGCCTCCGACGCGATGACTTCCTTCCAGAGCGCGGTCATGACAGCTCCTCGCAGCCGAGCGCGCCGGCGCGGTTGTAGCGATCCATGGCCCGCTCGAGACCTGCGTCGAGCGCCAGCTCGACCGCGTCAGCGACGCCGCTGATCACCCCCGGCAGCCGCCCGGCCTCGGCCTTGGTGAAGCGCCCGAGCACGTAATGGACGCCCGACGAGGAGGACTTCCGGGCCGGCTTGCCGATGCCGACGCGGAACCGCACGAACTCGTCCGTGCCGAGCGCCGCGATGATCGAGCGCACGCCGTTGTGGCCGGCGCCCGACCCGCCGAGACGGATTCGCATCCGGCACAGCGGCAGGTCGAGCTCGTCGTAGACCACCCAGGTGTCGGCGGCGGCGATCCCGGTGTCCTTCATCGCCTTCGTCACCGCCTCGCCGGAGAGGTTCATGTACGTCTGCGGCATGACCAGCCATACGCCCCGCGACTCGACGCGCCCGACAAGCGATTGCCATCGCCGCTTGTCGACGCGCACGTCGAAGCGCCGGGCCAGCTCGCGCACGCAGGCGAACCCGAGGTTGTGCCGCGTGTCGGCGTATTCCGACTCGGGGTTGCCCAGGCCGACGATCAGACGCTCAGCTCTTGCTTGCATGTGCATGGAGACGTGGAAAGGCCCGCGGCGAGCGCCGCAGACCATGTCGCGAGCTCAAGCTTAGAGCCGCCGCGGGGCCAGCCTGATCCGCGAGCGTTCGAGCGCGGCCACCGTCAGGCGCGTCATCTCCCTCCGCTCAGCAGCGGACGCGTGGTCCCAGCCGAGGAGGTGCAGCAGCCCGTGCACGGCCAGCAGCGCGAGCTCGGTCTCGGCGTCGTGTCCGTACTCCTCGGCCTGGCGCACCACGGCAGGCCACGAGATGGCCACGTCGCCTAGGTGGGTGCCCTCGCCCGCGAACGAGAGCACGTCGGTGGCGCGGTCCTCGCCGGCGAAGGTGCGGTTGAGCCGCGCGAGCTCCTCGTCGGAGGTGAGCCGGACGGCCACGGAGCTGCTTGGCTCGGGCAGGCGCGCCGCCACTTCTGGAACCTCCGTCGCCCGCAGCAGCACCCGGCGCACGAACGTCGCCCGGGGCCCGGCCTGCCGGGCCTTCACGACTTCGACTTCGAGTACAGTCACGACCCGTGAAGATTCTCGTCACCGGCGGGGCCGGATTCATAGGCTCACATGTCGTCGACGCCTATGTCGCCGCCGGGCACGAGGTGGCGGTGCTCGACAACCTCAGCACTGGCCGCGAGGAGAACGTGACGCCCGACGCGCGTCTCTTCAGGGCCGACGTGCGCGATCTGGACAAGGTGCAGGGGGCGGTGGCGGCCTTCCGGCCCGAGGTCGTCAACCACCACGCGGCGCAGTCCGAGGTCCCGAAGTCGGTCGCGGATCCCGGATACGACGCGCACGTGAACGTCGTGGGCGGGCTCAACGTCCTGCGCGCGGGAGTGGACAACGGCGTGCGCAAGATCATCTTCAGCTCGACCGGCGGAGCGCTGTACGGCGAGCCGGACGTGGTGCCCGCCGACGAGGACCACCCGATCCGCCCTCTGTCGCCCTACGGCACGAGCAAGTTCGCCTTCGAGCAGTACCTCGCCATGTTCGAGCGGACCTTCGGCCTGACTTTCACGACCCTGCGCTACGCCAACATCTACGGCGCCCGCCAGGACTTCGCCGCAGAGGAGGGCCGCGTGGTCGCGATCTTCGCCAGCCGGATGGTCGAGGACAAGCCGGTGACGATCGACGGCACCGGCGACCAGTCGCGCGACATGCTGCACGTTGGCGACGTCGCGACCGCCAACATCGCCGCCCTGGACAAGGGCGACGGCGGCACATACCACGTCAGCACCGGGATCCCGGTCTCGGTCAACGACCTGTTTCGCAAGCTCGCGCTGCTCACCGAGTACAGGCACGAGCCGCGTTTCGGGCCGCCGCGCAAGGGGGACGTCTACCGCATCGCCCTCGACAACACGCGCGCGGCGGAGCAGCTGGCCTGGCGGCCGCAGATCCTCCTCGAGGAGGGGCTCCGGCTGACGGTCGACTACTTCCGCGAGCACATCGCCCGCCTCTCTTCCAGGTCCTGATTGCTCGCGACGTTCGCCTACCTTCACGGCCTCGGCGCCCGCGTCCTGGTCGTCTTCGCGGTCGTGCTCGGACTGTGGGGCGCGTACCACTACTTTCGCAACCAGGCCGTGTCCGGCGGCTTTCGCTCGACCTACCTGATCCTGGCTGTCATCGTCCCTGTCCAGGGCCTGCTCGGCGTCGCCTCGCTCCTCGCCGGCGGCAACGCACGGGAGGGGATCCTGCACATGGTCTACGGCGCCTTCGCCACCCTGTTCATCCCCGGCGCGTACGCCTACTCGCGCGGCAACGACGCCCGGCGCGAGGCCCTCGTCCTGGCGGGCGCGTCCTGGATCGTAGCGATCGCCTTCTTCAGAGGCATTTCGACCGGCTAACGTATCCGCCGCGATGGACCCCAACGCCCGGTACGTCAAGGAGAGGGTGGAGCGGCTAGGCGACGGCCCCGAGCGCCGCGTGCTCATCAGCGGCGGAGCCGGCTTCCTGGGCGTCAACGCTGCCGCCCACCTGATCAAGGAGGGCTGGCACGTCACCCTGCTCGACAACTTGAGCCGGCCGGGCACCGAGCGCAACCTGAAGTGGCTGATCACCCGGTACCCCAACCGGGTCACCTTCATCAAAGAGGACGTGAGGAACGCCAGCGCGCTCGCCGAGCACGTGCGCGACCAGGACGCCGTCCTCCACCTTGCCGGGCAGGTGGCGGTGACGACGTCGCTCGTCGACCCCGACACGGACTTCGACGTCAACGCTCGCGGCACGCTCAACATGCTCGAGGCCGTGCGAGCTCACAACCACGACGCACCGTTCGTCTTCTCATCGACGAACAAGGTCTACGGAAAGCTCGACAAAAACAACTCAGCCTGTAAAGAAACCCAGCCACTCGACTTTCACAGCCCCTACGGGTGCAGCAAGGGCGCCGCCGACCAGTACGTGCGCGACTACGCGCGCTGCTTCGACATGAACACGGTCGTCCTGCGCCAGAGCTGCATCTACGGCGCGCACCAGTACGGCACCGAAGACCAGGGTTGGGTCGCCCACTTCGTGCACTCGATCCTCAAGGACCGCGGCCTGACGATCTACGGCGACGGCACGCAGGTGCGCGACCTTCTCGACGCCCGGGACCTCAGCGCGCTCTACTCCATCGTCATCGACAAGATCGGGATCACGCGCGGCGAGGTCTACAACGTCGGCGGCGGGCCGGAAAACCAGCGCAACCTGCTCGAGGTGATCGACCAGATCGGCGAGCTGACGGGCAAGAAGCCGGAGTACAAGTTTGCGGACTGGAGGGAGGGCGACCAGGCCTACTACGTCAGCGACATCACTAAAGCCAAGCGGGACCTCGGCTGGGAGCCGAAGTTCGACTTCGACCACGGCCTGCGCGACCTGATCGCCTGGGCCGAGTCCGTCAACTGAGCGACAAAAGGGCGGATAGCCGCCCCGGCACTCGCGGCTTTCGCGGTGTTGGATTGCACGCGACTGCCGGCGCTCGCGGTCTTGCTAGCCGGCCCGCACGCAGGAGAAATGACCGCAGCCGCCGGGCAGGCGCCGGAGCAGCCGGGCCTCGCCCCACGCCGTCGTCGCCACCGCCCTGCTCGCGGCCCGCATCAGCCCGCCCATCACGCCGCCGCGCGCCACCGACATGTCTTCAACCGAACCGCTCACTGGACCTCGCAAGTCCAGCCACGTGAAGTACAAGAGGTCGAGGACCTGCAGCGTCAGGTGATAGCTCCACCGCGTCCGCCGCACCGGCAGCCCGCACGCCGAGGCCATGGCCCGGAACCGCTCGGCGGCGAACAGCTGGACGTGGCCGCCGTGGCGCATCTTCGCCGTCCATCGCGTGCCCGCGCCGACCAGGCGGTACAGGGTGCGCGGCTGGCCCTCGAGCGGCAGGACGATGTGAAAGCCGCCGCCCGGCTTCAGCACCCGCGCCACCTCGCGCAGCACTAGCTCCGGGTTGTCGACGTGCTCGAGGACGTCGAAGATCCACACGTGGTCGAGCTCGCCGTCCGCGAACGGGAGGCGCTCGGCCGTCGCCAGCCGGAAGTCGACTCCCTGCGCCGCCGCGCTTGCGGCCGCGATCGCCGAGCGGCTCACGTCGCACGCGTGCACCTCGAGGTCGGGCCGCTCGCGCTTGACCGCCTTCGCCACCTGCCCCACCCCGCACCCGACGTCGAGGACCCGCCCCTGGACCGGTGACAGGTCCTCCAGCAGATAGCGCAGCTTGAGGCCGTTCATGAACCACGGCCGCGGCCGCAGCGGCGCCGCGCCCCAGCGCTTGGCCTCGTAGTCGAAGGAGGTGGCGGGCGCCAGTGGCTCGCCTATGCGGCGGCGTCGCAGGGAGGAGAGTTCACGCCGTAGACCTCCCAGTGCGCCTCGCCCATCGTGCCGATGTGAGTGAACCATGACGGGTTGTCCTCGAGCATCGCGCTGTGGGCGGCGTCGACGGCGACGATGCGGACGTCGGTCTTGGCGAACCAGCACGCGTCCGGTCGGGCGGGAGCGTACATCTCACTGATCAGGTGCTTGCCCTCGACGCCGCCGAAGCGCGCCATCGCGTAAGTGACGTCCGGCCGGTCTTCCGGCACCGCGAGCGAGTGTCCCGCGTACGGCGGCGTGCTGTACCAGGCACCAAGCTGGACGCTCTCGGCCTTGATGGCGAGCCACTCCGCCTCCGACGGACCGAACACCTGCTGGATGGGAATCCACGCCAGCTGACTCGCAAGGAGGGCGACGGCTACGACGCTCCAACCCACGGGGAGTACGCGAGGACCGAAGCGCCGAGGCGCCCACCACAGCGCGACGGCCGCCAGCAGCGCGCCCGCGAACACATACGGAAAGGCGAACACCCTCGTGATCGGCATCCACCACACCCAGCTCGCCAGGTACGACGTGAATCCGAGCATCCCCGCCACGAAGACCCAGTAGCCGAAACCGAAGCTGAGGAACATGTAGGACGGGGGTCGCCTTAGAAGGCTCCACGCCAACCCGGCGACCGCCATCGCCAGGAGCGCGCCGAGCACCGGCCTGACCGACGCCTGGCTAGCGCTGACAGGCGTGAACTCCCATCTGCCGACCGCGTTGGCGAAGAAGTTCCACCACAGGGGGTAGATCGGGTTGCCGGTCTTGTCGGCGAGGACCTTGACGTACAAAAGCATCACGGCAGCGAATCCAGCGACGAGTGGGATGCGCTGCTGCCAGCCGTCCTTCTTGAAGAAGGCCGCGACGACCATGCCCAGGCCGAAGATCCAGGCTTCGGCCCGAGCCATCGTCGCCAGGCCGAGCGCGAGCCCGGACCAGAGGCCGTGGCGGGGCCACGCGACCAGCCCGGCCAGGCACAGCGCGACGCCGAGCGGCTCGAGCATGCCCGACGCGTCGTTCATGACGCTCGTGGGCAGGAACGAGGCGATGAGAGCCGCGCCCATGGCCACGTGCGTGCCCCAGTGGCGGCGGCAGATGTGGAACACAAGCAGGACGACGAGCACGCCGAACGCCAGGCTGACCAGGCGGTTCAGCACGATGTCGATCGAGCCGGTGACATCGAAGATGGCGACCATCAGCAGGGGATGGAGGATGCCCCAGAAGTAGTCGAGTCCCTTGAGGTCCCACAGGCGCGGACCGTCCGGCGCGCCAAGGCCGATCTCCTTGGTCAGGTACGCGATCTGCCAGTGGTGCCAGACGTCGCCATAGCGGCGCACGCCCGGGTTCTCCGGGTCGGTGAACACGAAAAGGTAGAGCAGCCGAGGCGCCGCGGCCAGCGCCGCGATCGCGGGCGTCCACGCCCAGTGCGGTCGAACCAAAGCGTTCTGAGGCTCCTCGGGCTCGGGTGCCTCGACCTCCTCGTCTTCCTCGGCGAGGAGCCTCGGCAGGAGTTTCACGCCGACGCCGTCGCGGCTTCCAGCTGCAGCTGCACGTGGCTGCGCGCGACCGCGAGCACCTCGCGCTCGATGGTGTCGACGTGCCGCTCCCAGTCGAACTTGCGGGCCCACTGGAAGGCGCGCTCACCGGTCGCCTGGTTCAGCTCGCGGCTGTCCAGCAGTCGGATGATCCCGCCGGCGTAGTCCCCGACGTCGAGCGGCTCGGCAAGGTGGCCGGTGTCCGGCGCCACGGTGACGGTCGGCCCGGCCTGGTTCCAGGCCACGACCGGCACTCCTTTGGCCATCGACTCGATCACGCCCATGCCGAAGTCTTCCTCGGGCGCCGGGTAGACATAAACCGCGGCGCCCTCGTACAGCGTCTGCAGCTCCTGCTCGCTGATCGGACCAAGGAAGAGGATCGCGTCCTCCATACCGAGCTCCTTGACGAGCGATCGCAGCGAGGCGGTGTGCGAGGTCGCCGGGCCAGGGATCACGAGCTGCGCGCGCGGGTGCCTCTTGCGCACCTCGGCCATGGCCCGTATCGCCAGGTCGAACCGCTTCTGCGGGTAGTGGCGGTTGGTCAGCAGCACGTACGGCCGGCGAATCGGGTAACCGTTGATGGTCAGGCCGCCGGAGAAGCGCGCCTCGACCGGCAGCGGGAACCCCGACGGCGCGACGTGGCACCCCGCCGGGCAATCGACCGCGTCGCGGCGGTAGGTCGTGCGGATGATGTCGCCGATGTAGTTGCCGTTGACCAGGAGCTGATCCGCCTCCTGCACCGAGCGCCGGTCGGCCCACGCGACAAAACGCGTCGCGCGCAGCACGATCGCGGCCAGCAGGCGGTAGTCGGCGTTCGAGACCCAGCCTGTCTGGCGGTCGATGTTGCGCGGGTAGACGAGGCGGTTGGGCTGGTTGAGATAGACGACGTAGGGCACGTCCATCAACCGCGCGGCCCACCACGCGATCCACGCGCTCGGCTGGTTGCAGCCGACGATGGCATCGACCCCGCGGAAGCGCCACGCGTAGAGCGGCATGAGCAGTGACGTCGCCGCCATCTGCACGGCCTCGCGGTAGGGGAACCAGCGCGGGAGCTGGGGCAAGAAGGTCCTGACGCGCACCTCGCCGATCAGGTCGGGGTAGCAGCGAGACGCGTCCACGGTCGGCGCGTAGCACTCGACCTCGTAGCCGCGCCGGCGCAGCCCGAGGACCTCCTCGATGACCAGCCTCTCACCTCCGCCCGCGTAGGTGAAGCCGCAGTGGAAGACGGCGATGCGCCTCGGCGCTCCGACGCGCGCCTTGCGCCGCCCTCCGACCAGGAAGAAGCTCAGCGCCCCAAGCGCGAGCGCGTTGGCCGCGGTGATCGCGTGGTAGAGGACGATCGCGCCTGCGGCTACCGCCGGCGCGAGCCCCAGCCCGCCGCCGAGCACTAGCGAGCCCGCGACCTCGAGGTTGCCCACGTAGCCGGGTCCGGCGGGGACGGCGAATGACAGGAGCAGCGCCGGGTAGGCGGCCATCGCCTTCAGCGCCGGTACGTCGATCCCGACCGCGACAAAGAGCAGCGTGAAGTTGAAGGCGTCGATCACCAGCGCCAGCGCCGTGAGCCCGGCCAGGCGCGCGGCGAGCTGCGGCGTCCACAGGCCTCGCGCGCCGGCGCGGAACGCGAAGGCTTGCCCGGCGAGCGCCGACGCGAACCGGCCCGGTAGGAGCCGCCGCGCGGGAGCAGAACGGGCCAAGCGTGGGCCGACGAGCGCCGTCCCGAGCACCGCCGCCAGCAGCGCGATCGCGAGCGCAGCGGCACCCACGAGGCCGCGGGGCGCGCTCATCGCGCCCGTCAGCGCAAAGACCGTCAGCGCTGCAAGCACCACGGCCACCGCCGCCAGGTCGCACGCCTTGTCGATGACGATGGTCGCCAGCGCCGATCCTGCGGGGATGCGGTGGCGGCGCCAGAGCCACCACGCTCGGGCGGCGTCGCCGGAGCGTATGGGAAGCACGTAGTTCAGCAACCCGGCCGCTGCGTTCATTGCGAACGCCCGCACCATCCCGACAGGGGCCAGCGGCCGGAGCAGCAAAAGCCAGCGCCGGGCGCGGATCACGCTCGTCAGCAGGAAGAGGACGATCATCACCGCCACCGCCCACCAGCTGTGCACGCGCGCGTGGGCGGCGATCTCGGGCAGGGAGACGGTGCGAAGCCACAGGTAGAGCAGCGCGAGCCCGAAGGCGGTCTGGAGACCCAGGCGCGCCCAGCGGTTCACGCGGCGACCTCAGCGGTGGCCGGCTCGAGGATCCAGCGCTGGGCAAAGGCCCAGAACCCGAACAGGAAGCCAGCGAAGAGAATCGTGCCGCCGTAGTCGTGGAAGAGGATCGCCGGGGCGACTCCCCACCATGCCGCGATCAGGGCCACCATCGTCACGCGCAGGAGATTCAACAACATCGTCCCGGCGACGCCGATCACCATGACCTGTGCGCGCGCCTCCAGCGAGTGTCCGCCCCGCAGCCCGGAGGCGAGGCTTATCCCCAACAGGACGAGGCTCTGCCAGCCGATGCAGTTCCAGGAGATGAAGAGCGTATGCATCGAGCCGGATGCGTCCCAGACGACGAGGTGGCTTCCGGAAGCCGCCGCGTGCACTCCGAGCAGCCCGAGCATGCTTACGACCATCCGCGACTCCGCCGGCACGATCGCCTGCAGCGGGTTGTTCGCGCCGAGGCCCATCGCCCACGCGGTCAGCAGATCGTCAAACGTCGTCACCAGCGGGAGGACCATCAGGAGGGCGCAGGTCAGCGCGATGAGCGTGAGGTTGACATCCCGTTCCCGGGTCCTCATGCGCGCCTCCTGACCAGGCGCCTCGCGAACAGCGGCACCAGCAAGGCGAGACCGGCGACACCAAGCAACCCTTCGGGGACGACGATGCTCGGCGGCACGAAGCTGGTGGCGCCGCCGGAGGCGAAGCTGGCGTCGTAAAGCATCGACGGCTTGCCGCCCGTGTTATGGGTGAGGGTGACCGACAGGCACAGCGAGCCGCCGGGAGGGATCACCAGCGGCAGCTGGCTTGCGCTCGTGTTGACGGTCAGGGGGCTCGTCGCGTTGGCCGTGCTCGCGCCGTAGTCCGCCGTCCACGTCCCGACGCTTGGGATCGTGGCCACGAACCCGGCGCAGCTTGCGGTGGCGGAGACGCCGGCCGCGATGCTCACCGTGTCGCTGGTCGAGCCTGAGCCGCCGCTCCAGTAAAGCGTGAACGTCCATACGCCGGCGGCCACGGTCTGCGCCGGCAGTCCCATCCATGCCCAGGTGGCCGTCACGCCGCCCGCCTGCGACTGGATGGCGCACGGCGTCGCCCTGGCGCCGGCGCTGGCGTCGATGGTGCTCGCGGTGCAACCTGGCGCCGTGCCGCTGCCGTGCAGGTACAGCGGGTTGCCCGCGGCGCTGACGGTCGGTGCGTGGAGGGAGAGCGCCGCAAGTCCGCCGAAGATGATCACGAGCACGCCGATCGCGAGCCAGCCAAGCAGGCGCGAGCGCCGGGTCGCCCTGTAGACGGGGGCCGGCGCGAGGGGCGGGGCCGGGCGGTGCGACGGCCGCCGCCCGAGCAGCCAGCGCCGCAGCATGTACAGCCGCCGGAGGTGGCGCACTTGATCGGTGACGCGGCCGGTCTTGGGGGTGCGGAACCACGGCCCCTCGTCCTTGCTGACCAGGCCTTTGAACGCCGCCCACGCCTGGAACGGCACGAGCGCCCACGACAGCGCCACGGCGCCGAGCACCCCCTGGGCGTCGCGCGCCGGCGCCTCCTCGAGGATCAAGCCGCCGAGGTTCATCAAGGGCAGGGCGAAGACGTTGGAGAACAGCAGCGACCACCCCAGCACCGCGGTCCATCCCGGCACGTGCGTGTGGAAGATGAGCTCGGAGACGAGCCAGCTGAGCGAGCCGACGACGAAGAGCGCGGCCTGGAGGTAGTACGTCGAGTCGTACAGGAACTCGAGCTTCTCCAGCGGCGTGACGTGGGGCGAGCGCATGATCGCCCCAAACCACTCGCGCACGTTGTGTGTGTGCCCCTCGGCCCAGCGCATGCGCTGGCGTGCGAGCCGCGCGAAGGTGCTGACGCACTCGGCGGGCGTCTCGGCCCAGGGCGTGTAGACGACTTTCCAGCCCCGCGCGTAGAGCTTGAGCGTCAGCTCCCAGTCCTCGGTGATGCTCGTGCCCCACCCGACCTCGCGCAGCACGTCCGCGCGGATCATGTACGCCGTGCCGGCGATCATCTTCAGCGCGCCGATCGCGTCCTGAAATGGCCGCTCGATCATGTAGCTGCCCGAGTACTCGGCGCGCACGGCTCCGGTCAGCCAGCTCTCGGACTTGTTCAGGACGTGCCACTGGTAGCTCTGCACCGCGGCCACCTCGGCGCGGCGCCTGATCTGTCCCGGCTCCGACGGCGCGTCTGTCCGGCCGAACGCATCGGCGAACCGGCGGTTGGCCGTGCCGTCGCTGACGCGATAGAACAGCGGGAGAAGGCGCTCGATCGAATCCGGGAAAGGCACCGAGTCGGCGTCGAAGACGACGACGTACTCGGTGCGCGGGTCCATGAGCATGAGCGCCTCGCGCAGCGCGCCTCCTTTGTAGCCGGCGCGGCTGCTCCGGTGCAGGATCTTGAACCGCGGCCGCCCGACCCAGCGCTGAAGGATCTCTACCGATTCGTCGTTCGAGTCGTCGACCACCACGACCTCGTACTCGGGGTACTCGAGCTGCGACAGCGCGGTCAGCAATCGATCGATGACGCGCTTCTCGTTGTACGCCGCGACGTGCACGGAGACGAAGGGGTGGTAACCGAGGTCGAGGTGATAGCCGTTCCCGTTGCCGTTGATGTGGCCGTTGTGACCGTTCCCGGGCCTGGTGCCGTTGCCGCCGCGCGGTCCGGCCCAGACCAGCGTGGTGAGCAGCACCATCGCCGTGCTCAGGTAGTACTTGATCGCGTAGGCGAAGAAGACGGCGCCCAGGAACAGGCCGGCGAACGCGAAGCCGTAGGCGAGCCAGTCGGCGCCGCTGCGGATCTTCGACTGCTGCAGCAGCTCGACGAACCCGTGGGCGATGGCCACGATCGGGATTGCGCCGACCACGAACGCCGCGACCAGGACGGCGTTGAGCACCGCGCTCCAGGCGATTGCGGAGGGACCGCGCTCGGCGTCCGAGCGCGATCCGCTCAGATGTGCGGGATCGTCTCCCTGCCCGCTCATTCGGGCCCCTCGAAGTAGAGGGCTGCGCTCAGCTCGGCGCTGTCGAAGCGCCGGTGGCCGCCGGGAGTGGTGAGGGTCGGCCGCAGCCGGCCTCTGCGTACCGCGCGGTTGAGGGTCGGCTGGCTCACCCCGAGCAGGCGCGCAGCCTCGCCGGTGGTGATCAGGCGGGCGCCTTCGGGTTCGTCCTGGAGGCTCGCCGCGTAGACCTCGACGTCAGCCGAGTTGAAGCGGCGGTGCCCGCCGGGGGTGATCAGGGCCGGACGCAGCAGGCCCCGGGTCACCGCGCGCGCCACAGTCGCCTGGCTCACGCCGAGGCGGGCTGCCACATCCCTCGAACTGATCAATCTCTGCAAGGCGTTGTGCTGGGACTAACGGACTCATACCAAAAAGCAGTCGCGGTTTCGTCACTCTGTCGAAGTTGGGGCTTGGGATCTCAAGAGTGGGGCAGGCACTTTGTCGGTGAAATCATGCAGAGATACACAGACGGGTTCGGCGATTTCGTGCCAAACTTTTCACTGCGCGACAAGCGCGCGGGCCTTCAGAAAGGAACAGCGACCTCATTTTCAGTTAGACCTCACCCCC
>Ga0209058_1000259_pt1 | contig 43681 bp, 47 predicted proteins | sample GraSoiAngelo_147_FD_185904 | JGI IMG/M metagenome (GOLD analysis project Ga0209058, IMG submission 185904) | Grasslands soil microbial communities from the Angelo Coastal Reserve, California, USA - 14_1009_05_40cm (SPAdes) (version 2) | ecosystem: Environmental > Terrestrial > Soil > Grasslands ... | reverse complement strand
GCGCGCGCGGCGCAACACCGACGAGCCGATCGCGATCTTGATGTCGTCGAGCTGCCGCTCGACCGCGGACTCGCCGCCGCGTCCGAAGAACAGGAGGAACGCCGTGGTCATGGGACCGCCGACGCTATCACCACGCCCTTCCGACCGATGAGCCCCTCGACGCGGGCGAGGAAGAGAAGGATCAGCAGCGAGAGTCCGATCGCGATGACGACGCGCGGACCGCCTTCCGGCAGTGCACGCAGCACCGCGAGCCACTGCGGATCCGACCATGAGAAGAGGCGTGACGGATCGTCGTTGATGTTCGTCGGCGCCAGGTCCCAGGTGTTCTGGTCGTACACGAGCGCGGCGGCGCCAAAGAGCAGCAGCGACCAGCTCACGGCGAGCCAGAACACGCCGCGCATGAACCCAAGAGCGAACCAGCCGCCGCGCACGCCCCACGCGAGTCCGGCGATGAGCAGCGGCGCGAAGTCGTCGAGGAAGCGCGGACCGAAGACCCGCCCGCCCCACCACTCCGCGTACGTGGCGTACGCGCCGAGCAGCACCGCCCACGGGATGAGCAGACCCGCGATGCGCTCGGAGATGCGTCCGCGCGTCGTGTTCGCGAAGCGCGCGATAACGCAGGACGCGAGCGCGAGGAAGGCCCATGGCTCGTAGATGAAGAGGCCGCGACTGGGTGACAGCAGCAGCCCGTAGAGGCCCTCGAGTATCGGCGTGTCGAATGGCTTCACGCCGTAGCCCTGCTCGACCGCCGATCCGTACACGAGCTGGTTGAACACGAGGAGCGGCAGGATGCCTACGAGCAGGCCGACCGCGAGCGCGATGAAGTAGCGCGACGGCGACCGCGTCGCTGGGAGCGCGAGCGCAACGAGCGCGGTCGTCTGTCGCACGACGCTCCCGAGCCCGAGCGCGACGCCGGCGACGAACTCGTTCCGCCGCGGCAGCCAGCGCTCCTGCAACAACAGCCACAGCGCGCTCGCGACCGCGAGGTGCACGCCGGCGTGCTGCCAGAGCGCCTGCGATGAGACGGTGCGCACGCTCGTGCCGAGCCAGTAGAGGAGGACGAGGCCCAGCGCCTGACGCTCGCTCGAGTAGCGACGGATGACCGCCCAGAGAAGGAGCGCGGCGACCGTCTCGTAGAAGGCGGCGGCGAGGTGACCGACGCGGAGCAGGAGGCCGAGGTCGAGCGCCTCCGACCCGGCGAGCACGAAGGGCAGGAAGAACGGCAGCGCGAGCAGACCCATCCCCGGAGGGAACACCGAGCACACGTGATCGTTCGGTCCCGGTGCGGGTGGTCCGCCTTTGCTGCGCGGCACTTTCGGTGGTGCGGTCGCCGTGGACTTGCCGCAGGCGCGGAAGAAGTACGCCTCCGAGTCGAGGCGCATGTCCAGGGCGTTGCGGCTCGTCTGCAGCTCCGTCTCGCGGTCGGCCGGGCGGAACACGAACTCGTCGTAGTCGACGTTCCCCTCCCGCAGCAGCGTGAAGGGCAGCAGCGCGTTCGGGAGGACATCCGGCGACCAGATGTCGTGAAGGTTTGCGAACGCGAGCGCGAAAAGGAGCAGCCCGCGCATCACCCAGCGCGACGCCGACACCGTCACGCGGGCAGTGTGACCGAACGTCCTATTCGTCGAGCGCCACCACATACATGCGCACCTCGCGCGCGCCCCCGTCGCGGAGGGCGCCCGCCGCGGCGGAGAGCGTCGCGCCGGTCGTCGCGACGTCGTCGATGAGCGCCACACGCAGACCGCGCGCGGCACCCGCTTCGGCGACGAACGCGTTGCGCATGTTCGCGACGCGAGCGGCGCGGTCGAGCTGCACCTGCGGCGTCGCGGCACGGATTCGCCGGAGGGGCGCCCGCAGCGGCAGCCCAACGCGCAGAGCGACCTCGGCCGCGAGCAGCGCCGCCTGGTCGTAGCCGCGGACCCGGGCGCGGTCGACGTGCAGCACTGCGGGGACGACGACGTCGAGCACGACGCCGCGAGCGACATCGCGCGCGACACACGCCGCGACGAGGCCGCCCAGCTCCGCGGCGAGGCCGCGCTCGCCGTCGTACTTGAAGCGATGGATCGCCCTGCGTAGCGGGCCACCGAACGCGGCTGCGGCCTGCAGCCTCCCACGCCGGATCGGGTCGCAGAGATCGCGGCAGTCGAGGCAGAGCCACTCGCCCGGCGCGTCGCAGCCGGCGCAGCGCGGTGCTAGGAGGGCGTCGAGCAACGAGCGCGCGTCACGAGAGGGCCTCGATGACGAGTTCGTCACCGGCTTGCGTGCCGGTGCGCGCGACCGTTCCAGCCGGGAGCTCGAGCACGTCCTGCGCGCCGCGGGCGCCGATCGAGAACGTCCACGGCGCAAGTCGCTCGGCAGTCCGGACGACCCGGCGCGCGCGATCGACGAAGACCGCGTCGATCGGGAAGCGCATAAACCACATGGTGATGAGCGACGTCTTCGTGATGAGCAGGCCCTCGCCGTCATCGAGGCGCGACCGCGGGATCAAGCCGAAGGCGCGGGAGAAGAAGTTGTCCGCGATGTCGCAGCGCGTGGCGAGGTCGACCTCACGGGTGCGGTTGCGGACGCGGTGCGGCGCGGACGATCCTCGCTAGCCGGTCTGAGAGCAGGAGCTGAGCGCGGACAGCGCGGCGGGTGCGAGGATGACGATGAAGAGCGACGGAAAGATGCAACCGACCGTCGGCAGCATGATGAGGATCGGCGCGCGCGCGGCCTTCTCCTCGGCGCGCTGGCGGCGCTCCTGACGCAGCTGGTCCGACTGGATGCGCAGCACCTTGGACATCGAGACGCCGAGCTGATCGGCCTGGATGATCGCGGAGATGAAGTTCTGGAGCTCCTTCACCTCGACGCGCTCGGAGATGCCGCGCAGCGCCTCCTGCCGCGCCTTACCGATGCGCTGCTCCGCGGCTGCGCGCTTGAACTCATCGCACAGCGGCCCCTTCATCTTCTCGGTGACCTTCACGACCGCAGCGTCGAAGCCGAGGCCGGCCTCGACCGAGATGGTGAGGAGATCGAGCGCGTCCGGCAGTTGATCGAGGACGGAGTTCGAGCGGCCGCTGGCCTTGCTCGACAGGTAGAGGTCCGGCGCCATGAAGCCGAGGATCAGACCGCCGAACGCCCCACCGATCGTGAAGGTGAAGTCGTTGCTCAGCAGGTTCACGATCGCGGACCCGGCGACCGCACCGACGAGCGCGGCGAAGCCCTTCACGCCGATGAAGAACTCGGTGCTCGTGTCCTCCATGCCGGCGCGCTTGAGCTTCAGGCCGATGCTGTTGGCGGTATTGGCCGGGTAGAACCGCCCGAGGAGCCGCGAGATGCCCTGGATGATCGGCTTCAGCGTGCGCTCAGAGAGCGGGCGCTGCAGCTCGAGCTCCTCGAGGGTCCGCGGGCGTACCGCGATCTGCTGCAGGCGGGCCTGCACCGGATCGAGCTCCGAGCCCATGTTCATCGAGACGACGATGAGGATGACCCCGAGCATGACGACGAGACCAAGGGCGATCGGTGCCATCGCCTAGACCTTGATGCTCACGATCTTCTGGATCATGAAGAAGCCGATGACCATCATCACGCCGCCGACGCCGAGCAGGATCTGTCCGAGCAGCTGCGTGAACAGCGGCTGCATGAACGCCGGGTTGATGAAGTTCAGCGTGATCGCGATACCGATCGGGAGGAACGCGACAAGGTAGCCCGACATCCGGCCCTGCGCGGTGAGCGTGTTGATCTCGCCCTTGATGCGCACGCGCTCGCGGATGGTGAACGCGATCGTGTCGAGGATCTCGGCGAGGTTGCCGCCGACCTGCTGCTGGACGCCGATCGCGGTGACCATGAGGTCGAGGTCGTCGCTGCGGATGCGGCGCACAAGGTTCGCGAGCGCCTCCTCCATACCGAGACCGAGGTTCACCTCGCGGACGACCCGGCCCATCTCCTCGCCCATCGGTGAGGGCGTCTCTCGCGAGACGAGCTCGATCGACTGAAGGAAGCTCGAACCGGCGCGCAGCGAGTTCGAGAGGAGCGTGATCGTGTCCGCGAGCTGCTTGTTGAATGCGCTGAGGCGTCCGCCGATGCGGCGGCCGACGTATAGGCGCGGGATCATGTAGCCGAGGATGAGTCCGATGGCCCCGGAGAGCGGGTCGCGGAGCACGCCGAGCACGAGCCCGAGCCCGAGCGCCGTGCCGACGCGGATGTAGTAGTACTCCGAGACCTTCAGCTTGAGGTTGGCGCGCGCCAGGTCGCGCTGCACCTTCGTCGAGAACTTCTTGTCGGCGACGTCGCCTGAGAGCGTCGCGAACGGGTCAATGACGTCCTTCTTCTTCTTTTCTTTCTTCGCGACGGACTTCTGCGCTTCGGCGCCGCCGGCGTAGCGCGCCATGCGGTCCTGGACGCTCATGCCCGAGCCCTTGATCAGGCCGTAGATGCCCGAGAAGAAGAGCAGTACGCCGAAGAACGCGGCGGCCGGGAGCGCGTACTGCATTGGCATCAGCGGCTGAGCAGGCCGGTCATGTCGCCGAAGACGCCCTGCGGCAGCTTGATGCCGGCAGCCTCGAACTTCTCGCTGAACTTCGGACGGATACCTGTCGGCCGCATGCGGCCCTGGACCTTGCCGTCGACGTACGCCGTCTGCTCGAAGATGAAGACGTCCTGAAGGACGACCTGGTCACCTTCCATGCCCTGGACCTCGGTGACGTTCGTGATCTTGCGCGAGCCGTCCTTGAGGCGGCTGATCTGCACGATGAGGTCGAGAGCAGATGAGATCTGCTCGCGGATCGCGCGCTGCGGCAAGTCGACGCCGGCCATGAGGCACATCGTCTCGATGCGGCTGATCATGTCTCGCGGCGAGTTCGCGTGACCGGTCGAGAGCGAGCCATCGTGGCCGGTGTTCATGGCCTGGAGCATCGAGAGCGCCTCGCCACCACGGATCTCACCCACGACGATGCGCTCAGGACGCATACGGAGGGAGTTCTTCACGAGGTCCATGATCGTGACCGCGCCCTTGCCCTCGATGTTCGCGGCGCGCGACTCGAGGCGCACGACGTGGTCCTGGACGAGGCGGAGCTCGGCAGCGTCCTCGATGGTGACGATGCGCTCGTCCTCGGGGATGAAGCCGGACATGATGTTCAGGAGCGTCGTTTTACCGGAGCCCGTGCCACCGGAGATGAAGATGTTGAGCCGGGCCTCCACGCACGCGCGCATGAACTCCATCATCTCGGGAGTGGCTGTTCCGAACTTGATGTAGTCGTCGACCGAGATGCGGTACTTGGGGAACTTTCGGATCGTGACGACGGGCCCGTTGAGGGCGAGCGGCGGGATGATGATGTTCACGCGCGAGCCGTCCGGAAGACGCGCGTCCTCATAGGGCTTCGACTCGTCGACTCGCCGGCCGATCGGCGCGATGATCCGCTCGATGATGCGCATGACGTGCTCGTCGTTCTGGAACGTCGTGTCGGTGAGGACGAGCTTTCCCTTGCGCTCGCAGTAGACGCGGAACGGGCCGTTGACCATGACCTCGGTGATGGTGTCGTCGTTCAGGAGCGGCTGGATCGGCCCGAAGCCGAGGATCTCGTCGAGGATCGCTTCGAGCATCTTCTGACGCTCGACGCGTGTGATGACCGCGCCCTCCTCGTCGAGGAACTTGTTGAACATCTCTTCGATCGAGGCGCGCACGGCCTTCGCGTCGGAGAGGTCGAGGCGGGGGTCGAGGTTGTTGATGATCTTGGTCTGGAGCTTGATCCGGACGTCGCGGTTGGTGTCGCGGGCCGGGGCGACGCTTTGGGTGAGCGGGCCGGTCTCGGGCGTCTTCGGCGGCTGCTGGCCCGGGGGTTGGGGTGCGCCCGGAGCGGCCGGGGCGGCCGGCTGCTGACCGGCGGGACGCTGGCCCTCGATACGCCGCAGAAGACTCATCGCTGAATCAACCCTCGCTTCCGGCTGGCGTTATGTGCCCGCCTGCTCCCTCGCCGTCGGAGTGTACGTCGCATGTATCGCTTTCTGACCACCCTGGCGGGGGTCTAACCCGTCGCATTCGCCTCGGCCCGCCTTGCGGCAGGACTATCGGCTATCGCGCGCCGAAGAGCTTGAGGCCGCCCGGTCGCGCCGCTTGCTTGCCCGCCGCGGCACCCGCTTCCGAAGCGACGGGCGCACCGGCAAGCTTCGCCGCGAGGCTGAAGATGTCCTTACTGACCTGGCTGTCCTTGTGGCTGATGACGAACGGCACGCCGCGGTTCACGGCGAGCACAAGGGTGCGGCCGTCCGAAACGATGGTGTGCGGGATCTTGCGGCCGAGGCTCGCCTCGACGTCGCTCGCCTTGATGCCGCCCGACGAGTCGTTACGGTTCGCCACGAGCTGCACCTTGTCCTGGCTGTAGCCGAGCTTCTCGACGACCTCCATGAACACGCGGATGTTCTTCAGGCTGGTGATCTCGAGAGTCATGAGCGAGAGGACGACGTCGGCCGCGTCGAGCATCGTGATGACCTGCTCGCCGTACGACGGCCACGTGTCCACGATGACGTAGGCGTAGCGCTGCCTGAGGATCTCAAGCACGTGCTTGATGTGCGCGCCGGTGATGAGCTCGGTCGACTCGGGCGTCGGCGGCGCGAGGAGCACCTTGATGCCGGTCGAGTGCTGCACGAGGATCGATTCGACGACGTCGGCGTCGGTCTGCTCGAACGAGCCGATGAGATCGGCGATCGTCTTCGCCTTGGGGCTCATGTTCAGGATGACGGCGATGTCGCCGAACGGCAGGCTGCCGTCGACGAGGACGACCGGCTTCTCGGTGGACTGATGGAGGGCGACCGCGAGATTCGTCGCGATCGTGGTGCGCCCGACGCCGCCCTTCGGTGAGAAGAACGAGATGATCTTGCCCGTCTCGACGGCCGGCGCCGCGGCAGCACCGGCGACCTGAGTACCCGCAGCTGGCGCGAGCGGCGCGTAGCGCGCGCGGCGCACCTTCTCGAGCTCGTGGACGTGGCGGATCGCGTTGATGAGCTCGTCGGCGGAGAACGGCTTCACGAGGAACTCACGCGCGCCGGCGAGCATCGAGCGGCGCAGGTAATCCTGCTCTCCCTGAACGGACATCATGATGATCGGCGACTCGGGGACGGTGTTCGAGATGATCTCGGTCGCGGTGATCCCATCCATGTCGGGCATGTTGATGTCCATGAGGATCACGTTCGGCCGTTCCTTCTTCGCGAGGGTCACGGCCTCCTGACCGCCGCCAGCGGTGCCGGCGACAGTCATGTCGGGCTCGAACCCGATCAGCTTGGCAAGGTTCTCACGCGTGTCGGCGATGTCGTCGACGATGAGAATGCGGATCTTTTCGCCATCAGCCACGCGTCAATATCGCTCCCCTCAGTTGAGTCCCGGCCGAGTTTACAGGCGCTGGTCGGGTCCGGCGCCACCTGTACGGGTGACCATCAGGATGTTCCGAGCGCGATGACGCCCGTGATCTCGAGCGCCAGCGCGAGCAGACCACCAAGACCGAGCGCGACCCCGTACGGGATGGACTGCTTCATCAATCCGGAAACGCTCGGCGCGCTCGCGCCGTTCGCCGGACGCAACCGGCGGGTCGCGATGAACCCGACGGCGATGAGCCCGCCGAGCAGCGCGCCGTACAAAGCCGATACGAGGAAGAAACTTGTGCCGCGCACGGCGCCGACCGCCATGAGCAGCTTCGCGTCGCCCGCCTTGAGCCCGCCCGCGGCGTAGAAGGGATAGGACAACGCGAACGCGAGCACCAGCGCCGCGACGTGATCGACGAGCCCGCCGGTGAAGAGACCGCCCGGGATGCCTTCGACGACGCCGAACACAAGGCCGATGAGCATCGCCGGATAGGTGACGGCGTTGGGGATCCGGAGCCAGCGGAAATCCGTGTACATCACAACGAGAAGGAGGGCGGCGAGCACCGTGTCTTCGACGATTCGTCCAGCGTCGATGCTCGTCGCCCTCCTCGGACCTTCTAGGTGAGGTTGTTGCCGATGTTGCTGAAAATGTTCTGGATCTGACCGCGGAGGAACACCATGGCCACGATGACCGCGATCGCAATCACAGCGATGATGAGAGCGTACTCGACCAGGCCCTGCCCTTCGTCTTCACGGATGAATGTCAACATGCATCTCCCTCCTTCCGCTGAGGTTGTGCAACGCGAAGCCTGCTCGCCTGCCCGTGCCAGCAGCAATGAGAAGGATGTACTAGTCCGGTCGGCGGTGGCTAGAGTCGCGCTGAAAAAGCGAACGATGACCACCGCGAATGGCACGACGACGCGCATCGCAAAGGCGAGTTTTGGCACACGTGCCCTCGCACTGCTCATCGATGTTCTCGGTTTGGTCATCGTCGAAACGATCATCGCGAGCATCCTCTACGGCGGGAATCTGAACGGTCCCGAGCCCTTCGGGTTGATCGTCGCGCTCGCGTACTTCGTGTACTTCTGGTCCGCGTCGGGCGGCGGACAGACGCTGGGCATGAAATCGCTGAACATCAAGGTCGTGAAGGCCGATGGCTCGATGCTCGATCACATCGGGGCGTTCATCCGCTTCGGCGGCTTCGTCGTCTCATGCGTCGCGCTCTTCATCGGTCTGATCTGGGCAGCGTTCGACGCGCAGGGACAGGGCTGGCACGACAAGATCGCGGGCACGTACGTGGTGAGAGCGTAACCAGACTCACTTCGCGCACCGAGGGAGAGCCCCTGCCGCCGATCCTCGCTCGCGGACGGGATGCGAGCGTGTACGCGCTCGACGAGCACACGGTGCTCCGACATTACGAGCGGCGCGATGTCCCCGAGTACGAAGTCAACGTCATGCGCTACGCCCGTGCACACGGCTATCCCGTTCCCGAAGTGAAGGAGGTGTCCGGCCCGGACATGGTGCTCGAGCGCGTCGACGGGCCGACGATGCAGGAAGCGCTCGAGTCCGATCGGACCCAGCTCGATCGCAACATCCGATTGCTCGCCGCGCTGCATGAGCGTCTGCACGAGATCGCCGCACCGCCGGGCCTCGCCTCGGTCGGCGAAGGGGACGCGCTGCTGCACCTCGATCTCCATCCGAAGAACGTGCTGCTGTCGACGAACGGCCCGTACGTCATCGACTGGGCGAACGCCCGGCGCGGTCACTGGGCCGATGACGTCGCGCAGACGATCGTCGTTTTCTGGAGCGCGCTCGCCGACCCTGCGTTCGCGGATCGCGAGGCGATCGTGCACCACGTCGTCGAGACGTTCCTCGCATCGTTCGATCGCGACGCTGTGCGCGCGCATCTTCCCGCGGCGATCGCGCGACGCGTCGCGGACGCGAACGTCGGCGACGCGGAGCGCGCGGTCACGCGGCGAGGCCGCATCTGAGCTTGTGAGCGCTAACCGCTGCTAGCAGGCAGCGCTTCGAGATCCGCGCGGTAGCGAGCGAGCTGTGGCACAAATCCTTGCGTCGCGATGACCACGCCGACACACGCGAGCCCACCGGTGATCACAGAGAGCTCAGGCGTGAGCAGCTCCGCGACGACGCCGGATTCGAACTGCCCCAGATAGGGACCGCCGGCGACGAAGACGAGGTTGATCGCGGACAGGCGGCCGCGGAGTGCGTCCGGCGTTTCAAGCTGCAGGATCGTGTGGCGGAAGATCGCGCTCACCGTATCGGCGCCTTGCGCGATCGCGAGGAGGACCAAGCCCAAGAGGAACCCAGTCGGCGGAAGGAAGCCGAAGGCGGCGATCGCGAGTCCGAAGACCGCGACCGCGACGAGGATCCCCAGGCCCTTCCGCGATACGCCAGCGGTCCATCCGCTCGTGAGCGCGATCACCGCGGCGCCGACGCCCGGCGCGGCGTAGAGCACGCCGAGTCCTTCCGGCCCGACCGCGAAGACGCGGTCCGCGAAGTACGGCATCACCGCTCGTGACACCGCGAAGAACGTCGCGAAGAAGTCGACCGACATCGTCGCGAGGAGGAGCGGCCGTGACCAGAGGAAGGCGATGCCTTCGGCCAGCGCGCGCAGCGGCGGCGCGTGCACGACGGTGAGGTCGGCACGCGGAACGCGCATCAGCAGCAGGGCCACCGTCGCGCCGGCGAACGTCGCGACGTCGATCCAGTAGGCCGACGCGAGCCCGAGTTGCGCGATGAGGAGTCCCGCGGCGGCCGGGCCGATAACCGACGCCAGCTGCCACTGCGTCTGCGTCAGCGCCATCGCCGCCGGGATGAGACGGCGCTGGACCAGACTCGGTGCGAGCGCGCTGCGCGCGGGTTGATCGAGTGCGCCGATGCCGGCTCCGACCGCCGTTAGCACGTAGAGCAGCGGCAACGTCGCGGCGTCAAGTTGAGTCGCGACCGCGAGCGCGACAGATACGAGCGCGAGGCCGACGTTCGTTGTGAGGAGCAGGCGCCGACGGTCGACGCGATCCGCGATGACGCCGCCCCAGAGCGAAAGGACGATGAGCGGCACGGCCTGGAAGAGCCCGAGCAGACCCACGGCGAAGGTGGACCCGGTGAGCAGGTAGACCTGGTACGGGAGCGCAACGAACCGCACCGCCGAGCCGACCTGCGAGATGAGTTGACCGCTCCAGAGAAGACGGAACTCGCGGGACGTGCGAAGCGGCGAGATGTCGGGGAGGAGCGAGGGCACTCGCCGGGAGCATAGGTGCCGTGATCAGCCGATGAGCGTGAGCAGCGGCGGGCCAAGGAACACGAGCAGCAGCGCCGGCAGGATGCAGAAGGTGAGTGGGAAGAGCATGAGGACCGGAAGCCGGCGCGCGCGGGCCTCCGCGCGGTGACGTTCGGTCGTGCGGATCGAGTCGGCCTGGAGCACGAGAAGCCGCGCGAGCGGCGAGCCGAACCGCATCGACGCGACGACGAGCGCCGTGATGCGGGCTTCGTCCGGCCCGCGCGCGAAGGTCGCGAGCGCATCGCGCAGCGGCCGGCCGAGCGCGAGGTCCGCGAGGAGTCGACGCGCATCCGCGTCGCGCGTCGTGAGTGATGCGCGCTCGACGAGACCCGCGAGCGCGCGCTCGAAGGTGAGGCCGGCCTCGAGTCCGACGACCATGGCGTCGAGGAACGACGCGAGATCAGCGGGCGCGAGCGTCGAGCGCACGATGCGCCACAGCCACGCAGCTCCGGCGCACTCGAACGCGAGCGCGAGGACCAGCACGATGCGCCCGGCGTCGAACAGCGTCGCGAGGTAGCCGTCCATCGCGAGCGAGAAGAAGACCACACCGAGCGGCGCGAGCGCGACGAGCACGAGGGCCGATGCCTGACTTTGGGCGAGGAGTGCGGCGCGCTCCGCGGCGAGCGCAAGCCGGCTTCGCAGCAGCGCGGCGATGCGCTCGAGACTCGCGCTCACGCGACCCCCGCTGCGCGCGAACGCCGAGAGCACGACCGCGAGCGGCGCGATGTCCTCCGCGGGCACGACGGCGTGGTACTCCACGAGCGCGACGCTTGGCGACGCGCCGAGGGTGAGCGATGCGGCAACGCGTCTCGTCGCTGCGGCGAGGCGGGGTTCGAGCGTCGGCGCGATCTCGGCGAACGCGACCGAGAGCGACACCCCGCCCGCGAGCGCTCCGGCGAGCGCCTCGATGAGGCCGGGCAGAGCAGCGCGCGATGCGCTCGTGCCGCACGAGCGACGCGGCCACGCGAGCAGCCGGATCGCGCGCCCGCGGCGCTGGCTCGACCCTCCATCGACGAACGTCGCCGCGAACAACGCCGTCGCGGCGAGCCCGAGGATCGCGGCGATCACAGGATGGGCCGCAGCTCGTATGTATCGCGCGCGTCGGGGACGACCTCGACGACGTGCGTGATGCGCCGCCGTCCGTCGGGCAGGCGCTGCTGCTGGATGACGATCTCGATCCCGCGGCGGATCTGCTCGCGTATGGCGGCGAGCGGCAGATCGACGCCTGCCATGAGCGCCATCGTCTCGAGCCGCAGGAGCGCTTCATACGGTCCGTTCGCGTGCGCGGTGGTCAGCGAGCCGCGGTGACCGGTGTTCATCGCCTGGAGCATGTCGAGCGCCTCGCCACCACGGACCTCACCGATGACGATGCGGTCCGGACGCATGCGGAGCGCGGCGCGAAGCAGCGTGCGGACGTCGATCGCGCCCGTGCCCTCGACGCTCGGCGACCGCGTCTCGAGTGACACGACGTTGGGCTGCGGCAGCCGGAGCTCGGCCGCGTCCTCGATCGTGACGATGCGCTCGCTCTCGCCGATCGCGAACGCGAGCGCGTTGAGCGTCGTCGTCTTACCGCATGATGTCCCGCCGGAAACGAGGATCGAGCGGCGATCGCGCACGGCACCGACGAGCACGTCCATCGTCGCGGCATCGCACGTGTCGAGACGCACGAGGTCCTCCGGGCCAAGCGCGCGCTGCGTGAAGCGACGGATGGTGAGGATCGGTCCGGCGAGCGAGATCGGAGGGATCGCCGCGTGCACGCGCGAGCCGTCGGCGAGACGCGCGTCGACAAGCGGATTCGCAAGGTCGATGCGTCGCCCGAGCGGTGCGACGAGGCGCTCGATGATGAGGACGATCTCGTCCTCAGACGCGAACTGCACTGCCGCACGTTCGAGGCGGCCCTCGCGCTCGACCCATACGCCGCGCAGTCCGTTCACCATCACCTCGCTCACGCGTTCGTCGCGCAGCAACGGTGCGAGCGGGCCGAGGCCGAAGAGCCGATCGTCGAAGAAGCGCTCGAGCTCCACGAGCTCGATGGAGGGCGCGACGATCCGCTCGGCGGTGAGCGTGTCGCGGAGCGCCGCCTTCAGCATCTCGCGGCGCGGCCGTCCGTCTAGTGCTTCGCGCAAACGCGAGACGAGACCACGTTCGATGCGCTGCTTCGTCGACTCGGTCGTCACGACGTGTCGATGAGGAGCAGCTCGCTGAGGTCGTCGTAGGCGCGACCGAGCGCGCCGCGCACGGCCGCGCGCCCCGAGATCGCCGCGGCGACCGCAGGCTCGTCGCGCGGCAGGGCGCGGAACACGTTGCGTTCACCGACGCGCGACCGCGCGCACTGCGAGCCGATGAGCCACACGTCATCGCTCTCGCTCGGCAGCGCCGCGGCGGACATCGGCTCGTCGTACGCGAGGAAGAGCGTCCGCTGTGCAAGCTGTGCGAGCGATGCCGTGAGCGCGTCGAATGCGATCGGCGCATCGACCAGCACGAGGTCGTCGGATGCGAGGGCGACGCGCACGACCGCGAGAAGCAGCGCTCGCGTTGGCGCGAGACCCACGCCGCCGACGCAGCGGACGCCGGCGACGGGTTCGTCGGCCGCGAGCGCCAGCTGCTCGACGGACATCTCGTCCGCGAGCGCCTCGAGCGACGGCCACGATCGTGGATCGGCGCCGAGCCACCACGCCGCGGCGCCCGATCCGGTCGCGTCGAGGAGCCACACGCGGCGCTGCTTCGCGATGCGACGCGCGACGTTGGTCGCGAGGAGCGTTCGTCCGACGCCGCCGCGCGCGCCGGTGACGACCATCATCCGCGTCGCGGCTCGGGTCCGCGTGGGGAGGATACGAACGAGCGCGGGCCCGAGTCGCGCCGGCTCGATGCCCGCGACGAACGACGCGTCGAGGCCCAGCGCCGCGACGAGCGGTCGCTCCACGTCGCCGCCGACGAAGACGCGCGGGACGCCGGTCATCGCGGCGGCCCGTCGTACCGCGGCGGCGTCGCGCAGATCCACGACGAGCGCCTCGGGGCTCGTGTCGCACGGCTCGAAGCCGAGCGCGAGCACCGCTGCATGCAGCGCCTCGTCGCCGAGCACCGCGACGCGCGCCGACGGCATCACCGACTCGAGCGGAGCAGCGCGATGAGCTGCATGCCGCCGGCGCGCGCGCTCGCGAGCGCGGCCGCGTCGCTCTCGTCGACCTCGAGCAAGAGGCCACGGTCGTCGGCGAGGATCACCGCGGCGCCGTACACGAGAGGCGTCGCAAACGCGCGATCGCCGATCTTCATACCGAAGACATCGAGCAGATCGCCACGTCGGAGGCGCGGTACCGGCGCGGCCAGCCAGGTCGATGGGACGAGGATCGCCCACGTCGCGGGATGCAGCTCGTCGGCGAGGCTCGTCTGCGCGGCCGCGGGCGCAGTCGCGGATTGTGACGATGCGAGTGCGCCGAGCGCGAGGAGCGCGGACGCGATCCCGAGCGCGATGCGCCGTCGATCGGGAAACCGCGACCGGACCGTCAGCGACGGGAGCATTCGCCCGCGGGGAATCCGGCGCGGTACGACGCGCCGGACGAGAGGATCGTGACCTCGACGCGGCGGTCGGCGCAGTGGAGCGTGACATCGTCGATCGCGCTGCCGCCGTTCGCGGCGCTGGCCTCGGCGGCTGCGGCACGCGCGGCATCGTTCGTCGCGGCGGAGCCGATGACGCGGCCGATGTCCATCACGCGCTTCTTCGCGACGGCCTCGCGGAGCGCCGCCGCATACGCGTCCGCGACCGCGGTCGTCGCGGCCTCGGCCGCGGCCTCGCCCGCGCGGCGCGACCGTTCGAGCGCGAAGGCGCGAGCCTGCTGGAGCTGGAGACCGATGAGGACGGCGGCGGCGATCGCGATGATGAACGCCGCGAGCAGGACCGCCTGTCCGCGGTCGTCCCTCACGGCGTCCATTCGATGCGCCGCGCGGACGACGCCGTGACGACGACCTGCGAGAGACCGACGAAGCGCAGCGGCATCGGGATCGCGTAGCTCGCGCGCACCACGAGCAGCGAGCCGCGCGGATCGCTGTTGCGCGGCGGCACTCCTGCTGCCGGCTCGATGGCGGTGACGACACGCTCGGCTACCAGCGGCGTCACGGCGGCGGCAAGCGTGGAGCGGATCGCCTCGTCGTCGTTCGTGAGCGCGCCGGCGCGCGCCGCTTCGGCGGTCGCATGCTGCAGCGAAAGACGGGCGACGCCGACCTCGGCCGTGAGCAGGATCGCGAAGGTCGCGATCATGAGCACGGGTAGCACGAGCGCGAATTCGACGAGCGCCTGGCCGCCGTCGCGCGTCACGCGCGTGCGCTGCGCCGTCGTCTTACGGACATGGTTTTCGCGTCGCGCGCGGCAGCAGCTCACGCAGTCCCTGCACGATGGGGATGCGGAAGATCGGGTTCGTCTTGCTCGCGTACACGCACGCAAGCACGGTGAGCACGCAGATCGCACCGAAGACATGCCAGCCGAGCTCATCCGACCGGTCCTCGATCGCCTGAACGAGCAGCGGGCCGCGGTGCTCCGGCGGGACGGCTCTCGTCGTGATCGTGCGGAACGTCAGATCGATCGCTTCGGGATCGTCGAGGATCCCACCGTGACCTTCGAGCGCGCGACCGAGCGTGCGCGATGCGACACCGGGATCGCGTGCATCGCGCGGCGTGACGAGCGTGTCGTTCGCCTCGCGCAGATCGAGGCGGACGACGCCCTTCGGCGGCGGAATCGGCCGCGTGCTCGCGAGATCGCGCACCGCCTGCGACTCGCTCTCCATCCGCAGCCAGAGCAGGCTCTCGTGGATGGCCGGGTTCGGTCCGCGCGCCACGCTGTTCGCGAGCACGAATCCGCGCGCCGCGTCGCTCCCGCTATGCGGCGCGGACCAGGCGACGTACGTTGCGACGCCGTCCTCGTGCGACAGTCCTTGGGCGAAGGCACGATCGGCGACGACGCCGCCCATCGAATGGGTCACGATGTGGACGACGGAGTGCGTGGGCGCGAGGGAGCGGATGTGATCGCGCAGGTTGATCGCGCTCGCGTCGATCGATCCGAACGTGTCGAACGGGAAGCGCGGATCGGTGCCGAAGCGGACGACGTCCGTGTTCGGCAGCGCGGCAAGGCGTTCACGCAGCGTGTCGAACGTCCCGTCATCGGGACACGCGCAGGACTGATAGCCGCCGACGAGGATCACGAGCTCCGGGAGCGCCGCGTCGGTCGGTGCCGGGCTTGCGGTCGGTGCATCGACGTGGCGCAGAACGCCCAGCGGCGGGCGGATGTGAGGGCTCGCAGTGGCATTGCCCCTGGAGCCCTCGTCCGCTGAGGCGACGAGCGCTGCGGACGCCAGGAAGGGAAGGGTGAAGGCCATGACGACCGCGGCGCGAAGGAGCCGTCGCATCGCGGCGCAGTGAACGCGCGTGCCGAGCGAGCGCGGAGAGGAGAGGCGGTCGGTACCGGGGTACTAAGGGCGAGCGCGGGCGACCGCGGCGGCCTGCTCGTTCGCGAGACGCTCCTCGCGATCTTCAAGTGGCGAAAGACGCACTGTCCCGTGGCGGCGCTCGAGCGCCCAAGTGAGGAGCTTGTCGGCGAGCCACGGATTCTTCGGAAGGCACGATCCATGGCTGTACGTCCCGACGAGCTTTCCCTGCACGGCGCCTTCGGTGTGGTCCTCGCCGTTGTTGCCGTGACCCACGACGACCGCACCGAGCGGGACCGCGCGCGGACCGAGATACGTGCGACCGCTGTGGTTCTCGAACCCGACGAGCAGACCCTCGGGCGTCTCCGCCACGAGGTTACCGACGAAGCGCTGCTTTCCCGCCTTCGTGTGCACATCGAGCACGCCGAGCCCCGGGATCGGGTCACCGACCTCGGGCAGGTACTCCGTGCCGAGCAGCTGGTACCCACCGCAGACCGAGAACGCGGCCGCGCCGCCCGCGATGGCCTTGCGCACCGCGTCGCCGTTCGGGCCCTGCAGGTCGGCGCCGACGACGTCCTGCCCGATGTCCTGTCCGCCACCGAAGAAGAACAGATCGGGCCAATCGGGATCGAACGTCATGCCCGTCGTGTACGCGCGCACCTCGACGGCGATGTCGCGCCAGCGCGCACGCTGCGACAGAGCGATGACGTTGCCGCGATCGCCGTAGATCCCCATGAGGTCCGGGTACAGGTGAGCGATGCGCAGATCCACTACTTGTTCGCCTTCTTGCTCGTGTTCTTGCTCGCGGTCTTCTTCGTCTTCGCGGTCTTCGCCGGAAGCGTCTCCGCATACGCGAGGCCGTCAGCGATCCAGCGCTTGAGCGAGGCGCCCTTCATGTCCTTCGCCGGCACCTCGACGTACTCGCCCATCGGTCGCCCCGGCATCGGCTCGAATCGGCGCGCGCCGGCCTTCGTGGCTTTCGCCCGACCGGTCTCGTCGAGGCGCACCGCGATCTTCGGTCCGAATGTGAACGCGAACATGTTCCCGTTCACGAAGAGCGCCGGGTAGCTGAACATCGTCTTCCGCGCGATGTCGCTTCGCGCCGGCGACGCTCCGTCGAACGCCGCGACCACCTCCGGCGGCGTCTTCGTGAACTTCGGCATCTCCCGCGGCATGTCCCTAATCCTCTCTCAATCTCTCGCCTTCGCCTTGAGACCGCTCATGGCTGGTGGAGTCGCTCCTCCCGCACGCGCTTCGCGACTGAACCCCCACCCCTGAGCCTTTCGTCGCTCCCATTTCAATCCTCCCAGAACGGCGGCACGTGGCCGCGGCGCGCGAGCTCGCCGCGCAGCGCGAGCATCGCCGTGTACGTCGCCAGCACGACGAGCTCGCCGTCGCGCGCGACGCTGCCGACCGCGCGATCGATCGCGCTTCCCCACTCATCGACGACCTCGATGGCGTCGAGCGGGACGCCCGCGTACTTGAAACGGTTCGCGAGGTCTCGTGAGCGAATCCCGGTGACGACGACGTGTTCGATCGACGGTGCGAGCGTCTCGAAGTCGGCGTCCCAGATCCACGACACATCACGGCCATCGGCGTCGCGGTCGTTCAGCGCCGCGAGCAGCTTGGGATGCCGGCCGGTCTCGAGGAGCGCGCCGACCGCGGCATTGAAACCCGCCGGGTTCTTCACGAGGACGAGGCGCACGAGCCGTCCGTCAACGGGCAGCTGCTCGAGTCGACCGAACGCCGGACGGAACGCGGCGATCGCGCGCGCCGCGGTCACGAGGCTCACATCGAGCGCGCGCGCGGCCGCGAGCGCGGCGAGCGCGTTGTAGGCGTTATAGAGGCCGGGGACTGGGACGCGGATGGGATCGAATGCGGAGGACACCGCGACGCGGAGTTCGATCTCGCTCGCCGATGGCTCAAGACGGATCGTCTTCGCGCTCACGTCGCGCGGCGGACGCGCGAGGCCGCACTGACCGCAGGACCAATCGCCCTCATGCGCGAGGACGACACGCTCGTAGCGCAGCGGCGCCTTGCAGCGGGGGCAGCGCGTCGCGTCGCTGATCGCCTGCGGGATCTTCCCACCGACGGACGGATCGTCGACGCCGAAGTACGTGACGGGACCCCGATGTCGCGTGCCGATGAACGCGACGATCGGATCGTCCGCGTTGAGCACGAGTGCGGTCGAAGGGTCGAGCTCCGCGATGGCATCGCCGATGCGCTTCGCGAGCTGGTCGATCTCGAAATACCGATCGAGCTGATCGCGGAAGAGATTCGTGATCACGACGATGCGCGGCTTGATCCGACCGAGCACTCGGGGGAGTGATGCCTCGTCGACCTCGAACAGGCCGAGGTTGCCGCTCAGCGCGCCACGCCACGATGAATCGGCGAGAAGGGCGCCCGCGATGCCGCGTTCGAGGTTCGAGCCGGAGCGGTTGTGGATCGGGTACCAGCCGCTGCCTTTCGCGATATCCGAGAGCATCCGCGCGGTCGTCGTCTTCCCGTTCGTCCCTGACACGAGCACGACGCCGTGCGGCAGCGCGCGAGTGAGCGCGGCGATGTAGTCGGGGTCGAGCTGCAGCGTGACGAGCCCGGGGAGTGCGGTGCCGCCGCGTCCGGCGATCTGGAGGCCCATGAGTGTGACCTTCCCCGCGGCGTTCGCGACGAGCGCGAGGGCGTCAGGCACGACGCGAAGCGTATCCGTCACGCGCGATCAGATCGCGGCCGACGAGACCTCGCGCAGCAACATCTCGAGCTCGTCGACGGCGCGACCGAGACGGAGCACGAGCGCTTTCGCACCCTCGCCACTCGAACCGGCGCTCGCGAGCGCGCCTTGCTCCTCGAGCCGCGCGAGCTCGGCGGTCGCGCGTCGCAGACGCGCGAGCGAGAGCGTCGCCGGAAGGCTCCGGCGCAGCTGTGCGACACGCTCCTCGAGCTTCTCGAGTCGGCGGCGCAGTTCGTCCTCGAGCTCCTCAGCGGAGAGATCGTCGAGACGCTTCACTTCGCTCTGCAGCGTCGCGATGTCGCGCTGCACGAGCTGCGCGGCCTTCTCGAGCGAGTACCCCTTCGCGAGCGCCTGGCGAATGCGGATGACCTTCTCCATCGCATAGACGTCGTAGTCGTGATCGCCCTCTGCGGACGCTTTCACGAGGCCCTTCTTCGTCCAGTAGATGAGTTGCCGCGGCGTGACGTTGCAGACGCGGGCGGCCTCGGCGGCAGAGAGGCGCAGGCGCGTGAGGACCTCGCCGTCGTTGGCGATGAGGATCCGGCTCAGGACCTCCCGTGTCTCTGTTTCGCCCATGTGCTCCCCTTCGCTTGATAACGCCATGGGCATGTTCGGCGGCGCGGCTGTGGAATGTCAATAACAGAGACAGATGCATTGTTCCGACCCCAAAAGGGGCGCTCAGCGGGGGGCTTGGAGACGCTGGCGGTAGGCGACCTTCACGGTGACCCGGTAGCGCGAGAGCCTGCGGCCGTCCCAGTCGGCCCACATGCGCGCGACCTCGACGCCGACCGGCGCGTTGACGTCGGCGGCCTTGACCGCCGCGGCGACCGCCGAGTCCCAACTGCGTGGCGATTCGCCGGTCGCTTCGGTGATGCGGACGACCGAGGCGGGCGAGGGACGCGACGACTTCTTACGACGAACGGGCATCGGTGTTCGCGGGGCGGCTCGGTTTCGGTGTCGTCGACGGACGCTCGGTGTGGCCATTCGTTCGCGCCTGTTCCGGCTGCACCGGTGGCAGCGCGGCGAGCTCGAGCAGCTGGTTGATCGCGTTCGTGATGCGCTCGTTGAGCATGCGGCGCGTCTCGGCGCCGGGGCGCGGCGCGAACAGCACGCCCATAGCCACACCGACGACGAACGCTCGGATCGATGCACGGATGACACCGAACATGCTGTCCTCCTACCGGCCCTTGGGCGGATAGCCCTCGAGCGCGTACTCCTTGATCTTCGCGTAGAGCAGACGACGGTAGATGCCGAGCATCTCCGCAGCCTTCGAACGATTCCCGCCGGCGTCGCGGAGTGCCTTCATGATGAGGTCCTTCTCAAACTGCGCGACCGACTTCTTGAAGAACGACTTCTCGGCCGAGATCTCGTCGCCACCCTCGCCCTCGCCATCGTGCTCAGCATCGTGCTCGCCGAACGGGAGCTCGCGGCTCGTGATGACCTGGCCGCGCGAGAGGACGACAGCACGCTCGATGACGTTCTCGAGCTCGCGCACGTTGCCGGGCCAGTTGTATTCGTTAAGGCGCCTGAGCGCCTCCTCGCTGATCGTCGCGGGCTGCGCGCTCGCGCTGTACCGGTGCTTGGCGAGGAAGTGCTCGACGAGCGCAGGGACGTCCTCCTTGCGCTCGCGCAGCGGCGGCATGTGGATGTTGATGACGTTCAGCCGGTAGAAGAGGTCGTCGCGGAACCTGTTCGCCTCGACCTGTTTCCCGAGATCCTTGTTCGTGGCGACGATGACGCGGATGTCGACCTTGATCGGGATCGATGAGCCGACGCGCTCGATCTTTCGCTCCTGAAGAACGCGCAACAGCTTCGTCTGCGTCGCGAGGCTCATCTCGCCGATCTCATCGAGGAAGATGGTTCCTTTGTCAGCGAGCTCGAACCGTCCCTTGCGCGTGGCCATCGCGCCGGTGAACGAGCCCTTCTCGTGACCGAAGAGCTCGGCCTCAAGCAACGTCTCCGGCAATGCGGCGCATGAGACCTTCACGAGTGGACCGCTGCGACGCGTCGAGTTGTAGTGGAGCGCTTCGGCGACGAGCTCCTTGCCGGTACCGCTCTCGCCGGTAATGAGAACGGTGGCATCGGCCTTCGCGACCTTGCCGATGGTCTTGTAGACCTCCTGCATCGCGGCGGAGTTGCCGACGATACGCTCGGTCTGCACGAGCGAGGAGATCTCGTCACGCAGCACCTCGACCTCCTGCGTGAGGTCCTGGTACTGGAAGGCGCGTTTGACGGTGTACGAGATCTTGTCGAGCTCGAACGGCTTGGTGATGTACTCGAACGCGCCGAGCTCCATCGCCTTGATCGCGGCGTTGGAGGTGCCGAAGGCGGTCATGATGAGCACCGCGGTCCGGGGCGAAGCGGTCTTCACCTTCTGGAGCGCCTCGATGCCGTCGAGCTCCGGCATCCGCAGGTCCATGATTACGAGGTCAGGCCCCGAGTCCTTGACTTGTTCGACGACCTCGCTGCCTGTCGCCGCCTCGAGCACGGCGTAGCCTTGGTCGGTCAGGAGCTGCTTCAAAAGGGAACGGATCGAGGCGTCGTCATCGGCCACCAAAATCGTCCGCTGGGCCATCTTCTGTACGGTTCCTTCTCAAACGGGCCACTTTAGCCGCTCTGCAACGGCTCTTCCCGCCGACCATGGCTAGTTTGTGTCCCGCGAAGCGTACATGTCAAATCGCCCGCAGACTCGCCTGTCGACCGGAATCGCGGACGGATTAGGGGACGTCGCGGACGGCGGGGATGAACGCGGCGACGATGGCGGCACTGAACGTCACGAGGCCGGCGATGGCGAGGAAGACATGGACTCCGATGGCGTCGGCGATGAAGCCACCGAGAAAGATGATCGGCAGCCAACTCAAGTTCGTCAGTGCGATTCGCGCCCCGAACACGCGTGCCGTGAGCTCCTGCGGCGTGCCCTCTTGGAGGATCGTCACCGTCGGCACGTAGAACAGGACGTTGGTAAAGCCGAGGATCCCAAAGAAAACGGCTGCGACCGGATACGTCGCGGTCTGCGAGATCGCGACGATCACAAGTCCCGTCGCCGCGAACCCCAAAATCAGCGATCGACCTTTGGGCACTCGCTCCAGATAGCGGGGCAGGATCGCGCTGCCGACGACCGCGCCGAGTGCGATCGCGGCTTCCGACCCCGCGTAGAGGACGGCGCCGGCGACGGCGTCGTTGCCGGCGAAACGGCGGATCAGGAACGCCGGCGTCAGCGTGTTGATGACCGGGTTCGCGAACTGCGCAACGAGCGAGAAAACGGTGTTCGACCATAAGCGCGCGGACCTACGCAAGAACAGAAATCCCTCGCGCGCGTCGTTCCACACCTTCGACCAAGTCACGGACTTCATCGGTTCGCGCAGGACTACGCGCGCGAGCAGGACGGCGCTCAAGGCGAACGTCAGCGCGTCGACGTAGAAGGCGCCATCACCGATTGACGCGACCAGGGCGCCACCCGCGAGCGCGCCGCCGATCTCGACCGCACGGTCAGACGCGAAGACGAGTGAGTTTCCTTGTGCGAGATGGTCGCGTCGCAAGAGTGCAGGGATGACCGCGCCGCGAGCGGGCGCGAAGATCGCCGCACCGATCCCGGCAACGAAGGCGAGCGCGAAGATCAGAGCGAGCGGCGCATTGAAGATGAGCAGGATCGGAATCGTGCCGACGATGACCGCGCGCACGAGGTCACACCAGAACATTGCGCGGCGTGGACCCACCGCATCAGCAATGGCACCGCCGAAGAATCCGAAGAGCGCATTGGGAATGCTCGCGACGCCAACCGCGAGAGCTGTCAGCAGCGCCGATTGTGTTGCACGGTACGTTACGAAGGTGAGCGCGATGAGCGTGATCGGGTCACCGAAGCGGCTGATGACCTGGGCGAGCCAGAAGAACGCGAAGTTCGCCGATCGCACGCTGTGTGTTCGTGGGTCCGCTTCTTCCTGCAGCCACACGAACGGGATGAGGAAGCCGCCGAACGCGATCAACAGATCCCCAACGCTGTAGACGGCGCGGCCTAGACCAAAGGGAATGATGTCCGAGAGAAACGGCAGCCTCGTGTCTTCATTGAGGAGGACGTGCAATGCGTCAGTCGGTGCAGGCGCACCGACCGCTGTCGCGGTACTTGGGTCATACGGCATGCCGGCGTTCGCGAGAACGACCAGCACATTCGCGAACGTGCCGATCGCGATCAGTGCCGCGCCGGCGACACGCCAGTTCACCGCGGAGACGATCCCAATACCAATGAGGCCCGCGAGGTAGACGGCTAGGTCGGCGCTCGGAACGAAGAACGTCCACAGCCGCAGGGCCGAGGCGATGACCAGAAGCGGCCACCAACGGAGGCTGAACGTTGCGAGTCGTCGCCAGTCGCCGCCGAATGCGATTCCGGCGGCAATTCCGATAGCTACACCACTAGCCAGCATGGGCGTCGCGAACTAGAGGTTCGCGCGCGAGGCGCCGACGCAACTCGGCGAGTGTTTCGTAGTTGATCGGTGGAAGGTCGCTCACTTCGAACGCTGCCGAACCGCGCTTGCGGACGATGTCATGGAGGGCGCGCACGACACGCGGATCGAATTGGGCGCCCTTGTACTTAGTCAACTGCTCCATAGCTCTGTCATGACCGATCGCCTTGCGGTAGATACGGTCGGAGGTCATCGCTTCGTATGCGTCGGCGACGATCATGATTCGTGAGCCGATCGGAATCTCTTCGCCCTTTAGTCCCTCGGGATAGCCGCTGCCGTCGAAATTTTCGTGGTGATGCAGAACGATCGGAACAAGTGGCCGCAAAGCTGCGGACGGCTCGAGAATCGATGCACCATAGATCGGGTGGCGACGCATGAGTTCGGTTTCGTCCGGATCGAGTCGACTCGGCTTCATCAGCACGCGGTCTTCGACGCCGATCTTGCCGATGTCGTGCAACAGACCCGCCAGCTCGATCTCGTCGATCTGCTTTTCGGATAGCCCGAGCTCACGCGCAATCGCGCCCGCAATCCGCGATACGCGATCCGCGTGGCCGCGCGTGAACCCGTCCTTTGCATCGATTGCTTGCGACAGCGCCTGGATCGTTCCAAGGAAGAGCTCGCGTGTCTCCGCGTACTTGCTGAACGAGAACCGCGCGAGGTAGAGCGGCACGAGGAATAAGAACGCGCCCCACAGTCCTACCTTCTGTGCGATCTCGGACATGAGCCATCCGAGCGGAACAAGCGCAACGACACCGACAACAACATTGCCGACGCCGAGAGCCCAGATTCGACCGGAGGGCGTCTGGGTCCTGAGACTCGCGAGGCTCACACCCAGAACTAAGTTGACGCCGCTAAAAGCTAAACCAGCTAAAGCGATTTGCGCGATGGTCCCGAGTGGATCTCCCGGGCGAACCGCACCGTCCGACAGTTGGACGGCTGCGTACGCCGCGACCGAGGAAAGAACGAAGTCCGAACGGTTGTAGAGCGTTCCCCAAAGCGGCAACTGCCGACGCAGGTCGCGCACTTCGATCGTCCCCAGCAGTGCGATCCAGCACAGAGCAAATGGATTCGGAAGACCGGCGTCAAAGACCGCAGCAATCAACGGCGCTGTAGTCGTGAAGGCAAGCATCCCGCCAGGAAGACGTACAGGAATTGCGCCTAGCGCTAGGGTCATCGCGACCCAAAAGAAGATTCGACCTAAGTCAATGCCGTGTGGCAGCGGAACCGAAACTGAGACAAGGACGAGGCCGGCTGCTGTGATCACGCCGCCGACAAGCAGACGCAGCTTCACACCGTTGGCCGATTGGGACACGGGCGGAAGGATAGCGGGGCAAATTTGCCTGGCCGGTATCCAGCCAGAAACGAAAAGAGAGCCATAGGGCTCCCTTCTCGCGCGCTTTCATGCGCCTCTAGAGGACGCTAACTACCCGTTAGATGCCGACAACTCCAGCGCCGCCGCCCAGGACGAGAGCCGCGAGGGCTGCAACAGCCGCGATCACCCGACGCATAATTCGACCTCCCTTCGCTGGCCCATCCAGGCGGTGCATCGGCCCACTGCTCGGCTGGCTTAAGGGGGACCGGCCTGGCGATACCTCGTCGATAGGTATTTCCAACCGTAATGGGGCCAGTCCGGAGCTGCGTCGTAGAGTCGGTGGCTCTAGCGCAGGGGAGGGCGGGCGTGCCTCAGGTGCTTCCTGAACTGCCGGACGTCTGGGCCGCGGTTGGTACGAATGAGCTGCCCATCGGTCTGACGTCGGCCTTTGAACGCGAAGACTGGACCGGCGTTCGTCAGGAATTGAGGTCGGTGATGGACGGCGCCATTACCGACGGTGTGTATGGCCGCGAGCTTCTACAACTCGTGCTTGCCCTGCCTCGCGGTGTCGACCCAGTCTTCGACAAGTACAGGAGTTCAGCGATGCTCGACCACGGCGACTGGGACGGCATTCGGGCACTCGCAGACGGAGCGGCGGAGCCAGAAGAGGTGCGCGGCGTCCGCGACATCTTGATGGCACCACTTGATCGGGTGACGTTGCCAGACGCGTCAGGTCTCTATCCGCGGACGCTTTGGGAAATAATCGAGTACCAAGCGCGACGTCATCCGGCTGCGATTAGGCATTGGACGCAGCGCATCACCGGAGTTGTCCCGCAGAGTCTTTGGCAGCGAGACGATGTCGCAATTGGTCGTCACGTTCGCTACCGACAGCTCCACGATCTGACGACGATGGCGATCGCCGAGAGTCAGGCGGGTCGGTTAGAAGTTGCACACGCGCTAGCTAGCGAAAGTCAGCGCTTAGGTGATCGGGGCGAACCATTTCAAGCCGTAGGGCACGACTTGGAGGGTCTGACTCGACTTGCGATGGGCGATCGCGTTGACTTCGAACTCCTCGTGCCGAATCGCATTTGCGAACCAACGGGGCCATCTCCTGTGGGCACTTGGGAAATGCTGCTCTACGTCATGCCGCTTCTGCCACTCCGCGGCGACGAGGTTGTTGGATGGGCCGCGCGACTCGCCGGCCTAATTGCTGCACGCATTGCGTCGCCCCGCTGGCAATTGCAAAGTGATTCGTGGCGCGTCGCAGCCGAACTGAATTCAGGCAATCCGGGCAGCAGAGGCGAATTGGCTGGCCTCGTTGCGCGAGCTCGACGCGCGACGCCCGGATTAAAGGCGTTGCCCGTGTATCTCCAAGGCCTACATCAACGCCGCTACGAGTCATTCGAGGAAGCGGAGCGTCTTGCGCGCCGATCAGGCAACGTTTGGCTGCAAATCAGCGCGCTAACGTGGATGACTGCATTGGACCCGAAGGTCCGCCCGGCGAAGCGACTCCGACAACTACTCGAGATCACAGGATGGCGCCGCCTGGTGCTCGTCCCGTCTGAAACTGCGGCCGATGCCGCTCTCGGGATGACATCGATGGGTGAACGGTCAGAGGCCGTACTAGAGCTTGCGCTCACCGCCGATCGACCAAACGTCACGACAGAGTTGGTCGCCAAATACATCGATGATCCGATGACTCCTGCCAAGACCCGCCTCTCCGCCGTCAATGCCCTCGGTCGCGTCGGTACGACGCACGCGCGGGAGATCCTGTCGCGACTGGCGCAGCGTCGAGACGAGGTCGGTAAGGCCGCTGCGAACACAAACGAAGGGCCAGCGTACGGACTGAGTGAGCGTGAGATCGAGGTTCTGAGCCTTGCGGCGGACGGTCTCACGAACAAGCAGATCGGCGAAAAACTCTTCCTCAGTCCGCACACGATCGCGCGTCACGTCGCGAACGCTCGCGCCAAGCTCGGCGCGTCGAACCGGGCTGAAGCCGCGGTGCTGCTCCATCGAACGGCGAGCTAGCTGCGGTGACCGCGCTGCCCGAACGTCCTGACCTTTGGGCTCCGGTCGGTAATCGCGAGTTGCCGCCCGCGATCGTCGCGGCGTATGAAGCCCGTGACTGGTCGTTACTGCGTAAGGCGCTGAGCACCGTGATGGATGGCGCAATCACAGACGGCCCGCTCGGCCGAGAACTCTTGCAGCTCATGCTCTCGCTTCCCGCTGGGGTCGATACGGTGTTCGACCGGTACCGCGTCGCGGCGATGCTCGATCACGGTGATTGGGACGGAGTTCGCGCATCGCTGCCCTCTCAGTCGATCGAGCCTCTTGAGATCCGCGGCAAACAAGACATCCATACGGCACCTGTAGAACGATCCGAAATACCCGCGTCGGAGATCGCGCATCACCGCTTTGTGTTCCAACTCTGGGAGTACTACTGCCGAATGGCCGCAGGTCCGTTGCGCCGGTGGGTGCAGCGCATGTTCGGCCACTACCCAAAGCCGTTATGGGATCGACAGGATGTTCCGCTCGGTCGGCATCTGCGGTATCGCCAGCTCATGGACGCGTTGCTCATGGCCGACGCGGAAGCGTTCGCAGGCCGGCTACCCCTAGCACACGCGCTCGCGACCGAGGCGATGACTCTGGGAGACGAGGGCGAGCCGATGCGCTCGATCGCGCATGACCTCTCGGAGCTCTCGCGGCTTGGGCTCGGAGACCGCAACGAATTTGAACTGCAGATCCCGAAACGCATCTGCGAACCGACAGGACCGTCACCGCTCGGGAGCGGGGAGATGCTCATGTACATCCTGCCCATGCTGCCGCTCAAAGAGGACGACGGTTTGCGCTGGGCTGCGGACCTATTGCGCGACATCGCCGCGCGACTTGCATTTCCTCGCTGGCAACTGCAAGCGGATTACTGGCGCGTCGCGAGCGAGCTTCGTGCGGGCATGCCCGGCAAGAAGACCGAGCTCGTCGCGCTACTCGCACGCGCGCGTCGCGCGACCCCGGGACTGAAGGCGGTGCCCCTGTATCTGCAGGGTTACGCGGAGCGCCGGTACGACTCGTTCCGCGATGCTGAGCGACTAGCGCGGCATTCGGGAAACGTGTGGCTGCAGATCAGCGCGATGACATGGATGACAGCGATCGACCCGCGGCCACGCATCGGCATGCGACTCACGCAGCTTTTGGAGGCAACGGGTTGGCGACGGCTGGTGCTCGTGCCCGCAGAGATCGCTGCGGAAGCCGCGCTCGGCCTAACGTCACTGGGCGAGCGCTCTGAAGCGATCCTCGAGATGGCGCTGACGGCGGATCGTCCGAACGCGACGACCGAGATGATCCGGCGCTACATCGAGGATGCGAACGCTCCGACGTCCACGCGAATCGCAGCCGTCAACGCGCTCGGCCGCGTGGGCACGACGCACGCGCGCGAGATCCTCGCCCGCCTTGCGCAGCGACGCGACGACGTCGGCAAGGCTGCCGCGAAGACTGCCGAAGGCCCGACGTACGGTCTGAGCGAGCGGGAGATCGAGGTCCTGAGCCTCGCGGCCGACGGCCTCACGAACAAGCAGATCGGCGACAAGCTCTTCCTCAGCCCGCACACCATCGCGCGCCATCTTGCGAACGCGAGTGCGAAGCTCGGTGCGTCGAACCGGGCGGAGGCCGCAGTTCGACTACACCGAGCTGGGGTCGACTAGGCCGCGCGCGGGCCTTCGTCGTCGCGTCGCGGGGCACGCGTCGGAGGCACGACCCGAAGGAACTCGCCCGTTGAGGTCAGGCGCCCGCGGAGTTCGCGCCGTTTCGCTGGGAACTGGAACAGCTTTCCGAGCCGCGTGGTCATTCCGCTCCCCCTTTGCCGGATCTCCGGCAAGCCCGAGGTTGCCGTTGGACACACAGCGATGCCTCGCGCGCAATGACCAATCGCTGATGACCAATCGCCGACCAGGCGCCTCGCGGGCGGTCAGACCGCGCTGGCTAGAGCCGCTCGTACCTCGCGACGTCGAGCACGAACACCGTCGCGCCGCCGAACGTGACCTCGACGGGATAGGGCATGTAGAACTCGCCTGGCTCCATGATCGGCGGCATCGGGCTGATGTGCTGCGTCCGTGCGTGGCAGGTCTCGCGGATCGTCGTCAGCACATCCTCGACCTGCGGCTCCTCGACGCCGACGAGGATCGATGCGTTGTTCTGTTTCAGGAAGCCGCCCTGCGAGTGCAGGCGCGTGACGCGGTACTCCTTGTCGGTGAGCGCATCGACGAGCGCGCCGGCGTCCTCGGGGTGGACGATCGCGATGACGAGCTTCATCGGCGGCGACTCTAGCGCGCCGGAGCTGCGAGCAGTGCTTCCACCTCGCGCCACACCTCGGCGGCGATGACGGACTCGTCGCGGTCCGCCTTCAGCACGAGCCACCTGCGTGGCTCCGCAGCGCCGAGACGGAGGTAACCCTCGCGCACTCGTTCGTGGAAGGCCGCGTCGAGCACCTCGAAGCGGTCCCATTTGCTCTGTGCTCGCCACCCTGAACGGCTGAGGCCGACATCGACGGCGATGTCCAAGAGGAACGTGCGATCCGGAACGACCTCGCCGCACGCGAGCGCCGTCACGTCACGGATGCGCTCGAGCGGAACGCCGTGGCCGTAACCCTGGTACGCCATCGTCGAATCGAAGAACCGATCGGCGATGACGACTTTCCCCGCGTCGAGCGCGGGCTCGATCACCTCGCGCACGTTCTGTGCGCGCGCGGTGCTGTAGAGGAGCACCTGCGCTTCGGGGCTGAGCGCGATCTCCTGCGCGTGGAGCACGATCTCGCGGATGCGCTCCCCGGCCGCGGTGCCGCCGGGCTCGCGCGTGAGCACGACGTCGCGGCGCTTCGCCTTCAGCGCGTCGGCGAGCCGTTGGGCCTGGAGCGATTTACCTGAGCCTTCGCCACCCTCGAACGAGATGAAGATCCCGCGCGTCATCGATATATCTGGACGCGACGAACAGGCTCGTGGCCGGTCGACCGTGACGACAGGCTCGCGCGCTCGGCGAGCTCGTGCTGCAGCCGGCGGATGTACGCGTTTTGCGGCGCAAGCTCGACCTCGTCCTTCTGTCCGTTGACGACCTGCTCGATCGCCTCGCGCGCCTCGTCGAGCGCGTGGTCCTCGGGCGCGCGGCGCAGCTCCGCGACCGACGCAAGGGCGCTCGCGATCTGATTCGTCGAGTTCGAGCGCGCGATGTAGATCGGGATGCCTGCGGACTCCGCGTTGCGCAGCCGCGGCGTCTTGCGGCGGTAGTAGTTCTTCAGTGTCACGACGACGTCGGCGTCCTCCGGCTCGCGAACGACCGCGATCGGCATCCCGAGGCCGCGCGCCGCCTCCTCGACACGATTCCACGACACGCCGAACGGATACACCTTGATCGTCTGCCGTTCACCATCGCCGAAGCCGGTGCGCGGCGTGCTGCGGCGCTCGACGGCGTCGGCCGGCGCGCGCGATGGCTCCTGCGTCGTCTCGGCGATCTCCCCATCGATGCCGCGCTCGCGGATCTGCGGCGACACAGGCATCCCGAGCAGGATCGCGTCGACGGTCTGCGCGACGTCGTGGTACATAGCGACGCGCTGGTACGCCTGGATCTCGACGAGGACCTGGAACGTCGGCGGCGCCTTGCGCTCGAGCACCGACTTCTGCGTGCCGCGACGGCGCGCCTCCTCGTCGGAGAGCGTCACGGTCTGGATCCCGCCGACGAGGTCCGTGAGCGTCGGGTTGAGCATGAGGTTCTCAAGGGTGTTCCCGTGCGCGGTCGCGATGAGCTGCACGCCGCGCTCGGCGATCGTGCGCGCCGCCGCCGCTTCCTGCTCGGTGCCGATCTCGTCGATGACGACGACCTCGGGCATGTGGTTCTCGACCGCTTCGATCATGACGGCGTGCTGCAGCGACGGGGTGGGCACCTGCATGCGCCGCGCGCGCCCGATACCGGGATGCGGGATATCGCCGTCTCCGGCGATCTCGTTCGACGTGTCGACGACGACGACGCGCTTGCCGAACTCATCAGCGAGAACGCGCGCGACCTCACGCAGCATGGTCGTCTTTCCGACGCCGGGGCGGCCGAGCAGGAGAATGCTGCGGCCGGACTCGACGATGTCGCGAATGATGTCGACGGTCCCGTAGACGGCGCGGCCGACGCGCAGCGTGAGACCGACGACCTTCCCCGCGCGGTTACGCAGCGCGCTGATGCGATGGAGCGTGCGCTCTATGCCGGCGCGGTTGTCGCCGCCGAACTGGCCGATGTGGCTGATGACGTAGGCGATGTCCTCGGCGGTGATCTCGTGCTGGCGCAGCGTGTCCTCGCGGCCCGCGAAACGCGCCTCGGGAAGGCGTCCCAGATCCATGACGATCTCGAGGAGCCCATCGAGGCCGTCGAGCGATCGCACGCGCGACGCGAGATCGGCGGGTAATCCACGGAGAAGCGCTTCGAGCTCGTTGCTCGTCTGCTGCATGCTCATTTCACCGGCCCGCGCTCGGGGTATACGGCATCCGTACAAGAGCATATCGAGGCCGCGCATATGCCCCTGCTACTGATTCGTCTCAGCTGCGTGCTAGCCTCCGGCGATTCCAGCGAGGGGTGGGAGGGTCAGATGAGCAACGAACGAAGCCGCGTGAGCACGCGTCGTCGTTTCCTTGGCACAGCCGCAGGTGTGACCGGTGCGCTTGCGGTGAGCGCGATCGAATCTGGCCGGGCGGACGCGGCCGGTATTTCCGAGAACACAGCGACCTTGCCGGCCACGACACGCAACTTTGCGCGAGGCCCCGTCGTTTTGGAGCTCGGCGGCACGCAGCAGGCGCTGCTGAAGTCGGCGGACGGCGGCGACACGATCGCGCAGGTCATTACCTATCGATCCGGATCGGAGCCGGTCGCGCACAAACAGATCGGCAACGTCAAATACGAGGATTTCGCGCTGCTCACGAACTTCGACATCGAGCTGCCGTACGCGCAGTGGATCGTCGACATGCCCAACTTCCAGGTGACGCGAAAGAACGGCGCCGTCGTCGTCGGTGACTTCAACTTTGCGGTGCGCTCACGACGTGAGTTCCAGCAGGCTCTCATCAGTGAGATCACGATCCCGATGCTGGACGCGAGCTCCAAAGACCTCGGCTATTTCACGATCGGCGTCACCCCTGAGCACGCGAGCGATGGGTCGCTGAAGGGATCTATCAGTAAGAAGAGTCAGAACGTCCAGAAGCGCTGGCAGATACAGAACTTCCGGCTGGAGATCGATGGGCTCGACTGCACGAGAGTCAACAAGATCGATTCCTTCACCATCAAGCAGAAGATCGTCGAAAATCGACTCGGCGAGTCACGCGACGTCGGAATCGTGGCGGAGTCCGTGGAGTTCCCCGACCTCGCCGTGCAGTTCGGGGCGACGTCGCTGCCGTCATGGCAGAAGTGGTTCGATGATTTCGTCGTGAAGGGCAACAGCTCGGACTCGGACGAGAAGAGCGGCCGCATCGTGTTCCTCGCACCCGACCTCAAGACCGAGCTGGGCGTCCTGCAGTTCCACCACGTCGGCATCTACGCGCTCGATCCCGACAACGAGCCGGATAGCGCGGGCGCGCTCGGCGAATCGCTCGCCCGCGCCCGGGCGCTCCTGCACGTCGAACAGATGAACTTCACGAAGTTCGGTCCTTACGCGCTGACGTAGCAACGATGGAGCGCGCCTAGCGGACGACCGCCGGCGCAAAGGCGCGCTCCTCGATCTTCACCGCGAGCTCTTTGACGAAGAGCATCGAGGTGGCTGCCTCGCGAAAGCCTTCGGACAACAGCGCGCGGCCGACGTGCTCCTCATATGAGCGCACCGGCACCGTGACTGCGCGTCCGGGGGGCAGCGCGGCCAGCGCCTGACGCGCGAGGTCCTGCGCGAGATCGACGTCCCCGTCGCGCGTGCGGACTTTGAGGACATGCGGATGGCGGTCGCGCCCCTCGAACGCGAAGGCGAAGGCGCGCGTCGCGCGCTCGTCGCCGTCGATGAGCGCCGCCGCGCGTCGCATCGAGAGCGGATTCCCACCGACCAGATGCGGCGGGTCGTACGCGCCGCCGCGGCGCGACGCGTCGAAGTCGGGGATGGAGAGCTGCTCCGCGCGCTGCACGGCGTGCGGCGTGGTCGCCGCGTAGAAGCGGAAGAGATCGTGCGCGTCGCTCGATCCCGCGCGACGGCCGGACGCGCGCCGCGGCTCGACGAGCTGCGCGCGCGTCGCGACGAACCACGTCTCGCGCGTGTACGAGTAGAAGCCCGCCTGGAAGAACGTCTCGCGCGCTCGCGCCTCGTCCGGCACCGCCGCGAAGAGCCGCTGCATCCCAGCGCGCGCCGCGGCGGCGCTGATCCCTGAAAGAAGGCGGAATGCGCTGTCGGCGCCGCCGGGCTCGAACATCGCCGCGAGAAGGAGCACGACCCACTCCGGACGACGGCCGTCGTACACGAGCGCGGCGCTGCGCAGCTGCCCGCGGTACTGCTCGAGGAAGACGTGGAGACGACGGCCGGTGATGCCAGCGACGCCCAGGACGAGACCGCCGACGCCGCTCACCGCGCCGGCCGCGTACGGGACCGGCAACGCGGACGCGAGCACCGCTTCGGGTGAGTGCAGGCTGCGCTCGAGGAGCGCGCTGATGCGCGGCGCGTCGAACGGCGTCGCCGCGCGCGCGGGCACTAGTGGCGCGTCCCGGAGCTGCCCTGGCGATGCGCGGCCCGGGCGGCCGAGGACAAGGCGCCGAGGAGCACGTGAGGGAGTGCATCCGCAGATGCATGACCGAACGCGCGGACGAAGGCGACAACGTCATCGGCCGTGCCGGGCCGATGCAGCGCCGAGGCAGTGCCGGGACGCGCCACTAACGCTTCCCGAGCGAGAGGAAGAGACGGTGGAAGCGATCGTCGCGTGTGAGCTCGGGATGGAATGACGTCGCGAGGAGCTTGCCCTGCCGCGCCGCGACGACGCTTCCGTCATCGAGCGTCGCGAGCGTCTCGACGTCCTTCGCGGCCTTGGTGATTTTCGGCGCGCGGATGAACACCGCGTGATACGGCGCGCCGCTCATCCCTTTCACGTCGAGATCCGCTTCGAACGAATCGACCTGACGCCCGAAGGCGTTGCGCTCTACGGCAATGTCCATCACCGCGGCGAGCGGGTGTGGATGCCCCGGCACGTCTTTCGCGAGGAAGATCGCGCCCGCGCAGGTGCCCCACACAGGCATCCCCTCGCGCACGCGCTCACGCAGCTTCGGGATGATCTCGTACCGCGCCGCGAGCTTGCCGATCGTCGTGCTCTCGCCGCCGGGGATGATGAGCGCGTCAATGTCGTCGAGCTGCTCGGGTCGGCGCACATCGATCGCGTCCGCGCCCATGCGGCGCAGCGTGCTCAGGTGTTCGGCGAAGTCGCCCTGGAGACCGAGGACGCCGACGCGCGCGTTGGCTGTTGTCTTACCGCCTAGCGAGGACGAAGGAATGATTTTGCTCATTCATGAGGACGAGCGACGGCCGAGGCGACGAAGTCGCCTACCAGCCGCGGACGGCAAGGCGTTCGGCCGCGGGGATCGTCTCGAGCGAGATGCCGCGCATCGGCTCGCCGAGGCCGCGCGACACTTCAGCGATGAGCTTCGCGTCGGTGTAGTGCGTCGTCGCCTCGACGATCGCCTTCGCGCGGCGCGCGGGATCGCCGGACTTGAAGATGCCCGATCCGACGAAGTTGCCCTCGGCACCGAGCTGCATCATCAGCGCGGCGTCGGCCGGCGTCGCGATCCCACCCGCGCAGAAGAGGACCACCGGAAGACGCTGGTCCTTCGCGACGCGCTTGATGAGCTCGAGCGGCACGCGATACTCGCGCGCCTTTTCGGCGAGACCGCTCTCGTCGAGATCGACGAGCGCCTTGATCTGCGAGGTGATCGCGCGCAGGTGGCGCACGGCCTCGACGACATTGCCGGTGCCCGCCTCGCCCTTGCTGCGAATCATCGCAGCGCCCTCATTGATGCGGCGCAGCGCCTCACCGAGGTCGCGCGCCCCGCAGACGAACGGCACCTTGAAGTCGTGCTTACCGACGTGGAACTGCTCGTCCGCCGGGGTGAGCACTTCGCTCTCATCTATGTAGTCGACGCCGAGCGCCTCGAGCACGCGCGCCTCGACGAAGTGCCCGATGCGGCACTTCGCCATCACCGGGATCGTGACCGCCTCCATGATCTCGAGGATCTTCTCGGGATCGCTCATGCGCGCGACGCCGCCCGTCGCGCGGATGTCCGCGGGCACGCGCTCGAGCGCCATGACGGCGACGGCACCCGCATCCTCGGCGATCTTCGCGTGCTCGGCGGTGACCACGTCCATGATCACGCCGCCCTTGAGCATCTGCGCGAGGCCGGTCTTGAGAGTCCACGTACCGGTCTTTCCCTGCCCGTTGGAACCGTTCTGAGAGGAGGTCATCTGGGACCCATCGTACCGCGCTCACCCTAGAATCAGTGAATGGCGGTCATCGACGCGAATGTCCTGGTACTGAACCTCGACTTCCAGCCGCTGAACGTGTGCAACGTCCGGCGCGCTGTCGTGCTGCTGTCCAAAGAGAAGGCGACCGTCATCGAGCACAACGGCCACATCGTGACGAGCGAGCGGCTCCGGCTGGATTCTCCGTCGGTGATCCGTCTCGCCTACCACGTCAAGCGGCCCCGCCCGGTCGTGAAGCTGACGCGCAAGGAGGTCCTCCAGCGCGATGACCACACCTGCCAGTACTGCGGGAGGCGCGGCAACGACCTCACGCTCGATCACGTGATGCCGCGTCACCGCGGCGGCCAGCACACCTGGGAGAACGTGGTCGCGGCGTGCCGCTCGTGCAATCACAAGAAGGGCGGGCGCACGCTCGCCGAGTCGAAGATGCAGCTCCTGCGCGTCCCGAAGCGTCCGCCGGCGACGCCCACCTATCTATATGGGTCATACGTGCGCGGCGGTGAGCGTGCGTGGGCGAAGTTCATCGGCTTGGAAGAGGCCGCCGCTTCTTAAGAGTTACGACACCAGCGCGTGTTGGTTCGGCAGTCATCGTGCACCAGGAGCGACCGACCAATGAGGATCCTCTTCACCAAACGCACCTTCTCGCCAATGGGCGGCTCGGAGAGCCTGACCTATCAATTCGCCACGCGACTCGCGGCGCGCGGACATGACGTGCGCGTGGTGTGCGGTCAAGCATTCGACGATCGTCCCCGCTTCCTCGAGCGCAGCGTCGACGTGATCCAGGTCAAGCCGCGCGGCGGATTCCTCGGCATGGTCGCGGACGCGTCGACGCTCGTCGATCTCATGCGCGTCGAGGAGCTCGAGCGCTGGGCCGAGGATCGCGACCTCATTCACAACGTCGGGCGGGAGTACCTCGACTCGAGCCTCGCGGTGAGCGCGTCGCTCGACGTTCCGATCGTGCTCACACCGCTCGCGCATCCCGGTCAGTTCCACGGCGGCGACGCGCCGACCGACTTCGAGAGATACCGGCGAGCCAACGCGATCACGACGATGACCGAGTGGGAACGCGGCTGGTACGCGGAACATGGCATCGACCCGTATCGCATCGCGATGACGGGCATGGGCCCGAACGCCGCGCACTCGAACGACGGACCGGCGTTCCGGCGCCGTCATGGCATTCCGCAGGACGCGCCGATGATCCTCTACGTCGGGCGACGCGAGCGATACAAGGGCTTCATCCACCTTCTCGACTCCGCCGAGATCGTGTGGCATCGGTATCCGGACGCGCGCTTTGTCTTCATCGGGATGGCCGGCTTCTACGGCGCGGTCGTCGACGAGTTCGCGCGCTACACCGACGAGCGCATCGTCGCCGTCGAGCGGGCGACGAGCGCCGAGCGGTCCGACGCGCTCGCGGCGTGCGACATCTACGCGATGCCCTCGATCCACGAAACGTTCGGGATCGGCTACCTCGAGGCGTGGCTGCACGACAAGCCGGTGATCGGCGGCGACATCCCGCCGCTGCGCGAGGTCATCACGCACGGAACCGACGGCGTCGTCGTGGCGCAGCGCATCGACGACATCGCGGCGGCGATCGTCGCGCTGCTCGACGATCCGGCGCTGCGCGCCCAGATGGGCGCGGCCGGGCACGCAAAGCTGCTCGAGCGCTGGGACTGGGAACAGGTCATGGACCGCGTCGAGGAGGCGCATCGCCGCGCGGTCGCGGTGCACATCCCCGCGGGAGAGGCGCTCGCCTAGCAGGAATCGCCCGAGAACGTGTCGTTAGACGACTTCGGCAGGGTCGGGTGGAGCCCTACATAGAGCCGAAGGACTCCCTACAAGATCGTCCATGCCTCCTAGGGTCGCCACATTCGCCGACATCCGGGAGACGGGTGCTCCGGCAGGAGGCTACTCAAATGAGAGCTCTTCTCGCGATGATCACAGCGTCCCTCCTGGTCCTGGCCGCGTGCGGCGGTCAGACAGCCAGCGCCGGTGGACCCATATCGGTGACCCTGACGGACAAGGGTGTAGCGCTCGGGCAAAGCTCGGTGAACGCCGGTGCCGTGACGTTCAAGGTCAAGAACACGGGCACGATCGAACACGAGCTCGTCGTGATCAAGACCGACGTAGCGGCTGACAAGATCAAGCCCGATGTTGACGAACCAGGCAAGATGTCCGAGGAGGGCTCGCTCGGTGAGAGCGGAGACCTGGCCGTCGGCGAGTCCAAGGACTTCACGCTCAACCTGACTCCGGGGAAGTACGTGCTCATGTGCAACCAACCGGGTCACTACATGGTCGGCATGCACGTCGCCTTCGAAGTGAAATAGCGACCAGCCCTTTCTATCCGAAAAACGCGACGCGGCTCGTCGGGCGAACGCCCAGCGAGCCGCGTCTGTTGTCGACCGCACCTCCTAGGCTTTCGGCGTGCGCGTCGTCATCGCGAAGAAGACGCTGTCGACCGTCGGTGGATCGGAGACGTTCGCGCGCGCACTGGACCGCGAGCTGCGCGCGCTCGGTCATGACGTCGCACTGGTCGGCATGCGCCCCGCGTGGTTCCGACCGGGTATCGCCGACGACGCGCGCTCGACGTTCCTCGACGTGCGGTTCGGTCGCCTCGGTGCGGCGATCGACGGGCTTCTTCCGACGACGCTCGTTCGCGACCAGGATCTCCGTCGCGTGATCTCCGGCGCGGACGTCGTGCACTCCCTCGCGCGGGAGTGGGCCGGCGCGCTCGAGCGCGCGGCGCGAGCCGAAGGAGCGGCGTTCGTCGAGACGCCGCTGGTGCACCCCGGCCAGCCGTTCTCCGGCGATACCGCGAGCGATCTCGCGCGATACCGGCGGGCCGATGCGGTCATCGCCCTCACGAACTGGGAAGCGACCTGGTATCGGGAGCGCGGCGTCTCCCACGTGCACGTGACCGGGGTCGGTCCGAATCTCGTCGATCTCCCCGAGGTCGCGCGCGAGCCCGCGACCATCCTGTTCGTCGGACGCAAGGAGGTCTACAAGGGCTACTACTCGCTGCGACGCGCCGCGCGGATGGTGTGGCGCGAACGGGCGGACGCGCGCTTCGTCGCCATCGGACAGCCGGCGTGGTTCGCGCAGATCTGGCCCATCCTTGCGATGCGTGACCCACGGTGGGTCGACCACGACGTCGTCAGCGAGCGCGTGAAGGCGGAAGCGCTCGCGCGCGCGACCATCTTCGCGATGCCCAGCGATCACGAGACGTTCGGCCACACGTACCTCGAGGCGTGGCTCGCCGGCCTACCGGTCATCGCCGGCGACATCGCGCCGCTCCGCGAGGTCGTGCGGGAGGGCGTCGACGGGCTGCACGTGCGGAACGAGCCGCGGCCGATCGCCGACGCGGTCCTCGCGCTCCTTCGAGATCCCGAGCGCGCGCGCTGGATGGGTGTTCAGGGGCGCGCGCGCGTACTGCGCGAGTTCACGTGGCCTGCTGTGGCGAAGCGAACGGAAGCGGCCTATGCCGCGGCGGTGGCCAACGCCGGCTTGCGCGCGCGTAGGTAGGCGCTCGCGATCCGTCCATCGACACCGGCCAGGTGGACCTCACGCGTGATCTCGATGTCGACATCTTTGAAGCCCGCGTCGCGCAGCGCGTTCGTGTACGCCTCGAGCGAGATCGTGCCCGCGATGCAACCCGCCCAGAGATCGAGCCGCTGCTTCGCGTCGGGTGCGAGCTCCTCGATCGCCACCATGTCGGCGACGGCGAACCTGCCGTTCGGCCGAAGGACGCGGTACGCCTCGCGAAGCACCGCGGCCTTGTCCGCGGCGAGGTTGATGACGCAGTTGGAGATCACGACATCGACGGCGGCGTCATCGAGTGGGAGTTGCTCGATCGTGCCCTTGAGGAAGGTCGCGTTCGCGACACCGGCCTTCGCCTGGTTGCGCTTCGCGAGGTCGAGCATCTCGTCGGTCATGTCGACGCCGAACGCGTGACCGCCGGGCGACACGCGTCGCGCCGAGAGAAGGACGTCGATGCCCGCGCCCGAACCGAGGTCGAGCACGGTCTCGCCGGGATGCAGGTCGGCGAGGAGCGTCGGGTTCCCGCAGCCGAGGCTCGCGGTCGCGTCGAGCCCGATGCTCGCGAGCTCGTCCGCGGTGTATCCGTCGCCGCAGGTGGACGTCTCGTCGCAGCATGGGTCGCCGTCGCAGCAGCCGGCGCCGCCCTTTGCCATGTGGAGCGCGCGGTCCGCGTACCTCGCGCGGACGCCCTCCTGCACTTCGTTCACGCCACACCTCCGCGACCCATAGACGGGTCTCGATGGATAATGCGCATACCCATTGATGGTTGTCAATGGGTCTGCTAGGCTCTATTCATGGCTGCCGTCCTTCCCGTGCGCGAACGGGGTGTGTGCTGCAGCGTCGACCTCGAGATCCCGACGGCACGCGCCGAGGAGCTCGCGTCGGTGCTCAAGGCGCTCGCCGATCCGACGCGCGTGCAGATCGTCCTCTGCCTGCGCGAGTCGAAGGAGCCGGTCTGCGTTTGCGACTTCACCGCCACCTTCTCGATCTCGCAGCCGACGGTCTCCCATCACATGGCGAAATTGCGCGAGGCCGGCCTCGTCGACGCGACGCGCCAGGGGATCTGGACGTACTACCGCCTCAAGCCGCATTTGCCCGCGAACATCCGCCGCATCATCGACGCACTCGCGTAACGACGCGCCGGGGCGACGGCGCGCCTAGAATCGGCGGAAGCACCCGATGCGAGATGTGATCGGGCAGCGTCGCTTCCTCGAGAAGCTCGGGGAGCAAGCCATCCGTGGCGACGTCGCCCATGCGTACGAGCTCAGCGGCCCGCGATCGATCGGCAAGAACACAGTGGCGCTGCGGTTGGCGCAGACGCTGAACTGCACGGCCGAGCCTCGGATCGCGGGCGGCTGCGGCGCGTGCGTTTCGTGCATGAAGATCGAGAAGGGCATCCACCCCGACGTCCTGATGGTGACGCGCCTCGTCGACCAGATCGAGCAGCGCGGAAAGCGCGAGGGTGAAAGGAAGGCCGACGCGAAGCTCATCAGCATCGAGCAGATCCGCGCGATGCAGCAGGACCTCGCGCTCCGGCCGCTCGAGGGCCGCAAGCGCGTCGTCGTCATCGACGACGCCGCCGATCTCTCCGAGCACGCCGAGGTCGCGCTGCTGAAGACGCTCGAGGAGCCCCCCATCCACGCGGTCCTGCTGCTCGTGACGCCGACCCCGGCGCGGCTGCTCGAGACGATCCGCTCGCGCATCCAGCCGCTGCCGTTCCGCGCCGTACCGCGCGACGAGATCGAGGCCGCGCTCGCGAAGCGTTTCGGCGCCGGCGCGACGCGCTTCGCGGCGGTCGCGGCGGGACGGCCCGGCGTCGCCATAACGCTCGCGCTCGACGAAGCGGCGCGCAACGCGCGGGCCGCGCTCGAGAAGGAGTTCTACACGCTCGTCGCGAGCCGGCTCACCGAGCGATTCGCGTGGGCCGCCGATCTCGCAGAGTCCGAGCGCGACACGCAAAAGCGCAACGAGCAGATCGAGACGCGGCTCGTGTCCTGGGGCGAGCTGCTGCGCGATGCCGCGGTGACCGCGGCGGGTGCGGCTGATCGCGCGACGCGGCCGGAGCGCGCGACCGAAACGCGCAAGCTCGCCGAAGGCGTGCCCACTCGCGAGCTCGTCGACCTCGCACAGAGCTTCGAGCGCTGGCGCCGCGACGTCATCGAGACGACGGTGAGCGCGCGCATGCTCCTCGAGCTCGTTGCCCTCAAGCTGCCGTACCGCGCTGACGTGGTCGCGGCATGACGACGCTGACGATCGGCGCGCGCTTCATGAAGGCCGGCCGTATGTACTTCTTCGACCCAGCCGGCGTGACGGAACTCGCGCTCAACGACTGGATCATCGTGCGCACCGACCTCGGCCTCGACGCGGCGCGCGTCCAGCTCCTCTCGTCGGACTCCCCGCTCCTGCAGATCGATCCATTGCTCGGGGAGGTCGTCCGAAAGGCGACGGGCAGCGACGTCCTCGAGATCAACAAGCGCAAACGCATGGAGACCGACGCCACCAAGCAGATCGCCGCGATGGCGCTCGAGCGGCGGCTGCCGGTGAAGATCCTCGGCTGCGACTGGCAGTTCGACGGCGCCTCGATCACGGTCTTCTACTCGCAGGCCGACGGTGACGCGCGCGTCGATCTCGGCGAATTCACGCAGAGCCTCGAGGCCCACTACGGCACGCGCATCGAGCTGCGCAGGCTCGGCGCGCGAGACGAGACGAAGGTCATGACCGGCGTCGGCACGTGCGGGCGCGAGCTGTGCTGCTCCTCGTGGCTCGACAAGTTCTCGAACATCTCGATCCGCATGGCGAAGGAGCAGGACTTGCCGCTGAACCAGGCGAAGCTCACCGGCGTGTGCGGGCGCCTGAAGTGCTGCCTCATCTACGAGCTCGAGACCTACCAAGAGGTGAACGGCAAGCTGCCGAAGGTCGGCGAGGCGTTCCACATCCCCTCGTGCGTGAGCGGCTCGTGCGGCACGTCGGGCTGCGCGACGACGCAGGGCACGAACGTCGTGAAAGAGTCGATCACCGTCGAGCTCGCGACCGGCGGCCGCGCCGAATACACGGCACAGGAGCTCGGCGTCAGATTCGACGCGATCCCCGCGCACACGAAGGGCGTCGGCACATACGGGCGCGACGAGGTACCGAGCCAGGAGCGCCCGACCCCCGTGATGGGCGAGGGTGGTGGACAGCGCAAGCGTCGCCGTCGCGGCCGTCGCGGCGGACACAACCGAGGGCCGCGCTAGAACTCACCGCTCAAACCAAATACCTGATCGATCTCGCACCACGCGTGTACTGAGCCACGCCGCGGAAACGCGAGGGATCTTCACAAAAACCGCGCTTTACTAGCCTGTGCCCATTGAAGGAGGGGAAAGATGTCACTTCGAGGTACGCCCGCACGTGGGGCAGGTCCAGCTCTCGGCATCGGCGCGGTCGGCGTGGTGTTCGCGTTGTTCCTCGTCTTCGTCGCGTTCGGTTCGTTCACGCAGGTCGGTGTCGGTGAGGTTGGCATCGTGAAACACTTCGGTGCGATCGATCCGAGCCACCCCGACGTCTTCGACCCGGGCATCCACACAAAGGTCCCGTTCCGCGACGATGTCGTCATCTTCGAGACGCGGATCCAGAAGGAGCAGGTCGACGCGAGCGCGGCGTCGAAGGATGGCGTCACGATCCACTCGACCATCGCCGTGAACTTCCACATCGATGCGTCGAAGGCGCCGCTCATCCTTCAGAACATCGGTCCGAACTACAAGGACCGCATCATCGATCAGCAGATCCAGCAGGCGTTCAAGGACGTGACCGGCCAGTACGCCGGCCTCGAGCTCATCCAGAAGCGTGAAGAGGTGGCGAGTCGCGCGAAGGACACGCTGCGTGACAAGCTCTCGCCCTACTACATCATCGTGGACGAGTTCACGATCCCGAACTACGAATTCCCCAAGGAGTTCAACGACGCGATCCTCGCGACGCAGGTCGCCAACCAGCAGAACCTGCAGGCGAAGCAGCTGCAGGAGAAGGCGCGCACCGAAGCAGACACCGCCTTGATCGTGGCGCAGGGTCTCGCGAACGCGCAGAAGGCGCAGGCGACGACGCTCACGCCGGAGTACCTGCAGCTGCAGGCGATCGCGAAGTGGAATGGCCAGCTGCCGCAGTACCTCACGCCGAACACGGCGCTGCCGTTCATCGGTACCGTGCCGCAGACGACGAGGTAATGGCCGCCCTCGAGATCGTCATGGTCGCGGCGGCGGTGCTCCTGCTCGTCACCGTGTTCCTGTACCTGTGGTCACGCCTCGGTCTCATCGGGATGAATCACGAACATCGGGCGCCGCCGCACAAGCACCTCGACGTGCCACCGCACGACCACGACACATGAACTGACGCAGAGCCGGGTCAGGCGGTGCGCGTGCATCGTCTCCGTCGTCGCCGCGACGTGCAGACGAAGTGCCTAGCGAACGCGGCTGACGACGAAATCGGCGACGTCGCGCAGCGCGTCGCGTTCGGTCCGCGGCGGCAGTCTATCGAGCGCGTCCACGGCCGCATCGTGGAACGCGATCGCGCGCTGACGCGCGCGCTCAGGACCGTTCGTCGCCCGGATCGTCCGTAGCAGGTCGTGCACGTCGTCATCTGACTTGTCCGTCGCGACGATGCGGCGCGCGAGCTCGCCGCTGTGGCCGTCGGCATCCATAGCGGCGTAGATCATCGGCAGCGTCGGCATGCCCTCGGCGAGATCGCGGCCGACCGCCTTGCCGAACTCCGCCTCGTCGCCGACGAGATCGAGGACGTCGTCGGTGATCTGGAACGCCAGGCCGAGGTTCGTGCCGAACGCGCCGAGCGCGGCGACGTGCTCGGGATCCGCGTCGGTGAGAAGCGCGGCGCCCTGGCAGCACGCGGCGTACAGCGAAGCGGTCTTCAGCTCGATGCGTTCGAGGTACGCGTCCTCTGTGGGGAGGCGCCGCTCCATCGTCACCTCCTTGAGCTCGCCGTCGCAGAGCGCGAACACGGTCTGCGCGACCATCGCGATGACCTCGGGCTTCGGAAGGACTGCGGCGAGCGCGTAGGCCTTCGCGAACAGGTAGTCACCGACGATGAGCGCGATGTCGTCGGTCCACATCGCGTTGACCGTCGGCACGTTCCTGCGGAGATCCGCGTCGTCGACGATGTCGTCATGC
>Ga0209058_1000257_pt1 | contig 43706 bp, 47 predicted proteins | sample GraSoiAngelo_147_FD_185904 | JGI IMG/M metagenome (GOLD analysis project Ga0209058, IMG submission 185904) | Grasslands soil microbial communities from the Angelo Coastal Reserve, California, USA - 14_1009_05_40cm (SPAdes) (version 2) | ecosystem: Environmental > Terrestrial > Soil > Grasslands ... | reverse complement strand
TCCGGTGAGAAAAAAATCCGCTGTCGTAGAAAATATTTGTTGCACGAACTTTTTCACCGAAAAAAATTTTTCGCAAACTCAGAAATTTCCAGTGGAAGGGAATGAGTTTCCAGTCGGCGAGATCAAAAACGGATCACGCAAAGACGTGTTAAGTGCTTGTAACGTGAGGCGCAAAGCTGTCGCAAAGTCGAAACGTTAAATTAAGCGATAAGGGAAGCTTCCTCTTCCTCGTGTAAGCGCGATGTCAAGAGAGTTTAGGCTCATCCTCCGCGTACTCGGCGCGGACGTCGATGGGACCAAGAAAGTGCCGTTCGGGCTGAGCAGGATACGAGGAGTTGGGCCAAATTTCGCCCAAGCCGTCGTGAAAGTAGCCCGGATAAGCCCTGAAGCGAGAATAGGAAGCCTCAGCGAGGCGGAGATTTCAAGATTAGAAGACATCATCAAGGATCCTGCAAAACACGGAATACCCTCACGACTGTTCAATCGAAGAAAGGATATCGAGAGCGGACGAGACATGCACTTGGTCGGGCCAGATCTCGCTCTCAGAAACAAGGCCGATATCGATCTGATGAAGGACATCAAGAGCTGGAAGGGAATCCGACACTCTTTGGGACTGAAAGTGAGGGGCCAGCGCACAAGAACTACGGGGCGCTCAGGAAAAGCTGTAGGAGTCAAGAAGAAAGTTCTCATGGAAGCGGCACGCGCTGCGGCTACAGGGAAAAAGGAAGAGAAGAAGGAGTAGGCCTTGGGAGACCCTAGAAAGCCGAGAAAGACATACGAGACTCCTCGCCATCCATGGCGAAAGGAACAGCTTGAAGCCGAGCTCCATCTTCTCGGCGAGTATGGTCTTAGAAACAAGCGGGAACTTAGACGTCACGAGACGATGCTTTCGAAGATAAGGGGCATAGCAAGAACTCTCCTCGGGTCCTCTGAAGATGCAAAGTCCCAGATTGAAAGTCAATACCTTAAGCGTCTTGCACGGCTCGGCATCCTTCCCGAATCCGCGAGCGTTGACAACATTCTCGATCTCAATGTCAAGGACTTGATGGAGCGGCGCCTGCAGACGATCGTTTACAGGTCGGGATTGGCAAGAAGCATCCACCAAGCCCGCCAGTTCGTCAGTCACGGTCACATCAGCGTAGCAAACGAGATCGTGTCAGTGCCGAGCTACATTGTCAAACGTGATGAAGAGTCGAGAATCGCGTTCGATCAGAGAAGCCCACTGACCAATGCTCAGCATCCCGCGAGAGCGGCTCCCGGGGGAAAAAGACTCGCTAGGGTCATTGAAGAAGCGCCGATAGTCGCGGGACCAGCTATGCCCGTGCTCCCGGTTTCACCTGAGATCAAAGAAGAGGTTCAGGCGGAACAACCCTTGGAGCTCGTCGAGCCGGAGGAAGAACTCACGGCGGAGCCCGAACCAGAGAAAAAGTAACAAGCCACTTAAACTAAACTCGTACTCCATTCGAGACCAGGACAGGTCATGGTCTTATCCGCAGGCATAATACTGGTCGTAGGAGGACTCTGTGCCTGCGCGCCCCTCTTCAAACGCATTTCGCAGGGGCTCGGACGCGCGCTATCTGTTCTAGGGTTCCTTGTCGGAATTCTAGTGCTCATAGTCTCAGTTGACTATGCTCTTGGCCTAGGATTTCTCTCAAGCGCGATTTCTGAAGCGGTCGCGGGCGCGTCGACAAGTTCGCCTTATCTGAAGTATTTCTTGCCGGCCATGATTCTGCTCGGGATCCTGCTCATATCCCGTCCCGTTCGAAACGTTCGGTGGGCATCTATAATCTCCCTAGCGTTGGGGTTGCTAATTGCATACTTTCTCAGAACATTTCTCCCATCACTATTTACGAGCACCACCGTTCTCGTGATTGTCTTCCTAATCGCAACTCTCGCGATCTATACCCTGCTGAGATTTGTGGAGGACCTCTTTGAGTTCATAGGCTCGGTGCTGGCCTTCCCGCCGATAGCAATCGGCATCGGGCTGGTCAATATCTACTTCGGAATCCTATTCTTCTCTATCTAGCAATTCCTTCTCTATATAGCAATTCACAGTCTGACCAAGCTGCCAGAGTCGGTCGCTGGGGCTGTTTTCGTGGCGGTTGCGGTTTTTCGGGCTCATTTTCTCGTCAGCTTTAAATAAAGTCCGGACCGCTTGCCCGGGTCACCTTCATCCTGGAAGTATGATAGCTAGATGGACATTAAACTCCTGAGCAAGGAACAAGAGACTCTCCGCTTCGTGCTTTCAGACGTATCACCTGCCTTCGCTAATGCCCTGCGCCGGATAATGATCTCGGAGATCCCGGTGATGGCGATCGACGATGTCATGATCCTTGAAAACAACTCTGTTATGTATGATGAGATCCTCGCGCACCGTCTCGGACTGATCCCGGTTACAACTGACACCTCTTACAACCTGCCTGAAGAATGCACCTGTAAGAGTGAGCTGGGCTGCGAAAAGTGTCGAGCGTCATTCTCTCTAGAGATAGAGGCCTCCGAACCGGTTGAGGTAGTCTATTCCTCCCAGCTTAAGCCTGAGAACCCGGAGGTCAAGCCGGTCTCCGACAGGATCCCCATCGTGAAACTTACAGCTGGCCAAAAGATCAAGCTAGAAGCCTACGCTCGGCTAGGGAGAGGGAACGTCCACGCGAAATGGCAATCTGTCTCAGCCGCGACCTACAACTATGACGAAAAGGCTCGGACCTTCACTTTCCTTGTCGAGTCGACTGGAACGATGCCTCCCGAAAAGATCGTCCTTGAGGCCGCACGGATAATCAACGCGAAATCCGTTAGCTTCGGCGAAGGGCTTGGAGGAATGACCGAGAGTTGAAAAAAATAGTTGCAAGTCTCTCGCCGGAGGAAGAGGTTGTTGACGCGTCAAATCTGATTCTTGGAAGAATGGCGAGCTATGTTGCGAAGCAAGCCCTCGAAGGAAAAAAGATGGTTGTGCTGAATGCTGAACGAGCTATTATTTCCGGTACAAAGGCCAGAGTTGTCGCCCGGGCCAAGACAAAACTGAAAACACGAACGCTCGGCAACCAGGAAAAAGCCCCAACTCATCCTAGGAGGCCTGACAACTATGTCCGGAGAGTCATCAGGGGAATGCTTCCCTGGAAGAAGAGTCATGGAAAACAGGCGTTCCACAGAGTTATCGTGTACGTTGGGGTTCCCAAAGAGTACGAGGGAAAAACCTACAACACCGTGTCCCATGCAAACGCGTCAAAGCTGAGAGTTCCCTTCATCACCGTTGCTCAACTGGCAGAAGAGATCGGGGGCATTCCCGCCTGAGTGAGAAGAAGAAGCCTGTACTCGAGACAGGTAAGCGAAAGACCGCGATAGCGCGAGCTGTTGTAAAACCTGGAAAAGGCCGAATCTACTTCAACGATATAGCCCTGGACTATGTTAGTCCAGAGGTTGTTCGGATGAAAATTCAAGAACCACTAATTATTGCCGGAGACCGGGCCAAAGGCGTCGACATCCGGGTATCAGTCAACGGCGGAGGTTTCATGGGTCAGGCTGAGGCGGCCAGAATCGCCATCGCACGATCACTCGCCTCGTGGACCAAGAGCAGCGAGCTAAGGAAGAACTTCATCGCCTTCGACAGAGTAATGTTAGCCGGGGATCAACGAGTAACCGAACCGAAAAAGTTCGGCGGGCCAAGTGCACGAAGAAGAAAACAGAAATCGTACAGGTAAGAGAGAAAAGAAAAATGATCATACCAGTAAGATGCTTTACCTGCGGCAAACAGATAGCCGACAAATGGGAAACGTTTAGCCTACGGGTCCGGGCTGGCGATCGGCCCATCAAGGTACTAGACGAGCTAGGGATCCGACGATACTGCTGCCGAAGAATGCTCATAACCCACGTTGAAATAATCGACGAGTTCCTGAAGTACCCGCAAGTCTCTGCCAAGAAGCGAGCCGAGATCATCTAGACGAGGAACCTTGTTGGAAAGCCAAGACATCGAGGATAGAGAAGCGATACCGAGAGCAGAAAACCTGCTTCTCTCTCTTGAAGAGCTGTTGGCTGCGGGACTGCACATTGGCACGCGGATCAAAACGGTGGACATGGAAAAGTACATTTTCAGAGTCCGCCCTGATGGCCTGTTCATCCTCAACATCGGCGAGACCAACGAAAAGATCAGGATCGCCGCCAGATTCATGGGTCGATTCGACCCGGGAAGAGTGCTGGCCGTGTCTTCGAGACTCTACGGTAAGACTCCTGTGGAGAAGTTCGCAGAGATCACGCGTACAGTTCCAATAGTCGGCCGATTCATGCCAGGACTCATATCCAATCCTCTCCAGCCCCACCACGCAGAGCCACAAGTCGTCCTTGTCACTGATCCCCGAGCCGACTGGCAAGCAATCAAAGAAGCCACCTCCGTAGGCGTGCCGGTCATTGCCTTGTGCGATACTGACAACGTCTTTTCCGGGGTTGATTTCGTTATCCCGGTAAACAACAAGGGAAGGAGAGCTCTCGCTGTGGTCTACTGGTTGCTCGCCAGACAAGTGCTCCGCGAGAGGGGAGAACTTCCCCAAGACGGAACAATCCCCCTGACCGTGGATGACTTTGAAACGAAGCTTGCCGCCATGCCCATGGGACGAGCTTCTGGTGGAGAGGCGTGAAAACACGCCCGCCCGCACAGGCTGGCACCTTCTACCCCGACACTGAAGGCGCACTTCGAACCCAGATACACAACTGCTTCCTGCACCCGCTCGGACCAAGATCGGTACCCTCCATTCCAGCAACACCAGACGACAGGCTAGTGGGGTTTGTCGTGCCCCACGCGGGATACGATTATTCCGGACCTGTAGCTGCCCACAGCTACTTTCAACTTGCCTCGTCGGGCTTGCGGGGATCTATGATAATTCTGGGACCTAACCATACCGGTTATGGTAGCGGCGTCTCAACAATGACGGAGGGGCAGTGGGCAACTCCGCTCGGTGAAGTTCCCGTGGACAACCCCTTGGCCTCTTCGATTGCGAAATTCTCAGGTCTGATCGACGTTGAAGAGGAAGCCCACAAGAGAGAACACTCGATAGAAGTTCAACTTCCCTTCCTACAATTCATCTATCCAAGACGCTTCAAGTTCGTACCGATCTGTATGATGCTTCAGGATCTTGAAACGAGCATGCAAATAGGCGACGCCCTCGCCAAGGCGTCCGCAGAGACGGGAGCGGTGCTCATCGCCTCTTCAGATTGGAGTCACTACGAACCCTACGAATCGGCGAAGAAGAAGGACTTGGAAGCCATCGAGGCCGTGCTCGAAATGGACGAGAAAAAATTCCAGGACGTGATCGAAGAGAAAAATGTCTCGGCTTGCGGATACGGTCCCGTCACGGCCGTTCTACACGCGTCCAAGATCCTCGGGGCAAGACATGCAAAATTGCTTTCGTATCAGACGAGCGGAGACACGGCTGGAGACAAGCGGTCAGTTGTTGGTTACGCGGCGGTCGCATTTACGAAGTGAGATCGTTCTCGCCGAGAACTTCTCCAGCGACCGTATCGTCCAGAGCGCCTGGAAAGATCATTCTATCAGGGGAACAATTCGTCGTCCTCGGCGCGCCGGCAGTTGCCATGGCTGTCAATCTCTACTCAGAGATTGATGTGAGGCCCTCCCAGAGTGGGGAGATCGAGGTAACAGCTGACATTCCACTACATCTAGTCAGTGACGTCGACAAGGGGGCGTCAGCCGCAAACAACCAAGAGCTTCTAGAGCCACTACGTCTCGCAGCGAACGCTACACTCGACCACTTAGCAAGCAAAGAACGGGGCCTCCATGTAGATGCGAATTGCGAGATTCCAATCGGCGCGGGCCTGGGATCCTCTGCGTCCACCACAGTCGCAACCATCTCAGCAGTAGCCAAGTCAAGAGGGATTCGACTTGACCGACGAGAAATCTTCAAGCTCGCTTTCATTCCAGAGAACTACCTTCACGGGCATCCTTCGGGGGTCGACCAAGCAACTTGCACCTTCGGTGGAATTATCCAGTTCAGAAAGCCCTCAAAGATCAATCCGATCAACGTCAAACGACCACCCACGATTCTTGTTTGCGACTCAGGAATTCACCGGTCAACCAAAGCCTTGGTAGGGTCGGTTGTGAAGCGATCGCGGAAACAAACCGATAGGTTTCAAACGCATCTAGAGGAGATCACTACAATGTCGAATGCGGTGGTCAAGGCACTAAAAACCGAGGGCGACAGCGAGCTGGGGTCTCTGATGAACAGAAATCACGAGTTACTTCGTCAGATCGGTGTCTCAATTCCTAGGCTGGACAGGCTTGTGGCTAGGGCGAGGGAAGCAGGAGCTCTCGGCGCCAAACTCACAGGCGCTGGAGGCGGCGGATGCATAATAGCGCTATGCCCTGACAAGAAGACTCAATCCCGCATAGCGAGAGAACTGCGAAGAGAGGGAGGAACGATCTACAACGTGTCCCTCGACAAGCAGGGAGTATACTAATCTGAGATGACTTCGGGTCGGAAAGGCAGAAAAAGAGCGGCTCACATCCCGATAAACGGATAGAGAAAATGCCCGAGATCATTGTTCTAGTCGACGAGAAAGACAACCCCATTGGATACGAAGAAAAACTAGCAGCTCATCGCGATGGTGGAAAGCTGCACCGCGCCTTTTCCATCTTCATTTTCAATTCCAAGAACGAGGCGCTTCTCCAACTTAGGTCGAAGGCTAAGCATCACTTTCAAAGCCTCTGGAGCAACCCGTGCTGCAGTCATCCGACAAAAGGCGAGAAACTAGAGGCTGCAGTTCACAGAAAGCTGAAGCAAGAGTTGGGCTTTGATACGCCGTTGAAAGAGACCTTTAGCTTCGTTTACAAAGCGACCGACCCGAAGAGCGGCTTGACAGAGCACGAGTTTGATCATGTCTTTGTCGGGCAATACGATAGAGACCCAAAACCGAATCCCGAAGAGGTAGACGACTGGAAATGGATCACCCTCACCGACCTCCAAAAAGACTTGGAGAAAGACCCCAAGAAATATACTCCCTGGTTCCCGATCGCATTCAACAGACTGAGAAAGGAAAACCTCGGTCCACCCGGGGCTTAGCTTTGGAAACGCCGGTTCTAAACAGAAGATCAACCATTGCCTCGTTCTACAAGCTTCCCTTGGAAGAGAGGCTCAGAATGGTCAAAGAGTTCGCAAGCTTGACCTCAGAGGAAGCCCAGACCCTAGCAAACGGATCAATGCCCATCGCGACCGCTCAACGAATGATCGAGAACGTCATCAGCATATTTCCGATCCCTCTCGGAATCGCGACGAACTTCCTAGTTAACGGAAGAGACTACCTGGTACCGATGGCCATCGAGGAACCGTCGGTCGTCGCTGCGGCTAGCAATGCGGCCAAGATGGCTAGACCAACAGGCGGCTTCACAGCCACCAGCACGGAACCTGTCATGATCAGCCAGATTCAGATAGTGAAATGTCCCTCGCCGAAAGATGCTGAGAAGGCGATCCTCTCAGCGAGAAAAGAGATCCTTGAGAAAGCCAACCAGCAGGACCCGACCCTGCTCTCTTTGGGCGGAGGGGCAAAAGACCTCCGCGTCAGAATCCTGCCCAGCCAAGTTGGGATAATGGTCATCGCAGAGCTTCTGGTCGACTGCCGCGATGCCATGGGGGCCAATGTCGCCAACACGATGGCCGAAGCGGTCGCACCGATGCTTGAGAATGTCTCCAAGGGTCAAGCCCGACTGCGGATCATCTCAAACCTTGCAGACAAGAGAATTGCCAGAGCCACTGTGACAGTTTCGAAAGATGCCCTCGGAGGTGAGGATATTGTTGATGGGATCGTGGAGGCTTACGCGTTTGCAGCGGCCGACCCTTACAGATGCGCAACCCACAACAAAGGAGTAATGAACGGCGTAACAGCCGTCTGCTTAGCCACTGGGAATGACACCAGGGCGATAGAGGCAGGGGCCCATGCTTACGCGGCGCGATCTGGACATTACTCTCCGCTCACAATATGGAAGAAGGACTCGAAAGGAAACTTGGTTGGGACGATCGAGATCCCCGCTGCGGTCGGGATAATCGGGGGAGTGACCGCGGTTCACCCTATCGCCAAGATATCCCTGAAGATTCTTGGCGTCAAGACGGCACGCGAACTTGGCGAGGTCATGGCCTCGGTGGGCTTAGCCCAGAACATGGCTGCTCTACGAGCCTTGGCCGCGGAAGGGATTCAGAAGGGACACATGTCCCTGCACGCGAGAAATATCGCCGCTATGGCCGGCGCTCAAGGTGATCTGATCGACTTGTTGGCGGACAAGATGGTCGCCGAACGGAAGATTCGCTTGGACAGGGCTAGAGAATTGCTGCTCGAAACGTCAAAGTCAAAGGAGAGCCGCGCTGCCCAGAAGAAAACCCACAAGGCCTAACAGCATCCACACCAGAACATGACCCTTGACAGCTCGGATGTTCTCAGGTGTCTGATTATTCATCAGTCTGTATGCTGAATAGAGAAAGCCGACATCCGCGACTATCACCGGAGGAAAATACAAGAGGGAAATACTTTCGAGAAACGGCGGGAGGAAGCTAAGCAGAACCGCGGTGACAAACAATCCTGCAGACGCAAGTGCTGCAACCTTGGTCCCCCTGACCACTGCTAGGGTCCGGACTTGACGGAGGCTATCGCCCTTTACATCAGCGATTCCCTTCGCAACCTCTCGCCCAAAGTTTGCAAGAAACGCGACGACTGAAAAGATGAAGAGCAGAGGACTGATCTTACTCACCGCGAGCCCTCCAAAGAAGAAAGGCAAGGCGACGTTGAAGCTAACAACCGCATTTCCTATAAGCCCTGTCTTTTTTCCCCTCGTGTTATAGTAAATCATCAGAGCGAGAGCTAGAAGTGCAGTCAAGAAGGTCCATAGACCGAGGAGGGTGGAGAACCCTATCGCAGCTACTGAAAGAACTACTGCTAGGACAATGACTTCTCGGGTATTCACCCTTCCGGAAGGGAGAGGCCGCCCTGGACTGTTCACTCGGTCAATTTCGACATCGTAAACGTCATTGGCCACCATTGTCCCCGCCATCATCAGCGAGGCGGTCAGGAACCCGAAAACGGCCTCTCTGAGTCCTGGGAGCTTGCCAAGTCCAATCGCTTCACCGATAGCCACCGCGAGCCCGATCATTATGGTATTTGGGGGTCGTATCAGCGCCAAGTACGCGTTCAAGTGAGTCGACATGGTGCGGCTCGACATACTCAGGATCTCGTCCCTTGCAGGGTCCTTGGCCTTGTGATTTCCACAACATCCAGCTCTTGGAATAAGGCTAAAAAGACTCTCGGAGCCTACGCAGTGGTTTGACCTGTCTTGTCAGTCAAGAAAGAACCGACGCTTCTCGATGACCTCAACCAAGCTCTTGCCGGAGAGACCTTGGCTGCCTTCCGATACCTATACTTGAGCAAGATAGCGACCGGAATAAGCTCACTGCCCCTCTCGAAGCTCTTCAAGGAAATGGCTGACGGAGAATGGGACCACGCGTCAAGATTCATGGAGAGAATCATCCAGCTAGGAGGAGTGCCAGTGTCAAAACCGGTCGAATGGGAGAAGAAAGCCTTCTTTTCTTACTCAGAGCCGCCGCGCAGAGGAAACGATCTGAAGGCGATGATCAAGGAAAGTTTGAAACTTGAAAGGTCTTCACTCGAATTCTACCAGCGACTCGCCACTAAGACGCGAGACACTGACATGGTTACTCACAAGATGGCGATGGATGCTATGGCCGATGAGGCACGCGAGGAACGAAAGCTTACCGCGTTGCTAGACTGACCGCTTCGAAGTCTTCTAAACCCAGCCTCGGATCTCCATAGCGTCTCGAACCTTGCCAATAGCGTAGACGTACGCTCCGGTACGCATGTCGACATTCTGCTCCTGACTGGTCTTCCAGACCTCGGCGAAGGCCTTCTTCATGATCGCTGTCAGGCGATGGTCAACTTCTTCAGCGGTCCACCAGAGGTGTTGGAGGTTCTGCACCCATTCAAGATAGCTTGTGCTTACACCGCCAGAATTTGCTAGGATGTCCGGGATCAGGGTAACGTCGTTCTTGAAGAGTATGTCATCGGCCTCAGGTGTCGTCGGGCCGTTAGCGCCCTCGGCGACCAGCTTAGCCTTGATGTTTCGAGCGTTATTTTCTGTGATGACATCCTCTAGCGCAGCCGGTACCAGTATGTCTACGTCTAGTTCGAGGAGTTCCTCGTTCGAGATGTTCTCGGTCCCGGGCAAGTTCGCCATGCTCTTGTTCTTCTTCTTGTAGGCTGCTACTTCGTTGAACCATAGGCCTGTTTTCTTGTGAATTCCTCCCTTTGAGTCGGAGACGGCGACAACTTTGACTCCGGCTTCTTCAAGGAATTGGTGGGCGAACGAGCCTACGTTTCCCCAGCCTTGGACTGCGCAGGTTGCCTTCTTCAGGTCGATCTTGAGATGTCTCGCCGCTTCCTCAACGCTGACCGCGACTCCCTTCCCTGTGGCCGAATCTCTTCCGAGGGAGCCTCCGATTATTATCGGCTTACCTGTCACGACCGCGTTGGCGTTGTTCCTTTCGGTTTTGCTGTATTCATCCATGAACCAGGCCATAGTTTGAGAATCAGTGTAGACGTCCGGAGCGGGGATGTCCCGGAACGGGCCGACAATCTCGCTTATGAGAGAGAAGAATGTTCTGGAGAGTCTCTCCAGTTCGTGTTTGGACAGGAGTTTCGGGTTAACCGTGACGCCTCCTTTCGCGCCTCCGAAAGGTATGCCCGCGACCGCGCACTTCCACGTCATCCACATTGACAACGCCTTTACTTCTTCGATGGTGACGTTAGGATGGTATCTGATTCCGCCCTTGTAGGGTCCTAGGGCGTTGTTGTGCTGGCTTCTGAATCCTTGGTACAGAAGGATTCTGCCGTCGTCCATTTTGACAGGGAAGTTTATGCTGAGAATTCTTCTAGGTTTTCGAAGAATCTCCTGAACATTCTGGTCAAGCTTCATCAGGTCAGCTGCCCGCTGGAACTGTTCTACGGCAATGTCGTACTGGGTCTTTTGCATGCCGTGGCTTGACGGAGCAGCTTCGTGCTTAGAAGTGGTCTCTAGCAATCAATATGCCTTCGAATCGAACAAGCCGCGAGAAACTTCCCATTTAGACCTTTCTTCAGAATTCAGGGAAAAATCACTGTTCTAGATTTTTCTCCGGTTAGAAGAGTGGAAGCCGGAGAACAAGGCTTTTTATAAAGAAACGCGGCGTTTGCTCTCTCCGTTTCGAGAAAGGAGTTTGAACTAAGACAATGTCCGCAAAGCCCCATCTCAACCTGATTGTGATGGGTCACGTCGACCATGGAAAGAGCACGCTAACAGGTCACCTTCTGTTCGATGCAGGATACATCGATCAGAAAACGATCGAGCAGTACGCGAAAGAATCCGAAAAGACTGGAGCCGGTGATACTTTCAAGTACGCCTGGGTCCTAGACACGATCAAGGAAGAGAGAGAAAGAGGAGTTACCATCGATCTGTCCTTTCAAAAGTTTGAGACACCGAAGAATTTCTACACGATCATCGACGCGCCCGGACACCGGGACTTCATCAAGAACATGATCACTGGTGCAAGCCAGGCAGACGTAGCCATCCTTGTCATCTCGGGTAAGAAGGGTGAATTCGAAGTCGCCGTCGGACCAGGGGGACAAGCTAGAGAACACGCTTACCTTGCTAGAACTCTTGGAGTGAAGAACTTGGTCGTAGCTATCAACAAGATGGATGACCAGACGGTCAAGTACTCCGAGGAACGATACAAAGAATGCCGGAAAGAGCTCGAAGGATTGCTCAAGACTGTAGGCTTTGACATTACAAAGATCCCGTTCGTCCCGACCAGCGGATGGCTGGGCGATAACCTGTCGAAAAAGAGCACAAACACGCCGTGGTACAAGGGGGTTACAGTGTTCGATGCGCTCAACGATTTCATTCCGCCACCGAAGCCATTGGACAAACCATTGCGCGTACCGATACAAGACGTGTACACGATCACCGGTGTTGGAACTGTTCCCGTGGGACGTGTCGAAACGGGTGTTGTGAGGGATGGTGACAAGGTCATCTTCAATCCCTCCGGAAAACTAGGCGAGGTAAAATCGATCGAAACCCATCACGTGCGGATGACGAAGGCCGAGCCTGGAGACAATATCGGCTTCAACATCAGAGGCGTCGCGAAGAACGAGATCGGACGGGGAGAAGTCATGGGCCACACCGACAAGCCGCCGACGATCGCTAAGGAATTCATCGGACAGATTATTATTATCTACCACCCGACCGCCATCGCCGCAGGATACACCCCAGTGTTGCACGCTCACACCGCTACTGTCGGTGTGACTTTCGAGGAACTCATCAAGAAGATTGACCCGCGAACAGGCCAGGTGGTCGAGGAGAAGCCTAGCTTCCTCAAGGTCGGCGATAGCGCCTTGGTGAAGATGAAACCATTGCACAACATGGTCTTGGAAGCGTTCTCCGATATTCCCGAGCTTGGAAGATTTGCCATCCGGGACATGGGGAGCACAGTCGGAGTCGGCGTAGTCAAAGAGATCATCACCAAAGGCTAGTTCGGCACCGAAGTAACAGTCCAAGGACACTCCAAGGCCCTAACAAGGGTCAACGGATCTCTCATCTAATCGCTGAACCGTCTTCTTTTCGGGTCGTAACGTACTCGCCCGGCTCAGAACGATCTTTGTTGCTAGAGGAACACGTGCGTTCAGGAGCGAGATTTCCGCGAGAGTTTACACCAAGGTTTTTAACCGCACTGGACCAGCCCTGACTCTTCGCTACAAAGGTTGACAATGAAGGTGTCTTGGGTTGGTTTCCAAAGCTAGAATTCGCCTCTCCAGCACAGACCCCCAGGACATCAACACCATCTGCACCGAGATCAAAGACATAGCCGACAAGACAGGCGTCAAGCTGAAAGGACCGATTCCGCTGCCAACCAAGAAGCTAATTGTCCCGTCTCGAAAATCACCCGCGGGTCAGGGAACTCACACTTTCGATAAGTGGGAGATGAGGATTCACAAACGCCTCATCGACGTGGATCCGAACGAACGATTCTTGAAGAGACTGATGCGGATAAGAGCCCCCGACGATGTCTTCATCGAAATAGAACTACTCTAACACTCAACCTATTTTCTTGTTCTTTTCGCGGGCTGGAGCCTGGACTTTCTGGGTCTTCGCAAATAGACCGCGAAACCTCCAAGAACGATCGCGGACGAGAAACCCAGAGCAACAACCGGTGCCGAAGCTTCCACGACTACTACTCTAACATGAACACTCACGGCCACGTTATTCTCAGTGGCAGTAATAGCCACGTACCGGGCTCCAGGGATCGCGCTCCAAGAAGCTGAGACAGTTATTGTGGCTGTTTGAGGACTGTTACTAGGCCCGATGTCCGATGGCCCGGACCCGTAGAGCTGGGCAGGAGAATTAGAAGACGGCTGGTCTTGGGTCAAGGGGAATACGCCGAGGGACACTGTCCCAGGGCCCTGAAAGCTGACACTAGCGGGAATACTCTTTGAGCTTCCTTTCTGGATAACAACATCACCTGCAGGACCTGCAAGAGTCAACGGAACAGGCAAACTCGCGTTGACATAACCCACTTCGCCAAGCCCGTTGGCGACAAACCATACGAGATTGTTAGGCCCGGGCCTTGCCCACCAGACCAACGGGAAAGTGGTGGGAGTGGGAGAGACAAAATATTCTGTTAGGACATTACTAGAGGGGTCATAGTGTCCTATTCTCCCAGCAATGTGTTCTGAGAACCAGATTTCATTTCGGGTGTCAACAAAGATCGCATTAGGAAGCCCGGAAACACAAGCGTCAGGGCAATAACCGATCGGAAAGGTTTTCCAAACATTGGTTTGCAGGTTAAACACTCCGAATTGATTATCCCCCTCGTGGTCGGTGAACCAAACGTTGCCAGAGTTGTCGACCGCCACTTGCGTAAGCGCTGCGAGGTTGAGAGAGGAAGGCGGAGAAAACTCGGTGATACTGCAGCTGTCACAGGCAAGACGACCAAGCTTCCTCGAACCAGCCTCTGCGAACCATATCGTATTGTCAGGAGCTATGGTGATTCCTTGAATGAACGCGTTGCTTGTCCGAACTGGATAGGTCCGGTTCAAGCCATCAGAAGGGTCGAGCATCACGAGGCTGCTGCTGGCGCCACCAGAACCCAACACCGTCATCCATATTCTCTCCTGATGGTCTAGCGCCAAATACTGCAGGCTTTGGTTAGGAAAAGTTATCGTCTTATTCACTGTCAAGCGCTGGCTGTCGTAATATGCAAGTGTCGAATTGTCCGTGAACCAAACTCGCCCCCGAGTATCAGCAACTAAGGAGCTGATTGTTACGTTCGCGAGATTGACTACCGGCTTCGAAGTTCCATTCACTAAGAAATATTCCCGGATTTGAGAGGTTGCGGGCGCTACTGAGGATATTCCTGCGACCCACACCGCATTATCAGTTGGATAAAGGACCCACGGGCTGGGGCTAGGATCTAGCGGTTTCTGCATGAAGGTCACATATGTTTGCGGGCCGAATTGGACAATATCTGGCTGGTGAGCAACATTGGTGGGGGAAGCCGCATAGAAGGCGAGCTGGGAGAGGAAAATGAGGATAAGGATTGGAGCGATCGCGTATAACAGTCGCATTATAGTCTCCGCGAGTGATGCCTAAGTGACGTTCAGAAGGCCATTCTGCATCTGGCGGTGAATTGAGCAATTAATCGTGCAGTAAATTTGGAACTGTCCGGCCCTCGTAGCTTGAAACTTTAGAGTCTGGTGCGCTCCTCCTACAAGCTCCAAACCGACGTTGGAGTAGTAGGCTACAGCGAATCCATGAGACTCGGTGGCATTATTGATCACGGTGAAAACCACATTGTCACAACGTTGGACCGTGACAACCGGCCAAGATCCGGTTTTGGACACACTGCCGTTGTAGCCAGTCGAGTCTACAATAATCGTGAATGAGCGAAGTGCTCCGGTGACTCCTGTGCAGGGAGACGGGGGAGGAGTGAGCACTACCGCCAAGACTCCGCCTGTCGCAAGGACCCCTGCGACCAGTGCGATTATGATCATCTCGCTAGTTCTCAACAGCTCATCTCACGAATCATGCTCGATGGCGAGTCGGACGGATCTGACACATGAAAAAGCAACTAAAAGAGTCTTGGCACATATGGTCCGTGTCAGTGTAGACGCCTGGTTAGTGCCTCCCCGCAGTTTCCGAGCGGTTTGGGTGGAGATTTTTCTCTCTCAGAAAAATTAGAAGGCGTTCCTTATACAGGAACTGTTGGGATGGTCTAGAGCATAGAGTCTGCTTCCAACTCGAAGTCGGTATTTTCTAGAAACTAGCGGGTATCCCTGGACCATACATGATGACAATATTGAAAGGCACGCACGAAGGTCCTGGGCTGCAGGTTGCACTCGAGGTTGCAGCGTTTCGAGGCAGCTGGAGGTTTGGATTGGGGTTAGGCACTGTTGGTGCGCCATTTACCGTCATGTTGATCACAGTCGGGAAGTCCTTCCTGTATTGTATAGTCACTGACGGGTGGGAATGGTAAAGCAGATTACCTGTTACGCAGCGGTCCAAATAGGAAGGTAGGGGCTGGTTCGACGGAAATATTCCGCTGCTATTGAAAACCTTTCCCCAGATCAAGAAGAAATCGCCAATTGTATAGTTCTGATTTACATCCGTTTCAACATGGATTGTCCCAGATGTGTCATGGGTATGCAACGGTCGTGCACAAGTGCTCGAAAACCCAATACCACCAGGTATGAGTATGTAGTCCCTGGGTAAGGTGAGCACATAAATGCCTCCTCCGACTATCACTGCGATAAGGATCGCCACAATTAAGTATGTGATTACTGTTCCCTGGCGACGCTTCTTCTTGACATCTCCCAGAATCCTCTGTTTTCTCGTCTGTGTTTGAGACATGGAAGATCCCTGCAATGCAAGAGAATTGCATTCGTCCAATAATATCTTTCCCGCGGGCTCGAAACGAGAGGGTCAGGACGCTACAAAGGTCCCTCGATGTGACGCGCACTAAGGCATATTTGAGAAGGCTGATGTTGGATTTTTCCTGCGGGGGTACCAGAGTCAGGTCAAATATCTGACCAAATGGGCGGGTCGCGCCTAGCACGCGCGCGCTACACTCAAGACCCAATATGGCAAAGGTATCGATACGATTGATGCCCTTGGCAAAACGCGGGTGTGCTATCCCGTGGCGTAGGCCTTCGTGGGTTCGAATCCCACCCCCCGCACCATTTTACTTCTGCCAGAGGCGAAATTTTCAGTCCTTGAAATCGAATCCTCATCTTTCTGTCGTGAATAAAAGTATCTTCTCTATTACCTTCGCTAGATCTATTGATCGCGTTTCTCGCCGGTTTCTATGACAACTTATAGCGGCGTTTCGCCTGATACTTTCGTGCAAGCGCAAGATTGGGCTACTTTCGAACGATTGCGCAGACAGGCCCAATTCTTACTACAGGCACGCCGCTACAAGGAAACAATAGACCCTGCACTGAAGGCGATCGCCCTGTTTCCCGAAGACCCTAGGCCATATGCACTGGTCGCCTACGCTATGGCAAGACAAAAACGGCCTGAAGCACCAGAATGGGCCTTGAAAGCGATAGCGAGACAGCCTGAAAACGTATTGTGGCGGACCGCACTGTCCGATACATACACTCTACGGGGGAAGTGGAAACAAGCTCTCAAACCGATGAGCGAGGCTGTTGCAATGGACCCTACGAACCCAAGACTCCAATCGATGCTGGGATTAATTCTTCTGCATCGTCGGAGGCCTAAGGAAGCGCTACCATATTTGGAAAGGTCGTTAGAACTGGACCCGACCAACGCTCTCGCCCACCAGAGAATGAGCATTGCCCTCTCGAAGCTGCTCGGTAAGAACAAACGTGCCGAAGAGCACTTGCGAAAAGCGCTTGAGCTTCAACCTGATAATCCCGCCATCAAAAATACGTTAGGATGGAGATTGTTAGGTCGAGGTCACCGGGAAGAAGCAGAGACAGCATTCTATGAGGCTCTGCGAGTTGACCCAACACAGGCAGCCTCTAAGCTAGGACTCGGAGCGCCTGCTGGAATAAAGAAGGGACCAAGCGACATCATCCTCCGAGGGGCCTTGCGATTATACAGTATCCCCTACAGGATAATTCTGGCCCCCGCATCCGCAGTCATGGCAATCGAAATCCCGTGGCTAATCCTCACCCTTGGCGGGTCTTGGCTGGTCAAAGGTGTCTCTCTCACGCTCGCTACCTGGGGATGGTGTTACATTCTCTCGTTGGTCTACGTTCGTGTGATCGGTAAGAGAAGAGGTATCCAGTTTGTCTAAGACCCTCGATATGCTGAGGAACCTTGCCGCCCAGCGGCCTGACGACTTCGATGTGCGCATCGAGCTGGCAGAGCTTCTCACCACCGAGAAACAGAGCGAAGAGGCCTTGCAAGTGCTCGATGAAGCGTTCTCTCTGAGACCTGACAATCCGGAGGCTCTGCGACTCTACGGACGAGTCTTGTACGGCCTCAACCGATTAGCTGAAGCTAGGGATAAGCTGGAAACTGCTTCTCGAAAAGGACTGCCTGACGCGAAATCGGACATGCTGCTGTCGCACATCTACGATAAACTGGGAGATCAAGTGCGTGCCTATGAATTGTACAAGCTTGCAGTGAGACGTGACCGGGACTTAGAAGCCCCATCCTATTTTGAAACGATTCGACAAACAGCACCTCCCATCGCGATCAGCCCGGGAAGCTTGGAGCGTGGGATGGACTTCGAGGGAGAAATTTCGCGGCTGACATTCAAAGATGTCGGGGGCATGGACGACGTCAAGGAACAATTCCGGATCAACATCATTCTCCCGTTGAAAAACCCCAAGTTGTTCCAAACCTACGGCAAGAGAGTAGGAGGTGGAATCCTACTGTTCGGTCCACCAGGCTGCGGTAAGACGTACCTCTCGCGCGCTCTAGCGGGAGAATGCAACGCTACCTTCTACGGAGTAGGAATCCATGAAATCCTAGACAAGTTCCTCGGAGAGAGCGAGAAGCACATGCACAATCTCTTCGAAACGGCACGACGCAACGCCCCCGCTGTGATATTTCTTGACGAAATTGACTTGCTTGGGCATAAGCGGACAGACGACAGCTGGGGAAGAGCCCTACGAGGAGCAACGAATGTCTTGCTAAGCGAACTGGACGAAGTTGGTAAGCCTGACAAGCCTATTCTGGTCATCGGAGCAACGAACACGCCATGGAGCGTGGATACCGCACTTAGGCGCCCAGGCAGATTCGACAGGATAATTTTCGTCCCTCCACCTGATCAAACTGCGCGGGAGGAAATTCTGAAACTCCATTTGCGCGAGAAGCCAATTGAGGACGTAGACTATGCCAAGACTGCGTCCAAGCTCGACCAGTTCTCGGGAGCCGACATTCGAGACCTCGTCGATCGGGCTGTAGAACTCGCTATTCGACGAGCAATGCGTTCGGGCAAAACTGAGCCAGTAACCAACCTCGACTTGTTAAGCATCGCTAAGGAGATGCGTCCGTCAACAATCGAATGGCTTGCGACCGCAAATGACTATGTCAGGTACAGCAATCAGAGTGGGCTGTACGATCGAGTGAAAGAGTACATCGACAAGAACTCCTAGCGGCGGTCCACCATCAGGAAGAAATGGGCGATAACGAGACCATTTTTCACAAATGGATGCGAACCAGCTCTGGTTCAACCTCCCCCCAGCACCATTCAAAATTGGTTATCTGGGCAAGATTCTTGCATTTCGGTAGTTCTAGACCGAAGTCTAAATCTAACCCTGTTTTCAGCTAGGACTTGTCACGTTCTCACCTGTAATATTAGAAGCTGTAGGTTTTTACAAGTCATCGCTGCTCTTCAACCATTCACCGAAGAGATTGTCTGGGAACACGTACGCTCCTCTCCCTCTTCTCACAATGATGCCCTTGTTCACCAAAAGACTGAGAGAATAGCCCACAGTGTCTTTATCCATGAACTGCTGGGCAGCAATCCCGCTCGGTTTGATATCTGAAGATCGAGCGAGTGCCCTGAGCACCTTCACCTCAGAAGGCGTCAAATCGTCAACGAATTCCTTGAAAGAAAGCTCGCCTTCCTTTCGAAGCACTCCATCAACTACACCTGACAATTTCTCGGAACTCAGATGATTGAGCCCTTGAAGCTGAATCTCACTCCCGAGTAGCTGAAGGTTGTATGGGATGCCACTGCTGATTCTGTAGAGTTGTTCCCTGACGGCATCCCTTGTGAACTTCAGACCTGGTAAGTAGTGTTGAAGAAACTCTTTGTATTCGGACTCGGAGAATGGCTCGATCTCGCGTAGTAGAAGCTGTTTGTAGAATGGAGCGCTCTGTTTGGCGACAAGATTTCGCATGGTCTGGCGATATGAGCCAGAAATCACGAGTTTCGTGCGCTTGAACCCCTCGTAGAGAGTCCGAATGAGCTTGATCATACTATCGCCGATCTTCTGGTTCTTTGCCCCGTACGTTAGATCCACCAGCGAAGGGAACTCGTCGACGATAAGGACTGAGTTCGTCCTAGTCATCTCTCCTAGATGCTCAATCAACGAAAAGCATCCAGTCAACGCATCGTCAACATCACTTGCTTCCCTTCTCACGTAGGATATTGAAACTTCGAGGTCGTCTGTGACCTTTGCTGACAACTTTAGGCTGTTTAGAAATCTCGTTAGGGCAGCTTTGCCCGTGACAAGGAGCTCTTCAAACTTGAACTTTGCGGGCAATCTGTTTCGGAAAGCGTTAAGGGCTGCACGATTCGCCACCCTGACAAATTCGTCTATCGTGTTCGGCGAGACACGCCATACAGACACATAAGCTACCGGGACCTTTCTGTTCTCTGTTAGTCTCCGTTCGACTTCTTTTAGGATACTCGTCTTCCCAATCCTTCGAACTCCGGAGAGTGAGTAGCCGATCTTGTTCCTGGATGAGAGTTGATTAACCAACTCTGAGGTTATTTCTTTTCTTCCTACGAAGTCATCCGCCAGCGCGGGCGTGAGTGTGAAAGCCAAGACAGATCGCTATAATTGTAAACATTACACGTTTTAAACTTTAAACGGTTATTGGGCACTGTAAAGTAGTTTGCTCCAGAGAAGCTCCTGTCTGTGCGACGACCGCTCTTTGGTGAGTTTTCATTCATGTAGACTCAGGCGAACAGGGCGATACGCTCTGTCTGAACGAAATTTGCCTTATATGTACTAGTAAAGTGGGGTCCAAATCCCACCCCCCGCACCAACAGGTTGGGTAGCTATTGGAAAAACATCTTTCCAAGTAGAGATTAGGGAGAGCCAGTGAGATGAGTCAAAGTGTTGGAGGCAGGGCTCGCCTTGACTTCTCTCCAAGTGACGATCATTACCGGAATGATCACACCTATCATGAAGGCTAGAACTATCAGATTCCCAAAATCCAGCGGAATCGTGTCTTGTATACCAGTTCGGAAGAGTATTCCCGCGACGATGAATATTATCCCGCCGTAAAATAAGCTGCGTGCCCCTGCTCTTGTGCCGAAGAGCTGGACTCGTTCTGGACCCCACCTCTTCGCGATTTGGAGGACACCGCCAAACACCGAACCGATTGCAAGCAACACTATCAGCGTGCCGAACCCAAATGCGGCCCCGGGTGCGAATCCAAGATATGCAGCCGGCATCGCTGGAACAGCGACTAGATAGATGAAGGTGGTGAATAGGCCTGTGTCGACGCCGAACCCGGCGATGAACCCGTGGATCACGCACCAGTGTGTAGGGACTCGTCTTGAGACTCCTTTCTCGTCATAATGTGTTCCACCACGAGTACGCAGGAATCGGGCCAATGGGTGCCGCGATAGTCATGGCGATTCCCACAGCAACGTAGACAAGCGCGTTCAACCCTTCATTGAAGGCGAGATAACTAGCGAGGGCAAAGTAGACGAGCTGAGCCATGATCGCGCGCTGAAGCGTAAAAGCTGAGGCGAAGAACACGCCTGAGAGCATTCCCCCTCTCCCCGTCGCTGAGCCCACAGAATAGCTGAAAGTGATAGGCCATGTGTGCTCGTCCGGAATAACTCCGTGGAGTACTCCAAGACCCAGAGAACCCAACAGAAGAACGATCCATTCCGGGAGAGGAGGGATCACGGCAAGCGAGATGGGAATGGAATTATTAAGTATTTTCTGGAATTTAATAAGACTGATATAAGGGAGAGGCTGAAAGTTACTAGTCGTACGAGGACGAACAGATGCCGATCGTTAGCGTCTCCTTACCGAGTGAACTCATCGATTCAATGGCCGTGATTCAGGAATCGCAAGGATACGCAGGAAGGTCCGACGTAGTCAGAGCTGCGATACGCCTCCTGCTATCCGACACTAGGGAGAAAGGGTCGTTTGCTGGGCGGGTCACAGCAATTCTTGTGGTTACACATGACGAATCCAATGAAGAACCGATCACTCGGCTAAAGCACACCTACGACGACATCGTTCGAACACACATTCACAATAAGTTGGGCCAAAACAATTGCTTCGAGCTCTTTTTGCTAGAGGGAGAGGGGAAGAAGATCGCCTCAATGACTAGCGCATTCCAGAAGGAGAGAAAGCTGAGAAGCGTTAAGCTTCTCGTAATATAGGCATGGGCTAACGAAGGTTCGGTAGCTAGAAATCGTGCCCGCAAGACCGGATATTAGAAGAACCAGAGAGTCTCCTAATTTGCCAGCTGGATGGAATCGTTTATTCAGGAACTTACGACTTAACCTGCGTGAAACAGGGCCGCGAAGTAGATTACTAGCAGGCCGAGCCCGAGCAAGAGAGCTATCCTGATCGACTCTTTGGAGCTTCCTGGTTGCGTGTTGTCGAACAATGGTCCAGCGAGCCTTACGGCAGCGTAGATTGACGTTCCGGTTCCGAGGGCGTAGAAATAGCTGGTGTTGTAGGCCAGGTAGTAGCCACTGGCGGCACCGATAAGCGAGGGAATCGCGAACGTTATGCTCAACAGGAGAAGATCTCTCAGGTAGCCCGCGGGCCTCCGACCATGATCCTTGGCGTATGCGCAGTAGCAAGCACCTATCATCATTGGTTCAAGCGCCTTGTGCAAGATGTATGCCACAGCCGCGTTTAGTCCTCCTCCGGTAGGCCCACCAAATGCATCGAGCAATGCTGTGCTGGTTGTCTGAGAGGCGAGAGTTCCAAAAGCCGCTCCCTCGCCAAGTCCATGAATTCCCACTGACGTTGCTATCAGCAAAGGAATCGCAATTCCAAATTTTCCAATCGCTAGCTGAGGAGCGAAAATATTCCGATTACGATCGACCGAAAAGAACACAACAAGGCCGACCACAAAGAGCCCAACGGTTGCAATCTGAGCCAAGCTTGCCGAGAAGGCGTCAACAACATCAAGACCTGCTGAACCGCCTATCGTGTCGACGAAAAACCAGAGAAAAATGCCTAGTGCAAAGGCGGCTAGATACCTTGCCTTCAAGGCCTTCCCTGCCATAACAATCATGACTAGCCCAACGAAGGCGGGAACTAGAGTTGCTGCGGTCCACGGAAGGAAGCTATCAAGGAATCCTATCATGGCTAGCCTCGGTAGATAGTCACAAATTGAACTAAAGGGGGTTTGGGCCGACTATAGCTTAGAGTACCAAATGTAACAGATGGTTCCGAGCAAGGCGAAGGCTAGGGAAGGTCCTGCGAGAGTCGCGATAGACCCCAGTGAATCGCCGGCAGGAACTTGTGCAAAGGCGATGGGAGATAATTGCCTGAACGCCTGAATGGCCCATGTCATTGGGTTCGACGATACAATCGGGGCTAGAAAGCTGGGAAATACGCTTACTTGGTAGAAGAGGGCGCTGAGAAAGGACAGGTAGAGCTGGATTGCACTTCTGACGGTGACCCACGTTTCTATGCTTGAAGAGAACGCCGAGATAGCCATGGAGAGCCCGACTATTCCAAGCGAGAAGAGGCCTACTATCAGGTAGGCCACGAAAATTTTCGGAGTGAAAAGTATGTCGTACAGGTAGCATATGACAAGGGTCCCAGGGAACGTCGCGATCACACTTCTAACAACCCCGCCTAGGACCCTTGAGAAAGCGAGAACCGGCCGTTGCACCGGAAGAGTCAGAAGGTACGATGTCAGGTCTTTGATGTACTTCTCACGCCAAACGTCTCTGCCTGATTGGAAGGCCGCCACCATGGCGGTTATCAGATTTGAGCCGGGCGCGATAAAGAGGAAGTAGTTGGCGCCTTGGCCCGTAACGAGCCGGCCGAAGGTCGCGGCCGTCACAAAAAGGTCAATCGCGAAATTTGCAAACATTATCGCGACAAGAAACGCGTCGGAAAAGAGAATCCTCACATCCCGTTCGATGATTAGCGGGATGAGTCGAGTATTGCTCACCCGTATATTCCTCCTTCGAGACGGCGGAAATAGAACGCTGCGCCCAGCCCAAGAAAAATTACGACGAACGCTACCAGCCCTGCCAGGGCGGGAAGGTCCAGAGTGAACCCGACGAGTGACATCCGTGCTGTATCAGCGGCAAACGAAACCGGCGAGAAGGGAGCGAACAACGAAACATAGAACGGCATGAAAGTTATCGGATAGAGAGCCGTGCTTCCCCTCGACACAGCGAGCTCGAGAAGAGCGAGAACCACGTCGAATCTGTTGGCACTCTTCACGCTCACTGCCACGGTTATCGACATACCAGTAACGCCAAAAGCCAAGAGGAATAGAGCGAGAAGAGCTGTGAGAATCGACAGTGGCTGAGTAAATCCCCAGACAAAAGCGACGATTAGAAACATCGGTATAGTGTAGATTATCGCTCTCATCGCTCCGCCGAGAGCTCGTCCAATGATAAACTCCCTTCTTGGTATAGGGAGCGTTAGGAGATAATCGAGTACTCCTTCTTCCGCTTCTTCGAAGATGTCGTAGCCGATAACAAACGAGATCGACGCGATCGTCGCTACCACGCTCCCAACCGCGTAGTATTCGAAGAAATTGAGCCCTGGAATATGGATGAGTCCGCTAATGAGGAAGGCGAAGACAAAGAGCTGTATGATGAAGGCCAGTGCTCGGGTTATGATGATCCAAGGAGTGCGGAAAAGGACCGATACATCTCTGAGAGCCATCTGAACGATGAGATGGGTGGGCGATTTTTCGGCTATGGCGGTCTTACTCAAGCCGTTGCCCAGTGTAGGTGAGGAAGACATCTTCCAGACTAACCTCCTTCAGTTTGACGCTTTCGATCTTGAACCCTTGAGTGTTTAGAGTATCAACTATCTTAGGCAGAAGAAGTGTGCCGGAGTTTAGGAAGACCAGGATCTTGTTATCTTGTTTCTTGACATCATGGATCTCGGGGAACTTGGTTAACATGTCAGGCCTGAATTCGGACCCATCATCTAGTGTAAGCTCTAACACTTCTCCGCCCTTCACAGTTCCCTTCAACTGCTCCGGAGTTTCACTCGCAACCAGCTTACCCTTGTTCACTATCGCAACTCTCTCGGAGAGACGTTCAGCCTCGTCCATCATGTTCGTGGCAACAATTACAGTCGAACCCTCATCCCTCAGTTGGCGGATCATCTTCCACACCAGCAACCTGCTCGGAACGTCAAGGAAAGCTGTAGGTTCGTCAAAGACCGCTATGCTTGGCCGCTGAACAAGTATCTTCGCATCCTCCACCTTCTTCTTCATCCCTCCACTCATCAGCCATGTCCGCTTCTTGCGTGAATCCCAGAGATCGAGAGCCTTCAAAGCCTCCTCGACTCTCCTTCTCCTCTCGTCCTTGTCAAGCGTCGTGGTCATCTTGAGGTGCCAGTTCAACACCTCGAACCCACTCAGGATACCATCCACGCGGGGGTCCTGAAACGCGATTCCGATGAGTCTCCTAACCTCGTTAGGATGCTTCACAACGTCAAAGCCGTTGACCGTTATCGTTCCGCTCGTAGGGCGATAGACCGTTCCCATCATAAGCATCAGAGTGGTTTTTCCGGCACCGTTCGGTCCGAGAAGCCCTAGAATCTCCCCATCCTTGATGGTGATCGAGAAATCCTTGACGGCGTCAAGGCTGCCGAAACGCTTTCCAGTCCTCTCGAACGTTATCAAGGACAACCAGTCCTATGTTGTGAAACCGCAGGGAACACGGGCACGCAGTCTTGCACAGCGAATCGAATGGGGAGCCGGATAAAAACCCGCGACTCCGTGACGTACGCTTTTGAAGAGGCCCAGAGCAGGGCTCGACCAAGATGGACTTCACAAGAACGGTTCTTACCCGCAGAATGATTCGAGCCTTCAAACCAGACCCCGTGCCCAAAGAGAAGATAGCGCGGATTCTCGCTATCGCCCAACATTATCCTAGCGCTGGGTACAGTCAAGAAGTTGCGTTCGTCGTCGTAACCGACAAAGAGAGACGAAAGAAAATATGCGAGCTGAGGGATCTGAAAAGCAACCCCCCCGTTTTACTAATACCATGCGTCAGCGAGAGGATCGTCCACGATCGCTACAATGAACCTGACAAGATCCGCTCAGGAGGAAAAGAGATCGACTGGCCCGTCCCATTCTGGTATTTCGACGTCGGCTGCAGCTGCATGCTGGTTTTCTTGGCAGCTGCAAACGAGGGACTTGCAGCGTCATTCGCGGGCAGCGTTGGGATCTTCAAACCAGGACTCCTGAGAAAGGAGGTAGGCATACCCGAACACTACGAACCCGTCGGCGTTCTATCGCTGGGCTATCCAGACCCAGCTAGGGAGGTTCCCTCGCCGTCGTTGAAACGTGGAAGACGACCAGTGAAGGATTTCGTCCACTACGAGAAATGGTAATGTGCCTCAGGATCGGGCGAAGGCTTGGTAATCTTCACCCGACGGCGCTTTGTATATCGTAATACAGCCTCCGGTTTGTCTTTCCCTTGTTCTCCAGCTTCAGTAGCTGGATTTGTCCAATCTCTTTGAGATGAGATACGTGTAGTCCTCCGTCGGCTTGGCGGTCTACGCCTTCGATTTCGACAATTCTCAGCTGGGCTTCAGCCGGTGGCGCGGCCTCGGCAAGCTTGACCATGTCTGGGAGTTTGAGGGCTTCTTCTCGGTTCAGAAAGTATGTCTTGACGGGTGCGTCTTTTCCGATAAGTTCGTTTGCTTCTGCCACGTATCCTTCGATCTGGGTCCGGTCGAAGGATTCAAGGTTGAAGTCCATTCTAGATCGGTCGACATCAATCTGGTTCCCCGTTATTCGACAGTTAGCTCTCGTATAGAATAGAGAGCTTAGGAGGTGGCCGGCAGTGTGCATCTTCATCAGTCGATGTCTCCTCTCCCAATCGACCAGTCCCTTCACCTTGTCTCCGGGTTTCAGAGATGCTGGAGACTCTATAGTGTGGAGTATCTTGTCGTCGGCCCTTGTTGTCTCTTGGACCCTTGACGTGTTCAGGGTGCCGATGTCGCAAGCTACACCACCACCGCGAGGATAGAACAGCGTCTGATCTAGAACGACCACCTTGTCCTCCACCGAAACTACTTTCGCATAGAATTCTTTGGAGTAGGGCTCTTCCCAATACAGCTTCCTTGTAATTGATAATTTCCCCAAACGATTATCGTATAGCAGAGGGCTTTACGATTACTGCCTCTTTGGTGTTCTTTGACTGGTTGTAAACTTCCTGAGCCTCCCTCACAGTAGCTCCTCCGTGGACTATTTCTCGAATTGCTCGGATCATTGGCACGGGATGCTCGGACTGCCAGATGTTCCGTCCCATGTCTACTCCCACAGCTCCCTCTTGAATTGCGTCGCGGGCGAGTTGAAACGCGTCTAGCTCTGTCTCGAGTTTGGGTCCTCCAGCCACAACCAGAGGCACTGGACATCCCTTCACGACTTTTCCAAAGTCCTCGCAGTAGTATGTCTTGACAACGTGGGCACCGAGTTCCGCGGCAATTCTGCAAGCTAGCGCAAGATAGCGCGCGTCTCGTTTCTCCAACTCCTTGCCCACAGCAGTAACAGCGAGAACAGGAATCCCGTGTTCTTCACCCTCGTTGACAAGCCTGCCAAGGTTCGTCAAAGTTTGATGCTCGTGGGCTGTCCCAATGAAGATCGAGAGAGCCATCGCTGCTGCATTCAACCGAACAGCATCGCCGACCGAGGTTGTGATCGCCTCGTTAGTGAGAGAATCGCCGATAATGCTCGCTCCGCCGGAAACCCTGAGGACAATGGGTACATTGGATCTAGGATCAATGGAGGTCCGGAGCACCCCGCGGGTGCACATTATTGCGTCGGAGTAAGCTAGAAGGGGTTCGATGGTCCTTCGAGGCTCCTCCAGTTTGTGAGTGGGACCCATGAAGTATCCGTGGTCTACGGCAAGCATCACTGTTCTACCTGTCTCAGGCTTGATTATCTTGAGAGCCGGTTTTTCATTCCCCAGTCCACGACGTGTCAGCTCAGACGGGGTTGCGGTGGCAACGGGATATTACAGTTTCTCCCTTTCATCGGGTTCTGATATTCCGATCAAGGAACGAGTTTCCAAGATGGTTTGGAAATGTTCATCGAATCATGCTCGAGCAGGGTCGAGAACTCGATACCTGAAATGACAGCCGGAGGCTACTAAATCCCTATATCGCAACCGGGCGTCGGGTGTCGTCAACGAACAGGCTGCTTTCAAGAGGCTTGTAGATGATCCGACAAGGCTGGCCTTACTTTGACGGATGGCCATTCCCGGAAAGATGGGTTCACCTAGACGGGCTAGCAATCCACTATGTGGATGAGGGCTCTGGTACCCGTCCAGTTGTAATGATTCACGGCAATCCCGCTTGGTCCTATATGTGGAGGCGCCTCGTCCCCGCCATCACCGGTTCCGGTCATCGAGCCCTTGCATTCGACCTAATGGGTTTTGGAAAATCAGAAAAGCCAAACCCTGACCTCCACGACTTTCCACATCACGCGAGAATAGTCTCCAGCTACATCGAGTCTCTAGGGCTCAGGAATCTAATTCTAATCCTGCACGACTGGGGAGGACCACTCGCAATGCAGTACGTCATACGACACCCTCAAAACGTCTCAGGTCTAGTCATCATGAACACCTTCCTAACATCCGACTATCGTCTTCCTCCCCAAGTAGCGGCGAAAATCACCCCCTCGATTATCAAGGAATCATCCGTTCATCCTGAGAATATCTCAGAGAGCGCCATGGAAGCCTACTGGGCCCCCTTCCCGGATGATGAAGCGAAGAAAGCCTACCAGGCATTTCCCAGAATGTTTCCTGACTCGCCCACACATCCCAGCTTCAAGCCAATGAAAGAGATAGAGCAGGGTCTCCCTAGGCTGAAGCTTCCGACCCTAGTAATCTGGGGAACAGGAAAATCGCCCCCGACCTACGCTGAGAGAATCGCCAAGATGATTCCAAATGCAAAGTTGACTCAGGTGAAGGCGGGACACTTCGTCCCGGAGGACGCACCGGATGAAGTTGAGAAGCTCATCCTAGGTTTCTTCTCCGATAACCTTCTTTAGCCAAGCAATAGGAACTCTCCATGAGGTTACCCTCACTAGGGTAGACCTACTGCCAGCCTAGTAACGTCTAGGTCGTAGCGAGAAACAAGTTAAAAGGTTCCCCATAGAACACGGCACGTTGATCCAGAATGAAGAACGACGCGTTACCGATAGAAGGAATAGACTACGTCGAGCTGTACGTTGGAAACGCGAAGCAAGCAAGTTACTTTTACAAAAACGGGTTCGGCTTTTCACCCGTCGCATACAGTGGACCCGAGACGGGAGTCAAGGACAAGACGTCCTATCTTATGCAGCAAGGCGATATCCGACTTCTACTCACCTCCTCCCTGGTCCCAGACCATCCCATCTCCAGGTATGTCATCACCCACGGAGACGGCGTAGCCGACGTTGCTATGCGAGTCAAGGATGTTGACTGGACGTACAAAGAAGCCGTTCGGCGCGGCGCCAAAGGAATACAGGCCCCTAAGATCCTCAAGGACGATCACGGTACCATAAGAGGCGCCGCGATCGCTGCCTACGGAGACACTGTTCACACCTTCATTGAGCGTCACGACTATCGTGGAATATTCGCCCCGGGATATGTGCCATTCCAGGGCAAGGCTGAATCCGTCGGGTTAAAACACGTAGACCACGTCGTCGCCAACGTAGAAGAAGGAAAGATGGACTATTGGGTAGAATTCTACGGCAACGTTTTCGGATTCACACAGCTCATTAGCTTCGACGACAAAGACATCAGCACCGAATACTCCGCCCTCCGCTCCAAGGTTATGCGCAACCCAACAGGGACAGTCAAGTTCCCAATCAACGAACCGGCCGCGGGAAAAAGAAAATCGCAGATACAGGAATATCTGGATTACTTCAAAGGAGCCGGTGTCCAACACCTCGCAATCTCCACAGATGATCTCGTCGCGACTGTGGCAAGATTGGCCGAGAGAGGAATAGAATTCTTGCGGACACCAGACAGCTATTACGCGGAGCTTCCTAAGCGCGTCGGAGGAATCTCGGAGAGGATAGATGATCTAAAACGTCTTGGCATACTGGTGGACAAGGACGAGAAGGGCTACATGCTCCAGATATTCACCAAACCCCTCCAAGACCGGCCCACACTGTTCTTCGAACTTATTCAGAGAAAGGGAAGCGAATCCTTCGGAAAGGGCAACTTCAAGGCCCTGTTCCAGTCCATAGAGGCGGAACAGGCGAAACGTGGAAACCTGTAGCCTCAGATGAAACTGGTCGCCTACAGCACAAAGAAAGCACCGAACAAATCTCGTACTGGGCTGCTTTGGGGAGACTGGATACTAGACGTCGATCGGATTACTAGCGTAGCTGAGAAGCTGAGTATTCCAACTCCACGATCAATTCGAAACCTGCCGGCCGCGGCGACGATCAGGCAGATCTTGTCCAAGAACCCTAAACTCTTGAATGATCTTCAATCTCTATCTTGGCGGATCTTCAATAGAGTTCCGCCGGAGCATGTTCACCGCTTCATGACCCGGACTCAAGATGCCACAGTCAGGAGTCCGATTCCAGACCCACCGACTCTGCGAGATTTCTATGCTTTCGAAGACCATGTCAAGGCCGCCCGAGCACGACGAAGCCTTCCAATGCCCCAAGAGTGGTACGATTTTCCCGCCTTCTACTATTCAAACCCGCACGTGATCTACGGTCCCGAAGTGGATGTGCCCTATCCATCCTACACCAAGACGCTTGACTACGAGCTTGAGATTGCATGCGTAATCGGGCGACGCGGAATCGACATACCTGAAGCCGAAGCGGAGTCCCACATCGCAGGCTACACCATAATGAATGATTGGAGTGCAAGAGATGTTCAGGTGGGCGAGATGAAAATTGGACTGGGTCCAGCTAAGGCAAAGGATTTTGCCACCTCCCTCGGACCCTGGCTTGTTACACCTGACGAGCTGCAAGATCGGAAGACTGGTCCTGGCAAGTACAACCTCAAGATGACCGCCAAAGTCAACAACAGACAACTGTCAATGGGAAACATGGACAAAATGCACTGGACCTTTCCTCAAATGATATCCCGTGCCTCGCAATCCGTTCAGCTCCAACCTGGAGAAGTGTTCGGATCGGGGACTGTGGGCACAGGGTCTCTCTTGGAGCTCGGAAAGGACGTCCATCCTTGGCTTCGACCTGGGGATATGGTGGAGCTCGAAATCGAAAGACTTGGAGCGCTGCGAAACAAAGTTATACGCCCCGAGAAAAGCTCAGTGTGAACGAGTTGCCCAGTTATTACAGCCTCGGCAAACTTCCTGCCAAGAGGCATACCCAGTTCCGAAAACCGGATGGCTCATTGTACCAGGAAGAGGTTTTTGGGACCGAAGCGTTCTCAGGTGTATACTCGACGCTCTACCACATCAATCCCCCCACAAGAGTGTCTCACATCAAGAAGCTGAAAGAACTCGCGATAACTCGCTGGCAACCTGACCTCCATCGTCATCATCACGTCCGCACCAAAAACTCGGAGCTGGCAAAGGACCCGGTCGAAGGACGACAGCCCCTCTTCTACAATGATGACGTATTCGTCTCGACAGTCCGACCTTCCCACGGGATGGACTGGTTCTTCAGGAACGCCCAAGGAGACGAGCTTTACTTTGTCCATGAAGGAAAAGGAAACATCGAATCCGTGTTCGGAATTCTCCCGTTCCACGAGGGCGACTTCATCATCGTCCCTCGAGGAACCACCTACAGAATGAACCTGGACGGGAAAGAAAATCGGTTCATGGTGACCGAATCCGCGGGACCTATCGAAGTTCCCAAACGCTACAGAAACGACTATGGCCAGCTGGTTGAGCTGGCGCCCTACGCTGACAGAGATTTCCGTCGGCCCGAGAAACTTGTACCACACGGCGATTCAGGAGAATTCGAAGTCCGAGTCAAGATCGACAACTCCTTAATGTCGTACGTTTTCGACTATCACCCCATCGATGTTGTCGGATGGGACGGCTTCCTCTACCCCTGGATCTTCAACGTCAGCGACTTCGAGCCTCTGACCGGTCGCATTCACCAGCCTCCTCCTATCCACCAGACATTCGAGGCACCAGGGTTCGACGTTCTATCCTTTGTCCCGCGAAAACTTGACTACCATCCTCAAGCCGTACCCGTCCCGTACAACCACAGCAACATCGACAGCGACGAGGTCCTCTACTACGTTAGCGGAGACTTCAGCAGCCGCCGAGGAATCGAAGTAGGATCTTTCACACTCCACCGGAGAGGGGTGCATCACGGACCCCAACCAGGAGCTGTCGAAGCGAGCCTTGGAAAGGATTCCACTAATGAGCTGGCAATCATGATCGAGACCAAGAAGCCGTTGAAGGTGACGTCGATTGCTGAGAAACTGGACGATCCCAATTACCCCTTCAGCTGGCAAACACCCGTCAAAAAATAGACCAACCGTATTCCTCCAAGTCCGAAGCTGACGCTCTTGTCAAACCCTCAAGTCGTCGGCGGCGAGTACTCCTACCTGCCGATCGAGAGAGTTCACTTTGGACCCGACTCAATCGCACGGCTGTCTGAAGAGCTTGACAAGATCAGATCACACCGCCCACTCATTATTACTGGACAGACCATTGCTGAGAAGACCAGACTCGTTGACCATGTCGAGAAGGCATCAGGACGAAAGCTCGTGGGTGTGTTCTCCGGCATCAAACAACATGCTCCTGTTATTTGCATAAAGCAGGCAATCAGTGAAGCGCAGAAGGCAAGGGCCGATTCTCTGATCAGCCTTGGAGGAGGTAGCCCTATCGACTCTGCAAAGATCGCCGTCAAAGAGCTGTCCGAAAACTTCGCCAAACCAATCATGGCCCATATCGCGATTCCGACGACTCTCTCGGCTGCGGAATTCTCATTCTCAGCGGGAATGACTGATGACTCATCGAAAAGAAAGACTGGTGTGCGTGATCCCAGACTCGTTCCGCGTTTCATCTTCCTCGACCCAAAGATCACAGTTGATACTCCATCCTGGCTCTGGGCTTGTACAGGAATCCGGAGTCTCGACCACGCGGTCGAATCGATCTACTCCCCCAAACACCAGCCATATGTTGACACTCTGGCACTCGAATCTATCAAGCTCCTTTTTCAGAACCTCAAGTCCTCGACCAACAACCCAACTCGGATCGGGCCCCGTCTAGCCTGTCAAATTGCAGCATGGATGTCCTTCGCAGGAGTCCAAAGCGTCGGGACCGGATTGAGCCATGCAATAGGTCGCGTTATCGGCGCAACATGGGACATCCCTCATGGCATCACATCCTGCCTGACACTTGCCGAGGTGATGCGGCACCAGGCTCAGAAATATCCGGACAGGCTCTCGTTAATCGCCGAAGCTGAGGGACAAGACTTGAAAGGGCTTAGCGAGAGCGAACAGGCCATATCCGCGGCCGACCGAGTCGAAGAATTAGTCAAAGGCCTCGGACTCTCCAAAAAGCTCAGCGACTATGGAATCAGGAGAGAGGATTTACCATCGATTGCAAGAGACGCGTCCGGTCCAGAAGAATACTCAATGGCGCTACGGGTCCTAGAAGCAATATTCTAGCTGCCAGAAAAGCTGAAAGCCTTAATCCCAACACAGCCCGGTGACCCAGTTCAACCTCTACGAAGAAATTAGGGTTCAACTATATGCCAGGGCTAACTGAACGACTTCTCTACCGGGTCGCTAAGCGATGGATAGCAGGATACTCGCTCGAAGACGCGATTAGGGTCGCCCACGATTCGAATGACAGACAACTTAGGGTAATTCTCAACCGGCTGGGCGAACACACTCCAGATCAGAAGCTGATTCAAGGCTATACGGAAGAATACCTCAAACTTCTCGACCGGATGCAGACAGAGAAAATAAACGGCACAATTTCCCTAAAGCCGTCTCAGATCGGACTTGCCGCAAGTCCCGCGCTCTACGAGGGAAATCTTCTCCGTATAATAGAAAGGGCTGAAACCTATGACGAGTTTGTCTGGATAGATATGGAAAATTCGCCGTATACCACGGCGACGCTGAAGGCTTACAGGGAAATTCTACCCAGCCATCGCCAATTAGGAGTTTGTTTGCAGGCAAACATGAAACGGACCGAGACAGATCTCAAAGACCTCATTTCAGGCGGTGGAATAATCCGGCTCGTGAAGGGTGCCTACCCCGAGAGCGCAGAGTTGGCTTACAAGAAGAGAAGTGAGGTTGACGCGAACTACCTCAAGCTCATGACCCTGCTCTTCGAAGGAGGAGGCCGGTTCGCTATCGGGACCCATGATGCAAGGCTCATTGACAAGGCTAGAAATCTCGCAAAGGATCGGAAACGAGACTTCGAGTTTCAATTGTTGAAGGGTATCAGAGATGACATCAAGCCAGCTTTGATCGAGGAAGGATATCGGGTAAGCGAGTACATTCCCTATGGACCAGAGTGGTACAACTATAGCAAGCGAAGGATGCGCGAACGTAAGCGGAACATTCTACTCCTCCTGCGATCCATCACCGGCTAGCCAGAACTGGAAAGACGGAGCAGAGCTTATCTACAGTTTCGACTTGCCCTCAGAATATTCGACGAGATGAGCCTGAGACACGGAGTGTTGTTGTTACGGACCAAGTGGACAAGAACTTTATTGCTGACCTCCTGGTCCTACTCGTCATCCTGATAGTTGTCGTTGGAGGTTTCACGCTTCTCCACACCACAGCTATCCTCTTGGGTGGGGGACTGGCACTAGTCGTCGCTGTTGCCGCCGAGTTTGTATGGTCTCGCTGAGGTTCCAGCGATTCTCGTTGCTCTCTTTCTGGCCCGTACTCTCCGGGCCTGTCTTTCTCGTTTCTTCTTGGAAACCCTCTCTCGGCTGATGCGGGACCGTAGCGATACGAGTAGCTTTCTCACCTCTCCAGCATACGAGTCTTTGGGACCTTTGATATGTCTATCCGCGAATACCGCAAAGATGAGGCCTACCCAGGCGATCCAGAGCGGAGGTCCATAACTGCCTGATGCCAGGGAGGGCACTGAGGTCAACAGGTCGACAAGTCCGAAAGTTGTTCCAAATCCTACGAGTTCCTTTCCTATCCTCAAATGGTGTGCATAGCACAGTACGCCGCCCAGTAGGATTGTGACTCCGCCGATCTGCACGAGTATTGCGAGGACTCCAGCTAGTACCGAGAACACAGTTAGGCCGTTGGACGAGAGGTTCTTGAATAGCGTAAGCCATGGATTGGATGCAGTGCCGGGCACGAGGTTCGATAAGACCGGCCTCGTCAAGGTGAGAATAACACCCGCAATCATGGCAAGGGCGCTGGAGTATCTGTTGTCGATGTTTACAAATGCCATGGAAGGGTCCCCTCAGCTCAGCTTGGATTCTTCCGCTAAAAGGGTAGAGATACCCTTCACGAGGACTGTGGGCTGTATTTCGTTCTGACCCATTCGATCTGAAGCAGCTTAGGCGTATTGTCTTTCAAGATCTGCTCAATGGCTGCTCTCAGTCGTTTCGTGTCTAGACCCTTGAAATTGTCAATCGTGCCTAGCTTTGTCATGGCCCTTCCGAGGATTGAGATGCAAACGGCTTTTTCATTTTTTTGGTAGTGAACGAGCGCTGCAGCGGTCAGGATCAGGCCTTGAATGGTGTCTCTTTCAACGCCTTTTGCAGGGTGCCAGATCTCCTCCAGGAGCTCGTGCGCCTCCCAGAATCTCTCCTGATTGAACAGATCGATTCCTTCTTGCAACGCTTCCTGTTCCCCTCGCGCTGAAGCACGGGGTTCAGTGGATCTGAGCGTTAGCACTTTTGAGATCTCTGCTTCGAGGAGATTCTTGGATTTGTTGAGATCGTCTTTCTCAGCGAAGAGGTCGAACTCGATCGCACTCGTGCTTATTCTGAGGTTTCCAATTTTCTCTGCAGAGCCCAGCAATTCTCGAACCTTCGCCTGTATCATCTTGACGTCTTTCGGTGTGTACCCTTGGTTGTTGGCTAGCCTCGCAAGATATCTTATCATTCTCGACCGCACTTTTGATACTACGCGAATCCCTGATCGCGGAGAAATTTGATTCGAAGGAGCTCTTCACCTGTCAATGAAGGCGCTTCAGAAGAAGCAAGGTTTTCACCCACCTGCTCAGGAGTCTTTGCACCTGGAATTACTGTCGATATGTCCTTGTGGTCTAGGATGAATCTCAGTGCTGCCTGTGCAAGGGTCCGATTATTCGATTCCAAGAACCTCAAGCTATCAGTTGCCATTGTCAGTTGCGAGATGTAATCAGGGGGGAAATTGTGTCGGATATCACCATCAGGGAAGGTGGTTTCCGTCTTCAGTTTGCCTGCAAGGAACCCGTTCGCGAGAGGCTCTCGGGCGATGATTCCGACATTGATCTTGGTTGCCTCTCGAAAGAGCAGGTTCTTGGCTTCCTGTCGTAGGATATTGAAGACTGCCTGAACAGCGCCTATCTCGGCGTTCTTCATCGCGAGCAAGCCTTCTTGGGGATCGTGGATCGATATGCCGTAGTGTCGGATCTTTCCGGAGGCCTTGAGTTTTTCCAGTGTCTTGAAGATCCTTCCGTCCTTGACGAGTTGGATTGGAGGATTGTGGAGCTGGTAAAGGTCAATGTAGTCGGAGCTTAATCTCTCACAGCTCTTCCCTAACGCAAACTCGAGATAGTCAGGAGTGAAATTCATTCGAGGGGTTCCATGGTAAAAGTCGCCACCTACCTTCGTGGCTATGATAACTTCTGATCGGTGCCCCTTGATGGCCTGTCCAATCATCTCCTCGCTGTGTCCATGGCCGTAGACGTCGGCTGTATCGAAGAAGTTGCATCCCAGCTCTAGCGCCCTTCCCAAAGCAGCGAGGGACTGTTTGTCGTCTGTGGAACCATAGCTATTTCCATGAGCGTTCCCGCCTATAGCCCAAGCGCCGAAGCCTACCTCGCTTACCTTGAGTCCTGTCTTACCTAGAACTCGGTACTTCATTCGAGTTTTCCAAGAGTGGCCGGGTAGGAGTCGATAGATTAACCTTGAATGCGTAACAATCCAGTCGACAGAACTCGCCCAAGCAGATCTTTTTTCTGTAACTATTTTTTTCCGTAACTTTTCTTTTCGCGTAACTATTCTTTTTACCTAACTAATCTAGGACCCCCCCGGGTGGTCGATTTTCCCGCGCCCCGCCCTTCGTGAAACAGCCGTTTCCGGCGTTGGGAGAGCCTTTGGAGGCGGGCGATGGACGCTTTGCAGAATCTTTGCTGTGATTGTGCATCTGGGTGCGTCTTGCACTAGGTCGGGGGTTACAGTTCGTTGATAGTCTACAAGCGGGGGTTACCTGTCAGGATGGACATTGGCAGTAAATACGTCGCCAAAGCCAACAGCAGCCTTCGCGCTGTCAGCGCTCGCAGGGATAATTACCCTGATCAGTGCCTTCATTGCCACCACAGTTAGCTCCTTGCTGATACCAGGAATCGACTCGTCAATGATCCTGGTATGGGGTAGCATTGCAGGCATACTGACACTCGTCGGTTCTTGGCTGCTGTACAACAACGCGGCTCAGAGGAAAATAGGATCAATACTCGTGCTCGTCTTCTCTGTAATCTCACTGAACTTTGTCGGATTGATCCTAGGCCTCATTGGAGGATTCCTCGGGTACACCTTCAAGGGTGCATCCGTAACAACCTCCAATACCTCAGGCCGTTAGTTTCAATCCGCCCTAGGCAAAGGGCGGACCTCCTTTCTTTGTCTACAAAAATACAGCCGTAGGCGAGGGACGATTCTATAATCCTTAAATCGGCTACACACAGGGTTCAACCGTAGCCTTGACCAGCACGGTCAGCCTCTCGGTTCTAGACCAGTTCGGCGGCAGCAAACTACTATCCCCCGAGAAGATCCGATGGATAAGACCAACGCCCCTGCCCACGAAACCTGTCGACCTCGCCTTCCGCGAGGCACTTGCCACCCCAATAGGGGCGAAGCCCTTCGAGAAGGAAAAGTGCTGGAGCCCCGCGATTATCTTCTCTGACTTTACACGGAAACACTCACCCTTCATCTCGCAACTCGTCAACCTAATAGAGCCGAAAACAGATGATATCAAAATCATCTGCGCCGGTGGAACACACGTTCCATCCGAGCCGGACTTCATCAAGAAAGTCGTCGGGGAAGACATCTACAAACGCTACCAGAAAAACATCAGAATAAGCTCTGTGAAGAACCCCGCGAGCAAGTACGAGTGGATTGGGGTTACCAGTAGAGGCACGCCTGTCGAGCTGAACAAGGAGCTATTCGACAGAGATCTTCTGATCTCAACCCTCAACGTTCAGCCACACTACTTTGCCGGTTACGAGGGAGGAGCCAAAGCTCTTCTTCCCGGTTGCTCAGGTCTCAAGACAATAACCACCAATCATGGATATGTGATAGGAAACCCGAACTGCAAAGAGCTCGCGATCAAAGGCAACCCGACCAGGGAGGACATGAACGAGGTGCCGAATGTTCTACGCGAATCCATGAAGATAGAGCATCGTATCATGGATTTCGTCCTCAACCAGGACGGAACGCTGGTCAAAGCGGCTTATGGAGACCCCAACCTTGCACACCAGCAACTTGCCGAGAACTATTCCCGAAGAGTCCACTCCGTCACCTCGCGCCCTTCCGCGCTGGTAGTCACGGCTGCAGACGGACCCACCGGAACGAACCTGTACCAGGCCCTCAAAGCCGCAACCTTCGGTGCGGGACTCGTGATCCCCTCGCACCACCCCAAGTCCACGGTGTTGTTACTCGCCTCGCTCGAAACAGGGGTAGGAGGAGACGCTTTCAAGGCCGAGATGGAAACGTATGGCAAGATGGACCCCGACAAGGTTATCGAGGACTTGAAGAAGAGAGCCAAGCTTGGAAAGGTTACGGAGGCTTCGCAAAAACCCAATCGCTTCTCGTTAGACGACAAGAAGACAGATTTCATTGTAGTCTCACCCAAGGCGCCTGTAGCTGTTGAAGAATTCTTGGACAAGACAAGGATCAAGTTCTTCAGATCCATCGACGATGCGCTGAGAACTCTTGACCAGAAGTTGTACGAGAAGGATGTCGCCGTGATTCCCTACGGCTCATCCACCGTTCCCCTGGTTGTATAGAAAGCATTCCAGGCTCACGCACCTGTCTGACTAGCTTAACCACAACCGGACTGATTCGGTCCCTCCATGATCTATGCTCAACTCGGAACAGGAAAGTATGTCATTAGGCTCGAATCCGGGGACGACATCCTCCAGTCCCTGCGACAATTCGCAACAGCCAAGAGACTGAGCGCCGGCCTTCTCGAAGGCATCGGCTCTCTGAGTAAGGTGAAACTCGGCCACTATGACTTCAAGACGAGAAAATACAGTTACGAGACATTCGAGGATGATCTCGAAATCCTAAACCTCTCTGGTAACATCGCCAGCATGAACCGCCAGCCCATCCCCCATGCACACGTAACCCTTGGTCGCAGAGATTTTTCCGTAATCGGAGGTCACTTGGACGAAGGATCATCAGCCAACATGGTAGAGATCGGAATATTGAAACTACCGGGAAAGCTGGTCAAAGCCAAGGATGACGAGATAGGGTTGAATGTGCTACAGTTAGCACGAAGAATATAGCCGGACGAATCGTTCACTCTTTCCCCTGTCCGGATCCGAACAGTTTCCTTCATAATCGTACCGGGAGGACCACTCAGCCTATTACACGCTCAACATAGGCCCCGAACAAAGACAGGTGCCTCTTTGCCGCGTAAGGTCGGGCTGCGAATGGTTCTGTACCTCTACGTGGCCGTTTTTCTCACAAGGATAGGATTTGGATCAATAACCATCCTCTTCCCACTCTATCTCCAGGCTCCGAGCTACATAATTGGCGTCATACTGGCACTCTACCCAATGTCTGAGGCAGGCTCGGCCTTACCAATCGGCCGCCTCGCAGACCGGTTCAGCCGCAAGAGACTCCACATCATCGGAATGATAATGATCACGATTCTTACAGCAGCAATCGGTTTTACCAGAAACCTGCTAAACGTCTCCATCCTCCACGCATTGATGGGGATCTCGGCAGCAACAGCAGCAGTAACGTCGCTGACGCTCCTAGGAGATGCGACGAAGCTTACCAATCGTGGGAAGAGCATGGGAGGATTTGACCTCGCAAACCTGGGAGGATACGGGCTAGGTTTCGGAGTCGGCGGACTCCTAGTCAACGTTTTCGCGGATAGGTTGTCTTATGCGTTCTGGGCGACTGCAGGGGTCTTCCTCTTCGCTGGAATAATGGCGGCGAAGTTTCTCGTGGAGCCGGTGAGAGTCTGGGAACTCAAGCAGCCCAAGATACGACAAAGAAGAATAGGCAGCAAGATTCGTCCGATAATCCCTGTCTGGATCGCTCAAACCATAATCTTGGGAATGTACTTTCTTCTGCCAAAGGCTTTCAGAGATTCCAACCTGGCTCTTACCCGCGAGATTCTGATCTTCCTGGGAGTTCTCGGGGGCCTCTTTGCCCTCGGGGCCATTGTATTCGGCCACATATCTGACAAGGTTGGGCGGACAAGGATAATGATCGTTGGTGCATTTGGAGAGCTTGGCTTCTTGATTGTTTTCGGGTGGTCGTTCCCTGGTTTCGTTAGGTACGAGCTATTCCTCTGGCCGATGTTCTTCTTGGCATCCGCGGTCGCCCCAGCAATTCTCGCGTACGTCGGCGACATTTCTGGCAAAGCCAAGAGAGGCTCGGCGAACGCTCTGTACAGCATTATTCTGAGCATCGGTCTTGCAATCGGGAACATCATCGGCGGTTTTGTTGCTGACCTGGGAATACAATGGATCTTCTACGCGGGAGCAGGAATACTCTTTCCTTCAATACTGGTGACGTCAACGCTCCTTCGGCGACGTTAGTAGGCAACCGTAAGAATCTTCTAGAAGGTAGCTTAAGGCGCTACACTGGCCAAAGAAATGCCTCTAGAATATGCCTGCATAGTCCCGCATGGGGGCGACATCATACCGCAGCTGGCGGTTCGGAGAACTGAGCACCTATTCGAGAAGACGAGAGAGTCCGTACGCAAGATTGCGAGAGACATTCGAGAAGTGCGGCCCTACACGATCATCATCGCAACTCCGCATAACCTGAGGCTTCAAAACAGCATCGCGATCGTGACGGCTGAGAACTCTACCGGCCAGCTGAAGGGCTCGGGGGGAAGAAAGGTCAGCCTGAGTCTAAGATGCGATCGAAAGTTCGCTCAAGACCTCCTCGAAGAGTCAACGCGAAAGAGCATGCCGGTTGTCGGCGCCAATTACGGGACTTCTGAAGGGCCGGCGTCAGATATGCCAATGGACTGGGGAACTCTTGTTCCAATGTGGTTTGTTGCGAAGGAAGAACGGGTCAAGGCGAGAACAGTCATAGTCACGCCGTCTAGAGAGATTCCGCTCAGCCAAAATATCGCATTTGGGATGGCGATTGCGGAGATTGCTGAGAAGAGTAAGAAGCGCATCGTGTTCATTGCAAGTGCCGATCAGGCTCACGCGCACAGGAAGTCGGGCCCTTATGGGTATCATCGCAGCGCTGTGAAGTATGACGAGTTCGTCTCACTGGCAATTCAGGAGAATCGCATCGAATCCATTTTTCGGCTAAGCAAACGATTTGTCGGGGAGGCGAAGCCGGACAGCCTCTGGCAGATGGCTATGCTAGCCGGCATAACAAAAGTCGTTGGGATGCGAGGCAATCTGCTATCGTATGCCGTCCCCACCTATTATGGGATGATCTGTGCAAGTTTCGTTCGAGCTTGAACTTCGATCTCGGCGTTATGCTCCTACTCTTTGGTCATTCGGTTCATGATTTTTCTAACGTCACTTTTCGTCTGAGGTGACACGGTTACCACGACAAGCCCCTCTGAAGGCTGTCCATAGACGACAAGAGCATTGTCAGGCGATTCGAGAACGGCCGGTATCGCCAGCAAGTCCTCTTCCCCATCCACGAAGATCACTGCTTCTCGGTCTTTCAGGGCCTCCCTGATCGTGTCCCACGCTTCACTTGTTATGACTCCCGCCGGGTTTTTCACTCTGTAGGTCCGCTCTGCTTTGATCTCGACTGGGCTGATCCTTTTCCTAAGGGTCATCTGGTCGACTATTCTCAGGCCGACTTGGATTCCGGCTGCAAGGGTCTCTCGGGAAACCACATCTCCAACGGTCGTGACCTTGGAGGGCTTGCTCTGCTGAACAATCACTTTCAGCTTTGGCATTGTTTCTGTTGGTGTGCCTGGGAATAGTTGTCCGAGAGGCGTCTTTAGTCGGACGAGGTCGGATGGAGCCGGTCGGAAGCTCGTCAACGCACTGCTCGTCGAGTTCGACGATTCAAACTCGCGGGAGCTGTCCGGTTGTCCTCCGGAGATTTTTGAGAGGAGATCTGGGGCATCAAAGCAGGGCGCTCAATTCGTTTGAAGGTGTCAACCAAGCGTGTTGCATATGCCCATTCATTGTCATACCAGGCTAGTACGCGGACCATTGAACCGTTAGTTCCGGTTGACAGCTCATCTACTATCGCGGAGTGCGGGTTCTTCTTGTAATCAATCGAGACTAACGGCTCGTTCGAGACCGCGAGGATCCCTCTCAATCCTCCAGTCGAGGCATCAGAGTACGCGTTGTTAACCTCGTTCCTGTTCACGTCTTTACTGCATTCGACGACGAGATCGAGGAGCGAGACCGTTGAGGTAGGCGCTCGGATTGCCGAGCAGGTAATCTTGCCCTTAAGGCGAGGTAGAACTTTGCCTATCGTCTGGCTGGCGCCCGTTCGAGTTGGAATGAGGGATTGGCCCGCTGATCTAGCCCGTCGAAGATCCTCATGAGATCCATCAAGCAGTCTCTGATCGCTAGTGTAAGAGTGGACGGTCGTAGCAAATCCACGTGCGACCCCAAAATTATCATCTAGGACCTTCAAGCAGAGAGCGAGACAGTTCGTGGTGCATGAACCCATCGAGATGATTCTGTGATGACTTCGGTCATATGTTTCCAAGTTGCATCCAGGTATGAGAGTTACGTCTGCTTCTTCTGAAGGAGCACTTACCAGCACCGTATGAGCTCCGTTGGAGATGTAGGTCTCGAGCTCCTCGCGTTGGAGCCGTTGTCCAGTGCTTTCAAGCACAGCATCAACATCGAACTTTTCCCAATCGATCTTTGATTGGTTCGTCTCGCTGAGACACGGTACTTTTTTCCCTGCGCACCTGATTCCTTCCGAGTCCCAGCCGACATCTAATGGGAGAGTTCCGTAGGTTGAGTCGTACTTCAAGAGATGAGCGAGTGTTCGTGGCGGAGAGGTTGAGTTTATCACGGACACTTCTATGTCCGAGCTGTTCTCCTCTAACAATGCCCGGTAGAAGGATCTTCCGATGCGGCCGAAACCGTTGACGGCTACTCGCAAGTTAGCAGTGTCTCCAATTCCAAGGTATGTGGTCGATGTTCATACCAGGGTTTGTTTGTAAGAGATGGAGCACAGTTCAATGGTTCCTATGGTTGTGGGACGAGGATTTCGTCTAGAGCATGTCCATCACAGTCAACTGGAGGTGTAATCTGCAGTAACTTGAGGAGGGTCGGAGCCATATCTAGAAGTCCCGCATCTAACTCTGGTCCTTGCCTTACGTTCGGACCGGCGATTCCCCAGAAGCCCTCGCGCGTGTGTATTGATGAGAAGTGTGGTGAAGAGCTCCAGAGTTCTGCGGTCCCAAGCCGTGGATTGACTTGGATCTTTTCGGTCTTGGTAAAGAGTTCGACGCAGAGGTCAGGGGCCTCGTACTGAAATGGTCCGCTGAACGTGTCATTTTTGAAATGAAATATCGGCTTGAGTTTCTCCCCTGTTTTGGGGTCGGTCAGCTCACTCATCATGTTACATAGCTTCTCGACTATGTCAGGAACGGTTTGAGCGGGTTGATCGTCTTTGAGTTTGTCGATGAGGTCGTAATTGACGTATATGTGCGCTTGGTGGCCCCCAGTCGAGAAGGCTAGTGTCTTGTCCCAGTCGACATTATCGATCAGCCCTTGGAGGGTTCGTTCGATGGCAGCGGACGCTGTGAGTTTGTGGCTGACGAAATCTGGTGTAATCTTGTAGATACTCGCTACCGCGCCTGGAGGCATGTTCTTCAGAACCCATCGTCTTAGCTTTGTGTACCTATCCCCTTTGTTTCTCACTGGACCCTTGACCGTGAGGAGGCCGTTGGATTCCAAGTACTTGTTAACAAATAATGCGGAAGAGACAGGTGCTGATCCATGATCGGAGAGGAGTAGCACATTGGTGT
>Ga0209058_1000256_pt1 | contig 43789 bp, 43 predicted proteins | sample GraSoiAngelo_147_FD_185904 | JGI IMG/M metagenome (GOLD analysis project Ga0209058, IMG submission 185904) | Grasslands soil microbial communities from the Angelo Coastal Reserve, California, USA - 14_1009_05_40cm (SPAdes) (version 2) | ecosystem: Environmental > Terrestrial > Soil > Grasslands ... | reverse complement strand
TTGCGGCCCAGCGCGTCGATGGCGTCGGTGTAGGCCAGCACCGTCTCGCGAAAGCCGGGCAGGGTCTCCGGCCACCGATTGGGCCCGGCGAAGCGCCGGCCCGCCTGCACCAGCGGGTCGTCGGGCCCGCGCTCGCGCTTCACGAAGAACGCCTCGTTGAGATCCGGCTTGTCGTTGGCGTTGACGTCCGACGTCCACACCGCGTAGCGCCCGAGCATCATGTAGCCGTTGTTGTGCTCGTTCATGCGCAGGGCGAGCTTGGCGTCCATCGGCTGGGCGTGGAAGCGTCGGGCCTCGGCGAACGCGCGGTCGATCAGCGCCTGCGGAATGCGGTGGTTCACCACGACGAAGAAGCCGACGTCCTCGAGCGCGCGGCCGAGCTCGGCGGCCGTGGCGGCGAACGCGCGCGGATCGCCCGCCAGGAACGGCTCGAGGTCGATTACCGGAATCACGATTTCAGGAAGTAGCACCGATGGCGGGCTCCGGTCAACAGGGGAGCGTAGACTGAGGTATTATCACCCGAATGTTTTCGCGCGTCTTGATCCTTGGTGTCGCCGCTCTCGCGCTCGGACTGAGCGGCTGCTCGGGGGGCGGCACGGTCGGCGCCCAGGAGCCCAAGGCGAACGCTCTCGCCGCGGCGCCGCGCGAGGTGAAAGTGACACCCGCCGCGGAGCGCACGGTCGCGCGCACGGTGTCGGCGACCGGCACGCTCGCCGCCGACGAGCAGGTCGTGCTCGGCACCAAGGTCGCCGGGCGGCTCGCCGAGATCACCGTCGACCTCGGCAGCCGCGTGCGGCGCGGTCAGATGGTCGGCAAGCTCGACCAGAGCGACTTCAAGCTGCGCGTGGAGCAGTCCGAGGCCGCGCTGCAGCAGGCGCGCGTGCGGCTCGGCCTTCCCCCCACCGGCTCGGACGAACGCGTCGATCCCGAGAAGACCGCGATCGTGCGCCAGGCCCGGGCGATGCTGGAAGACGCGCGGCTCATCCGCGATCGCAGCGTCAAGCTCATGGAGATGGAGCTGATCGCCCGCGCCCAGCTCGACTCGGTCGAGGCGAGCCTGCAGGTCGCCGAGGCACGCTACCAGGATGCGCTCGAGGAAGTGCGCAACCGGCAGGCGATCATCGCGCAGCGCCGCTCCGAGCTCGAGCTGGCCCGCCAGCAGCTGGCCGATACCGTGATCGCGTCACCGCTCGACGGCGCCGTGAGCTTCAAGCAGGCGTCGATCGGCGAGTACCTGCCCGCCGGGACGCCGATCGCGACGCTGGTGCGCGTGCATCCGCTCCGTCTGCGCGTGCCCGTCCCCGAACGCGAGGGCGCCGGCGTCCGCGCCGGCCACGCGGTCACGCTGACCGTCGAGGGCGATCCGACCGTGTATCGCGGGCGCGTGGTACGCCTCTCGCCGATCGTGCAGGAGCAGAACCGCACGCTGATGGTGGAGGCGGAGGTGCCGAACGAGCGCGCGTTCCTGCGGCCGGGCTCCTTCGCGCGGGTCGACATCCTGACCGAGGTCAGCCAGCCCGTAGTCACGGTGCCGGCCAGCGCGGTCATCGTGTTCGCCGGCGTCGAGAAGGTGCTGGTCGTTCGCGCGGGCAAGACGGCCGAGGTTCGCGTGACGACCGGGCGCCGGCTGGGCGAGGACGTCGAGATCGTCGACGGCCTCAAGAAGGGCGAGCAGATCGTGACCCGCCCCGGCAACCTCACCGGCGGCCAGTCGGTCAAGGTCGCGCCCTAGACCATGCAGAAACTCGCCGAGGTCTGCATCAAGCGCCCGGTGTTCGCGACGATGCTCGTCATGGCCTTCGTGGTCATTGGCGCTGCGAGCTGGTTCCGGCTGGGCGTCGACCGCTTTCCGGCCGTGGACCTGCCGACCGTCAACGTGCGCGTCGAGCTGCCGGGCGCCTCCAGCGAGGAGATGGAGTCGCTGGTCTCGCAGCGGCTCGAGGAGCAGATCAACACGATCCAGGGGATCCAGGAGCTGCGCTCGATCTCCGGTACCGGCGCCACGATCATCATCGTGACGTTCGCGCTGAGTCGCCAGATCGACGTGGCCGCCCAGGACGTGCGCGACAAGGTGGCCATCGCCGTCCGCAACCTGCCGCGCGAGATCTCGCCTCCGGTCGTCTCGAAGTTCGACAACGATCAGGCGCCGGTCGTCACGATCGCGCTGTCGGGCGACCGGACGCTCCGCGAGCTGACCGAGATCGCCGACAAGCTCGTGCGTCCTCACCTCGAGCGCTCGACCGGGGTCGGCGAGGTGCGGATCGTCGGCGGGCTGCCGCGGGCCGTCAGCGTCTGGGTCGATCCCGATCGGCTGGCCGCCTATCAGATCCCGATCACCAGCGTCCGCGACGCGATCGTGCGCCAGAACGCCGACCTTCCGGGCGGCAACGTCACCGCCGGGCTGAACGAGGCGTCCCTGCGGACGATGGGACGCATCGTCGAGCCGAAGGACTTCAACGACCTGGTCTTGGCCACCCTCAGCGGCGTGCCGGTGCGCGTGCGCGACATCGGCTACGCCGAAGACGGCACCAAGGAGCAGCGATCGGCCGCTCGCCTCGACGGCGTGCCCACCGTCGTCCTGGAGGTGCGCCGGCAGTCGGGCGAGAACACGGTCGCGGTGATCGAGGGGGTGAAGGCGAAGCTCGCGCGCCTGCGCACCCAGCTCCCGGCCGACGTCACCATGGCGGTGATCCGCGATCAGTCGCGCTACATCTACGCGGCGCTCCACGAGATCAACCTGCACCTGGTCCTCGGCTCGATCCTGGCCTCGCTGGTGGTGCTGGCGTTCATGCGCTCGTGGCGCTCGACGTTCATCGCCGCGGTGGCCATCCCGACCTCGGTCGTCTCGGCGTTCGGGATGATGTGGGCGCTGAACTTCACGCTGAACAGCGTGACGATGCTGGCCCTGGTGCTGATGGTCGGCATCGTCATCGACGACGCCATCGTCGTCCTCGAGAACGTGTTCCGCTTCGTCGAGGAGAAGAAGATGCGGCCGTTCGAGGCCGCCCGCGAGGCGACCGCCGACATCGGGCTGGCGGTCATGGCCACCACGTTCTCGCTGGTCGTCATCTTCGTGCCGGTCTCCTTCATGTCCTCCATCTCCGGCCGGTTCCTCTACCAGTTCGGCCTCACCGCCGCGGTGTCGGTGCTGGTGAGCCTGCTGGTGTCGTTCTCGCTGACGCCGATGATGTGCGCGCGGCTCCTTCGAGCCGAGGATGCCGCGAGCGGCCACGCGGCCGAGGGCGAGCACACCGCCGCCTCGCGCGGCGGGTTCTACGCGTGGCTCGATCGGGGCTACACCTGGAGCCTGGCCCTGTCGATGCGCCACCGGTGGGCCATCGTCCTGGTCAGCGTGCTCGTGCTGGTCTCGGCGGTGCCGATCTACCGCCAGGTCAAGCAGGAATACATTCCCAGCGACGTCGACGAGTCCGAGTTCGAGGTGCTCGTGTTCGGCCCCGAGCACATGAGCCTGGCCGCGATGGACGAGGCGATGCAGGCGCTGGCCCGGGAGGCGCGTGAGACCAAGGGCGTGGCGCTGACGCTCGCGTCGGGGGGCGGCAGCTTCCTCGCCAAGGTGAACCAGGGCTACATGTACGTGCGGACGGTCCCGCACCATGAGCGCACGCTGACGCCGGAGCGTCTCTGGCGCGGGCTGATCCACGGCCGGCCGCTGGAGGCGTTCCGGGGCAACTACAGCCAGCGCGAAGTGATGATGGCGCTCCGGCAGCGCTTCCGGAAGTTCACCGACCTGCGCACGCAGGTGCGCAACATCGCCGGCTTCAACATCGGCGGCGGCACCTTCGACATCGATCTGGCGCTCCGCGGGCCCGAGCTGGAGAAGCTCGCCGAGTACGGCGAGGCGCTCAAACTGAAGGCGCGGGCGCTCGGGGGCATCGTGGACGTCGACAGCACGCTCCGGCTCGACAAGCCCGAGCTGCGCGTGGCGATCGACCGCCAGCGGGCCGCCGACCTGCGCGTCGACACCCAGCAGATCGCCAGCGCGCTGCGGCTCATGGTGGGCGGGGACGACCAGGTGTCGCGGTTCCACGATCCCACCGTCAACGACGACTACGACGTGCAAGTCCGCCTGCTGCCGCAGTTCCGCGGCAACCTCAGCACGATCTCGCGGCTCTACGTCTCGCGCGAGTCGACCTCGACCAACCCGGCGACCGGGGCGCCGGCCCAGGTCAACCTGGCGCCGGGCGGCGGTCTCGTCCGGCTCGACAACGTGGTGAAGATCGAGCGGGCGGCGATCGCCTCGCGCATCGATCGCACCGACCGGCAGCGCGAGACCCGGGTGCGGGCGATGGTCGCGCCGGGCTTTGGTCAGTCCGAGCGGATCGATGCGCTGAAGGCGGCGGCGGCCGCCATGGCCATGCCGTCGGCCTATCAGACATTCGTCACCGGCAAGGCCAGGGAGATGGAGAAGACCTTCACGGAGTTCCTGTGGGTCTTCCTGCTCTCGGTCGTGTTCATGTACATGATCCTGGCCTCGCAGTTCGAGAGCCTGATCCATCCGCTGACGATCTTGCTGTCGCTGCCGCTCTCGGTGCCGTTCGCGTTGTTCTCGCTCTGGTACACGGGCAACACGCTCAACCTCTATTCCGCGCTCGGCATCCTGGTGCTGTTCGGGATCGTGAAGAAGAACGCGATCCTCCAGATCGACCACATGAACAGCCTGCGCGCCCACGGCATGGAGCGCATGGCCGCCATCATGCAGGGCAACCGCGACCGGCTCCGGCCGATCCTGATGACCACGCTGGCGCTGGTGGCGGGCATGCTCCCGCTGTGGGCGGGCACCGGGCCCGGCTCCGAGGAGCGTCGCGCCATCGCCGTCGTCGTCATCGGTGGGCAGACGCTCTGCCTGCTGCTGACCCTGCTGGTGACGCCGGTCGCCTACTCGCTCTTCGAGGACGCCGCCCACGCGCTGCGCCTGTCGACGCCCTCGCTGGCGCCGTGGCGTCGGCTGGCCCAGCAGGGGGATCGTCGTGCCTGGCGCCAGCGTCTGAGGCGCGCCTGGCGGCGGACGCCAGCCCGCGAGATCTCCGGCGGCGGGGACGACGACTAGCCGCGCCCGGCGTTTCCCGACTCGTCCCCTTCGGTCACCATAGACGGGCTAGGTTGAAGTGGCCTCGCCACCAATTCCGGAAACCGTTGGCGGCGACGACGTCCGTTCCGATCAAGTTCCACGGCCTCCGTCGGCACTTTAGATCCTCGGGTTCCGGAAATTAGGCGCTGCGCGTGGATCCACCGACCCAGCCCCCCTCGCGGCGCGCGCGCGGCGCTCGTCGTCCCCATCTAGATCCAATCCGTTTCGGAGGCCTGCGAGGGGATTTTCCTTCTGTGATTCTGGCATTCACAGTATTGTCCACGCAGGGCGGGGCCCTCCTCACGAGCGCCAACGCACCTCGGTACGGACTTACTTGGAGGCTGCAGCGAAGAAGAATATTGCTCCACGCAGAGCCGCAGTCGGATTCCTCCTGCTGGACGCCTCACTGCGCCCGCTGTCGTTCAATGCGGAGGCGATCCAGGTTCTCGCTTATCCGGACACGATTGCCGCAAGGCACCTCGACGTCTTTCTCGCCGGAAAGCTTCGCTCGAGCCTGACTAGCCAGCAGCCCTCGGACGAATCGCCTCTGGTGACCGAGTTCCAGTCGGGCCGGCGGCGTTATCTTTGCCGCGCCTTTGTCGTAGACTCACAGGCCGACGATCCTTCTCACCCAAGGATCGCCGTTCTGCTCGAACGAGATTCCGTGGGATCGCTTCCGGTGTCGCGAGTCTGCGAACGATTTCACCTCACGAGACGTGAGCGAGACACATTGCAGTATTTGCTGCAAGGCTTGAGCAGCAAGGAGATTGCGAACCGGATGGACGTCAGCCCCAACACGGTGAAGACCTTTCTGCGACTCATCATGATCAAAATGGGAGTGTCCTCTCGCTCGGCGATCGTGGCGAAAGTTATTTCGTTCAAACCGTAAATCGGGTCTGGCGACGTAGTCCGATAACCTAATTTCAACGAACTAAGCCTTCCGACGAACCAACCTGGGTAATGGACAAGATTGATGAAATCTCCCACGATGGCCTGCGCAGTCCAGGAAAGAGTCGATCAGGGCGGAGGAGTCGACGATCTCGCCGACGGCTAGGCCCCACGGTCGCCCGACGTGACAGCCCTGGCAACAGGGACGATCGTCGGCCTGCGTCTTCCCCTCCGAGGCCACCGCGCCTCTTGCGTAGGCCGTGATTAGCATTCTGATCTGCGACGATCACCCCGTCGTGCGCCGCGGGTTGAAAGAGATCTTGGAATCGGACCACAGCGCCAAGTGTGTCGAAGAAGCGTCTACGGCGCAGGAGGCCCTTGACGCGGTCCGGCAGCGGCACTGGGATTTGGTCTTGCTCGACATCAGCCTGCCTGGGAAGAGTGGACTCGAGGCTCTCAAGGAACTGAAGCAGGCACGGCCCAGGCTGCCGGTCCTCGTCGTGAGTATGCATTCCGAAGAGCAGTACGCCGTCCGTGCCCTAAAGGCGGGCGCGGCGGGGTATCTCAGCAAGAAGATGGCGCCTGAAGAGTTGGTGAATGCTGTCAACTCCGTCCTGAGAGGTCGCAGGTACGTGACCGAACGCGTGACCGAGAGACTGATCCGTGAGCTCGGAAGCCCTTCGGAGCGACACGCCCATGAAAACTTGTCGGACCGCGAACACGAGGTCACCTGCCGCATCGCAGAGGGGAAAAGCGTCCAGGATATCGCCGACGAGCTGATGCTGAGCGTCAAGACCGTTAGCACGTATCGACTGCGGAGCCTGGTGAAGCTCGGACTCAAGAGCAACGCCGGGATCATTCGCTATGCGCTTGAGCACCGGTTGGTTCATTCCGAGGCCATGTTCGCCGGGGGCGACCGGTGTGAATCGCAGCCGAGCGGCCCCGAAAGTTGTCGGCCGCCAGGGGCCGTAGGCTCCTCGGCAGGGGAGCGGCAGTAGTCTCCACGCAGACCTCCATCTCGGTGCTCGATCGCCGCTGCGACGCCGGGCCGAACGCGGGCCGGTTCCACGAGAGCCGAAGCGGAAAGGGCTAACGCGTGCCGCATCCGCTGGTGACGCAGCTCCGGTTCACGCGCAGCGAATGGCTCCGTGGGCTCAAGGCCGTGACCGCCGAGGAAGCGGCGCGGCGCTTCGGCCCGATCAATCCGATCGCGTGGATGATCGGCCACCTCGCGTGGCAGGAGCAGCTCTACTGGCTCGAGCGCGCGCAGGGGGTGGTGCCCGTACCCGAGGTGAAAAAGTTCGGCTACGGCAAGGAGCTCACCGTGCCGTCGACGAGGCGTGGGCGTGGTGGCGCGCGGTCACGAAGGCCGCCGCTCCGTACCTCGGCGGCCTCGCCGGCACAGAATCAGTATCGACCCGAAGCCGCCGGCGGGACTACAGCGTCTTGATGACCTCGGCCGGCCACGCGCGCGGGTCGACGCGCTGGTGCCACTCCTTGATCTTCCCGTCGCGATCGATCACGACGCCGACGCGCTGTGCGCCCTTCTGCGGGTCGACGTTGGCGCCGTAGGCGGTGCCGATCGTCCGGTCGGTGTCGCAGATCAGAGGGAAGTTGAAGTGGTTCTTGTCGGCGAATTTCTTGTTGTCGGTCGGCGTATCGAAGGACACGCCCACGATCACCGCGTTTTTCCCCTCGTAGTCGTGCTTCAGGTCGCGGAACCCGCAACCCTCGGCCGTTCAGCCGCCGGTGTCGGCCTTGGGGAAGAACCAGAGCACGATGGTCTTCCCCTTGAAGTCCGAAAGCTTCACGGTCTGGCCGTTGTGATCGCGGCCCACGAAGTCGGGCGCCTTGTCGCCGGGGTTGAGCATGAGCCCTCCGTTTTTCGTCAGTCCGTTGTGGCCGAGGCGGTAGCGGCCCGCCAGATCCGCCGCGCGCCCTTGTCGATGTTGAGCGCCACGATCGATGCGGCCACCAGGAAGCAGCACGCCAGCACGAACGCCGCGCCGTAGCCGCCCGTCGTCTCGAACAGCAGGCCGGCCAGCGAGGAGCCGAGGGCCGAGCCCGTCTGGTGCACGAGGAAGATCAGCCCGAACACCGAGCTGACCGAGAAGCGTCCGTAGATGTCGGCGGTCAGCGCCGACGTCATCGAGCCGGTGCCCGCCAGTGTGATGCCGCCGGCCACCGCGACCATGAGGATCGCGGTCGGGTTGTCCCGGATCAGGAAGAGCCCGCTGAAGATCGCGACGCGGCCCGCGTAGATCGCGGCCAGCACGGGCCGCCGACCGAAGCGGTCGGAGAGCGCACCGAGCATCACCGTGAACCCGATGGCCGAGCCGCCGAGCACGCCCATCGTCCAGGACGCGAACATCGGCGTGTAGCCGTGGTCGGTGAGCATCGGGATGCCGTGCGCGGAGAGCAGGCTCATCGAGAAGCCGCAGGTGAAGAACGAGCCGGCGAGCTGCCAGAACGCCAGCGTCTGCAGCGCCTCGCTTGCCGTGACCCGTTCGACCGGCGCGGCGACGGTACCCGGCCTGGCGGTGCCGCCGTCGGGCAACAGCCCGACCGACTCCGGAGAGTCGCGGAGCACCCAGAGACAGAGCGGTAGCAGGACCACCAGCATCGCGCCGGCGATCACGACGTACGTCATGCGCCATCCGGTGGTGATGATGAGCCACGTCACCGCGGGCACGAGCAGGCTCATCCCGGTCATCGACGCGCTGCCGAGCACGGAGAGCGCGGTGCCGCGACGCTTGTTGAACCACCGCGCGACCACGCCGGAGGCGATCACGGGCCCGGTGCCGGCGAGCCCGAGCGGGACGAGCACGCCGTAGACGGCCGCGAACTCCCAGACGTTGCGCACCATCGAGGTCAGCACGAGCGAGAGCACCAGCAGCACGGTGCCGAACGTGGTGACCGCGCGGACGCTGAAGCGGTCGAGCGCCATCCCCGCGATCGGCATGAACACGCCGTAGAGGAACAGGCTCAGCGCGATCACGGCGGAGAAGCTCGCGCGGTCGAGGCCGAGATCGGCCACGATCGGCTTGAGGAACGGCCCGACGGCGTGGCGGACTCCCGTCGACATGAATGTCGTGACGGAGAAAGCCGCGACGACCCACCACCCGTAGAAGATCGATCGATTGGTCATGTCGTGAGCACTATATCAGGGGCGACGTACGCTCGCTTTCGGTCCCTCGCTCACGCCAACGTCGCCGCCTTCGCGCGGCGGCGCCGCTCGCGACGGCGCTCGCGGAGCGGGACGTAGACGAACGCCAGCCAGCGGCGGATGACGTTGCGCAGCTTGCGGCCGAGCGGCAGGCGCAGCGGCTCGAACGGCCGGTACGGATACGCGACAGCCTCTTGCGGGCCGAGCTTCTCGATCCACAGCGTGGGGTTGCGTTCCATGCCGAGGGCGGCCTCGACCGGATGCGGCCGACGGTCAGGGGACAGCGCGAGCCGGCCGCCACCCCACGGCCGAACCCGTTCCAGGTAGGCCGCGTCGCGCACCGCCGCGGCCACGCTCCACCACCGGTACGCTTCGCGGTGCGCGATCAGGTGCTCGGCCAGCACCCGCTCCTCGCCGAGAGGCTCGTGGCTCGTCGCCGCCCCCGACACCACGCGCTCGGGCGCCGCCTCGATGTCGTGAACGTGGATGAGCCCGCCGCGCACGACTAGCGGGAAGAGGTTCTCGATGTACCAGGTGGCGAACGGCGCGCTGTGCTCGGAGTCGATGAAGAGGAAGCCGATGCCGGAGACCTGACCGTCCCGGCGCAGCCGCTCGTAGACCCGGGGTAGCTTCTCCCGCACGTCGCCGACCACGACCTCGCTCCGGTGACCGAGCCCGGCCCGGCGAACGGTGGAGCGGGCCAGGTGCCCGTAGATCGGATCGAGCTCGAACGAGATCACCTTGCCCCGACCGTTGTCCTCCAGGGCCGCGGCGATGTGCAGCGTCGACCAGCCCCGCTTCGGCGAGAGCTCGAAGACGAATTCGGGAGCGGCGTGGCGGACCATGAGGTAGAGGAGGCGGCGCTCCTCGCCGGCGTACGACTTGCCGAGGGTGGCGACCAGCGGATCGAACCGGCCGAGGCGCGCGACACCGTCGGCGAACCGAGCATAGAGGCCGGCCGCCAGATCGGACGCCCACGGTCCGGACGGCGGGCGAGCGGACAGGTCGCCGGATGCCGAGGTCACGGCGCGAGTGTACTGCATGCGTGCAGAGGCAACCTCGGTTAGCATGGCCGCGTGGAGCCACTCGCGATGGCGCGCCGGCGATTCGCCGGCCGGATCACGGCGCGCTTTTTCGTTCGCTTCCACATGGGGCTCATCTTCGTCGCCACCGTGGCCGCCGCGCTGGTCACGAGCCGTGTGCTGCTCGGGATCGGCGTCGACTCGCTCATGCTCCGCTACGCGATCGCCACGGCGGGCGCCTACCTCGTCTTCTTCGTCCTCGTCCGCGCGTGGATCTTCTACGTCGCACGGCTCGCGCCGCACGACGGGCACCTCGACCTGCCGGACTCCTGGCCTTCCGGCCACGGCTCCGGACCCTCGTTCCACGGCGGCGGTGGCCAGTCGGGCGGCGGCGGCGCCAGTGGGAGCTTCGACAGCTCCGTCGACGAAGTCCCGGTCTTGCGAACGACGGGGGACGTCGGCGGCGGCAAGGGCGGTGGCTGGGACTTGCCGTTCGATCTCGACGACGGCCTGATCTTCGTGATCGCGCTGCTTGTGCTCATCGCCTTCCTCGGCGGCGCCGCGGTCTGGCTCGTGTGGCAGGCGCCGGTGATCCTGCCGGAGGCGGCATTCGAAGCGCTCCTGGCCGGTGGGCTGGTGAGGGCCGCCCGGCGCGGTGAGTCGCGCGGATGGGCACGCGGCGTGCTGCGGGCGACGGTGATTCCGTTCGTGCTGGTGCTACTCGCCGCGACGTTCGTCGGCTGGGCGGCGCACCGCGCCTGTCCGGAAGCGACGCGTCTGGCCGACGTGTTCCACGGATGCTCCTGAGCGGCTAGGTCGAGAAGAACTCCAGCATCAGGCGGTTGACCTCCGCGGCGTTCTCGTACGCCGACCAGTGGCCGGCCGCGGGAATGCGGTGCACGTCGAGGGTGCCGACGGCCTCGCGGATCTCGCCGATCAAGAGATTCGAGGGCCGGAACGGGGAGTTGTCGCGCACGCCCCACAGAAGTCGAACCCGGCAACCGGCTTCACGCCGGCTGAGCTGGGCGAGATCGCCCAGCAGCGTGCCGCCGCCGCTCACCTTGCGGCTGTCGAAGCGGGCGCGCCGGACGCACTCGGCCTGGATGTCCACCGCCTCTTCGGTGACGCTCGCCGGATCGCTGAGCATGTTGACGAGCAGGTTGTGACGGCAGACCTCGCGGAACAGCTTCTCGTCGTCGCCCGCATCACGATAGCTCCGGGTCGGACGCTCGCCGAAGCGGCGTGACGGGAAGCCGCCAGGCGAGACCAGGCAGAGATGCGTGACCCGCGGTCCCAGCCGCCGCGCGAGGCTCGCGGCGATGGCGCCGCCGAACGAGAAGCCGGCCAGCCGCAGCGGCGCGCTGCCCGGGAACATCTCGAGGAACAGACCGTGCACGAGGTCGAGATAGGCCGGGCCGGTCGTCTCGCGCGGCACCGGCGCCGAGTCACCGTACGAGGGGTGATCGAGCGCGTGCACCGTGAAGCGCGTCGAGAGTGGCCCGATGTTGCGGATCCAGTGCTTCCACGATCCCATGCCCCCGTGAAACAAAACGAGGTCGGGACCGCTTCCGCTGCGGCGCGCCATCATCCGCGGCGCTGCGCCTGCCTCCCGGTCGCTCACGGTCAGGCGAGCCCGGGCCGGACGCGCTCGGCGAAGAGGGCGAGCTGCTCGTCGAGCTCGCGGCCGTCCGCGGCGAGGAACTCCAGCACGAGATGCTCGACACCGAGACCGGCGAGCTCTCGAATCTGATCGACCAGCGCGTTGGGCTCGCCGGCGAGCACGCGGCCGGCGTGCGTCGACGCCGGCGCGCTCTGGCCCGGCCGCACGATGCGGACGTCGTTGCGCAGCGTGAGCGCCGGCACCGTCGCGCGCCCTCGCGCCTGACAGAGCCGCGCGATCTCGGCCAGACCCGCCCGCAGCTCCTCGGGCGATCGGTTGATCGGATGCCACGCGGCGCCGAACTGCACGGCGCGGCGCAGCGACGCGCGGCCGTGGCCGCCGACCCAGATCGGCGGGTGCGGCTTCTGCAGGGGCTTGGGCTCGAACGTGAGCCCGCTGAACTGCGTGTACTTGCCCGCGAACGATGGCTCGCGCTTCGTCCAGAGCTCCTGCATCGCGCTCAGGTATTCGTCGGTCATCGCGCCGCGCTCCGCGAACGGCACGCCGAGCATCGCGCTCTCGGCGGCCACCCAGCCGGCGCCGATCCCCAGCACCACCCGGCCGCCGCTCAGCGCGTCGAGCGAGGCGATCATCTTGGCGGTGACGACCGCGTTGCGGTAGGGGACGATGAGCACCGTGGTCCCGAGACGGACCCGGCGCGTCGCGCCGGCCGCGACCGCGAGCGTCACCAGCGGATCGAAGACGGTCTCGCCGAAATTTTTCACGTTGGCGTGCGGCACCACCACGTGATCGCTGACCCAGACGGAGTCGTAGCCGAGCTGCTCGGCCCGCACGGCCGTGGACCGGATGATGTCGGGCGTAGCCAGGTGACGGCAGTTGGGGATCCAGACGCCGAAGTTCATCGCTCCTCTCTATTTGGTCGCCGCGCCTCAGTCGGCGGGGTCTGTTCGTATTGCTCGCCTCGGGCCGGGGGCCCCAGCCCCCGGGCGGCCCTGCGGCTCGCACTGCGGCCCCGCGACGGCTTGCGCCGCGCGCTGCGGCGTCGACTATACTCCGATCGTGATCGTCTCCAGGGCCGTGACCGAGAACCTGACGCGGGCGTCGTGGATCCGCCGCATGTTCGAGGAGGGCGCGCGTCTCAAGCAGGAGCGCGGCGCCGACAAGGTCTTCGACTTCACGCTGGGCAACCCGGAGGTCGAGCCGCCGCCGGCCGTGCTGGCCGCCGCGCGTCGCGTGCTCGAGAGCGACAAGCCGCACCTGCACGCGTACATGCCCAACGCCGGCTATCCTCAGGTGCGCGAGGCGGTGGCCGGGCGACTGCGCGCGGCCACCGGGCTGCCGTACACCGCCAACCACGTCGTGATGACCGTGGGCGCCGGCGCGGCGCTCAACACGGTGCTGAAGGCGCTGCTCGATCCCGGCGACGAGGTGCTCACGGTGGCGCCGTTCTTCGCGGAGTACGTGTTCTACGCCGAGAACCACGGCGGCAAGCTCGTGGTCGTGCCGCCGAAGGCCGACCTGACGCCCGACGTCGCCAGGCTCGAGGCGGCCATCACGGAGCGGACGCGCGCGATTCTGGTGAACTCGCCCAATAATCCCAGCGGCGTCATCTACCCGGCGTCGACGTTCGTCGAGATCGAGGCGATGCTCACGCGCGCCGCGCGGCCCATCGTGCTCGTGAGTGACGAGCCCTATCGCGCCCTCGTTTTCGACGGCGTGCCCGTGCCGGAGGTGGCGCCGCTGGTGACGCGCGCGATCGTCGCGACGTCCTGGTCCAAGTCGCTCGCCTTGCCCGGCGAGCGCATCGGCTACCTGGCCTTCTCGCCGCGCATGCCGGAGGCGGCGGCGCTGTTCGAAGCGTGCACGTTCACCAGCCGGGTGCTCGGCTTCGTGAACGCGCCGGCGCTCTGGCAGTGGGTGGTGGCCGAGGTCGGCGATCAGGTGATCGACGTCGCGCCGTATCGCGAGAAGCGCGATCTGATGTACGAGGGGCTGACGCGCATCGGCTACCGTTGCGTGAAGCCGCAGGGCGCGTTCTACGTGTTCCCGCGGACCCCCATCGAGGACGACGTGGCCTTCGTCCGCCTGCTGGCCGAGGAGGGCGTGCTGACGGTACCCGGCTCCGGCTTCGGCATGCCCGGCCACATCCGCATCTCGCTCACCGTGGAGCGCGAGACCATCGTGCGCGCGCTGCCCGGCTTCGAGCGTGCTTTCCGCAAGGCCCAGGCGACGTAAGGAGAGAGACGCCATGAAGATGCAGCGCGTGACCAGCCCCAAGCTGCCGGAGCCCGCGCCCGGAACCTGGTCGAACTGTCGCGTCTACGGCAACCAGTTCTTCGTCGCGGGCATGACCGCCGGCGACGGCAAGGGCGGGGTGCTGGGCGACGGCTCGACGTACAGCCAGGCCAAGGAGACCTTCACCAAGATCAAGCACCTCATCGAGGCGGCCGGCGGGAAGATGAACGACGTCATCCGCGTCGACATCTACGTGACCGACATCAAGCAGCGCGAAGAGGTGTGGAAGGCGCGCCGGGAGTTCTTCACCGGCGACTTCCCGACCTCGACCCTCGTCGAAGTTCGCGCGCTCGCGACGCCTCGGCTGGTCGTCGAGGTGAACGCCACCGGGTTCATCGGCGGCAGCGGCGACTGAGGCGCCCGGCGAGTCGGCGGCGCCTCAGCCCACCGCCTGGCTAGCTGACTTTGGCGGCCGCCGCGGGGCTCTGGATCCCGGCGTTCATATACATCCGGCGGATCGATACCTCGTTGCGCAGCTGCAGGCGCGCGTCGTCGTCGTTCAGGTTCCGCGTGAAGCAGCAGAACTCGAGCTGAAGGCCGTTGGGATCCTTGAAGTAGATCGACTTGGCCCAGTCGTGGTCGACGACGTCCGTCACCTCGACACCGCGGGCGATCAGCTCGTTGCGCTTCTCGACCAGCGCCGCCTCCGAGCCCGCCTCGAACGCGAAGTGGTAGAACGCGCTCGGCACGCCGAGCCCGCGGTTGATCCCGGCCTCGTAGTGCGCCGGCACGTCCGGCACCCCGCGGGCTTCCATGAACGCCAGCAGCTGATCGCGCCCGGTGTCGAAGAAGATGTGGCGGATCTGTCCCCCCTCCTTGACCTTGAGGATGTCGCAACGCACCGCCTTGAACTTCAGGACGCTCTCATAGAAGTCGCGGGTCTTGTCCAGATCCAGCGTCGACAGGCCGATGTGGGAGAAGCCTCTATTCGTCATCACGTGCCTCCTGTGTTTTTCACTTGAGCCCCATCGAGCCGCGAAGATTGTGCCACAGTCCGACGAGCTCGTCCGCTGTCACCGGCCGCTGGGCAGCGAGCGCGTCGACCCGCGCGTAGAGCTTGCGCCGCACGTACGCGCGATAGGGCGCGGGCAGCCCCATCAAGAGCTCGATGAACGCGTCTTGAAGAGCCGCCGGCCAGCGGCGCTCGTGCTCGCGGCGCACCAGCCCGAAGTCGAACGGCGCGTCGGCGGCGGCGCCGGTCCCCGACCGTCTCAGCGCGGCCGTCGCCTCCTCATCGACCCGATCGCCCCGGAGGACCACGCCGTACGCGTCGCGCGCGTGCTCGCGGGAGATGAGCCCGGCCACGACGTCGTCGAGTACGCGCGCCGGCGGGCGCTGGAAGCGGTCGCCGTGGCCGCCGCCGCCGGGAGTGCGGACGCTCAGCACGTCGCCGGGCTCGAGCGAGAGCACGTCGATCTTCGAGAGGGGCCGCTCGTCGGCGGTGTCCGGATTCAACACCACGCTGCCGGTCGCCGCCGCCGAGCCGCCGGACACGCCCCAGGGCGCGAAGCGCAGCCGCTCCATCCCGCGCGCGGTCACGATCCCCTCGGGACGGAACACCTGAAAGTCGAGGCGAACACCGAACCCGCCACGGAACCGTCCCGGACCGGCCGAGTTCGGTACCAGGTGGTAGCGCCGCACGACGATCGGCACTTCGGCCTCGAGCGTCTCGGCCGGCGTCGTCTTTAGAAATCCGAGCGAGGCGTCGCAACCGTCGACACCGTCACGGCCCGGGCGGCCACCGCCCCCGCCGATCATCGGCTCGATCACGGTCACGTGGCGCCGGCCCGCCTCAGGGTCCGGGAGCGAGAGCGCGACCATGCAGCCTTGACCGCCGCTGGCCGCCGGGATGTGGGCGGGCACCGCGCGCGCGAGGGCGCCGAGCACCGCGTCGTAGATCCGGAGCACGGTCGCGTAGCGCACGCCGCACGCCGCCGGGAACTTCGGATTGACCACCGAGCCCTCGGGCAGCGTCATGCGCACGCGCCGGAGCACGCCGGCGTTGAGCGGGATCGTGCGGTCGCGCGTGGCGAAGTAGTTCACCAGCGCGATGGACATGAACGGATGCACGCGCCCGGCGGTCGGCACGTTGAGGGCCGAGCCCACCTGCACGTCGCTGCCCGTGAAATCGAGATGGATCTCGCCGTCGCCGATCGTCATCGCGACCTTCAAGCGGATCGGAATGTTCGTCGCGACGTCATCCTCTATGTAGTCCACGAACTCGTAGCGGCCGGCCGGCATGCGGCGGATGAGCGCCTCCACCTTGCGCGCCGCGTAGTCGATCAGGTCGTCCATGGCCTTGTCGACGGTGTCGGGGCCGAAGCGCCGGATCAGCTCGTGCATCCGGCGCTCGCCGGTCGTGAGCCCGGCCACCAGCGCTTGCAGGTCGCCCCAGTTCTGCTCGGGGATCCGGCAGTTGGCCAGGATCACGTCGAGCAGGTCGCGGTTGACCGCACCACGCACGAAGAGCTTCGTGGGCGGCAGCCGCAGCCCTTCCTGGAAGATCTCGGACGCGCGCGGCGAGATGCTGGCCGGCACCATGCCGCCCACGTCGGAGCTGTGCAGGAAGCCGGCGCCATACGCCACGAGCCGGCCGTCCCAGAAGATCGGGCGGATCAGGTGGATGTCGGGCAGGTGAGTGGCCGCCGCCGCAGAGCTGTACGGGTCGTTGGTGATCACGACGTCGCCGGGCTCGAGCGGTCCCACCGCCTCGAGCGTCGCCGCGTAGCTGATGCCACCGAAGCTCGCTACACCGAGCTCGATCGGGTACGCGAAGAACTCGCCGTTGGGATTGAGCAGGCCGCAGGTGAAGTCGGCGGTCTCCTTCACGAACGTCGTGTACGCCGTCCGCTCGACGACGTACGCCATCTCTTCCACGGCGCCCTGCAGATAGTTCCGGAGGATCTCCACGGTCAGCGCGTCGAGACGCATCAGTTCTCCCTCCGGAGCAACAGGTTGCCGTAGCGGTCGACCTCGCCGTTGTGGTCGGCCGGCACCAGCACTGTCGTGTCGGGCTGCTCGACAATGGCCGGGCCGGTCAGGCGCGCGCCGCGCCCGAGCGCGTCGCGGTCGAAGACGCGCGCCTCCATGGGGCGCCCGTCGAGCCAGACCCGGCGCGTCGCCCGCGGCGCCGGCGGCGACGATCTCGCGTCCACCTCGGCGAGCGGCACGCGCGGGCGTGCGGCACGCAGCTGAACGCGGAGGTTCACGATCTCCGCCGGCGCTTCTCGATCCGCGTGGCCGTAGGCGCGCTCGTGGGCGCGGTGAAACGCCGAGCGAATCGGCGCGTCGCCGCCGGGCGCCAGCCAGGCGGGATCCACGTCCACCTCGATCTCATACGACTGGCCGACGTAGCGCATGTCCGCCGCGTGACGGAAGGTGGCCGGCCCTGAGCCGGCGCCGTGCCGCCCGAGCCAGTCGGTGAGCTCGGACCGGAGGCCGTCGTACTGCTCTCGCAGCGTGGAGGTCTCGAGCAGCCGGGCATCGAGGTGCGCGTGCACGGTGCGGACCGCGTCGCTCACGATGTCGGCGCTGATCGCGCCGAGCGCACAGAGCGTTCCGGGGGAGCGCGGCACGAAGACGGCAGGGATACCGACCTCGCGGGCCAGCAGCGCGCCCACGACCGGGCCGGCGCCGCCGAAGGCCACCAGCGTGAAATCGCGCGGGTCCACCGCGGCGCGCGACAGGATCTTGGTGAACTCCGCGTACATGTTCGAGACCGCGACGCGGACCACGCTCTCGGCCGCCTCGTTCGGGCTCATCGCGAGCGAGCCGGCGAATCGCGCGATCGCCTCCTCGGCCAGCGACCGGTTCAGGCGCATCCGCCCCCCGAGAAACCGCTCGGGGTCGAGGAAGCCCGAGACCAGGAACGCGTCGGTGAGCGTGGCGTCCTTGCCGCCCCGGCCGTAGCACGCGGGGCCGGGGTTGGCGCCGGTGCTCTGCGGTCCGACTTTTGGCAGGCCGACGTCGTCGACCCAGGCGACCGAGCCGCCGCCAGCGCCGATCGCCGTCACCCCGACCACCGGCATCATCACCGGCACACCGCCGATGTGCTCGCTCGTGCTGGAGCGTGGGCGCCCGCCCTCGACCACCGCGATGTCGGCGCTGGTGCCGCCGACGTCCAGCGTGATCACGTTCGGCAGGCCGGCCTCGCCGGCCACGTACGCGGCGCCGATCACTCCCGATGCCGGCCCGGACAAGAGTGTGGCGACCGTCTGGCGGCGCGCGGCGGCCACGGGCATGATGCCGCCGTTCGACTTCGTGACGTGCGGCGTCGCCGGCACCCCGCGCGCGGCGAGCGCCGCCTCGAACCCCTCGAGGTAGCGCCGCACCTGGGGTTGCACGTAGGCGTCGAGCACGGCCAGCGCGGTGCGCTCGTACTCGCGCGACTGCGGCCAGATCTCCGACGACGTGCTCACCGGGAGCCCAGCGGCGATGGTCTCGGCGATCGCGCGCGCCTGCCGCTCGTGCGCCCCATTGCGATACGAATGGATCAAGGAGATCACGAGCCCCTCGACGTTCTGGCCGGTCAGCCGTTGCACGGCCTCGCGCACGCTGCCCTCGTCGAGCGGGGTGTCGACGCTGCCGTCGGCGCGGAGCCGCTCGGTCACCTCGGCCACACGCGCGCGCGGGATCAGGGGTAGCGGGCGCGCGCCGTCGAGATCGAACGGGTTCGGCAGGCGGAGCCGCTGGAGCTCGAGGACGTCGCGGAACCCCGCGGTCACCAGCAGGCCGAGCCGGGCGCCCGCGCGCTGGATGAGCGTGTTCACCGCGATCGTGGTCCCGTGCACGACGGTCCCGATCTCGCGCAGGTCGATGCCGTGCTCGTCGGTGAGCCGCTCGAGCCCGACGCGCACCGCCTCGGCGAACGCGTGCGGTGTCGACGGGACCTTGAGACCGATCAGCCCGCCGGTCTCGGTGTCGAAGAGGGCGAAGTCGGTGAAGGTGCCCCCGATGTCGATTCCGAGCCACAGCCGAGGCGCGCGCTGAGGAGGCGCCACGACTCAGATGCCGCGGCGAAGGCCGCCGTCGACGTGGATGCGCTCGCCGGAGATGTAGCGCGCCTTCGGCGAGCAGAGGAACGTGACGAGGTTGGCCATGTCGCTGGGATCGCCGAAATAGCCCAGCGGGATCTGGCGGGCGAACTGCTCGCGGCTCTCGGGTGTCGGGTGCAGGCGCGTGTCGATCTGTTCGCTGTGGATGCGCCCAGGCGCGAGGCAGTTCACGGTGATCCCGTGGCGGCCCACGTCGCGCGAGAGCCCCTTGGCCACGCATGGACGGCGGCCTTGGCCGGCCCGGCCGCGTTCGTGCCGGCCGGCTCCGACGTGCCGGTGATGTTGATGATCCGCCCCCACTTGCGCTCGATCATGCCGGGCAGGAGGGCTTGGGTGAGCCTGCGGACCGCGATGAAGTTGATCGCGAACGACTCGTCCCACACGGTGTCGGGCGCGTCCATCGCCGTGGGGCGGGAGCCGCCGGCGTTGTTCACGAGGATGTCGACGCGGCCGCCGAGCCGCGCCCAGGCCTCGTCGCGCACGCGCGCGGCCGACTCGCGGTCGGCCAGATCGATCGCCAGCGCGTGCGGGCGCGGCCAGCCCGCGCCCTCGATCTCGTCCTGCAAGGTCTTCAAGAGCTCTCCGCGGCGCGCGACGACCAGGGCCGACACGCCTTCGGCGGCGAGCACGCGGGCGATCTCCCGCCCGATGCCCACGCTGCATCCGGTCACGACAGCGGTGCGGCCGCGAAGCTCGAGGTCCATCAATCCCTCCGGAGGAACAGCTCGTCGATCTCGACCTGGTAGCCGTCGGCCAGCCGGTTCGTCTCGTTCGCCATGCCGACCACGGCCATCAGCTCGCCCAGCATCGCGTCCGTCATACCCTGCTTCCGTGCGGACGCGGTGTGGGAGGCGGTGCAGTAGTCGCAGCCGTTGGTGGCGCTCACCGCCAGATAGACCATCTCTTTCGTCAGCGGGTCGAGCGCGCCCGGCGCCATCACCGACTTCAAGGTCTCCCAGGTGCGCCGGAGCGTCGGCGGATGGCTGGCGAGCGCTTTCCAGAAGTTGTTGATGGCGTCGATCTTCCGTGTGGCCATGATGTCGTCGTAGACCGCGCGCACCTCGGGGCTCGCCTGCGCGTACTCGATCAGCTTGACGGTCGCCATGCGAGAGACGCTAGCCCGAGTGCTCAGCGTGGTCAAGGAATCGCGATCGGGTATAGTCTGCGGCGTGCCGAGCGCCGTCGAGGAGACCCACCGGTCGGACCGAGGAGGAGGAAGGGCATGAGGTCGCCGACATCGCAGAGTCGTCGTGACGTGCTGAAGGGGGCCGCGGCCGTGGCCGTCGCCGCGTCCACCGCCGTAGCAACGCGCGGCCGCGCCGCGGCGCAAGGCGGAGGCCAGCCGCGCGCCCGGCTCGACGGCGTGCTCCGCCAGGCGGTCGACGCCAAGGAAGTGCCCGGCGTCGTCGCGATGGCGGCGAACGACAAGGGCGTGCTCTACGAGGGCGCGTTCGGCCTGCGCGCGCTCGACGGCACGGCAGCCATGACGCCCGACACCGTCTTCCGCATCGCGTCGATGACGAAGGCTATTGCCACCGTCGCGGCCATGCAGCTCGTCGAGCAGGGCAAGCTCTCGCTCGAGGGCCCAGTGCCCAACATCGACCCCACGCTCGGCTCGCCCACGGTCCTCGAAGGCTTCGACGCCGCCGGCGCGCCGAAGGTGCGCCCGGCGAAGGGGCCGATCACACTGCGCCATCTGCTGACCCATACCGCCGGGTTCAGCTACGACATCTGGGACCCGGACACCGGGCGCTACATCAAGGCCACGGGGATGCCGGGCCGGGCCACCGGCAAGGTGGCGTCCCTTCGCCAGCCGCTGGTGTTCGATCCGGGCGCCCGCTGGCTGTACGGGATCAACATCGAATGGACGGGCCGCCTCATCGAGACGGTCGGCGGCCTGGCGCTCGAGGACCACTTCCGCGAGAAGATCTTCGGGCCGCTCGGCATGAAGGACAGCGGCTACGTCACGAGCCAGGAACAGCGTGCGCGCCAGGCGCGGGTGCACGCACGCCAGCCCGACGGCTCGCTCGCGGTGCAGCCGCTGGAGCCGGTGCCGGCGAAGGCCGAGTTCTGGTCGGCGGGCGGCCCGCTCTACTCGACGGCGCGCGACTACACGGTGTTCTTACAAATGCTGCTGAACGGCGGGAGCTTCAACGGCGCGCGGATCCTCAAGCCGGAGACCGTCGCGTTGATGAACAAGAACCACACGGGCAACATCCCGTGCGGTGTGCTCAAGACCGCGATGCCCGCCCTGTCGAACGACGTCAACTTCTTCCCCGGCGCGGACATTCGCTGGGGCCTCGGCTACATGATGAATTTGCAACCCGGGCCCAACGGCCGCAGCGCCGGCACGTTCAGCTGGGGAGGCCTCTACAACACGTACTACTGGCTCGATCCGGCGAAGAAGGTCGCCGGCCTGATCATGACTCAGATCCTGCCGTTCGCCGATCCGCGGGCGGTGAGTCTCTACGGAAGATTCGAGCACGGCGTCTACGAGTCGTTGAAGGCGATGTGATCCGCGAGCCGGGTCAGGGCGACGGCGTGCTCGTCGGCTCGACCCGCTTGTCGAGGACCGCGAGATGCTCCTTCGCCTTCGGGAGGTCGCCGAGCACCAGGTAGGCCCCCCCATGTACTCGTGGGGGTTCCCGACGCGGGATTGCAATGTGGCGGAGGCTCTGATAGTGCAAAGGCAGCAGTCCGGGCCCAGGGGAGGGTACACCATGGCGAAGGGCACGCTGATCGCGGCGATGAACATTGGCAAGGCCTCCGAGGACGAGTTTCACGACTGGTACGACACCGAGCACCTGCCGGAGCGGCAGCGCGTGCCCGGCTTCCTGGTGTGTCAACGCTGGATCGGAGCCGACGACCGCAAGGTCTCGGTCGCGACCTACGACCTGCACGACCTCTCCGTGTTGAAGAGCCCGGCGTACCAGGCGATCGGCGGGGAGAACCTGTCCCCGTGGTCGAAGCGGGTGACCGCGCGCGTCGACCGGTTGATGCGATTCGAGGGCGATCAGATCTTGCCCGGGGACCAGCTCCCACCGACCAACGCGGGCGGCCTGCTGCTGAACGCGATGAACGTCGTGCCCGAGCTCGAGGCGGAGTTCAACGAGTGGTACGACAAGGAGCACATCCCCGCGCTCGGCGCCGTGCCGGGCGTTTTGGCCGCGCGACGCTTCCGCGGCACCAGCGGCAACCGCAAGTACGTCGCGCTCTATCACCTCGCCCGGCCCGAGGTCCAGGAGTCGGCCGAGTGGAAGCAGGCGCGCCAGAGCGACTGGACCAGCCGGCTCCAGCCCCATTTTCGCGATCACCTGCGTCTCGTGTGTCGCCGCTATGTCCGCGGCGGCTAGCCCGCGGAAAAGGAGCCCATCATGCCCAGAGTCTCCCCGATCACCGGAAAGGCCGACGTGCCGGCCGAGCATCACGCCGTCGTCGACGGCGTGCTGAAGACGTTCGGGCAGGTGCGCGGCCCGTTCAGCATGCTGCTGCACAGCCCCAAGCTCGCGGAGCGGCTGCTACCGCTGGTCCACTTCTTCCGCGACGAGAGCGCGGTCGACGCCAAGCTTCGCTCGGTCGCGATCCTGGCGGCCGTGCGCGAGCGCGAGGCGGCGTACGTGTGGGCGGCCCAGGTCGGGGCGGCGCGCCGCAACGGCCTCAGCGACGAGATCATCGACGTGCTTCGGGCGAAGGGGGACCCCGGCAAGCTGCCCGCCGAAGAGCGGGACATCGTGGTCTACGTCCGCCAACTCATGCGCACGAACCGCGTCGATCAAGGCGCGTTCGACGCGCTTGCCAAGCGGCACGATCCGAAGTGGCTGGTCGAGCTGACCGCGGCCGCGAACTACTTCGCGCTCCTGTCCGGCGTCGTCAACGCGTTCGAGGTGGCCGCCCCACCGGACGGGGACAAGCTGCCGGTGTAGACTGGGGTCGCTCGCGGCCCGATCTGCGGACGGTACGACTACCAAGGGGTGAGACCACCACACATGCGATACGAGGCGCCGAAATCGTTGCAGGGTGCGGTTGCGCTGCTCGCGGGCGCGACGGGAGAGACGAGGGTGCTGGCCGGCGGCACCGACCTCCTGGTGCAGATGCGAGCGGACGTCGTCGACCCCGACCTGATCGTCGACATCAAGAAAATCCCGGAGACACGCGCGATCACCGAGGATCGGGGCGGCTGGCGGATCGGCGCGGCCGTGACGGGGGCCGAGCTCAAGGAGCACCCCAGGCTCAAGCAGGCCTGGCCGGGTGTGGTCGAGGCCGCGAACCTGATCGGCTCGACACAGGTCCAGGGGCGAGCGACCCTCGGCGGCAACCTCTGCAACGGCTCGCCGGCCGCCGATAGCGTGCCGGCGCTGATCGCCGCGGGGGCCCTGGCGACCCTGGCCGGCCCCGACGGCGCCCGAGACCTCCCGGTCGAGGACGTCATGCTCGGCCCCCGCAAGCTGGCTCTGCGACGAGGCGAGATCGTCGTCTCCTTCTGGCTCCCGCCGCGTCCGCCGCGCTCGAGCGATGCCTACCTGCGCTTCATCCCGCGCACCGAGATGGACATCGCGGTGGTCGGGGCGGGGGTGAGCCTGACGCTCGACAACGCAGGAACGATCAGTGCCGCGCGCGTGTCGCTGGGGGCGGTGGCGCCGAAAGTGCTGCTGGTTCCGGAAGCGGCGCACGCTATCGTCGGGACCCGGCTCGACGTGGCCGCGCAGCAGCGCCTGGAAGCTGCGGCACGTGCGGCCTGCCGGCCGATCGACGACAAACGGGGTACGACGGAGTTCCGGGTGGACGTCGCGGCGGTGCTGACTCGCCGGGCGGCCCTCATCGCGCTGGACCGAGCGAGGACGAGCTGATGGCCAAGCACCACATCGAAGCGACCGTGAACGGCGACGACGTCGAGTTCCTCTGCGAGACGGAAGAGACGCTGCTCGACGTGCTCCGCGACACCCTCCACCTGACCGGCAGCAAGGAAGGCTGTGCGTCCGGCGATTGCGGCGCCTGCAGCGTCATGCTGGACGGCCGGCTCGTCTGCTCGTGCCTCGTGCTGGGGTGCGAGGTCTCGGGGCGCCGGGTCGAGACGATCGAGGGCATGGCCAAGGGCGAGTCGCTGCATCCCTTGCAGCAGCAGTTCCTCGAGCACGCCGCGCTCCAGTGCGGGATCTGCACGCCCGGCTTCATCGTCGCCGGCAAGGCATTGCTGGAAAGAAATCCGAACCCGACCGAGACCGAGATACGCTACTGGCTGGCCGGTAACCTCTGCCGCTGCACCGGATACGACAAGATCGTGAGCGCGGTGAAGGATGCGGCGGTCGCGATGAGAAAGGGATAGCCATGGCTGAGAACGGGACGAACGGCCCCAGCGGGACCAACGGCGGCTACGTCGGCACGCGCACCATCCGCCCGGACGGCCTGGACAAGGTGACCGGGCGGGCGCGCTTCGGCGCCGACTACAACCTGCCCGGCCAGCTCATCGGGCGGGTCCTGCGCAGCCCGCACCCCCACGCGCGCATCGTCCGGATCGACACCTCGAAGGCCGAGGCGCTGCCCGGCGTGAAGGCCGTCATCACGCGCGACGATTTCGCCGACCAGTCGTCGGAGTTCATCCCGGCCGGCGAGATGTTGATGAACTACAAGGACGTCGTGCGGAACGTCATGGCCCGCGAGAAGGCGCTCTACGAGGGCCACGCGGTGGCTGCCGTCGCCGCCACCAGCGCCGCCATCGCCCGCCGCGCGCTCAAGCTCATCGACGTAACGTACGAGGTGCTACCGCACGTGATCGACGTGGTCGAGGCCATGCGGCCCGACGCCCCGCTGCTGCACGACGACCTGTTCACGGCCGGCGTCGAGCCGAAGCCCGAGAAGCCCTCCAACATCGCCAAGCGGATCGAGATCGTCCTGGGGGATATCGAGGCCGGTTTCAAGAAGGCCGACGTCATCGTCGAGCGGGAGTTCAAGACGGCGGCGGTGCACCAGGGCTACATCGAGCCGCACGCGGCGCTGGCCAGCGTGTCGGAGGACGGCTCGACCGAGCTGTGGTGCTGCACCCAGGGCCACTTCATCGTGCGCGCCCACTGCGCGCGGCTGCTGGGTCTGGACATCGCCAAGATCCGCGTGACCGCCTCTGAGATCGGCGGCGGCTTCGGCGGCAAGACGGTCGTGTATCTCGAGCCGCTGGCCATCGCGCTCTCGCGGAAGGCCAAGCGGCCGGTGAAGATGGTCATGTCCCGCGAGGAGGTCTTCAAGTCCTCGGGCCCGACCTCCGGCGCCACCGTGAAGGTGAAGATGGGCGCCACCAAGGACGGCAAGTTCGTGGCCGGATTCGCCGAGCTGAAGTACCAGGCTGGCGCTTTCCAGGGCTCACCGGTCCAGCCCGGCGTCATGTGCGCCTACGCCCCGTACGACATGGAGAACGTCAAGGTCATCGGCTACGACGTCGTCTCCAACCGGCCCAAGGTCGCCGCCTACCGGGCGCCCGGCGCCCCGATCTCCGAGTACGCCGTGGAGAGCGTGGTCGATGAGATCGCCAAGAAGCTCGGTCTCGACCCGATCGAGCTGCGTATGATGAACGCGGCGCGGGAAGGGACGAAGGCGGCGTACGGCCCGAAGTTCGGGCCCATCGGTCTGGAGGAGACGCTCAACTCGATCAAGAAAACCGAGCACTGGAACACGCCGCTGCGCAAGTGGCAGGGGCGCGGCGTGGCCTCCGGGTTCTGGTTCAACATCGGCGGCGAGACGTGTGCGTCGCTGACGATCAACGAGGACGGCACTGTGTCGCTGATGGTCGGCACGCCGGACATTGGCGGCCTGCGCGCCGCGCTCACCAATATAGCGGCCGACGAGCTGGGCATCCCCTACGAGAAGGTACGGCCGATCATCGGCGACACCGGCTCGCTCGGCTTCACGTTCCTCACCGGCGGCAGCCGCTCGGCCTTCTCGGGGTCGATGGCCATCGTCGAGGCGGCCAAGCAGATCAAGGCCGAGCTGTGCGCCCGGGCCTGCAAGCTGTGGGAGGCCAAGCCGGACCAGGTCGAGTTCTCCAACGGCGCCGTCCGGCCCCTCGGCGAGCTCGCCGAGAAGATCAAGCCGATGACGATCGCTGACTTCGCCAAGGTCGCCGGCAAGACTGGCGGGCCCATCGGCGGCTACGGGCGCATCAACGCCCAGGGTGCCGGTCCGAGCCTCGGCACGCACTTGGTCGATCTCGAAGTTGACCCCGAGACCGGGCGCGTGACGATCTTGCGGTATACCGTCGCGCAGGACGCGGGCAAGGCCCTACATCCCGCGTACGTCGAGGGCCAGTTCCAGGGCGGCGCGGTGCAGGGGATCGGCTGGGCACTGAACGAGGAGTACATCTACGGCGCCGACGGCAAGCTGCAGAATGCCGGCTTCCTCGACTACCGCATGCCCGTGGCCTCCGACGTGCCGATGATCGACGCCATCGTGGTCGAGGTGGCGAACCCGAAGCACCCGTACGGCGTGCGCGGCGTCGGCGAGACGCCGATCGTGCCGCCGCTCGGCGCGATCGCCAACGCGATGGAAGCGGCGACCGGCATCCGCTTCACCGAGCTGCCGATGTCGCCGCCCAAGGTCCTCAAGGCCCTCAAGGAACGAAGCGCGGGGGGTATGGGGGCCATTTCGAGGCCCCCACTATGAACGAATGCGCGTAGTACTGATCGGTAACCTCGCGCAACTCACGGGGGGCGTCGCCGAGTTCCGTCTCTCGGCGACGTCCGTGAAGCAGCTCTTCCAGCAGCTCGCCGAGCTCCACCCAGAGCTCGAGCGTCACCTCGCCGAAGGCGTGGCGGTGGCGATCGACGGCCAGATCTACCAGGACGCGCTGCTGGAGCCGATCGCCCCGGACAGCGAGGTGTTCATCCTCCCGCAGATCGCCGGAGGCTAGCGCCCGAACCTTCCACGATGTCGCGGACGCGCCGGCCGGTATCGACGGCCGCCGCGTGCATCCGGTCGGCCGCCTGCATGACGACCCGCGCACCCGCGCCCGCGAACGAGATCGTGCGCTGGGTGGACGCGACCAGCTCCGCGAGCGCCGTCTGGTGCCAGCGCAGCGGGTCCATCAGCGCCTCCGGCCACATCGCCTGCCAGCGCAGGACGGCGGCCTGCGATTCGTGCAGCGCGTCGATCGTGGCCATCTGTAGCTCGGCCACGAGCCGCGCGTTCTCCTTGGCGGTGCCGACCGACAGCTCGGTCAGGTCACCGATCAGGCGCTGGTTGATCTCGAGATAGGCGGTCGTCGTGTCACCCAGCATCGCCGAGTGCTCGAACGCCCGCGCCGCCCGCTCCTGCGTCGCCGTATGCTCCATTGGAGTTTCCCCCCCTCGCTCAATCGATTGTCGGCTCGGTTTCCTGCGGCTCACCGGGAGTTGCCGTCGAGGAGCTCCCCATCGACCTCGATGAAGACGATGGGCACGGCCCCGGCGTCGCGGTGGACCCAGATGGCCGAGGCCACGATTCCGGTCCGGCTGTCGAGGCCCTGCCAGACGCCACCCGTCGGAGGACGGTCGCGACGGCTGCGCGCCACCTCGCGCTTGTATTCGGCGAATCCTTCGTGGGCGAGCGCTTCGACGACGTCGACGGGCTCCCCCGCCCACACGTGCTCGATCTCTGACCACTGCATCTTGCCGTGATGGCGCAGCTCTTTCAGGCGCTCGCGAATTCCTGCGGTGTCGCTCATCGGCGCCTCCCGTGTAGTCGCGCCTCGGCCGGCGGGGCCTGTTCGCATCGCTCGCCTGGGGCCTGGGGGTCCCAGCTCCCGGGCGGCCCTGCGGCTCGCACTGCGGCCCCGCGACGGCTGGCGGCGCGCACTGTGTCTGCTTCTCAGATACCGCGTGTTCGGTTACCGCGCGGTGACGACTCGATCAACGTGCGATGACGTCGCGCCCGCATTCCGCCGAGAGTGCAGCAATGAGTCTGCCAGATGTCGCCAGCCCGCCACGCGCACGCCCCAAGTGCGCGCGGAAACACGCGCTGGCCGGGCGTGTTCACGACCGGTCGTGCGGGTCCGTCGGGGGAGGTGTGTGGCCACCGAGCGCACGAGTGAGACGGTTTGCCACACTCCGCACCGCCGGACGCCGGGCAAAATCTTGACATCCTCACGAGGCAGAAATACGCTGGGCACGTTATCGACATGAATTCCTCACCGCTCCTGAAACATTCTCGGCTCGGCCCGTCCGCGTTCCGACTCCTCGGCCGCGGCGTGTTCTGATCGCCGAGCTCCGCGCTCGTTCGTCCCGATCAAACGCGAGTCTCACACGTGGACACGTTTATCCGTGGCGTCTAGGAACCCGAGAGGAGAACACGGCATGACCCAATCGATGCGCGCGCGGTGGCACGCCCACCGCGCGGAGCCCGCGCACGCGAGGGGCCCCGTGGACACGAGCCGCGTCAAGGAGATCGTGGGCGCGTCACCGGCGATACGCGCAGTGCTCGAGATGGTCGCGCGGGTGGGCCGCACCCGGAGCACCGTGCTCATCCAGGGGGAGACGGGAACCGGCAAGGAGCTGATCGCGCGCGCGATCCACGCCGCGAGCCCGCGGGCCGGTCGTCCGTTCGTGCCCGTGGATTGCAGCGCGCTGGCTGAGGGCGTGCTGGAATCCGAGCTCTTCGGCCACGTGAAGGGCGCGTTCACCGGCGCGATGATCGACAAGCGCGGACTCTTCGAGGCCGCGCACGGCGGCACGTGCTTCCTCGACGAGGTCGGGGAGGTGAGCCCGTGCGTCCAGGCGAAGCTGCTCCGGGTCCTGCAGGAGCACGAGATCAAGCGAGTCGGCGGCACCGGCACCCTCGGCGTGGACGTGCGGGTCATCGCGGCGACCAACCGAGACCTGGGGCAGCAAGTCACGAGCGGAAAATTCCGGGAGGATCTCTTCTACCGCCTGAGCGTCGTGACGCTCAGCGTGCCGCCGCTGCGCGAGCGCCGCGACGACATCGTGCTGCTCGCCACCCACTTCCTGAGGAAGTACGCGGCGGCCAACGCTCGGGCCGTCTCCGGTATCGCCCCCGAGACCATGGCGCTGCTGGCCGCCTACGACTGGCCCGGCAACGTCCGCGAGCTCGAGCACGCCATCGAGCGGGCCATCGCCCTGACCACGAACCCGGTGCTCCAGCCCGAGGATCTGCCGCCCAAGTGTGCCGAGACGGCGATCCCGTCAGACGGTACGGCCCCGGCGTCGCCCCTGAGCCTCCGCGGCGTCGTCTCGGGCCACGTGCGCCGCGTTCTGCAAGAGGCGCGCTGGAACAAGAAGCTCGCCGCCCAGCTCCTGGGCATCCACCGGCGCACGCTCTACCGCCTCACCAAGCGCTACGGGATCACGCTGAAAGAGCGTGAGCGGCGGGGTGAGACCGAATGACCCCGTCAGCGCTTCTCGGCCGGCGTGGACGTGGCCGGCCCCATGCCCCACACCTGGATAGCTTCCCGCGGGCGCGGGCCCGGTGCTCCTTAGAAGGATAGCGAGTATAGCGCCGGTTGACTTGCCCCTCGGCAGCCGCTACGGTCTCGCGCATGGACCGAGTGCGGCTCGCGATCGTTGGCTGCGGCAACATCTCTCAGCTCAACGCGCCCGGGTATCTCCAGCACCCGCGCTGCGACGTGGTCGCCCTGTGCGACATCGACTCCGAGCGCGCCAAGCGGCGCGCCCGCGAGTGGTCCATCACGCCGCGCATCTACACGGACCTGGCGCAGGTGCTGGACGACCGCGCGGTCGACGCCGTCGAGCTGCTCACGCCCACCTGGCTGCACGCGGAGCAGATCGTGGCGGCGCTGGAGGCGGGCAAGCACGTGTCGTGTCAGAAGCCGCTGGCCGTTTCCGTCGCCGAGGCCGACCGGATCGCCGCCGCGGTGACCCGCGCGCGGACCACGTTCCGCGTCACCGAGAACTTCCTCTACTACCCGCCGATCGTGAAGGCCAAGGAGCTGCTCGACGCCGGCGTCATCGGTGAGCCGTCACTGGTGCGGATCCACACCACGCGCGTCCAGCACATCTCGGGGCAGGTGATGGACCTCGACCCCGACGCGATGGTCTGGCGCCGCGATCGCGGGCGAAATCCGGGCGGGCCGCTCTACGACGACGGCGTGCACAAGTACGCGACGGCCGCGTACTGGATCGGCGAGATCGGTGAGATCTCGGCCATCGTGACCCACGGCGCCGACATCATCACGGAGACGCCGGCGGCGGCGATGTGGCGCTTCAAGGGGCGCGATTGCCTGGGGATCATCGACTACACCGACGCTCCCGAGATGACGATTCGCTCGCGCTACTACCGCGCCGACGAGTTCTTCGAGATCCACGGCAGCCGCGGGATCATCTGGGTCACCCGGTGCACCGGCGAGATGCTCGACTTGCCGGCGGTGGTGGTGATCCGCGGCGCCGAGACGGTGAGCCACCAAGTGGGGACCGACTGGCGCCTCGGGTTCGACGGCGCGGCGGTGGACTTCGTCGACGGCCTGCTCGCGGGCCGGCAGCCGCGGCAGGACGTGCAGGAAGCGAAGCGGATCCTCCAGGTGCCGCTGGCGATCTACGAAGCCGCGCGCACCGGACGCGCCGTCGCGCCGGAGTCGGTCACGTAGACCGCGCAGTGCGCGCCGCAGGCCGTCGCGGGGCTGGGGCGGCTTGCCGGCGGCGCCGCGAGGTAGGAACTACGCGGGAGGATTCACACGGCCGTTGGTGTGCGCCGGAGCCCCTCGCGTCCGTTTTCTCGTGAGCAGCGCGAGCAGCGCTCGCTCCTCGGGACGCAGCGTCGGGCCCGCCGCGCTCGGCGTATGCTCGCGCGGACCGCGCAGCGCGGATCCCAGGTACGCCTCCACGACGGCCGGGTGGATGTAGCAGTTCCGGCTGACGGTCGGCGTGTTCCGGAGGCGCTCGGCCACGGCGGCCACCGCGAGATTGACGTTCTTCTTGGTCGGCGGCGCGCTATCGGCGCCGGCGATGCGCAGGGCGGCCAGGGCCAGCACCGTCCCGGCCCAGGTTCGGAAATCCTTCGCGGTGAATTCGCTCCCGGTGATCTGGCGGACGTACTCGTTGACGTCGGCCGAATCGATCGTCTGCCGCTCGCCGGCTTCGTCGACGTACTGGAAGAGCTCGTGGCCCGGCAGCTCCTGACAGCGCCGCACGACGGCGGCCACGCGCCCGTCGTTGACGTCGACGGTGTGGAGCTTGCCGCCCTTGCCGCGGAACTCGAAGCGCAGGCGCTGGCCGCGAATACGGACGTGGCGGCTCCGGAGCGTCGTCAGCCCGTAGGAGCCGTTGTGCCGCGCGTACTCCGGGTTCCCGACCCGGACGAGCGTGGTCTCCAGGAGGTGAACGACGGTCGCGAGCACCTTCTCGCGCTCGTGGCCGGCGCGCCGCATGTCCAGACTGACCCGACGCCGAATGCGGGGCAACGCGCGGCCGAACTCGGCGAGCCTGGCATACTTTGTCTCATCACGGACTTCACGCCAGCGCGGATGGTACCGGTACTGCTTTCGCCCGCGAGCATCGCGGCCCACGGCCTGGATGTGACCGGTGGCCGTGGGACAGATCCACACGTCCATCCACGCCGGAGGAATGGCGATCGAGCGGATTCGCTGAAGCGTCTGCGGATCGGTCACCTCCGTGCCGTCGGCGCTCGAGTACTTGAAGCCGCGCCCGACACGGATGCGCTGGATGCCGGGCCTCGCGTCGCTCACGTAGCGCAGTCGCGCCGCCGCGGCCGCCTCGACCGCGCCGTTGGCGGGCGTCTCCTGCGTCTGAGGTGACGTCGATGACGGGCCCATCATCCCTGGCTAGAGCAACTTCGATACCACTTTTATGGCCGTGCCTCGGCCGGTGGGGCCCCAGCCCCGCCACGGCCTGCGGCGCGCACTGCCATGGCTGATCGGCTGGGGATCGTCCGGGCCCTGCGCGAGATGGCCACGCTCCTCGAGGTCGCCGGCCAGGAGCCGTTCAGGGCCCGCGCTTACGCGCGGGGCGCCGAAGCTCTGGAACGTCTCGACGCCGACCTGGGACGCCTCGTGGAGGACCGCCGTCTCACCGAGATCTCCGGCATCGGCCCGGGGCTCGCCGGGATGATCTCGGAGCTCTATCGCACCGGACGCTCGGACGTGCTCGAGGAGCAGCGCCGACGCGTGCCGCCGCTCGCGCAGGCACTTCACGGCATTCCTCGCCTCGGGCTCGCGAAGATCGCCGCGCTGCAGGACGCACTTGGCGTCGAGACGATCGAGGACCTCGAGGCGGCGTGTGAAGCCGGCCGCGTGCGCGCGGTGAAGGGCATGGGCGAGAAAACCGAGCGTGTGATCCTCGAGCACATTCGCCGGCGACGCGAGCCAGAGGCGCGACGCGCGCTCCTGCCCGAAGCGCTCGCCGCGGCCCAGACCATGCGCGCCCATTTGCGCGGGGCACCAGGCGCGCAGGAGGTCGAGGTCGCCGGGGATCTCCGCCGCTTGACGGAATCCGTTGACAGCCTGTCCCTGGTTGTCGCGTCCGATAGCCAGGTCGACACAATGAACGACGCGCGCCAGGCTCCCGCCACAGGCCTTCCCGTCAGCGTGAGCGTCGTGCCCCGCGCAGCGTACGCCACCGCGCTGCTGCGGGCCACCGGCTCCGCGGCGCACGTGCAGCACTTGGAACGCCTGGCCCGGCGACGCGGTGTTCCTCTCGAGGGCGAGAGCGAAGCGGAGATCTACCATCGCCTGGGGCTGCCGTTCATCCCGCCGGAGCTTCGAGAGGACGAGGGCGAGGTCGAGGCGGCCATGACGGGAGCCTTGCCCACGGATCTGGTGACCGAGGCCGACATCCGCGGCTTCGTCCATTGCCACACCGTGTACAGCGACGGCCGGCACACCGTGGCGCAGATGGCAAAGGCCGCCGACGCGCTCGGGATGGAGTACCTGACGATCACCGATCACTCGATGTCGGCCGCGTACGCGGGCGGTCTCTCCGTCGATCGGCTGGAGGCGCAGTGGGAGGAGATCGCGCGGGTCCAGGAAACCGTCGCGGTACGGCTCCTGCGCGGCACCGAGTCGGACATCCTGGCCGATGGCGGCCTCGACTATCCAGACGCCGTCCTGGAGCGCCTCGACGTGATCATCGCCAGCATCCACCGCCGGCACCGCATGGACGCCAGCCAGATGACGCAGCGCCTCGTGCGGGCCATGGAGCTGCCGGTCTTCAAGATCTGGGGCCACGCGCTCGGGCGCCTCATCCTCTCGCGGCCACCCGTCGAGTGCCGCGTCGAAGAAGTCCTCGACGCGGTGGCGGCCAGCCGCGCCGCCGTGGAGATCAACGGCGACCCCAAACGGCTCGACCTGGCCCCGCGGTGGCTCCGGGCCGCTCGGGAGCGCGGCATTCGCTTCGTCGTCTCGACGGACGCTCACGCGGTGGCCGAGCTCGCCAACCTCCAGTACGGTGTCGCCATGGCGCGGCGCGGCTGGATTGGGCGGGACGAGGTGCTCAACACGCTGCCCGCCGACGCGTTCGTCCGGGCGGTGGCGCCGGTCACTCGCGCGTGAGCCGCATTTTCCTGCTCTCGCCGGCGCACTGCGGGGGAGAGCGCGCCCGGCTCGTCCTCAACGATCGAGCCGCCTTCGATCTCGCGCGACGAGTTCGCGGCGGCGCGGGCGCGCCGATCGGCGAGGTCTTCTCGTTCTTCAGCGGGCTCTACTTCCGCGGCAAGCTGGCGTACGCGCGCGCGTTCGCGCGCCCACCCCACGGTGGCGTGGGGATCTACGTCATCACACCCACCGAAGGGCTGCGGCCCGCCGACGAGCCGGTCGATCTCGACCGGCTCCGACGATTCGCCAGCGTCGACATCGCCGGCGACGATCCGCGCTATCGCACGCCGCTCGATCGTGACGCGCGCCGGCTCGCCGAGCGGATCGAGACGGACGGCGAGGTGATCTTGCTCGGCAGCATCGCGACGGGCAAGTACGTGGAACCGCTCATGGCCGCGCTCGGCGAACGGCTGCGATTCCCGCTGGACTTCGTCGGACGCGGCGACATGAGCCGCGGAGGCCTTCTGCTGCGGTGCGCGCGGGCGGGAACCGAGCTGACCTACGTCGGCATTCGCGACGCGGTCCGCCGCGGACCCCGCCCGCCTCGACTGCGTCCTTCTACGCCGGCTCGATCCCGACGATCTCGTTGAAGCGCCCGAAGCCGATGTAGAGCGTCGCGTGGGCGACCAGCTCGACGATCTCGGCCTCGGTGAAGTGCCGTCGTATCTCCGACCAGAGCGCGTCGTCGACCTTCTGATGGTCGACCGCGAGCTTCTCGGCGAACCGGATCCCGGCGCGCTCGCGCGGGGTCAGCAGAGTCGACGTTTCGTCGTCGATCGCGGCGATCTTCGCTTCCGTCACCCCCGCATGCCGGGCCCCGGCATAGCGTACGGTGAGTCAGTAGCGACACGCGTTGAGCGCGGCGATCTTCAGCCGCACCAGCTCGCGGAGCCCCGGGTCGATCGTGCCCTCACGCGCGAGCGTTCCGCGGAAGGCCGCCAACGCTTTCACCACCGCCGGGTTCCTGGCGTAGGTGCGCGTGCTCGCCGAGGTACCGGACTGGCGCTCGGCCTCTTCGCACAGGTGCCGGATCTCCCCGTCGACCTCGTGAACGCCCAGCGGATCCATCCTCGGCATCGTGGCTCCTTTTGTTATGGGCGCGCCTCGGGCTACGGGAGATCGACGATCTCGATCCAGTTCGGGTTCTTGCCCATCGGATACTCCTTGAGCTTGGTGAGCTTGCCGCTGGTCTGGTCGATCGCGTAGCTCGACATGGCGTGGGACAGCTGGCCGACCGCCAGCAGGTAGCGGCCTGACGTGTCGATCGCGAAGCCGCGCGGCTGTTTTTCGGTCGGCACGCTGCCGAACGAGGTCAGCGTGCCCTTCATTGCGTCGACGGCGAAGCCGGCCAGCGTGCTCGACGTGCGCTCCGACGCGTAGAGGAACTTACCGTCCGGCGTGATGTGCAGGTCGGCGGCCGACGGCTTGCCCTCGAAGCCGGGCGGTAGCGCGCTGACGGACTGCTTCTGCGTGAGGTCGCCGGTGGCCCCGTGATAGTCGAACACGTAGACGGCGCCGTCGAGCTCGCCCACGACGTAGACGATCTTGCCACCGGGGTGATAGACGAAGTGGCGCGGACCGGCCTTGGCCTTCACTTCGGCCGCCGGCGACGTCGTGGGCGCCAGCTTGCCGGTCGCCGCGTCGAACGTGAACTGGTTGACCCGGTCGTTGCCGAGCGTGGGCACGAGCACGTGGCGGTTGGCCGCGTCGGCCATGATCGCGTGCGCGTTGGGATAGTTCGGCAGCACCTGCTGCGGCGGCTGCACCGTGCCGGCAGGCCCGATCGGGTTCACGGTGACCTTGTGACCGGGGTACGACGCACCGAGCAGGAAGCGGCCCGTCCGGTCGGTGGCGATGTAGGCCAGGCTGTCGGCGAGGGGACCGCTGGCGACGTGCTTGAGCCGGCCGCTCGCCTGATCGATGGCGAAGCCCGCGGCGACCTTCGGCTCGCCGCGCGTGCCGACGTAGAGGAAGCGGCGGTCGGGACTCACCGACATCGGCGTCGAGATGCCCGGCTTCTCGATGCCGGGGATCGCGACCCTCTCCACGACCGTGAGGTCGCCGCGCTGCCGATCGAGCTGGAGCACGTAGATCTCGTTGCTCTCGGCGTTGCCGACGTACACGAACGTGGCGGCCGCCGCGGGGGACGCCATCAGCGCACCCAGGACCAGGAGAATCGCGGTGAGCAATGCCATGACATCCTCCGTTCAGGCTTCACGCCGGCAGCCACGCCGCGGTGCGGATCTCGCCGAACTCGCGCGCGATCTTGCGCCAGGACTCGCCGGCGTCCTCGGTGACGTAGACCTCGCCGAAGAGCGTGAACGCCACGACCCGCGCCGGATCGGCCGGATGGGTCGCCAGGCCCCACAAGGTCGCGTTGGGCCGGCCGGGCAGCAGCACGCTCTGCCATGTCTTGCCACCATCGCTCGAGCGGAGCACACCGCCCGTTTCTCCTGTCGTGGTCTGGCCGCACCCGGCGAACAGCACGCGCGCATCGTCGGTCTTCACCGCGATGCCGCGGGCGTAGGGCAGGGGCCACTGGCTCTTGACGCCGATCGGCGTCCACGTCTCGCCGCGATCGTCGCTCCAGAACAGCTCGCCGTTCGTGCTGACCCAAGCGCGCGGCGGGCTCGTGCGCGCGAGGGCCATGTCGTGGACGTCGGGGTCGTGGAGGCCGCGCACGACTTTCGTCCAGGTGTCGCCGCCGTCGAGACTGCGGAAGACGCCGTCGATCTCGACGCCGGCCCACACGATGCGCGGGTCGTCGGCGTCGACGAGCACGCGGGTCACGAACGCCTGTCCGATCGAGCACTCGGTCGCGGCGGGGACGTCGAGCTTCTGCCACGACCGCCCGCCGTCGCGCGAACGATAGATCGCGGTCGGTCGCGTCCCCGCGAACAGCGTCTGCGGATCGGACGGGTCCACGGCCAGCGACCAGACCGTCGGCAGGTCGCCGGCGGCGCCGACCCGCGCCCACGAGGCGCCGCCGTCGTGGCTCGCGAACACGCCGGTGTCGCCGGCGGCCAGCAGGCCGCGCGGCTCGCCCGGCAGAACGGTCAACGCCTGGATCCGCGAGTTCAGCGGGAACGGCTTGCGATGCCGCACCCACGACTTGCCCGCGTCCGGGCTGTGCCACACGCCCCACCCAGCCGTACCGAGGTTGATGTGGTAGTCCATGCGCGAACATCTACACGAAGGACGCGTCGTCGGCAATCCCATTGGGACGCTTGACGCTGGCCGCTCGCCCGCGCGATGCTCCGGCCGGCGATGAGAGAGCGTGAACCCGCGCCGAAGGACGAGTACCGGCGGCGGGAGTCACTGCACCAGGCGCGCGCGGCCAACTCCCGCCGGTTCGAGGAACGGATCTCGCGCGCCCGCCTCGGCGTCGCGCTGACGGCGGCGCTGGTCGCATGGCTCGCGTTCGGGGCGGCCGTGCTGTCGCCGTGGTGGCTCGCGGCGCCGGCCCTGGCGTTCGCGACCCTGGTGGTGGTCCACGGGCGTGTTCGCGGGCGGTGCCGGCAGGCGGAGCGGCGCGCGGCGTTCTACCGACGAGGGCTCGCGCGTCTCGCTGGCCAGTGGGCGGGGGCCGGCCGCACCGGAGATCGCTTCCGCGATCCCCGCCACCCGTACGCCGACGGTCTCGACCTCTTCGGCGAAGGCTCGCTGTACGAGCTGCTCTGCGACGCGCGGACCCGCATGGGCGAGGAGACGATCGCCGCGTGGCTGCTGGCGCCGTCGGATCCCGCATCGGTGCGCGCCCGGCAGACGGCGGTGCAGGCCCTGACGCCGCGCCTGGACCTGCGCGAGGACCTGGCGGTCCTCGGCGAGGAGGTCGCGGCGACCGCGCGCCCCGATGCCCTCGCGTCGCTGGCGACATCGGCGGCGAGTCCACCCGGGATGCGCCTCCGGCTCGGCGCGGCGGCGATCGGCGCGGCGACGCTCGCGGCCGTCGTGTCGTGGGCCCTGGGCTGGGCTCCGTCCAGCGTGGCGTTGGGCGCGCTGGCCATCCAGAGCCTGATCCGTGGTCGGCTGGGACGTCACGTGTTGGAGGCCGATCGGGCGGTCGCCGGCCACGGACCAGACCTCGATCTGCTGGCCGCGGTGTTCGAACGGTTCGAGCGGGAGCCGCCCGGAAGCCCTCTGCTCGTCCGCCTCCACGCGGACCTCATGTCCCAGGGGTGGCGCCCGTCGCGCGCGGTGGGAAGGCTGCGTGTCTGGGTGGATCTGCTCGACGCGCGGCGCAATCAGTTCTTCGTTCCGTTCGACGTGCTCACCATGTGGAGCGTGCATTGCGCCCTCGCGGTGGAGGCGTGGCGGGTGCGCCACGGCGCCTCCGTCGCCGCGTGGCTGTCGGCGGCCGGGCAGCTCGAGGCCCTGTGCTCGCTGGCTGGCTATGCGTCGGAGCACCCGGACGACGTCTATCCGACGATCGAGGAGGCCCGGGTGTGCTTCGAGGCGGAGGCCCTGGGACACCCGCTCATCCCCGATGCCAGCTGCGTGCGCAACGACGTGGCGCTCGGGGGCACCGCGCGAGTCCTGATCGTCAGCGGCTCGAACATGTCGGGGAAGAGCACGCTGCTACGGGCCGTGGGCGCGAACACCGTGCTGGCGCTGGCCGGCGCGCCGGTGCGGGCGTCGCGGCTCCGACTCTCGCTGCTCTACCCCGGCGCGACGCTGCTCATCCGGGACTCGCTCCAGGAGGGCACCTCGCGTTTCTATGCGGAGTTGATCCGCTTGCGCGACCTCGTCCGCATCGCCGACGGACCGATCCCCCTGCTGTTCCTGCTCGACGAGATTCTCCATGGAACGAACTCGCACGATCGTCGGCTCGGCGCCGCGGCCGTCGTCCACGGCCTGACGCAGCGAGGGGCGATCGGTCTCATCACCACGCATGATCTGGCGCTGTCCGAGGTGGCGGAGGATCCTGCGGTCCACGCCGTCAACGTCCACTTCGCCGACCGGCTCGAGGATGGGCGCATGCTCTTCGACTACCGGATGCGCCCGGGCGTTGTCCGGACGTCGAACGCGCTGGCCCTGATGCGGACACTCGGGCTTTGGCCCGAAGCGCCGCCCTCGGGACCCGAGGGGCCGCGCCATCAGGCGGGCGGAACGAGTTGACCCTGCGGTCGCCGGCGGTGTATCGAGATGCGGTGAACCACCGAGCAACCCGAGGCGATGGAGCTGATGGCGAGCCTCCGGTAGGTCATTCGCGCACCGGCACGCCGGTGCGGCCGACGACGCTGGCGACGGTCGCGACGAGCTGCGACGGCTCGAGAGGCTTCGCGATGTGGTGGAGAAATCCAGCGCGCAGCGCTCGCAAGCGGTCCTCGGATCGCGCGAACGCCGTGAGCGCGATCGCGGGCACGCCGCCGCCGCGTGACTGGCCGAGCGCCCGAATCCGTCGAAGCAGCTCGTAGCCGTCCACCTCGGGCATGGCCACGTCGCTCACCAGGACGTGGGGGCGTACGTGCTCGACGGCGAACAAGGCGTCCCCGACCGTCGCGGCGGTCGTGACGATGGCCCCGCAGCCTTCGAGCATGCGCTGAACGAGCATGCGCGCGTCGCCGTTGTCGTCGACGACGAGCACTTTCACGCCGGTTAGATCCATGCGCGTGAACTCGCGCGCGACCGCGTGCGGCCCCTCGGAGCGTCGCCGCTCATGGGCCGTCGGCGTCTTCGATGACAGTCGTGGTCAGAGGGAGCTCGATGATGGCCATCTTGGTGCTTCATGATACGCGTGGTGGAGGGGGTTTCAACCCGAGCGTGCCGGGCACGCCAAAGGGGCTGACGTGGCTCGGCTTGCGATAGACTTGCGCCGATGACCCTCTCGATCCGGCAGATCCACCCGGTGTTCGTGGGCGAGGTCTCCGGAATCGACATCGGCAAGCCGCTCTCCGGCGCCGAGGTGGCGACCATCGAGGCGGGGATGGATCGCTACGCCGTCCTCTCGTCCCACGCCGGCGCCATCCTCGGTATGCCGACGCCGGAGGCTCGCATCCTGCTTCGCGACCTGAACGAGCACGCCACGCAGCCGGCGTTCGTCTACGTGCACGGGTGGCGCTCGTGGGATCTGGTCATGTGGGACAATCGCCAGATGATGCACCGCGTGCGACGCTATGATGAGACCCAGCCGCGCGACATGCGGCGCACCACCGTCGCCGGCGACGCACAAACCGCGGAACAGGTCCGGGCGCCGTAGGCGTCCAGGGAGCCAGTGATGAGATTCATCGCGTGGATCATTGTCCTGTGTCTCGCATCGACGGCTCCTCCCGCGTCGGCCGAATGGTTTGCCGACGTCTACGGAGGCCAGAGCCTCACCGAGAAGAACGACCTGACCGTGCACGACTCGGCCGGGCTCGGGATCTACCGGGAGGTCGAGTTCGATCGGTCGCTCACCTACGGCGGCCGATTCGGTCGCTACTTCGACGCCGTGCCGTTTCTCGGCCTCGGACTCGATGTCTCCAAGTTCTCGCCGCGCATCGGGCCTCAGCAATTCCACATCGACGGCTGCGTGCCGTCGGGCGGCTGCGGCGGCGGCCAGGGGGGCATCGGCGCCATCGACGTGGACGCCTGGGTGTTGTCACTCGACCTGTTGCTCCGGCTGCCGTTGTTGAAGACGGAGGCGGCGCCGTGGGGGGCGATCCAGCCGTACGTCACCGCCGGCGTGCCGTTCTTCAACACCACCGTCACGCCGCGGAACACGGCGCAGTTCCGCAATCACGACGACGATACCGATCGGTCGTTTGGCTACAAGTTTGGAGGCGGCATCGCGTTCCACGTCGCCCGGAATCTGATGTTCTTCGGCGAGTATCGCTTCACCCACGCGGAAGTCTCGGTCGAGCTGCACGACTCCGCGACCCTGAAGCCCGCACCGCTCCGCATGGATCTCGACACCCACTCCGCCCTCATCGGCCTGTCCGCGCGCTGGTAGGCAGGTCAGGCGGCGCCGGAATCCCGGGCCGACGCGCCGTCCAGGTCGTCGAGGTGCGCGACGCAGTTCAGCACGCGCACCCGCCACGGCGGCGCACCATCGACGATCGTCACCGACGTGTTCTCCCAGCGCTCCGGCACCACGTCGCCGTCGGCGAGGACGAGATGCCGGGCGGCGAGCGAGCGACAGACGAGGCCGTGCGTGACGACCGCGAGGTCGCCGGCCGTCGCCGCCGCCAGCGCCCGCACGCGAGCCCACGCGAGATCGACGCGCGCGTGGAAGACGGGCCACGTCTCGCCGTTGGGGGGCGCATAGTCCGGCTCGAACGGGTCGAAGCCGAGGTCGGCGTAGGGCCTGCCGCGGAGGTCGCCGAAGTTTCGTTCTTGTAGCAGCGGCTCGAAGGAGAGGGGAACGCCGGTCGCGCGCTGCACGTACTCGGCCGTGGCCATGGCCCGGGCGTAGTCGCTCGACAGGATCCGGGCGACACCCTCGCCGGAGAGCCGGCGCGCCAGGCGCTCCGCCTGCGCCACCCCACGAGGCGAAAGTGGGACATCCGGACGCTGGAGGATCCGCAGGGCGTTGCCGGCGGTCTCGCCGTGACGGATCAAGAAGAGCCGGCTCACCGGGAGAGTGTACTCTGCTGGAGATGCTCGAGACTCGGCGTCGTGCCGAGCTGACCGTCACCGCGGTTCTGCTCGGCCTCAGTCTGCTCGTGGCCGCGGTCGCCACCCACGACGCCTGGCGGCGCGTGGGACAGCCGAGCCCCGGCCACGCCATCATGGAGAACCTCCTGGTGGTCGTCGGCGGCGGCGAGCGCGGCATCCTCCAGCCATTCGACAAGGTGGTGGCGCTGAACGGCCGCGTCCTCACGTCGGCCGCCGACCTCACCGCGGAGGTCCAGCGGCATCCGCCGGGAACGGTCCTCCACTACCTCGTCGCGCGCGGCCACCAGCTCATGGAGATCGACGTCGCCACGCGGACGGTCACGCTCCAGTGGTTCCGGCGCTTCGTCGTGGAGGCGCTGATCCCCGGTCTCCTCTTCCTCGTGCTCGGCGGCGCCGTCATGTTCCTCAAGCCGGGCGCGGGCGAGAGCCGCATCTTCTTCGCGTTCTGCCTGATCTCGGCGGCCACGACCATCCTCTATCCGGACCTGCACACGACCCATCGGTTCACGACGCTGATGCTGGCCACGTGGGCGCTGACCCCGAACGCGCTCGCGCACCTGGCCCTGCGCTTCCCGGAAAAGCGCGGGATCGCGCGACGCCATCCGTGGCTCGTGCCGCTCCTGTGGGCGGAGGGCGCCGTCGCGGCCGCCGCGCTGCCGCTCACGTTCTTCTGGCGCTCGCTGGCGCTGCCGATGTTCGTGGCGGCGTGCTGGGGCGTGGCGCTGATCGCGCTGATCGTGTCGCTGGCGCGCACGGCGCGACGGGGCTCCACGCCGCTGGCTCGCCAGCGCGCGAAGTTCCTGGCGGTGGGCTTCGCGGTGAGCTTCCTGTTCCCCGTACTCGGCACCGCGGCCGAGATCCTGTTCTGGATCGGCGTGCCCTACCTGAACCAGTCGTGGCGCCTCAACCTGGTCTTCCCGCTGGTGGTCGCCTACGCGATCGTCCGTTACAACCTCTTCGACATCGGCGCCGTCCTGCGCCTTGGCGCCATCTACTCGGCGGCCACCGTACTGGTGACGCTCCTGTACGCAGGCTCGCTCACCGGGATCAACGTCGCGTTCTCGATGCTCGACATGTCGGTGTCGCCGCTCGTGCCGGCGGGGCTCGTGTCGTTGCTGGTGGTGGCGCTCTTGAACCCGGTCTACCAGCGGACCCAGCGGCTCGTGGACCGCGCGTTCTTCCGCCAGCGCTATGACGCGCAGCAGACGGTCGAGCGCCTGGCCTCCGCGATGACGACCGTGCTGGAGCTGCCGCGCATCGGCGGGCTCATCCGGCACACCGTCGACGAGCTCTTCCATCCGGTGACGACCACGCTCCTCGTCTCGGACGACGGCACGCGAGGCTATCGGGCCCTCGACGAGCGCGGCGCGAGGGTCGCCGCAGACTCGCCGCTCCTGCGCGGTCTAGCGCGATACCGGGGCCCGCTGAACCGCGGGCGGCTCAGCGAAGATCCGGCGCTCGCCGACCTGAGCGGCGCGTGCCTGGCGGCCATGGAGCATCTCGGAGCGGATCTGGTAGTACCCATCGTCTTCCACGATCGGATCACGGCGCTGCTCATCCTCGGCCCCAAGCGCTCCGGCGCTGCGTACACGACCGAGGACCTCCGGCTCCTGCGCCTGCTCCTCGACCAGAGCGCGGTCGCGCTGGAGAACGCCCGAGCGTTCACGGCGCTCCAGGTGGCGCTGCGACGGGTGGAGATCCTCGAATCGGTGCGGGCCAGTCTCTCGAAGTTCGTGCCCCGCGCGGTGCAGAGCCTCATCGAGGAGGCGCCCGAGGCGCCGGCCCTCGCCAAGCGCGACGTGGACGTCTCGGTGCTCTTCGTGGACATCGCCGGCTACACGCGCCTCAGCGAGCGGCTCGACAGCGAGCGGGTCAACCGGCTGGTCGAGCGTTACTTCGGCGCGTTCCTCGACGAGATCGTGCAGTACGGCGGCGACGTCAATGAGACGGCCGGCGACGGGCTCATGGTCATCTTCCAGGACCCGAGCGAATCGCGCCACGCCGAGGCGGCGGTGTCGACCGCGTGTGCCATCGTGCGGCGGACCCGGGAGATCAACGCCGAGGACGTCGCGCTCCCCGAGCCGATCACGCTGCACGTCGGCGTGAACTCGGGCGTGGCCGCCGTCGGCGCGACCAAGATCGAGGGCACGGCCGGGACGCGCTGGACCTACACGGCCTCGGGGTCGGTCACCAACGTGGCGGCGCGGCTGGCCGGCGTCGGCGAGGACGACGCGGTGCACATCGGGCCGGAGACGCGGCGCCGTCTCGGTGACGGGTTCGTCGTCGAGGACATGGGCGAGCAGCGACTCAAGAACGTCGAGGAGCCAGTGCGGGTCTTCCGAGTGGCCGCGCCGGCGCGGGGCGGCTAGCGCTCCCTGACGACCGGGTTGCGCAGCACGCCGATGCCGGGCACCTCGACCTCGACGACGTCGCCGTCCTTCATGTTCTCGGTCGCGCCGTCGGTGCCCATCCACAACACGTCACCCGGGTACAGCGTCAGGTACTGGCTCATGCGGCTG
>Ga0209058_1000255_pt1 | contig 43896 bp, 42 predicted proteins | sample GraSoiAngelo_147_FD_185904 | JGI IMG/M metagenome (GOLD analysis project Ga0209058, IMG submission 185904) | Grasslands soil microbial communities from the Angelo Coastal Reserve, California, USA - 14_1009_05_40cm (SPAdes) (version 2) | ecosystem: Environmental > Terrestrial > Soil > Grasslands ... | reverse complement strand
CATACGTCACGAGCCTGGTCAAAGGCCTTGAATCCGCAAAAGTCCCCAAATCTTCCCTCGTGATTTGGAAGACGCTTACCAAGCGTCCGGATGAATACGAGGTCAATGCGCCTCATGTGGAGGTTGCTCGAAAGATGGCGAAAGAAGGCTGGCCCGTGACCGTGGGAGACAAGGTCGGGTTCATTATAACGAAGAAGCCTGGCAAGCTCTACCAGAAGGCAGAGCCCCACTTCAAAGTCTCACTCGATGAGGTAGATTACAACTACTACGTCCACAACCAGATTGTTCCGGCTGCGGCTAGGGTTCTAGAAGTGTTTGGAATTGCCGAGAAGGATTTGCTCGGGACAGGTCGCGGTCAGGTCAACTTGTAATTGTAGGCCCAGGACTGAAGGATGATAGATCGCTCAAGGTCATGACGTTCACGTTCGGTGGTTTTTTGGCTCCGTCGGATACCCTGTCGCCGATGACGAATCTGATGTTCTTTCCGGCGGCAATATCCAATAATCTCTGAGTGACAACTCCATCGAAGAGGATCAAGTGCGCGTTCTCGACGCCCGGGATCTTCTCTGCAAGCTCGCTGACAGGCATTCGGGAAAGCTCCTTTCCTGCCTCGTCAAATATCACTGCCTCCAGAGTTCCACGCAGGTCTTTTGCGGCTTCGAACACTGTTGGTGAAAGACTGGGTCTTGGGATGGGCGGTGCTTCTACTCGAGGTTCAGATGGACCGTACCCTCTTTCGTAGGGTCGCTCGTATCGTTCCTGCCTCTCAGGCCTTTCCGGGCGGGCGAACTGAACTCTTTCAGGTCTCTCGATCGGTCGAGCGAGGTTGATTGGAACTCTTTCTCGGAGAGCTTTCATTATCTCCTTAGGGGTAAGCTCCTCGACCTCTTTCCCGAAGGGCGCACGCGCGACATAGTCTATGTCTGCGACCTGCTGTAGCTCTTTGAGAATCAGGTCTCCGGCTCTGTCCCCGTCGAGGAACGCTGTCACTTCCTTGTCCTTGGTGAGCTTGATGATTGTATCAGGGACCTTCGTCCCATTGAGCGCGACCACGTTCTTGATCCCGACCTTCATCAGAAGAATTACGTCCGCTCTGCCTTCAACCACTATCAGTGAGCCGCTCTCGACCTCCGGGCCGGCGGGCAGCTTCTCGGGACCGTACTCGATGAGATCCACGCCTCTTAGAGAGGATGCGACTTCTTTGACGACCTCTTCGGTGCTGGGAGATGATTCGACTACCCATTTGCGAAGAATGTCTTTCGCTTTGGTTAGGATGGCGTTTCTCTTTTCCTCGCGAACATCCTCGACCTTTTCTAGAGTAATCTTGGCTTCGCAGGGGCCGATCCTGTCAACGCTCTCGATAGCAGCAGCGATAATGGCGGTCGAGACTTTGTCTAGGGATGAGGGTATTACGATGGATCCTGTTGTCTTGTCGCGTTTGGAGTCGAGGTTGATCTCGATTCGTCCTATTCTTCCTGATTTTTGTAGTTCTCTAAGGTCTAGATCGGGTCCAAAGAGTCCCTCTGTCTGTCCGAAAACTGCGCCGACAACGTCAGGCTTTTCGACGACTCCTTGAACGTCGAAGTGTGCTTTTACTATGTATTTTGTAGTCGTAGCGTACTGTGACTGTTCAACCATGAAAGTTTAACCTCCATAATTCACTACCTTCTTTCTGATACCTTCTCTTTTCGATTTGTAAGCGGTAAAGCTTGAGAGCGTAAGAGCCCCTGCGCTAGTATTAAAGCCCGTCTCCAGACCCAACGACTAACCGTATTGCTAGTTATGTCTAAAGCGTTCATTCGGATATGCCTCACAGAGAACTTCTGTTAGCGAACATAGTTGAGTCATAGGTCGTCACCACCCGTTCCAATGGACCAAATCGGCGAGACCTCTTCTATCACGAACAGCCTTACGGGACCTCTGTGTCCACAAGACCTCTTCTCCAGGATCTTTGTATCCGATCGGCACGAGTGCTAGCGGAACAATTGAACCGTCAATCGGAAGGTTCAGAATCTGCCGCACTTTTTCATCGTCGAGTGCTCCTAGAAATGACGCAACCAATCCATGTTCGAAGGCTGACAATATGAGAGCAAATGATGCGAAGCCTGCGTCTATGAGCCACCATGGAAGCCTGGCATTTTGTTCAGCTCTGCCATACTTCGCTTCAAACCTCTTCTTGTTTCCACACGGGACGACGATGACCGGAGCCTTCGAAATAAAATCTGATATCGCGAGGCCTTCTGACGTGTATTCCGGCTGATGCCCTGCTGTTGCAAGCTCTCTCCTTATCATCGGATCTTTGACGACGATAAATTCGAAGTCTTGGGTGAAGCCTGCGCTCGGGACGTGTCTTGCGTCCTCAAGAATTCTCACAAGGGATTTGTCTGGGATGGCTCTTGATTCGAACCCGTACACATTCCTCCGCTTCCTCAAGAGCTTGCTAAGTGTCAAAGGAACTTAGGCCTGGCTCGACTGTTCGTGTGCAATTCTTATATTTACTCGGGGGGAAACCGAGATCTTCCAACTTGATTAACAGCTCTTCACAATGAAATAGAGTAAACAGAGAGGGGCAGAGTTATGTCTAAAAGAAACCATCCTCGTCCACTGGACCTGACGTGTTGGAATGCCTAAGCCAGCGGCCAAAGTGGGAGTGAACGGGTTCGGTGTCATCGGCAAGCGTGTTGCCGAGGCCGTGTCGAAGCAGAAAGACATGAAACTCATTGGCGTCTCCGATGTCGTCGCAGACTATCGTGTGAAGATGGGGCAGAAGAAGGATTTCGCGATTTACTGCTCCATTCCCGAGAAGCTTCCGGATATGAAGAAGGCGGGAATAGAGGTTTCAGGAATTCTAGACGATCTGATCAAAAAAGTCGATGTTATGATCGACTGCACCCCCGCAGGACTAGGCGCAAAGAACAAGGCGCAATACGACAAACTCGGCGTAAAATCCGTCTTTCAGGGCGGCGAGAAACACGATCTCACAGGATCATCATTCGTAGCCCAGTGCAACTACGCTGAGAATCTAGACAAGAACGCCACGCGGGTCGTGAGCTGCAATACTACCGGTATCTGCAGGACCATCGGAGCGCTACAGAACGGGCTCGGAGTGAGAAAGGCTAGAGTTGTCGTGTTCCGGAGAGGAACAGACCCATGGGAAAGTCACAAGAACGGACTCATCAATACCGTCGTCCCGGAGGCTCACATTCCGTCCCATCAGGGACCCGACGCTCAAACCGTTCTTCCCAAACTGGACATTACGACAATGGCCGCGAAAGGACCCTTCAACATCGGCCACCTCCACTTCGCAATGGTCCAGCTCAAGAACAACCCCGAGAGAAAGGATGTTCTGAAGGTCTTGAAGAACGCACCTAGGCTGGCACCCGTCAGGACGACTGACGGAGTTGACAGCATGAACGCCGTAGCAGAGATGATGCGAGACATGCATAGGGCTAGGGCCGACATGTGGGAGGTCGCCTACTGGGAAGACATACTCAACGTGACTGATGGTGAAGTCAATATGGTCTACCAGGTCCACAACGAGAGCGTTGTCGTTCCGGAGAACGTTGACGCGATCAGAGCGCTTACTGCCCTCGAAACTGAGGGTCGAAGATCGATTGCGAAGACCGACGAGGCTCTCGGAATCACAAACAGGTTCCTGTAGGAGTCAGCTTGCCTTTTGCGGCTGCCTACAGTATCCTCCGCACTATTTGACCGGACGCGAGTCGTTTTTTCACCTATGCTGACTCACGGAAGACTCTGATCCGTTTTTCGATCGACTTGTTACCTTTCGATCCCTGAGGAGTCATCATCTCGATTTTTCTGAGAACATCTTCGAGGGTGGGATTTACATAGAGTTCCAGCGTTTGCTTGTCAGCCGTTTGCTGAAGTTTTCTGAACCAGGGTCCGTATACCACCTTGGCGACTGGATACATAGCAATCACCCAGAGAAGTATCGCGCCTGTGGCGATTCGTTCCGGTTGTGGAATGAGTCCGAGGATAGAGCTAATGGCAAGGAATAATGGAAGCGTCACAAACGGAAACACCTGATAGGAGAATGCCAAGACCATCTTGGTCTTGGTGAAGTTTCGATGGTAGATCAGCTTTGCAGCAATCAGCGGCCTCCATTCGTCAGAACTAAGCTTGTCGTAAAGCGAGACCGGGAGAAGCACTTGGTCTTTGGAGATTCGCGGATCGATAGTTCGAGCACTCCACGTGATTACGCTTTTGGGATTGAGATTATGCACTCCTAGTCGGGAGATCAGTTCTTGCGTAATCTGAAGTATCGCTTGTTCTTCCTGAGGGTCTAATCGAGCTAAGCGGAACCTTGATGATTTTGAGGGCGAGATCCATTTTCCTCCGAACTTCTGAGCTATAGATGTCCGTCTCGCCCCAGCCACATAAAGGGGTCGAGAACTACGTCTTCATTCCAGGACGCTTTTGATTATCCAAATCAAATATAGCGGGTAGAAGGCTGACGAGAGTTCCTAGCCTCGGAGAGAACAGCACGTGGAGTTGCGCGAAAATGACGTCAAGGTTCTGAGAACTCTCTGGGACGCGGGCGGAACAACCTCGGTCGAAGAAATAGCCCTGAAAACAGGGCTAGCCGACGCCGCGGTTGCCCGCGCATCACTGACACTTTCAGAACAAGGCCTAGTCAAAGAACAGACAACAAAGACGACGGAAGTATTTTGCACTGAGGAAGGACACGATTACCTTGCGAATGGACTGCCTGAGCGAAGAGTTGCTACAGTTGTCCACAATGCAGGAGGAAAACTCTCCGTCAATGAAGCTGTTCAGCAAGCGGGTTTACCACTCGACTTTGTGTCTATAGTTACCGGTTGGATTGCCCGCAAAGGCTGGGGAAAAATCGAGAAAACAAGTTCCGGTGCTGTTCTAGTAATCCCGAAAAACCCGCCAAAGGACGAGGATGAAGAGGTTCTGGAGAGGATCGGTCAGGTCAGCGTTCCAATAGAAGAATTACCGAACAACCTGAAACAGGCCGCCGATAGACTTCTCAAGAGAAACATTCTGGCCTCGAAGGAGAGAATACAACGGAAGCTGCAGATCACTCCTCAAGGGGTGACAGTGACTCCCCCCCTGGCTCCTATTGACGAAGTAGGCAATCTAACTAGCGAGATGCTTCTCTCTGGTGATTGGAAGAGGGTTCGTCTCCGAGCCTACAACGTTTCCTCCCCGGTCCCTACTCTCAATCCTGGAAAGTATCATCCCTATTTGCGATTCTTGCGGATGGTCAAGCGGAAGCTCGTTGCGCTTGGGTTCAGAGAGGCTGTTGGACCTCTTGTCGAGACCGCGTTCATCAATGACGACTGCCTCTACATGCCGCAAGATCATCCAGCGAGAGAAATCCACGATCTCCACTATCTGAAACACCCATCCAAAGCGAGCCTTGAACCATGGAAGGGCATCGTGGAAAAGGTAGCTCAGACACATGAGAACGGCTGGAAGACAGGATCCACAGGCTGGGGCTACAAGTACTCAAGAGAAGAAGCCGGCAAGCTAGTTCTTCGCAGCCATGGCACGGCGCTGAGCGTCCGGTCAATGATCTCGAAGGACCTTCAGATCCCAGGCAAGTACTTCGCTATAGCACGTTGCTTTCGGCCGGAACTTCTCGATAGGACACACTTGACGGAGTTCAATCAGGCAGAGGGAATTGTTCTCGATCCCGGACTTAGCTTACGCAACCTACTCGGGGTCTTAGAGATGTTCGCCCGCGAGGTCGCAGGGGCTGACAAGGTCCGGTTCAAGCCAGACTACTTTCCGTTCACCGAACCCAGTGTCGAGCTGCAAGCCTACAAGGAGGGATACGGATGGATGGAATTCGGCGGCAGCGGACTATTCAGACCCGAAGTTACAGAACCCCTCGGGATCAAAGTACCTGTCATCGCGTGGGGACTCGGAATCGACAGGCTCTACATGATGAACCAGCAGATCCAGGATATCAGACAGCTCTTCACGACAGACCTCGAATGGATAAGGCAGCAGAAGGTCGGCTAGAACGCCTTCAGTCAAATTTTCTCTGGCCGATCTAGACGATCTTCTGGGACAGAAGGTTCCACGTGACGAGGACGGGCTCAAGCAGATCCTCGCCTACGTCAAGGGAGACGTGGAATCCCTCGATGAACAGAACGATAGCGTCAGCATCGAAGTCAAAGACAGCAACCATCCCGACATCTGGTCGGTAGAGGGAATCGCACGCACTCTCCGTACTCATCTCGGTCTTGCCAAGCCCAAGGCTCCAGTCCTTGCCGGAAAATCTGGTCTGAGAGTTACAGTAGACCGTAGATTGGGCCCGATCCGGCCTTTCATTGCAACCTCCATTGTGAGAAACGTGAACCCCAGTGAGAACGCTCTGAAGAGCTGGATAAGCCTACAAGAAAAAATGGATCTCACGTATGGTAGGAAGAGGAAACGGGCATCCATCGGATTCTACCAAGCAGACCTCGTAAAGTCACCTCTTCGCTACACCGTTGGCAACCCTGACGACACAGCGTTCGTCCCGCTAGGCTCGACCGAGAAGATGACGCTTCGAGAGATTGTAGAGAAGCACCCCAAGGGAATCGACTATGGAGGAACAATCTCGTCTTTCAAAGACTGGCCCCTATTAGAGGACGGCGATGGCAAGATTCTCTCTCTTCCCCCGATCATCAACTCAAACGACCTTGGCAAGATCGGCCCAGACACGAAGAATATCCTCGTGGAAGTCACAGGGACGAATGTCGATACTGTAGGCAATACGCTGAAGATAGTTGTAACCGCTCTCGCCGAGAGAGGGGGCAGGGTCTACAGCTGCGCTCAAACTTACGCGGGTAAGAGCGCCAAGCCAGTAGTTACGCCGGACCTGAAATCTAGCTTCAAGGATTTGTCAGCCAGCTACGCTAACAGACTTCTTGGAGCCGCTTTCAAACCAGCGGAGATGATACGGGCCTTCGTGAGAGCGGGGCATCCTGCTCGACAAGTGAGTAAAGACGTCTTGCGCGTCGAGAGCCTCTGCTATCGCATCGACATCATGCATCAAGTCGACCTCGTGGAGGATCTCGCGATCGCGCTGGACATCAACAAGCTGGATCCTGAATGGCCGAGAATCTGGACCCTTGGGGGACTCGCACCCGAGACAGACCGACATGAGACGCTTGCGGAAGTCATGATCGGACTGGGATACCAAGAACTTCTGACATACAGTCTAACCTCCCCAGAGGTCTTCGTTGACAAGATGGGCATAGGGCGCGAAAATTACGCGGAGCTGTTGAATCCGAAGATGTCAACCCATACCGCAATGAGAAGCTGGCTACTGCCTAGCGTTCTCAATTTGCTCAAGGACAATACTCATGTCGATTACCCTCAGAAGGTATTCGAGATCGGATCGTGCGTGACTGTCAAGGAAGATGGCGAAGGTCAAACTGAAACTCGACATAAGATTGCCGCGGTGACCATTCACACGGGAGCTGGTTTCACTGAGATTCGATCCTGCCTCGACACTCTCCTTGGGAGTATTGGGGTCAAGTTCGAGGTCGTTCCCACCACTCACCCGAGCTTTCTTGAGGGACGAACGGGAGAGGTAACGTCAGGTCAAAAGTGGCTCGGAGTGGTTGGCGAGTTACATCCCAGGGTAATCCGCGCTTGGGGTCTCAGCCTTCCCGTAGCAGCTTTCGAGCTGGAGATTCCACCCATGGGGGTCGAGTAAGATTGGTCGAAAAAAAGTTCGTTGTGACACCTTGGGAAGTAAAAGGGGATGTTGACTATGACCGGCTCATCCGTGATTTTGGGACCCAACCGATAACCGGTCCGTTAGCCAAGAGACTGGAAGAGATCCTCGGTGACGCGGCCTATCTCGTCCGCCGACGCATCTTCTTCTCACACCGCGACCTTGATCTCGTCCTCAACGACTACTCGAAGGGCAAAGGATTGTTCCTCTACACCGGCAGAGGACCCAGCGGACCCATGCACATCGGCCACATTATCCAGTTCTACTTCACAAAGTGGCTCCAAGACAAGTTCCATACAACCGTCTACATACAGTTGACCGACGATGAAAAATTCCTTGAAGAGAAACGGAACTTAACTTACGAGGACACCCAGCGATGGGCCGCGGACAACATTCTCGAGATTGCTGCCGTGGGCTTCGATCCTGACCGGACGTTCATACTCCAGGACACGGAATTCATCGGGCACGCCTACCCCATGGTCCTGAAGATTGCCCGTAGGGTTAATTTTAGCACTGTAAAGGCCGTGTTCGGCTTCACTGGCGAGACAAACATCGGTTTCGCTTTCTATCCGTCTATCCAGATTCTTCCAAGCCTCCTCGAAAAGAGGCGCTGCCTCATACCTTCAGCAATTGACCAGGATCCTTACTGGAGGATACAGCGGGATATTGCGGAGTCAATGGGGTACTACAAGGCGGCCGCAGTCCACAGCAAGTTCCTGCCAGCACTCACGGGACTGCAAGACAAGATGAGTTCCTCTAAGCAGGAGACGACGATCAACCTCAGCGACGACGATAAGACAGTAAGGAGCAAGGTATACCGCTACGCCTTCTCTGGTGGACAGGCAACGAAGGAAGAGCATAGGAAGAAGGGTGGAGACCCTGATGTTGATGTTCCGTTCCAGTGGCTGGACATGTTCTTCGAGCCCGATGACAAGAGAATAGAGCAGATACGCACCGAATACAAGAGCGGCCGAATGCTAACAGGAGACCTGAAGGACATACTCATTGAAAAGGTGACAACATTTCTTAGCCAGCATCGGCAGCGCAGGGAGAAAGCTAGCGATCTGGTGCATTTGTACAAGAAAGACGGTGCCCTCGCTCGGGAAATGTGGACCCGTGACTTCAGTAAGTCATAGTTCTTACGTAAGGGACGCTTACCTCTATCAAGGTAGTTAGGACCCGGTGGATTCATTGTACGACGCGGGGGCTCTCAGTTCGTTTCGGAAATCGGGCCAGATCATTGCAAAGCTCCGTAAGGAAATACCCAGCATAGTCAAACCGGGAAAACCCGCCCTGAAGATCTGTGTGGAAATCGAAAGCAGGATTCGGGAGCTCGGGGGCAAACCGGCCTTCCCGGTCAACATTGGGATTAACGAGATTGCGGCGCACTACACCTCACCGCCTGGTGATACTCTTACCATACCTTCCGGGTCGATGGTGAAGGTTGACTTCGGGGTCCACGTGAACGGTTACGTTACCGATACAGCCGTGACCGTTTTCTATGACCCCAAATTCGAGCCTATGGTCAAGGCCGCTGATGATGCGTTGCAGAACGCGATCAAGGCGTTCAGAGGGGGAGTCAAACTATCGGATATCGGACGGGTCATTCAGACAACGATAGGCAAGTACGGATTCCGACCCATCAGCAATCTCACGGGTCACAGCATCGAGAGGTACAGTATTCACGCGGGTAAGTCCGTGCCAAACGTTCCAGTGCTCGCGGCGGGAAAGGCGAACGAGGGGGAAGTATTTGCCATTGAGCCCTTCGTGACGCTAGCCGACGCTGCAGGCTCCGTCACAAACATGTTACCCGCCCAGATCTATCGCTACATCAAGTCGAAAGGCGTCAAAAACGACGAGTCGAAGAAAGTCCTCGACGACATCTACACCCGGTTCTCAACCCTACCCTTTGCACCCCGTTGGCTGGAGGACAAGTTTCCCCGAGAAACGGCAAAGCGCGCGATGCTGGAACTTACTCACAGCAAGTGCGTGGGCGGGTATCCTGTCCTTGTGGAGGAAACCCGAAGACCTGTCGCCCAGTCGGAACATACAGTTCTAGTTGGGCGAGACGACTGTACCGTGCTTACCGCAGAATAACGAGAATCCAAAAAATCGCCCATAATCAACCCTGATCTCGAATCTGGGACAAGCCCCACAACACGCCCAAAAATCGTTCGGGAACCGGCCTAGATTACACGTTAACTTGCTCTACGATCAAAGCCCAGACCCTGCCCTGAATTGTAATATTCGCCCATTATCAATGCCAGACAGAAAATTTCCTCCAGAAAAAGGAGGGGGGTATAGCACAGCACACCTCGCGACGCAAGAGTGGTTCTTCCGAGTTCTACTTTTTCGGCGGGCCCTCAGTGTAAATTCCGTGGATACTAAGATCTCCAGTAGTACACTGGGTGCATTTGCCGAGCGTCTTGAAGACAAAGTCTCCCAAAGCGAAGTTCTTGATCTGTTTGAAGCTGCACTGGCCGCACTTGACCACCGAAAGCACTTTCGGTGCCGTGTAGGCGCCTATCCGGATCCCTCTCCTCATCCTCGTGAAAGACAGAACAACGAACGTGAAGGCGAGAACCGCGATTGTGAGGTAGAGAATCTGAAGTGTCGGGTCCAGGTCAGGAGTGTTCAGAGCGAGACCAATAGTGTAGAGGCCAACTACCGCCATGACAGCGGCGAGTATGGTTATGACTAGTGATGAGCCACTACGTGGCTTAGGCTGCGACACCCACGATTATCCTTCTACTGACCGATACCGATGGTGTTGCCGATACCGGCGACTATTATAGTATCGCCCGGCTTGCTCCGTTCCAAGATGAGGCTCTTGATCCTCTCGATAACTTTCTCTCCAGCCTCCATGATCTCCTTCTTCATCGGCGTAATCGCTTCCTGAATACTCTCCTTTACGATAACCGCGTAGACCGGTATCTTGTGCACGGTCGCTTCCTGTTCAATCTTGTAGCGCTCCGTGCCGATGCCGCCGATAGCCGCTCCAATTCCCTCGCTGATCTCGCCTGAGGTCTCACCCTCGAACTTCACGGCTGCGTCCACCATGACCACCATCGAGACCTTGCCGACATTTTCTTCAATGATCGTCTTGATGGCGTCCCCCGGTTTCCCGACGTTTCCGCCAGGACCCTCCGCCTTCAAAGCGATCACCCTACGATCCTCCATCATCGTCTCCGCAACCACCACATCCTTCTCGACCTTCCGCTTCTCCTTATCCTTCATCAACCTCGACGCGACAAGCGGTCCGATTCCATCCCCGATAGGCTGACCCTCAGCGAAAGCCTTCGCTGCACCCAGATACGCCTCCGCCTCCTGAATAATCAACGGAAGCAAGGCTTGAAGCTGGATAATGATGAAGATGCTGTTAGTCTTCTTCCCCATCAAGTAGAAGTGTCGAATAATCCTATAGATCGTGTTGAGAGCCCAAGACGCCTCAACCAGATTCTCCAGATTCATAACCTGAGAAGAATCAGCGCCCGGCGCGATCCTTCGAACATCCTCCTTGAACTTCGCATCCCGAACATCCAGCAAGTGATCAATCTTACCGACAATACCAGCCGGATCCATATCGACCGGCGAGATCAAAAACTGCTCCATCAACACGTTGATCTGTGGACCCGGATCAGTCAAAGGCTTACCGATCTCCTTCACCGTCTTCAGAGTTAGATCCTTCGCAGAGTTCCGAAACATATCCAATCTCCTCAAACCCTTATCGATCTCCCATAGAAACTGGCGCATCTGCAGCTTCTGACCAAACCCGAAGAACAATGCGATGAAAAGAACAGTAAAAAGCAGTTGGCTGATAGTGCCGAGATTTCCAAGCAGCCCGCCAAGAAGATCATTTTCATGAAGAGAGATTGGCAGCACTGAATAGGCACCGGAATATGCTCAATATTCCGGTCTGAATGTTATAAACGTTGATCCCTAAGACTGACCAGCACTAGCCCAAAGTAATCCGAAAGATATCCGGCAAAGAAACCGCTCGTTCGTTGTCTAGATCAGAAAAATGAGGTTGGCAGCGGTCTAAGCTTCGCGTGGGCGTTAGCACCACACTACCACATAGATCGCATGGGAGATTCACTTCCGTGTTCGGAATGGGTACGGGTCCTAGCTCCCACCTATGGCCGCCAACCCCGTGAACAATCCCCCGCGGAATCGGCTAGATAAGCCTTCTCCAAAATCAGGCCTAGAAGCATACGCCGGCGGTGCTTCAACCGGATGATAATATGGCGACGTAGGCTCACGCTTTCTCCTTGATACTAGAGCTATCAGAACTAGGAGGAACAGAAGGGCTATACCTGCAATGAGGTAAATGAAAGGAATCCCCACCACCTTCAGATTAGTCAGGTTTGGAATCCCGTTTATCGTAACCGTCAAAGTGTTTTGTCCTGAAGCAAACCCGGGCTTTGAGGCTTGAATAGTGACGGTTGGATTCGAGGCTTGGAGCGGCGTAGTGTAGACGGCCGTGTAGTTACCATTACCGCCGTCAGTTGGGCTTGAGAAGCTTCCACCCGCCGAGGATGAAAGAAAGATCGTAGCTCCTGTAACTGGGGTGGTTCCGTTTGTGACTCGTATCATCAGGACAATCTCGCCTCCTGGAGTGATCGAGACGGGAGCGGGGGAGGCAGCCACGGTCAAAGGTGGAAACGGGTTCAGAGTAATCGTCGTAAAAGCTGATCCACTTAAGAAACCGCTTTCACTGGCAATAACCTGAATTATCGAACTGACGGCAGAGTTCACGAGGGGCGCGGTGAAGTTGGAGGAGTATACTCCTATGCTGCCCATGACAGGTTGAGTGAACCCGCCGCCTGCTGATGAGCTAAGAGCCAGGGTCACACCGGCCTGAGGGGCGGACCCGTTCGTTACAGTGATGGTTAGAATGGAAACTTGTCCAGGTTTCAAGCTGGTGACGCTTGGAAATATTGTCGCTTGCAACCTAGGAGCAATTACGCCCAATCCGTAGACCTTCGTATCCCACGATCCGAAGAAGACCCGAGAATCCGCAACCGCAGGGGAGGATGAGATGCCACCACCCGTCGTCGTGTACTTCCAGAGCAACCCGCCCCCAGTGGGGTTCAGCGCGTAAAGACTGTGGTCGCTCGAGCCGAACAGCAAAGTATTCGAACCGAGCGCGAGAGCTGGAGAAGATGAAATCCCCCCGATCGTACCTGCTTTCGGATATGTCCAGAGCTGGGCACCGGTTGTGGCGTTGAGCGCGTATAGAATGCCTTTGCCTGTGCCAAAATAGACTACCCCATTGTTGACTGCTGCAGAAGTGGCATTGAATCCTCCGATGCTGAACGTCCAGAGGATAGAACCAGTAGTCTGGTTCATCGCAAGGAACCTGTTGCTGTCAGCTCCAACGTACACCCTCCCATAGGCGAGAGCTGGAGCCGTGCTTATCGACGCCGCCACTCCAATAGGAACTTTCCATAGTTGAACGCCTGTGGTCTCGTTAACTGCGACAACATAGCCATTGTTTTGGCCGAAGACAACTCGACCGTTATTGACCGAGGGAGACGACTTTATCGTGTCATCTCCGACATACTGCCAAGCAACCGTATTGTTGGTGTAGACGGCCATTAGTACGGAGTTGAACCTGACAAACCAAGTTCCGTAGAAGATCTTCCCATCAGCGTAGACCGGCGAGGATGTAATCGGACTAATGTTTGCCCTCTGCCAGATCAAGGACCCGGTTTGCTCATTGAGAGCGTAGACCATAGAATCTCTCGAGGCGAGATAGACTACCCCGTTCGCAACAGCGGGTGTCGCGTAGATTGGAGCTGAGGTGCTGAAGACCCATCTCTGAGCCCCGTTGTACTCGTCGAGCGCATACAGGTTTCCATCCCAAGACGGGATCAAAACAAGCCCGTCAACAACGACGGGGGAAGGATACACGTATGAGCCAGTTGTAAAAGTCCACATGAGGTTTGGCCCATTAGGCGCGGAGGCGGGAGTAGTTCCACTTCTCAAAGCATCGTGATGGAACATCGTCCAGGGATAATCCGTAGGACCCGGAGAACTGGCAGGAAAACGTTCCGGAGATGCTGGTGTTTTACTGGCGGGTATTCCTAGGCTGAGAAGGTAGAGAGAAAGGACCAGAACAACAACTGCCCTTCTCAATAGAATCCCCTAGCTGAAACCGAACACCCTTCTCCAAAGAGAGATTTGCAGAATCCACAACTAAAGAGACATGTAACTCACGCTTGAACAATCGAGGATGACAATCAGAGCTAAGCCGAAAACTAGATTAATCTAGACACGGCACAACGCCCGAACAAGGTGCACCCTGTCTGATATTCGCCTTCTTAATCTTCTATCGAGTAAGACCCCTGTCTGAGGCAGATAAGAAGAAAGCAACTGCTGACTGGGCACGGTTCAAGAAGACACTGTCCAAAGAGCTTGCGATCGTAGCGGAGTATGCGCACATCTGGGGAACAACCTACAACGGGATGATCCTCGTTGAGTCACGCGACCTTTCCACATTCCACGATTTCTGGCACCGTTTCCGGGAAGCAACAAGATGGTATGTGCCTGAGACAAGAACGTACATCGCCCAGAAAGAAGAATAGGCGAGTTCCATCCCCCATCTTTCGACTAAGCTTTATACCAAGAATTTCCGACACCCGCCTTTCGGTGGGGCGCTGCACTGAGCCTTCGTTACAGCACGGGGCCGTAGTCTAGCCAGACCCATCAAGACGCTGGGTCCTAGAGAGGAATGACGACGGGCTCCAGAATCTATTACAATAGGAAAGACCGACCAAAATTGAGGGATGAGGAAATTCGGGAGCGCGTGAAGATACCCGTAGACGAGAGACTCGGCGGATGTCGTGGGTTCGAATCCCACCGGCCCCACCACTCGGATCTATTTCGCTGTCGATTGAAGATGTTTCGTGTCTAACGCCTTCGCACGCTCTATAAGTTCGGCGTCAATTCCAGTAGTTGCCGCGCTTGTCGCAAACCACGAGTCGAGTATCTCTTTTGCGATGGCGGTTGACGTGCTTCTGAGACTCATCGCCAACACGTTAGCATCGTCCCACATTCGAGCGCCTTTCGCGGTTTCCGCGTCCCAGCATAGTGCGGCTCGGACCCCTCGGACCTTGTTAGCGGCAATCGTAACCCCAGTTCCGGTCCAACAGAAGAGAACACCCTGGTCCGCTCTCCTGTTGCTCACGTCTAGTCCTATTTTCTCTCCGACATCTGGCCAGCCCATCGCCTCTCCCTTCAAGGGACCAAAAAGGACGACCGTGTGACCCCTCTTCTTCAACTCCTCGACAACAAAGTCTGTCAGAACTGTCTTCTCATCGCTTCCAACAGCGATCTTCAAGTCTCAATCGAGAACACTGAGTAGCACAACATAGGTTTTGTTCTGGGAAAGCTAAAGTCTCCCTAGATTACGCTTTGAACTGACACATCTTGAGCAGGCCGACAAAGCCGGTAAGCGCTTCCAAGACCACTCTCTCTAGTCAGATGATGCCTGTAGACGCCAATCCGATGGGAAACGTCCACGGCGGCACAATCCTCAAACTTGTCGATGTTGCAGCTGGGGTTACGGCCCTGCGGCACGCTAGAACTGTTGTGGTCACAGCAAGCATCGACCGCATGGACTTCTACCATCCAGTCTATGTGGGCAACCTCCTCAACCTCAATGCCTCAGTCAACTATGCTGGAACGACCTCGATGGAGGTCGGAGTCCGGATCGAAGCCGAGGATCTCAAGACAGGTAGAATTACGCACACGGGATCATCCTACCTCACGTACGTTGCCATAGATGAGAACGGTCATCCTATCGAGATCCCCGACGTCATCCCGGAGACGCCTGACGAAAAACGACGTTGGAAGGAAGGAAAACAGCGAAGAGCCGAGCGTCTCAGAGTCCTGCTAGACCGAAAGAGGAAGGGCAAGGCCTAGGTCGATCAAGAACGAAGATTGCAATTATCGGATTCGGTATGATGGGGCGGCAGATAGCCCAGGTGTTCGCCCAACATGGCCACGAGGTGGAGGCCACGGATGAAGATCTACAAGCACTGAAGGCTGGGCTCAACGAAATCGCAGATGGACCCTATGGGTTACATGCAGCTGTTTCAAAAGGAAAGCTCACTCCAGAACAAGCGAACAGGGCCCTCGCGAGCATTAAGACAAGCCCCACGTTGGACAATGTTTGCAAAGATTCCAACCTAGTGATCGAGGCAGCCTTCGAAGATCTACGTCTCAAGCAGAACTTGTTTCAAAGAATCGAATCCACTGCGCCCTCAACAGCGATCATCGCATCAAACACGTCAACCTTGAGCCTCGACAAGATTACGCAAAAAATCTCAAAGAAAGATAGAACGATCGGAATGCACTTCTTCAATCCAGCCCAGCTCACAAAACTCGTCGAGATCATCCGAGGAAAGTCGACATCACATGAAACGGTAGAGAAAGCGTCCGAAATCGTCCGCGAGCTCAGTAAGACCCCTATCCTTGCTCAAGATGAGCCTGGTTTCATCGCCAACCGGCTCGGACTCACCCTTTACATGGAAGCTTCAAAACTGCTCGAAGATGGCGTCGCAAATCTCTCTGACATCGACGCGTGCATGAGACTCGGCTACAACCATCCAATGGGCCCCTTCGAACTAGCCGACTTCGTCGGACTTGACACTAGACTTCGGAACCTAGAATCGCTCTACAAGTCAACGAATGAAAGTAGATGGATACCGCCTAAGCTTCTGAGAGAGATGGTCCAACAAGGATACCTCGGCGACCCTGCTAGAAAGAAGGCGAGCAACGGCGGATACTACGAGTACCTCAAGATAAAACGCTGACAAGAAAATCCTAACCCTTTATACAGAACACAACCCACGAGCCACACGATGCCGATTGACGTACGCACACATACTAGTTGAGACAGAGCCGCCTATCGGAATCATCCGGCTGAACCGTCCAAAAGCTCTCAACGCACTCAACTTCGAACTTATCCGAGAAACGGTGGAAGCGCTAGAGGCCTTCGACAAAGACGAGAGGATCAAAGCAACGGTGTTGACCGGGGGAGACGACGCCTTCTCTGCTGGAGCAGACATCAAGGAACTAGCAGAAGCGACGCCCGTCACGTTAATCGAGGAGAACAAGTTCGCCCTCTGGGATCGACTGAAGAAGATCGCGAAGCCGATCATAGGCGCGGTCAGCGGCTACATCTACGGAGGAGGCTGCGAACTGGCTATGAACTGTGACATCATCATCGCGTCCGAGACCGCACGGTTCGCCCAGCCTGAGATCAACATCGGAATAATGCCTGGAGCTGGTGGGACTCAGCGTCTCACAAGAACCATTGGAAAGTACAGGGCAATGGAGATGGTTCTAACCGGACAACCCATGACCGCTCGGGAGATGGAGAAACACGGTCTCGTCAACAGAATCGTCCCAGTCGAAGCCTACCTCGATGAGGCACGAAAGCTCGCCATGCGGATCGCCCAGAAAGCCCCCATAGCCACGCGCCTAGCCAAAGAGGCCGTGCTGAAAGCACTCGACACACCCCTCGAAGAGGGACTAGCCTTTGAGAGGAAGAATTTCTACCTCCTCTTCTCAACCGAGGACATGAAAGAGGGAATGAAAGCCTTCACGGAAAAACGGCCCCCCAACTTCAAAGGACGTTAATTCTTGGCGCCGGAAACACTCATCGTCGAAGAACACGACCACATCACAAAGATCACACTGAACAGGCCAAGCGCGCTCAACGCAATAAACGACAAGATGGGAAAAGAACTCATTGCGACTCTCAAAGAGACAGAGAAGAACGAAACTGTCCGTTGTCTCGTCATAACAGGTGCAGGCAGGGCCTTCTCAGCAGGCGAAGACGTGTCAGGTCTAAGAGACCGCTACGGGGCAGGAGAACACCCCTCACTGGGGGATCATCTCCGGAAGAAGTATCATCCAATCATGACCCGCATCCGAAATATCGAGAAACCGATTATTGCCCGTCTGAATGGTATCGCCGCGGGAAGCGGGGCAAGCTTGGCCCTTGCCTGCGATATCCGAGTGGCTTCAGAGGAGGCGGGCCTCAAACAAGCCTTCATCGGAATGGGCCTGGTACCCGATTCTGGAAGTAGCTACTTCCTGACACGAATGGTCGGTCCCGGAAGAGCCCTTGAGTTGATCATGACGGGACAGACGATTACAGCGAAAGAAGCGGAACAGCTTGGCCTCATTAACAAAGTCGTCCCGGCCGCCGAGCTTGACAAGTATACGGACGAGCTTGCCCATCGGCTCGCAACCGGCCCAACCAAAGCGCTGGGGCTTTCGAAGCGGATCGTGAACCGAGTATCAAGCCTCGAACTTCCCGAAGCCCTTGAGTATGAAGCGTACAATCAAGACATCGCTGGACGAACCAGTGACCATCTGGAAGCGGTGAAGTCCTTTCTAGAAAAACGCCAGCCCAAATTCTCAGGGAAATGAGACACGACACCTTCTCCGGGTTTCACGTTTAAGTAACAATCTCCCCAATCGCGAGAGCTGAACAACTGTGCCGGGAAAGGACAAGAAACGGCCGAAACTGGACCTAAACATCTTCCCCGGAAACTGGACTGTTACGAACGACCGGATGTTCAAAGCGTTCGACCTCTCCTTCGCCCAGAACTGGAACCCGGCCACCTTCCCCTGGGACGAACTTGATCAGAAGAATTTCGACTCGAAGGAACGAATAGCACAAGCCTACTGGATGTCGAAACTCGCCCTCTTCGAAAAATCCGGAATCGGAGCCTTCGGCTTCGGAGCAGTAAGAGCCGCAGAGCTAAACATGGAAGACCCCACGAAGAAGATGCTTGCCTCCATCACCTACGATGAGTGCAGGCACGACGAGGTCTGTCGCAGAGCCTGCGACAAGCTCTGCCCCAACTGGCCTTACGGATACAAGCCACAATCAGATTTCGAATCACGAGCGCTACGAAACATCAAGAGCCTCTACGAGGACGGGAGACGTTACTGGGAAGGATTCCTAAAAGCATGGGAATACCTACCTCCCGAGATTCTGTTCGCCGGCTTCTTTTTCGCGGAGATAGGCGCGGAAACGATCTTCAACGCGATGCGCCAGACCAGCAAACTCGGAATCTACCAACAGACCTTCCGCAATATTACACGAGACGAGACACGCCACCTCGTAGCCACGATGGCCCTGCTCCGAGCCATGGCTGAGAAGTTCTCGGAGGAACAGAAGATGACGATTACGCGTCAGATGAAGCAGGGCTTCATCTTTCTCTCACCCCTCCTCTACCAGCACAAGCCCGAGTTCTGGCATCTCCCAGCAGACTTCGACAAGGTTGACCAAGAGATGGAGGAAGCTGCTAGGGACGCGGGACTAGGAGTACTCACCCTTGAAGAGAAAGTGAAGTTCTGGAAGGAAGCGATCGAGAAGAAACGGTCCGAGATCGAAGAAATGGGAATCAAAGTACCCGCCATACCCGAGCTTGGAGTTGAAGGCGAAGCGGTTCAGGTTAAGAAGAACGAGACTATTGCCACTAGCTTCTAGCAAGTGTTGAAGATGACAAAGATCATTGTCCTATTCGGACAACCGAAGGACCCGAAACTGTTCGATGAGCAATACTGGAAAGACCATGTTCCGATGGCGAAGGCGATGCCGGGGCTGAAAAAATACACCGTCAACAAGGTCGTCGGGGCACCGCGAGGAGAACCCGCTTACTACCAAGTTGTCGAGCTGGAATTCGAGAACATGGACAGCCTGAAGAAAGCATTGGAGAGCCCGGCGGGACGCGAATCAGGTCGGCATGGCGTCAAGATTGGTACGGGTGGCATAACTTTCCTTTACGCGGAATCAAGAGACGCGATGCTATAGAGCGACAACGGTCTAGCTCTGTTTCATCTGAAATATTCGTCGAAAACGTTCTTCTAGTGAAGACCGGACAAGTCTAGGACAGGAGCGTTTGAATTTCTGAGCCGGATCGGAATCATCGGAGTTGGACATTCAAAGTTCGGAAAAAGGAGCGACGCGTCCCTCCGGGAGTTGGCGTTTGAAGCGTACAGCTCTGCTCTAGATGATGCCGACGTTGAATCCTCAGAAATCGATGGTTCAGTAGTTTGCTCTGCAACTCACTACGATAAGCAACGGTCGCCTGCAGGTGTCGTTGCGGAATATCTCGGACTCAATCCCCAGCCCACCTTCAACGTCGAAGCAGCCTGCGCCTCCAGCGCTGTCGGCCTCCGGACCGCTTGGGCGCTTGTCTCATCAAAACTCCACGATGTCGTGGCAGTGGTAGGGGTGCAGAAGATGACCGAACTCTCTTCGGAGGAGATTCAGGAACTTATGGGCAGAGCGGGGGACGTCATGTGGGAATCACCCTTTGGGACAACAATGCCTGCATACTACGCGATGTACGCGACCGCCCATATGGCAAAGTATGGAACCACAGAGGAGCAGATGGCGCTTGTCACGGTGAAAAACCGAAAATATGGAATGAAAAACCCGAACGCCATGTTCCAGAAACCAATCAGCGTTGAGGAAGTTCTCAAGTCGCGACCTGTATCAGCCCCACTGAAACTCTTCGACTGCTGCCCAAATGCCGACGGTGCCGCATGCCTCATCATCACAAACGCAGAGAAGGCTCGCAAGCTGACGGACAGACCTGTATGGGTTGCGGGGCTGGGCCTTGCCTCGAGCCCAATGTCCCTCGCTGGACGTAAGGGTCCACTAACTAACTTCGAAGTCACAAAGAATGCCGCCAAGGCCGCATACCAGATGGCACGAGTAGGTCCGAACGATGTAGATGTTGCTGAGGTGCACGACTCGTTCTCGATCACCGAGATTCTGAACTACGAAGACCTCGGATTAGCCAAACCAGGCGGGGGAACCAGACTCCTCGAAAAGGACGAAACAGAACTAGGAGGAAAGATCCCGGTAAACATCGATGGAGGACTCATCTCGAAAGGCCATCCTGTCGGTGCCACCGGAGCCTCTCAACTCTTCGCCTTGACAAAACAGCTCAGAGGTGAAGCAGGCTCAACGCAAGTCGACGGCGCGAAGATAGGGCTCGCTCAGAACATCGGAGGAATAGGCATGTACGCGGCCGTGACGATCTTGAAGGCGTAGCCTGATTGGGTTTCGAAAAGTTCGGCAGATTTGGCTATGTCTCCCAGACCAAGATCAATCCACTGTTATCCTATCTGGAAAAAGGGCGGATAGCCGCGACCAAGTGCAAGAAGTGCGAGAGAACATACTTTCCACCAAGAGCTGACTGCCTAGACTGTCGCCACAGTACGATAGAATGGGTAGTACTCGACGGGAAGAGCAAGCTGATCACCTTCACCCAAGTTTTCTTCGCACCACCAGCCTTTCAACCGGAAACCCCGTACCTGCTAGGGCTTGCAGAGCTCACGAATGGGCTACGCGTATTCGCGCCTATCAGTCCCGCAGTGGACAAGGAGGAGCTGAACCCGGGCGTCGAGCTGAACCTGAAGGTCGCAAAAGGCTCACGTAACAACCTGTACTACTGGCTTGAATAAAGAACACGCGAGTCCTCTTTCGGAGCTATTCGAGCCGAGGTAATCGGAGATCATCACCTGCGGTCCGATAGCCGAGCTTGAGGGCCAGAGGAGGGCGTCTCTTGTGTTCGGACTTCAACCAGCGCTCTCGAACTTTCTTGACCAATGCCAGCTTCAACCCTGTCTCCTCCACGACCCCCTCAGGTGTCATCCATCTCTCAAGGCCCCAGAGAATCCTGTCCAGCTTCTCATAGATAAGCCCCAACTCCTTCTCCGCTGTCTGACCCGGCCACAGCTCAGGACTGGAGGCTTTCACACGAATCCGCTCCGGAATGCCTAAGTCTCTAGCCAAGTTACGGACGGACGTCTTGTAGAGATCCGCCAATGGAAGTATGTCGCAGGCCCCGTCGCCAAACTTTGTGAAGTAGCCTAGCATGATCTCACTCTTGTCGCCAGTTCCGACGACCAGACCATGCTCCGTGTTGGCATAGTAGTAGAGGACCATTGCACGGAGCCGCGCTTTGACGTTGCCCCAAGGAATTCCCTTCGCCATCTTAGCGTCAAGAGCGTTTCGAGAGGTTTCGACAATAGGCGTAATGTCGATTATTTTGAAGCGTATCCGAAATTTCGATGCAACCAGTCTTGCATCTTCCAGAGCCCTATCATTCTTCGTCTCCTTCTCCGGCAAACTTACCCCGAGAACCCGTCGGCCCCCGACTGCACGGGCGCACAGCGCCGCAGTAACGCTAGAATCTAGACCACCAGACATGCCGAGGACGAGGCAGCGCCCACCCGCTTCTTCCAGGCGAGTCGTAAGAAATCGTTCAAGCCGACTTACTGTTTCTTCCGGGTCCCGAATGGCGAAAGGATCATCGCCATACCTAGAGGACATGATGCCCTCAACGTTCAAGCCCGTGTAATAAGCCGAGAGGACCTGGCTAGCTCACGATACGTGAGCCGCGATCTTCTGAAGCGAGGTTCTTGAACAACGGCAGCATCCGGTCCATCGTCACCCATCGCTCACTCGCGAACGAAGCTTCGCTCGCCGCTTCCTGAACAATATTCTTCAAGTCCCGAGGCGTCACAACGTACTGCTCGCGAACCGTGATTCCCCGTTCAGGGATCGATGCCTCGTACAACTGTTTCCTAGACCTAATCGTCCTCCAGATATCCGCGAAGGCCTCGTCAGTCAGTCCTCCACGATAGTTCGAGACTGACGGATCCAGCTCGACCTTTGAGCAGTAAAAGTCCAAAAGTCTCTTCACTTCCTCCATCGTTCTCGGTGGCGGAACATAGATGATCCGCTTGATCCTATCCAGAAGAGCCTGATCGATCACACTGGGATAGTTGGTTGCAAATATCACTGACACGTTTCTGTTGACATGGAACCCCTCTCCCAACTCGGTAAGAATCTGGTTGAGCATTCCCTGAACATCCCTTCCCGCGTCAGTGGTCGCCTCCATCCTCGCACGTCCAATAGCATCAGCCTCATCGATGAAGAGGACAGTAGGAGCGGATTCTCGCGCAAGCTTGAAGACCTCTTTCACGTTCTTCGCCGACTCGCCCAGCCATTTCGACACGATCTCGTAGCTCTCGATCTTTAGGAAGCTGGTCTCTTGAGCCCTCTGACCGATCGTCCCCGCGACAGCCTTTGCCATGTACGTCTTACCAGTCCCAGGTGGGCCGAACAGTAGAATGGATCCTGCCTCTTCCAGCATCCTTGGATCCCGAATGATCGCCTCGCGTCGAGCTCGGACCTGAGGGTCAAGTATCCACTCGACAGCCTGCCGCAAGCCATGCAGCTCTTTTTCGAGGCCAACGACGTCCTCATAGAAGACTTTTGGCGACTTTTCCACTTGGTATTCTAACAACGAGCGTTCACGCAACCTGTCGATAACGTCGACGATGACACCCTTCGTTGGAGAGAGGACCGCGTCCACCTCGGTCGACACTTTTTCCCTTATCTCGGGCGGTATGCTAACCTGAAACGCTTGGCCGCCTGAAAGCCGAACCAGCGCCATGTCCCCCGTGACCTCCTCTATGGTCCCGATGGGACGCATACCCTGCTTGAGCTCTTCCATCAGATTATGATATCTACGGAGCTCAGTCTGGAGATACTCTATCTGTCTCTCCTTTCTAGTCAGTTCCCTTTCGAGGTCAAGTGCAGGAGGATATTCTGGCGAGTTCTGCTCGGCCATGCAGCTTCTGAACTATGATATCCTTTCGGAGAATAAATAGATATGGGCTCACCCCGCCCACCAACTTTGTGGTCTTTCACGTAGAGACCAAATTCGAGACTCAACAAAGTCCCGTTTTCAAGGACTCGAGAATGGCGAACAGTTCGAGAAAAAGTGAGCGATCTATTGCAAGAAATCTAGAAAGCGGTTCCGGCTAACTGCCAACCATCGTGCCCACGTTTGGTCTCTTTCGCAAGAACCCGAATCGCGGAGGCTGAAGCTGAATCCCAATCCCACTTCTGATATCGAACCGGACGAGTCGTGGAATGATCTGGCGACGATCCATTTTCCTGACGAGCAGATAGCGACGCAGTACCTGGTGCTCTTCTACCATTCGCAGCTCTACGACACCGTCCACGAGACTCTCAACCTTGTGAAACAGTTCGGGCTGCACACTTCCCGTTGAGAGGGTGGCTATCATTTTTCCTCCCACCTTCTTGACTTTCGCGGCGATACTTTGGATGAAACTGACGGCATGTTTAGGCTCAGCTTCGCTGAAAATCGGCATTAATGAATCAAGTATTATGGTAACTTGGTGGTTACCCATCGTTTCCATGACGGAAGTCAAATGGATGCTAACATTGGTCAAGTCGAACGGCTGAGGAACCACCCCTTCGGTAACTCCAGCGGTCGCGGAGTAACAATCAATGATGCCCAGTTTGTTCAGCAACTGGTACTTCCTCGGGTCCCAGCCAAACTGGCTCATTCGCTCGAGAATGTTCGAAGGAAACGTATCGTAGGTGACTATGATACAAGGTCTCGACCTTTGAAGCTCCTCGTAGAGGATCTGCTGGGCAAGAGTCGTCTTTCCACTTCCTGGATCGCCTGTGATCAACACAGAAGAAGAGTCGGGCAGACTGCCACCTATGAGCTGGTAGAATCCTTTGAAAGGCGCAGACCTAGTCTCCAGTTGTGAGTTCACCTAAGGCAAGCTAAACTTCGAAAGCTACTATTTTCCGTCAGGGCCGTTCAGGCGTATGAATGGGAAGTGTAACCCATCCACCCATCAAAGAGTGACCAAGCTCGTGAGGCAGTTAGAAAAGTGCCCCGCAGAACGTCCGATAGGTCAATAATGTTGACATGTGTTGCAAGGAGGCACTGCGAAAGGCTCGGACTGGGAACTTGAACTAGTCTAGCTCGCCTTCAAAATGGCTCGTTTCGATTTTTAGGCGGGAATGTAGCTCTAGTAGTTTCATCAACATCGCAATGTCGTCGAGGTCTTCGGCCGTGTCCACCAGATTGGGGTTTTCCCCTCATCTCGCCCCGACGCATGCGTTTTCTAATCGGCTACTAGCATAAGGATTATCATTCTCACAAAGTATTGGTCAGTGCTAGTACAAAACCGCGCGAAAAAGAAGACCACGAAAACGGGATGGCAGAACTAAATATTTGGAGGCGGCGGCGGCCTTCGCACCTTGACCGCCAAAAGAATTAGGAAAAGCGCCACACCGAAGATGGTCAATAGTACGATGGCTGAGACGACAGGCGCAGAAGTAGTGCCACCTACGTTTAGTGTTACAGTGCTGACTGAAGCGACGGAGGCGTCTTCCGACCATGTTCCCTGGTCTTGACCTTGGTAGAGAACGTGCGCTGAATATGGACCGATCGGGACATCGCCGAGTTGAACTGTTCCCTGACCGTTGGTCGTGAACGTCCTGCTCGTTGCGTTGGCGAAGGTGATTGTTACCGAGGCTCCCTGAATAGGATTGTTCAGCTTATCGACAACTTTGACGGACGCTGGATATGCGCTCACCCCGACAACGGCAGAGGCTGAACCCGAGGCGAGGTCAAGCGCCACTGGAGTAAGCAACGCTCCTTGGTAGCCTTCCCAAGTCGCCGAAGTAACTGTCCAGGAGGTCGCGGCCAGCCACTGACTAGAATAGGTCGAGGTTGTAACACTCGAACCTGCGCTCGACAATACGACAGACGTTGGACTCGGAGCCAATGGTTGCCCTGCAGCATCTTTGAAGGTCAACGTATACTGGAACTGCTTATCGAACTTGGCCGTATAAGTCCCTCCATCCGACGGTCCTGTATAGTTAGCAAGCATGATCGGGGTCTGCATCATCAGAGTTGGAGTCCACTGCAAGCTGGAATGGATCCATTCATTCCAGACATAACGGGCTCCTGAGGACGCCGACAAGGTTGTGTTTAGAACGGTAAGGGTATGTCGAGTATTGTTCGCAAAAGAGAACGTGTGGGGTAGAGGATAAATTAAGCCAGTATTGTTGTCGAGCTCAACGTACACTGTCCCATCCGCAGCTGGCACAGTTGTGTCTGCTGTCAGACGGCAGGTGGTAATGCAACCACTAGCATGAACATTGACGAGAAAGAGCGGGACAATCATAATCGAAAGCGCCAGGATCAGCAATGAGGCACGAGCTGTCTTCTTCAACAGAGATTCTCACTAACGGTGGAGGAAGATGGAACCCCATGCCTTAGGGCATCTTTAACCAGAGTCAAACGGCGTAGGGTACAACCAGGCTTTTGAACTCCGGTGATAGGCAAACTGGTTCAAGCGATGCTCACGAGAACGCTTCAGTGTTATGCTGAGGCGTTGCATCGCCGTTCTCGAAGTTCAACGTCATATTGAGCGCCATTTCCCGAATTCTGAGTCCCGCAGATAGTGATGATTCTTGGGTCTCAAAAACGACTAGCTCCGACATGAATAGAAAGTTACATATTGCGGCTGGGACGTCTATAGATCGACATGGAGCTTGGAGATCTTGAGGCGGCTGTCCTCGGGACAGTTGTCCGGCTTGGAAACGCTTCTGCCCGCCAAGTTGCCCAGGACCTTCATTCCACGCGCGGACTTGCCTATACTACGATCAGCACGACGCTTGATCGACTTTACAAGAAGGGGATCTTGGCGCGAGATGAGGCTGTTGGCAGAGGAGGATCCAGATACGTGTATCGCCTTCACTCGGAGGACAAGGTCAAAGGTCGAGTCGTGAAAGGATTCGTTGACAGGTTGCTCACCGCCTTTGGACCCAGCATAATCTCGACGTTGCACGACTACATGGACGAGATTCCAAAGGAGGACCTGAAGAGGCTGGAAGAAAAAGTTCGTAGGGAGTCCGGGCAACGATAAGCCTGGATCTGTACTCGGTCTACTTCCTTTCTACAGCGACCCTAGGAATTGTAGCAGCCGTTTTGACGGTCCAAGTTGCTTGCTACGTCGCCTATCGATCCAGTGTGGGAAATCCCTCTCGAAGATCCAATCTCCTCTATCCGATCTTATCCTCTTCTGTTTTCTCTTGGTCGTTTCTTGGGACCAGTCTTGTGGTGTGCACGCTCTTCCTCAATATGTACGAGTGGCAACCACAACGAGTGATAAGACTCGTGTTTGGAAGTTCGCTGCTTGCATCTTTCGGAATCGTCTCTCTAATGTCCCTAGTTGCTCGAAGATACGCGTTCCCTAGAATCCTTGACGGAATGATAGCCGGAGATTTCGCGGGCTCCAGACTGAGCGAAACATGCGCGGACCTTTGCAAGAAAATGAGCATCACTGGGGTTGACCTCAGAGAAGCAACGGTTGGCAACGCCTTTTCTTTGGATAATAAGGGGCGGAAAGTTGTGGCTGTGTCTCCAGAACTGGTGAGTTCAATGTCCCCTGCGGAGGTGGAGGCTGTCATTGCTCACGAGCTCTCTCACTTGAAGAACAAGGATTCTTGGGAAAAAGGACTTGCTAGGCTGGCCAAATTTGCCTTTGTCTTCGATCCGGTGTTGCATCTGGTTGAGGCAGCAGTGCACAGAGAACGAGAGCTCTTAGCCGACCAGTCATCAGTGAAATACACCCAGAAACCGTTAGCGCTCGCATCAGCTTTGCTGAAGGTTCATTCAGCCTTTCATGCCAGCTTACCTGGACCGGGGGCCGGATTGTTCGTGGGTCGCAAAGCGAAGGGTCTCCTGAGCAGGTATCCCGACCTTGATCAAAGGGTCCAAACACTAATCGACATGGCCCGCGAGATGAAGAGGCAAACGATTCTCGCCTGAGGAAACGCTCTTTTATAGCCTCACTCGGTTTGGATTGCGGACTTGACAGTTCAAATTCAGAAGTACAAGATGCTGATTGGCGGAGAGTGGAAGGACAGCGCAAATGGCGCTGTTTCATCAGTTCTTGATCCTTCGAACAACGAGGTTGTCGCCGAGGTCCCACGGGCTACAAAACAGGATGCGAAGGCTGCAATCGAGAGCGCGAAGACCGCGCTTCACTCGGCCGGCTGGGTTGACATTGATCCCAGCAAGAGAGGGCGTCTTCTAACCAAGCTAACAACTTTAGTTAGGGAGAATTCAGAGCAGCTGGCAAGGCTTGAGACTCTGAGTGAGGGAAAGACTCTCCGAGAGTCCAAGGGCGATGTTGCATGGGCGGCCAGAGCGTTCGAGTACTGGGCAGGATTGGCAGACAAGGTTGAAGGAGAAACCATACCGGTTCCGCCGAAACGTCTGAACTATACTCTTCGAGAACCGTTAGGCGTAACGGTCCACATCGTTCCCTGGAATTATCCGATTGCGCTTGCTGCCAGAAGTTTGGCACCGGCAATTGCGGCAGGGAATACTGTTGTCATGAAACCTTCCGAGATTACACCTCTTTCGGCGATCATGCTAGGAGATCTAGCGCTCAAAGCAGGCATCCCCAAAGGCGTTGTTAATATTGTAACTGGATCAGGTGCTGAAGTCGGTGGAGCGCTTGTCTCGGATTCGCAAGTGGACGGGATAGTTTTCACCGGGTCCGCTGAGACAGGAACGCAAGTAATGGAGTCGGCCGCGAAAAATGTCACAAGGGTACTTTTGGAATTGGGCGGGAAGAATCCTCACATTGTCTTCCCTGACGCAGACTTAGCGAAGGCCGCTAAAAGTGTGAGGGAGGGCATTTTCACCAATGCCGGACAGATGTGCTGGGCTGGATCTAGAGCATTCATTCACGAGAGCGTATACGATGCTTTCGTAAAGGACCTCGTCGCCAAGACCCGAACGATAAAAATCGGGCCCGGCACGGATGAAACCAGCGAGATGGGACCCTTAGCCTCAAAGTCTCGCCAAGATGTAGTTCTGGGGTTTGTCAAGGACGGCCTCGAGGAAGGGGCGACTCTTCTCTGCGGGGGGAAGAAACCATCTGACCCGAGACTGCAGAAGGGAAATTTCGTCGAGCCCACCGTTTTCGAGAACGTCAACGGAAAGATGAAAATCGGATGCGACGAGATCTTCGGACCGGTCCTAGGCATTACCAAGTTCAAGACTCTCGACGAGGTTGTTGCCATGGCCAATGAGACAGATTACGGGCTTTACGGGGGAGTCTGGACGAGCAACTTGAAAGTCGCTCATGAACTCGCTGCTCGTCTCCAAGTTGGGGGACTGGCGGTGAACGAGTATCTGGTGACTTTTCCCCAGACTCCGTTCGGTGGCTACAAGGACAGCGGAATAGGACATGAAAATGGTATACGCTCAATAGAGTTCTACACACGAACCAAGAATGTCTCGATAAACCTCTCTTAGACACGGTAGCCGGCTCCGGTTCATTGCACCTTGAGGAGGTATGCGAACAGAACTATCGCGAAGAATCGCTCATTTTCAGCCCTGATCTTGAAAATGGGAGGGGGTTTCTAGATTTCCCTCTAATCATTCGGGGATGACCCGTTAAAATCCTTAGATTTGCCTCCCCATCTAAGCCTGAATCGTGCTCTGACCGGCTTGTCTCGCCCAAAATCATTGCCAGACAAGGAATCGTTCCCGGGGGAGGGGGTCTTGCACAGAGCATCTCGTGACGCAAGAGTGGTGGAGTCCTCGAAGTCCCTGGCTAATCAAAGGAGAGTAGAGATTCTTTCGAGCTAGGTAAGCTCGTCCAGCAACGGCGTAATATCACGGTTGTAGATATCTTGCTCGACGAAAGGCTTGTCCTTCAAGGCGGGCATTCTGAGAGCCAGTTGATCCTCGAAAGTAGGTACCTCCATCTTGAAGAATACGCCGATCGGTATCTTGTCGCCCCACTCGAAAGATTTCAATAGAGCATTTCCCTTCTTAGTGTTAACCTCGTCAGTCGAGGGATCCGCAACCACACCATTGTATCCTGAGTCCTCCAGCTTGTAGAGCCTTGGTGCCTTGACCGGAAGATCTTCGCCCCCATACCACTCCTTCGTGTTGATGTCGTTATAGGTCGGGCATGTTTGCAGAACATCTACGAACGCGCTTCCTCGATGTTCTATTGCTGCTCGGAGAGTCTGCTTCAAGTGGCGAACGTCCAGAGCATAGCTTCGCGCAACGAAGGTGTAGCCCGAGGCGACAGCCATGGCGATCGGGTTCACACGTTCAATAATAGCAGGTGCAGGCATGGACTTTGTCTTGACCCCCTTCGGCAGCGTAGGAGACGCCTGACCTTTCGTCAACCCATAGACGCCGTTGTCGTAGAGTACGTATGTGAAGTCTAGGTTCCTTCTACCCGTATTAACGAAGTGGCCTGCTCCTATTCCTAGGCCGTCTCCATCGCCACCCACAGCGACAACGGTCAGTCCAGGATTAGAAAGACGGGCACCGGTAGCGATCGGAAGCACACGACCGTGAAGTGTATGGAACCCGTAGGCATTAACAAAGTGCGGAGTCTTGCCTGAACATCCGATACCGGAGAAGATTGCAACCCTGTGAGGTTCCAGCTGCATCTCCAGGAGAGTCATTTGGATCGCGTTGACGATTCCAAAGTCTCCGCAACCTGGGCACCAATCGTTGTGAACCTGTGTCCGGTATGTTTTCAGCTCAAGCATGAGATACAGTAACCTCTTTGATTCCGTTCTTTATTATCTCTTTGACACCCTCGTAGATTTCGTTCTGGGAAAACGGTCTTCCATCAAACTTCACAATATTGTTGTCCATTGCAATACCAGTTTTCTCACGGATCAGTCCTGCCATCTGTGCCGAGTAATTGTTTTCGATCGCGATTTTTCTCCGGGCTGGGCCGAGTGCCTGCTGGACGAAGTTTGTTGGGAAAGGGTTGACATATCGCACCTGTAGAAAGTTTGTCTCTATCCCGTCGCTCATGAGGTCTTCCATTCCGTCAAGGATCGCGCCCTTGGATGATCCCCAACCGACAAGCGTAATTGGAGCAGACTTGGATCCGTATAGAGTTGCCTTTTTTGAGTCGGGAATTACTTGTCCTGCAAGCTCGATTTTTCTCATTCTCTTCCTCATCATCTTGATTCGGATATCCGGCGCCTCTGTGATATGACCATACTCGTCATGCTCGTCTCCGGTCGTCCAGAAGATTCCACCTTTCTGACCCGGAATTGCTCGAGGTGAAATGCCCATTTCTGTCCAGCGATAGCGCCGATAATCGGTGCTTGTGGCCAGATCTGATTCTCGAACCATATCTCCCCGGTCGACCTTCAAGTTGTCGCCGTTGAAAGGAGGTATATCCTGGTACGTGCTCGCCAGGAATTTGTCGGTTAGAAGTATTACAGGTACTTGGTAGTGTTCGGCGTAGTTGAAAGCGTCGAACGTGTCGTAGTAAGTTTCGACCACATCACCCGGTGCAATTATTATCCGGGGAAATTCTCCGTGTGCAGCGTGGAGTGCAAATCTCAGGTCTGCTTGCTCCGTCCGAGTCGGTAGCCCAGTTGCAGGACCTGCCCGCTGATATAGCACGACAACTGGTCCAGGAGCTTCCGTTATTCCAGCCCATCCCAACCCTTCGGCCATAAGAGAAAAGCCCGGGCCAGAGGTAGAGGTAGAAGATCTTAGACCAGCGTGAGCCGCACCGGTGGCCATGTTAATGGCGGAAATCTCATCTTCTGCTTGGACGACTATCATGTTGTAGTCTTTCTGGTGGGACTCCAGGTACTCGCTTTCGTCCGTTGCTGGTGTGATGGGGTAGTAGGTTTGAAATCCACATCCCGCCTTGAGTTTCGCAATAGCCACCGCTTGTACACCTCTGATCATCATTCTCTTTCCAGAGAGCGGTTGCTTTCGCAGCTTTATCGGAAAAGCATCTTCGCCGAAACTCGTCTTTACATATTCATATCCGCGTTTTGCGGCGCTGACGTTTAGGTCTCCGAGAGCTGCTTTGCGTCCCGTGAATCCTTCCCTGATCGCCTCGGTTGCGAGGTCAAAGTCGTAATCGGCGAGGCCGAGGGAAGCGCCTAGAGCAATCGTGTTGACCATCACCTGGTATTTGCTAAGTTCCTTGTCTTTTCCGAACTCTTTCAGAGCCTCGACGAGAAGATCCATGTAGGGAATCGGAAAGAGTCTGATATCATCACGCCCGAAAGAGTCGGGTGTTAGGTTCAAGCTGCGGTCGTAGATTATTCCACCTCCAGGGCTGACCTCGTGTCTGTGCCCTCGATGGGTAGGGTGAGCCTTGTTCATGTCGCCAAAGAGTGTTTCCCGGTCGAGGGCCACGAGTAAGTCTACCCAGTCCACATGGGATCGGGGCGCTTTTGACTCTACCCTGAGCCTGTAGTAGCTGTGTTCCCCCTTGATGTTAGAATGATACTCGATGTTAGCAAAGATATGGAGTCCTCCCCGAATGCATGCTTTTGCAAAGTTCTCGGCAACCGAGTTGATCCCGCTGCCCTGAGGACCGCCTATCATCCAGGTGAAACTGTTGGTTACTGTCAACTTCCCGCACTAATAGGGATCGTCTAGCATAGAAAATTCTTTGCCCTTCGAGGGTTCGCGGTCTTAAGGCTGATAGCGAACATTGGTCTATGTTAGACAGCGAGCAGGCCGCTTGAAAACAAGCGCTATATAGGCATAGTCAACCGAGACTTCGTTTCGCCATGAATAGGATGGGACGAGCGGCACTGGCTGAGGCCTATGGGACCTTTCTTCTCACCATGATTGGGCCAGGGACAATTATGGCTGTCACGTTGCTCGATGTCGGGGGAACGAGTGCAGGACTCGGCTTTATCGGGCTCGCCCACGGAGTAGCTCTCTTGTTGGCGGTGTACACTATAGGTCGCTTGACCGGTGCCCACATCAATCCCGCGGTGACAATAGCTCATTGGGCTACACGGAGGATGGAGACAAAGAAGGTGGCACCGTACGTTCTGGGACAGCTTGCAGGCGCGTCCGTTGCTGGTTTCATTCAGCTCGCATTGTGGACCTCTAGCAACAGCCCTAGACTCCTGCGGGCGGCTCATTCAACCTTCCTTGGAGATACCGTTCCAAGCCCTGAATTCGGAATCGGAGCGGTGCTTCTAGCCGAAGTGATCGGTACTGCCATTCTCGTCTTCACCGTATTCGGGGCCACCGACAAGGCTGCCGACCCAAGCCGGGCAGGTGTCACCATAGGATTCGCTCTGGCAGCGATCATCTGGATGTTCGGCCCGGTTTCTGGGGCGTCCCTTAACCCTGCTAGAACGTGGGGGCCGACCCTCGCTTCAGCAGTGTTCAGCCTGACCCCGCTAGGGAATCTATGGATATATGTCGTTGGCCCGGTTCTGGGAGGGTTGCTTGGAGCCTTCCTATACGATGCGTTCAGGTAGAGCCTAGAAGGAAGCATTCCAGAGATTCCTCACGAATATTTCCGGATCGAACATGAACCAGTACGTGGAGGCCTTGACTAGCTCAGGCCTTGGTCTGAGCTGGTGTTGCAGGCTGGACTGGGGGAGGAGTGTAGCCGGGGTTGACTCTCTGATTGATCTCGTTAGCGAGGGCGTGTCCGTGGAGAATAACCGTGACCTTCTTGACACCCTCAAGTTTCGACGTAAGGTTCCTAATGTTCATTCCAATGTCTTCCGCAAAGATGGGTGGACAGAACGGCGCAGTCAGATGATATTTGATCAAAATCTCCCCGTTCTCTTGGATGTTTATCTCGTCAACTAGATGCATCTCGGTGATCGGAAGCCCGAGCTCCGGATCAACAACCTTCTCAAGCTCCTTTTCGACTGCGTCGACAGTGACCATACTCTTCGTATAGACAAGCATGTCCGTTTTGATTTATAGGTTCCTTGGGGGGTAAGACTGAGTGCTTAGGCTGACTGCTAATTGTGAGCGATCTCGGACGGAAGGTAAGACTCTTCGGGATTATGACATAAGTTATGTTTAAATAGATTTTACAAGCTATTTGTCCTCGTCGTCTTATTGATTATTCCTTGTGAAGTTGCAGCGAAATCGGTCATTCCTGCATTACGAGCAATGATAGCTCGTGAACTGATAGAAGGCTATGGAATGAAGCAGGAACTTGTCGCCCAACGGTTGGGAATTACACAAGCTGCAGTCAGCAAATACAGACACCAGGTTCGCGGAGAGGCTGTCGACCTGGGAACTGCGGCAGAAGTCCGTCAGATGAGCCGGGATATCGCCTCGACTCTTGTCGGTAACCCTGACCCGCTGGATGTGTCCAGAAAGTTCTGTCAAGCGTGTACGGACATTCGTGCCCTAGGCCTCATGTGCGAGACGTGCAGAAAGGTCGACCCCAGTTGGGACGTTGAGCACTGCACAATCTGTTTCGGCCACCACAGTTGCGCCGAGACTGTTACCATCGAGCCGAGCAGCATAGCGAAGTACAGAAAAATCCCGATCCAACACTGACCACACAAAGGATCGAAGTCCCAGCGGGTCTTCTGGACCAACTACCCAAACAAATGAGCCAAACGATGTTCACTCTTGCTACTCTATGTGACCGAAGGATCTCAGAATTTGATGACCCTTCCGCTGGAGGATTTTCTGTACGGTCCCCTCTTTCGTTTGCGAGCCTTATCTTTAGATTCTCTTCTGCGAATCATCTTGTCTTCAACGCTCATTAGTTCTGTTCACTCTGTTTCGCTCCTAGCTATGCTTCCTAGCAACTCAATCCCTTTAAATTGCTCACTAACGGGGATTGAGGAAGTAGGAGGCTCCGAACACCTTGAAGCTCGGCTTTGGAAGGCCGAAACAGAAAGACCCCTCAATCGAAGGCAGTGCTGAGTCCGCGGCGGGCAACAGATTGAAAGAGCTTTGCGGTGGGGATAGCGATCTATATGGAGCAATGTCCCGCCTCATGTTCCTTGATCCGAAAAAAATCACGATGCCCCTAGAGCGGGTGGTAGGGGATGCTCAAGAATACGAGGCGCAGGGAAACAAGCTGAGAGCGGAGGTCGCTTACAGGATTGCCGGTGGGATCTCTCTCTACAGAAGCGACGTGGACAGCGTGAACAAGTTTTTTTCGAAAGCTGCCTCGTTGGCAGGCGACTCTCACCCCGAGTATCAAGTCATTCTCAAGCGGAGCAGTGAGGCGGTTGCTATAGCTCGAAAGTACTATGAGGAATTCAGACCCTCGGTGGCACAGACTTGAACAGAGATACTAGACAGGCTATCGGGTTATCCTAAATCCTCGAAACTCGCCTTTGAACTCTAACCAGTCTACCGCAACGCCCCTTACCTTGGCTCCGAGCGGACCGACATGACAGAACCTTATGAGCTCGTCTAGCCTTTCTTTGTCACCCTCCGCGACTGCTTCCACCCTTCCATCCGGAAGATTTCTCACCCAGCCTGTAAGTCCTAGTCGCCCGGCCCGTTCAGTGATCTCTCTTCGGAAGAAGACCCCCTGCACTGTGCCACTAATCAGAATTCGTGTGCGAACTAACAATGGTTAAACACGGTGATAGGCTCAGGTCAGTTGGCAAGTTCCCGAAAGCAGAGAAATCGTATTAGCTCTAGGTAGCTGGTGTCGAGGCAAGTTGTGGAACTGGAGGTTGAGGGATGGGTTCCTTGGCCACTTCCACAATGTCCAGAACGAGTTTCTCAGTTTTCAGTCCGTTCATAGCGGAGAAGGCGTCGAGGGTCATGTAGATGTCTCCAGCGTCCTCTGCTTCCAGTCTCAGACCCATTCTGACGAGAACTTCTCTAGTTCGAGGAAATGTCACGAGGAGATCGCCAATTGCGGTGTCGCCCCGGATGGTTCCGATGGTGATCCTGGGACGTTCCGCAATTGGAGGTTCTAGGCGTGTGGGCGATCGGGTGATTTGTACGGGTGAGGCTGGAGGCCTCTTCGAGTCGACCTTTTTTGGAATATTTCTAGTCTTCGCGGGTTTGCCCGATTTAGTCCTCCTAGCTAGCCTCTTGGTTGCCTTCCTAGAGGCTCCCCGCTTCTTCGCCGCCATGAAAACACTCCTCTATCTTAGGTAGTAGGTGGGGACCTGCGTTAAAAGATTCGCGAGAGCACCATAGCCTTGGGGAGGATATTGGAGTGAGGTCAAGGTGCGGGTTCGACGGACCAAGCAATTGGAAGGTTGTAGGGTACCTGTTGGATCTGTTTAGTAGCCCTTATTCGGAGTTCGTCCGCCATGCTGGTGATGATGGGACTGGAGTAATCCTCTATTCTCCCCTCGTCCGACAGATTGGCAATCCTTGGGTCCAGCGGGACCGCACCTAGAAAGGCTAATCCTAAACCTTGGGCCAGCTTTTGGCCTTTAGGGTCTCCGAATAGGCTGATTCTCTTACCGCAGTGAGGACAGTCTAGATAGCTCATATTCTCCACAAGTCCAAGGATCGGCGCTTCCATCTTCTTGGCCATGTTCACTGCCTTGGACACGATCATGGAAGTAAGGTCCTGTGGGGAAGAAACGATTATGACGCCGTCCAGCGGAAGGGACTGAAAGACCGTCAAGGGTGCATCACTGGTTCCAGGTGGAAGATCGACGAGTAAATAATGGAGGTCCCCCCAGTCAACGTCCCAATAGAGCTGGCGGATCACGCTGTTAACGATTGGACCGCGCCACACAACAGGCATGTTCGGATCCTCTAAGACTAAGTTGATTGACATGACCTTGATCCCGGTTTTCGTCTTGATTGGCACGATCCCTCCACTGGCCCCCTTGTAGGGCTTACCGGTCACACCAAGAACTTTGGCGATGCTTGGACCTGTGAGGTCGGCGTCCAATACTCCAACCTCATACCCGCGTCGCCTGAGCTCTGAGGCAAGCATACTTGTGACGAACGATTTTCCGACCCCCCCTTTTCCCGACATCACCGCAATTATGTTGCGAACGCCCCGTTTGCCCAACCGTTCAATCCCAGCGCCAACGGCGGACCCACTCTTCTGAAAGGTGGATGGGCTTGTCCCTCCTTTCATCATTGCCTTCAATTCTTCAAGCTCCTTCCGCGTCATGGTCGTCGTCTCAACCATGACGGACCGCACTCCCTCCAGCTTCTGCACGGCGCTCTCTACGTCAGCCTGAAGTGTCTTTGCCAGTGGACAGTGGGCCACTGTCAGGGCAATCTTGACGTTAACGCGTCCATCGTTTATAGAAATGTCGCGTACCATGTTCAGATCAACAATGCTTCGGCCGATCTCCGGGTCTAGCACGCTCTTCAGCCCTTCCATGACTAGCTTCTTATCAACCAAAGCACAAATCGCACTCCAAACAGTGATCAGTACGCCTCCGTCGCTATTTACAGTCTCCTTACGGTAGCCAACAAGGTTGTTATCCTAACTCGCTTGGTTAGATGCAATGACCGTATCTGAGACGACGAAGAAGGCCCTGAAGCATTTTGGACTGACTGAATACGAGGTCAAGGCCTACATTGCTCTCGTGGAGGCCGGGCCAGTGCCCGCCAGCCAACTCAGCACGACAGCAGGGATTCCATATTCTAAGATCTACGAAATACTGGGAAATCTTGAGCGAAAGGGTTGGGTGGAGACAGAGCAAGGTAGGCCGAGTAAGTATTTTGCCAAACCTCCGTCCACCGCTCTTGAATCCTCCAGAGTTCGAATGGAGAATACGCTCAAGTCAAGCCAGAGCGATGCGCTGACCGAACTGCAACCTCTTTACGAGAAGAAAGAGGTCCAAGAGAGACCAGACATATGGATCGTAAGGGGACAGAACAATATTCTAGACAGGATCAAAGAGACTCTGGGGAGAACGAGGAGGGAACTGCTGGTTGCCATGCCCGTACTTCCGGACTCACTGATTTCAGTGGCCGCCCCATTGCTCTCCAACATGAACAGTAGGGGGATAAAGGTCTCAATAATGGTTCCAAGTGTTACCGCCAAAGAGGCGATCAGGAGGCTGAAGGGCTTGGCGGAGGTCCGAGTTCGAGAGCAAATGTTCGGTGGAGGGATGATCTCAGACAGCAACCAGATAATTATTCTTCTAGGAGAGGAACCTGAAAAGGGGCTCACCCTAGCGATATCCTCGGAACATGTGGGACTCGTGAAGTTCGGAAAAATATACTTCGAATTTCTTTGGGAGAACTCCAGGCTTGCTTAAGCTGTGGACCGGACAAAAGGTAAAAGACCATGAGGAAGTAGCCACGGGCGATGCTCCGGTGGTGTAGCCCGGTTTAGCATAGCGGCCTTAGCCCAAGAACGAAGGATGGGCGGCGAATCGAGCTCTGGCCGGGTGGCGGCGGAGAATCGAGAACTCCAGAGCCGTTGATCGCGGGTTCAAAAGCGGCCAGGAGCCGCGGAGAATCCCGCCCGGAGCACCACCAACGAGCTACCACAGGGCTTATTTCGAATCTGGATCCTCAAAACGGCATAGCGCCTCGACAATACGGGCGGGGGTACCATAGCCAGGTCAAATGGGCAGTGGACCTGGATGAGAGCGGGTCCGCCTATGGCTTAGGACCCTGTGGCGAAGGCCTTCGTGGGTTCGAATCCCACCCCCCGCACCAGATTCAAAGTTTCTTTCTGATTACAAAGAGGATGTTTCATCAATCGGGTCTGACATGAATTTACGCGAGGGTTGCAATAGAAGACAGGCTTCTCAAACTGACTGCCAATTCAAAAGGATTCATTGAATATTCACATAACTTACAAGAGACGATTATTCAACCGACCGCGTGAAATACGACCGGGCGCCAGGTCTTTGCGGAAGCCAGCAGATCGCACTATCGGCAATCCAGAGAGCGGCGGCCGCCGAAGAGCATTTCTATAACGGGCTACGCCCTGCTACTATCAGAGCGGCCTCTCGTAATGCAGCAACGAAAAATCTTCTTCCTCGTCCTTTTGTTACTAACCCTTTTCCCGGTCACCGTTGTTGCCGAGTCAAGGGCAGCTCCCGTAGACGTGACTGTGACCGCGACGGGGGCAACCTTGAACATGCACCTCTTGCTAATGGAGAATCTCACTTCGCTGCCAAAAATCAGCTTGTACCTGGGAGCCACAAATTCTACAACCATCGCCGGACCAATCGCTAAGGGTATTCAGAAACTACTGCCAGATGCAAGGGTCACGAGCATTGAGCTGCACGCTAAAACCCTGAACGCCACCGGAAGATGGGTCCTCCAAGAAAACTACACCATTCAGATCTCAGGCTCAAACGGAGGAACTGGAAGTTTCGTCAGATCAGACCTCAGTTATCTATCCATGAATGTCAACGACTCGATTAACATCGCTGGGGCAGAGCTGAACACCGTTGGCGCTGAATACCTCCTCGCGCCTCTTAACGCACAGGACCCTTCGCAGACTCGGTATTTTATCGACAATACTGAAACCCTCAACACGGTTATCCCCGCTCTGACAACGAAAGTGTTTGCTCTGCTCGACTTTAGCTGGGTTCCACAAGTTGCCGCCTGGGATCGCCAGAATGATGTTCTCAAACAGACGACAAAATGGACAATAACCCCATCAAGTCCACGATACAACCTTACACTCGGTAAACGATCTCCGGAGGGTATCTTAAGGGGAGCCCTAGTAGCAGTTTATGATCCGTCCCTAGAGCTTACAGTCAGCCACAACGCATGGGCTCAGGGAACACAGATCGTCTTTAGCCTTCCGAACCCCTTTGACGTGTGGATGCCAGGCATCATAGCAATTCCAATCGTAGTGTGGGCTGTCAGCTTCACCTTGGAGAGGAACTTCACAGGACGCGCCCCTTCCAAGAGGAAAAAACGATAGACGCCACACCATAGCCTATCTTTCCATGATCCCACGGCTCCGACGCGCAGCTCCCAGTTAGTAGTAGGAAAAAGGGCCTTGGTTATTGTCAGCCCAGCTCAGGCTCGCATCCATCTTAGATCTAACGGGTGTCGTCTGAGTATTCGGACATCAGAGGACTCGATAGCGATTGGAAAGTACGCAGACTCTGGGTTTGAAGGGTTAACGTTCAGGTGTAGAGGTGACAGGCCACGAAGTGGTCCTTTTCGAGTTCGACTAGAGCAGGCTCCTCTTTCACGCATCTCTCGTGGGCGTAGGGACATCTAGTGTGGAACCTACAGCCTGTTGGAGGGTCAATTGGACTAGGAATTTCGCCACTGATAACGTCGGTTGCGCGCTTGGATTCAGGGTCGGGAAGAGGTACAGCATCGATCAAGGCTTGTGTATACGGGTGAAGAGGTCGGTCAACAACCTCGGCAGCTGAGCTCATTTCCATCATCTTGCCGAGATATAGGACGGCAATGCGATCCGAGATGTGCTTCGCCAGGGCAATGTCGTGGGTGATGAAGAGAATCGAAGCCGAAGTTTTTCTTACGAGCTCGGCCATGAGCATGATGATTTCAGCCCTGATGGATACATCGAGCATGGAAACGGGCTCGTCCGCGACGACGAAGCTTGGGTTGAGAATGAAGGCTCTGGCCACCGCCACCCTCTGTCGCTGACCGCCGCTCAGTTCGTGAGGGAAGCGGTACATGAACTCCTCAGGTGGGACGAGTTGCACTTCAACAAGCATCTTTTTCACCCACTCCTCCAGTTCGGCTTCTCCCTTGGCCATATGTTGGACTCTTAGCGGCTCGGCGATAATCTCTTTGATGATCATTCGGGGGTTCAAGGACTCAAAAGGGTCCTGGAAGACGATCTGCATCTCACGTCGAAGTGGCTTGAGCTCTTTGTCTCCGAGTTGAGTAATGTCCCTACCCTGGAATAATATGCTACCACTGGACGGGCGCACGAGGCGAAGAACTACTTTGCCTAAGGTTGTCTTTCCGCTTCCGCTCTCTCCCGCCAGAGCCAAGATTTCGCCTTTCTTGAGAGTGAAGCTTACCCCGTCTACCGCCTTCACGTTTAGTTCACCTCTCGAAAGTAGGGTCTCAAAGAAACCTCTACGGAGCGGGTACCACTTTCTCAGATTCTCCACGCGGAGAATCTCTTCAAGCCCGGCACCTTCAGGAACTGGCGGGCTTTCCTGACCAGCGGTTTGCGATTCCATCTTGAACCTCTCTCTAATATAGATGGCATGCGGCCCGGTGCAGTTTCTCTCCGTGCTCGAGGAGAAGAGGTTCTTCTATCTTGCATACGTCCATGATATAGGGGCATCTAGGATGAAATCTGCAAGCAGAGGGGGGATTGAGCAGATCGGGAGGCTGACCGGGTATTGAGGTAAGACGGACCTTCGGCCCCTTGATGCTCGGAAAGGCCTTGATCAGACCCTGAGTGTATGGATGAAGAGGATTCTTGAAGACAGAAACTGCGTCTCCGTATTCCACTATTTTTCCGGCATACATTATCGCAACCTTCTCACACGTCTCTGCGATTATTGATAGGTCGTGACTGATGAGAATCATCGACAGCCCGAGCTTGTCCTTGAGCTCTTTCAGGAGTTTCAGGGTTTGGGCAGCCACTATGACGTCGAGTGCTGTTCCCGGCTCGTCGCCTATGAGCAGGGTAGGATTCACCGCCAGAGCCATTGCGATCAGGGCTCGTTGTCTCATTCCTCCGCTATACTCATGTGGGTAGTTATCGGCACGCGACGGCTCGATCCCCACAGTCTCCAATAATTTCGCAACCCGATCCTTGACATCTGAACCAGAAACATCTTTCTCGTGTGTCTTGATTGCCTCAGCGATCTGTTCGCCCACCTTGATGACGGGGTTGAGGGCGTTCATAGCTCCTTGGAAGACTATTGAAATCCCCTTCCAGCGTATCTTTCTCATCTCCTCCTCTGAAAGAGGTACAAGATCTCGCCCTTCGAAGAGGATCTTGCCCTTTCGAATCACGCCTCCTTGAGGCAGGATCTTGAGAAGCGATAGAGCCACGGTACTTTTGCCGCAACCCGATTCCCCGGCAATGCCCAGGGCCTCACCCTCAGCGACGTCGAAGCTGACGTTCTCGGCGGCCTTGACCCAGCCCCGCATTGTGCGGTAGTGAGTGGTAAGGCCTTGAACTTGCAGAACTGGCATATATCGCGAGGCACTTAATTCTCGATGCTCACCCCGTGAAATAAGCTTTGGGGCTTTGCGACTTCATCTAAGCAAGTTGGACCGCTTGTTCCGAGTCGTAAAGAACAAACCCTGTCACTGGATCGAGAAAGGTTGACACGTCTACCGTGAGAGAACAATGGGCAATCAACGGATAGTTTGTTGCGTTGAAATCGGCTAATTGAGCGGCTTGTTCGGGCGGGGGGATTACCAGCACATCACCGCTCATCTGCGAGTGTGGAGGTAGAGGTTTGTTGATAGACTGGGAGCCTGTGAGGGGATAGATTGTGAAAAGCGTTGTATTGGAGGATGACACTGAAGATGAAAAATGGATCTTGAGGTCAAACAGCTTCACCGTAAAGCCCGAGTAGTCAGTTGGATTGTCCACGATGATATGTGAAACAATCGACGTCTGGTTTGACACTGCATCGCGCCGATAGACGACGCTTGAGATTTGTTGGTCGATACTGCCGAGAGACGGATAGTAATTCAAATAGTTCGCAGATGCAACAGAAATATAGACGACCGAGACCATGCTGAGAATTGTGAATACTAAGACCAAGACTCGTCTGAAACTCCAACGAGGCCTCGCGATAGGTATCCTGAGCCCCGCTTTCTGAGGAGAAATAGAATTGGTGAAGTGTACAGCCATACGACTTGGAGGACTTAGGACAGCACTTGGAACCGTGCTAGTGACACTAGGCTGGGCAACTTCTCTCGCCGCCATCACCTTGGTAGGCGTATTCAATGGGTTGCTACTCCCAAGGGAATTGGGGGGCCTTCTCCCGGAAGTATTAGGAGGCAGCCAATGGGCGCGATGGATCCTATACTTAGCAATGCTCGGGACATCTATCCTCGCCGCGTTACTCATCAATAACCCCGGGATTGCATTTGGATCGTACTTTGTGTCCTACTGTGTTGCCGGAGCAATTACGTACTTGGTACTCATCCTTCCAGAACTCCTAGGCGCTTACGGTAGTCCCGGGGTTCTAGTGGAGGCGTCGATCAGATTCACTTTCGTAGCTCTCTTTCCGTTTCCCCTAATTGCGGGTCTTGTGGGGACGATCTTGGGGTCGGCACTCGGAGAGATGCACGGATAGTGCACTGACTAGCGCCGGCTTCGAAGCTTCGGATTGAAAATCTCGTCGAGAGCGTAGCCGATCAGAATGAACGAAAGGGAGATGGCTGCTATGAGGATTCCCGGGGGAATGACCCACCACCATGGTGGAGGGTTCAAGCTGAGAGCCCCGGAATGGTTCACGTCCTGGAAAATGTGTCCCCACGAGACTATCGATGCGTCCGAGAGTCCCAGAAAGGCCAAAGCGGCTTCTGACAAGATCGCGGCCGGAACAGACAAGGCGAGGTTGACGTATGTCAGGGAGACGATGTTTGGAAAGATGTGGCGCGACATTATTCGTAAGGGTCCGGCTCCTGCGGCTTTCGCAGCTTCAATATACGGTCGTTCTCTTAGGGTCAGTACCTGAGAGCGAATGACCCTAGCGAACCCCATCCATCCGAGAAAGCCTATGATGATTATCACGTTCCAAATGTTAGTTCCGAGGACCTCGACCAGAACTATCAGAAGGGGGAGCGATGGAATGACGAGCATCATGTCAGTGAAACGCATCAAGACCTCATCCACGAACCTTCCGAGAAACCCTGCCATCAGACCTATCAAGAGACCTAGACTGATTCCGATCCCAGCAGCCAGGAGGCCCACCAGTAGCGAGATCCGAGACCCGTAAATGTTCTTGGACAGGAGATCGTTTCCTGCGTTGTCAGTACCAAGCAAGCCGAACGCTGTTCCATAGAGCTTTAGTTGCAAACTGTCGATGTTGACTTTCGCAGGCCCGTTGAAGGTCAATTCAATTCCATAGGAGTAGGACTGGATGCTGGAGAAAATAATGGTTGCCGGGTCGAAACGCGAATTTTGCGTACCGAGGATCGTCTTTACGGGGACATTATTCCAAGAATCTGCGGTGGAATCCAGCGCGGTTGCACCACCCTGAGGAAGCCACTGTCCGTTGAACGTCATGTCCTGATCTATCAGATTGAATACCTGATCGCCTATCCTATCGATGAAAACCCTTACGTGAACTGGGCTGGCCTGAGATGCTCCTGAGATGAGCACTGCGAAGCTTGCGATGAACTTCTTAGGAGGACCATGGTAGGGGAACTGGAAGCTCTGGCTCAGTTTCACGGTTCCCGGAGACGCTCCAGAATAAGCTAACTGAATACTTCCTTGAGAGGGTATGGATGAAAACACACCTGGCGCGTAAGACATTTGCACATTGCTAATTGTTGAGCTAGACGCGGTAAAAGCCCACGCTTGAACGGAAGCTGGCGAGCTGAGCAGTGGATCATTCACCACGACTATATTCTTGCTGAGGTAGTAGCCATCTGGAA
>Ga0209058_1000253_pt1 | contig 43955 bp, 31 predicted proteins | sample GraSoiAngelo_147_FD_185904 | JGI IMG/M metagenome (GOLD analysis project Ga0209058, IMG submission 185904) | Grasslands soil microbial communities from the Angelo Coastal Reserve, California, USA - 14_1009_05_40cm (SPAdes) (version 2) | ecosystem: Environmental > Terrestrial > Soil > Grasslands ... | reverse complement strand
AGTGCTGATGCGCCTTCACACGTGCGACGCTCACCAATGAAGCCAAGCCGTACGCAATGATCTTTGTAAAAGGGCCCGGATATTCGTGGGCGATTACCCCAGCCACGGACCACGCTGCAGCAGCATGCTCAGACGGAAACGACGTTCCGCCGCCCTGAAAGAACGCCCCGCTGCCGTCGCCCTGATACGGTCGTTGGCGCCGCAGTGAGTATTTGAATGATTCGACGGCAACAAAACTGTTCAACGCCGCTTCGCCAGCGAGGAAACCGGTCTCGCTCCAATGCTCATTGTGGCTCACGTGTCCCAGCGCCCACATTCCGCCAGCCCCACCGATAAGGGCTGCCACGCCAGCATTTGATAGTGTTTTGTAATGGCTAATCGTCGTGGGATTCTGCGACAAGTGCTTGTTGAAATCGCGGTCCGTCACGAAAAGTCCGGCCGAGATCCCGCTGAGAGGAACGAGCCACTCCGTATCGGAGAACCGGAGTTTCGCGGGGCTCGTCCAGATCCGTTCCTGGTCCCCGAGGAAATCTCTCGCTAGGCCATGAAATCCACGCCCAAATCCCGCGGTGGGGTAGACTCCCGAGAGATTGCCCGCGTCTTTCGGCTTTTCCGTCTTGATTTCACGAGTCGTATCGGCGGGTTTGCTTGATGACCGGGCATCCACGTCCTTTGCGTCCGCGCCCACGCGTTGCTCCTGTGCTTGCGGAGGCCTAGGAATGGAAGAGGGCGCTGTCAGCGTCAGACTTGACGCCGCGCCAAGCGCGAATATGATGAGTCTCATCTGCATCAAATCATCCTTCGTCACGGATGGATATACGCCACTGCCAGAGCTACAGAAGAAGCAAGTTGCGCCGATTGCATGATCCCCGCCCAGTTCCGGCCACCGATCTTGGGCGCTTTTTCGGGCACAACGATCATGTCTCCAGCACGCAAGGTCGTGCTCATCGGATCGCCTCCCCACCAACCACTGCCGTTGTTTTTCGCGGCGATTACGGAGCCGTCGGCGCGGACCACAAAGACCGCCTTCTTGTCCGCAATTTGCGTCACTCCGCCGGCCTGGCTGAGGTACCACTTGGCGCTGTGGCCTGGGCGGTAACTGACAGCTGTCGGGTTAAAGACTTGGCCGTTCACCATCACGTAGCCAGCTTTCTTCGGAACGAAAAGAGTATCGCCATCGCGGACCTGCACATCTGCCGCCGTGTTTTGCCAAGCTTTCGTATCCGGCGAAATATGCATCACCACGCGGCCGATTGGGGCGCTAGCTTGCAATTGAGCGAGTGTTGCTTCTGTCTGGCCGATGGCGGTTAGCTTGGCGTTTTTCTGGTCATTGTCTGTTTCCGGCAGCGCTCTGAGCGTTGCCTGTTGCGCTTTGACGCGCTCCACAAGTTCCATGTGGGATTTCATCTCCAACTCGCGCACTTCGCGCCTCATTAGCACTGCCCCGTAAGGATAAGCTTCCGGACCAAACCCTCCACTTCGCGCCAGAACAGAACTCAGGTGTTCTCCAGGTTCAATACCATATGTACCGGCGTGCAAAACCTCCCCGCGTACCGTCACGGACGCACCGATGTCAGTCCAGCGCGGAAGCTGCCGAATCGTCAAAATGTCGCCGTCGCGCAAGGGGACATCGGTCTTCGGATCTCCATTCATGGCTGATGCCAAATTGATCTCGAGCCGATCGCTTGGGCTCTTCTGAGACCCATTCATCTTGAAACGTGCCAGGTCTGCACTCTCCGTGTAGGCGCTTCTTTTTAATCCCCCGGCTATGCGAACCAAGTCCTCGACGTGCATGTTCGTCGTGAGGGGATAGCGCCCCGGTTTGGTCACTTCACCCTTGATGTAAACCGTCGGAGGATCAACACGGGTCGGATTGCGGTGCACCAGTAAGCGGTCACGTGGCTGGATCACGATGTTGTCTACTGGATTCCCCGCAAGGGCCTCGCGGAGATCAACACTCAGAATTTTCATGCTCCCGTCGGGCTGCATGCGGAAAAGCTGAAGAGAGTCGAGAGAAGCATCTTGTGTGACACCGCCTGCCTGATAGACCACGTCTCTCAAGTGCGCTTTGCCCGAAGTGCGGTATTTCCCCGGTTCTCGGACTTCCCCGCCGATCCAAACTTCCGGCGCGGGCTCAAAATCGTAGCGGCTGAATACGCGAACGGTGTCAAGCGGCTGAAGTTTGGGTGCTGATGCTGGATTCGCCAGAGCCGCGGTTAAGTCGAAACTCTCCACACTCGGATGAAAATCCGGCGGATTCAACCTGACGATTTCTGCGTAGTGCGGCGCAGGTTCCGGGAGTAAATCTTTATATGAGCCAATCAGGTCAGACAGGTTCATCCCTTGCTTGTAGGAGTATCGCCCGGGCCGGAGCACATGTCCTTGAATGTAGATGGCGTCTTCGTTGTAAGGAGCAATCGGAAAAATGTGAATTTCGTCGCCGTCATTGACCTTGAAGGCGTCGAGCTGCTTGTTGGCGGAATCCGCTTCCCGGCCAGCCGAGAGATCGAGCGTGAGCATGGTGCGCTTCTCGTGCGCCTCAACACGCTGGACTTCAATGTGGCGTAGCGTTGCGGTCGGAAGGATTCCCCCTGCCAGTTCGAGGACATCCGCAAGTGAACTCTCACCGTGCAGCTCGTAAATGGCCGGCCGGCGAACCATTCCGTCCACCGTCACTTGAGGTCCTAGAGAGGGGACGAGTAGGGTGTCGCCATTTTCCAACCGGCGCATATCAGAGCGCACTCCGTGAAGCAGCAAATCGTAGGCGTCCACCTCTTCCACAAGTTGCTTTCCACGATAGTGTTTGAGTGCGCGCAGTGAACCGCGAGGGGTTACTCCGCCCGCGGCAAATAGTGCATTTAAGGGAGTCGAGAGCGAGCTGATGTCGTAAGCGCCTGGCTCCGCTACGTCACCCACCACGTACACACGAACCGTTCTCAGCCTCGAGAGAGAAACATCGGCCGAGATATCGCGATACTGAGTTCTCAGGACCTGCTGTACGGCCTGCTGCGCGTCACCCAAATTTCGTCCCCCGACGAGAAGTGGTCCGGTTTCGGGGAGCGACACGCGTCCTTCACGATCGACGACGCGGAACAGGCGCTGTGAAACTCCACCCCAGAGATCGATCTCGAGGCCGTCGCCGGGACCGATGACGTAGTCGGGACCGACCGGAAGATCCATGGGGATCGCTTGCGGGTCATTGGCAGTGTTGCGAAAGACCTCCATGCCAAAACGCTCATTTGGCCGCTGATGCACAGATGCTTGCACGTACATGTCGTAAAGCGATGGGATATCCGAGTAGGGATTCGCCCGGTGGACCATTTTCACCGGCGTCACGTCTTCCTCTCTGGCCATTCCTCGTGTGTACCTTGCGCCCGAGGGCGATTCCGTTCCGCTCTTGCCCGAAAAGGCTTCCATGGGGCCGCTACGCGCAAGCGGCGCGGAAGGCAAGTTCCGCCCCGTCGGCAGCCCATCGAGTGCGCCCTGACCCAAAGAGGGGGACCCTGCCAACGGATTGTTATCACGCCTGGCAGAACTGGAAGTCAATTCGAGGTTCAGCGACGAATCAGCACCAGTGACGCCGTCCAGGGGCCCCGCGGCCTGTGACAATCCGTCCGCTCGCAGAATGCGCGAAGGGCTCTGTGATGGTTGTTGCTCTGGGGCTCCTTGAGGGGTTGTTTCCGGTGAAGATATCCCGCCGGACGCGCGCGTCCTTTGGCGGCGGTCTGCCGGCAATTGTTGCGGGCAATCTTCGTCGCGACGTGGATCGCAGGCTGTGGTGCGTTCGAGATCTCGATCGTTTCTCTCTGGCCGAAGCGATTCTGAATCTTCCTGTGACTCAATTTGAACAAGGCGCCGCGCCCGCTCTTTGAGCACTAATTCCTTTTCTTTTGCAAAGTCCGAATCCGGATTCGGCTTCGGCGTTAGGTAGCCGTATCGTTGCAGGAGTCGAGTCGCCACGGATCGAAACGCGACGTCCCGCTCCAAACGTTCGAAGATAGCTTGGTCCGTCAGATTGGAATCCTCAACGACCTGGCCGCTATCGGACGCTTCCTTCGCCACCCAACGCTTTAATTCCACCATCAGCCCTTCATCTCTAACCAACACGCTTCCAATCTGTCCTGCCGAAGCTGCCACCCTGCCCAGGTTTTCCTGAGTCAAACCGGAAGATTGTTCATCGCCATACTCGTTCCGGCCTTGTTCGCTCGTCTTGCGCTGCCTGTCGCCTTGCTGTTGGGCTAAAGCAGAGGCGCAAAATACGAAAGTCAAAGCCAGACAAAAAATACTTCGTTTCAATTTGTTTTGGTCGAACATAGTTTCACCCTTCTTGGCGGGCATGAAATCCCTTCAGGCGCCGTTCGCGACCATCCTGCTTCGCATCGCGTTCAAAATTCCTTCTTCAGAAGCTTCAATATCGTTGGAATGAATATTGAGAGAAGCCCAGTAATAAACGATGGAGTTCTTCTCCGGCGCGACTGCAATGACACGTACCTCAGGATGCTCGCGAAGCAGCTCGTCACAAATGGCCGGCCTTTTGCCGGGCTGGTCAAGCGCGATGACCACGAAATTTGGCAGAGTTCTCTTTACGCTCTCGGAAATCTCCGATTCGTCGCCGACTTCCCCGACAATTTCGATGTCAGGTTGATCGGCAAACGTTGTGAGTATGAGCTCTCGCATGAGCCGAGGACGATTCGCTACGAGGACCCGGATAGCTTTTTCCATTGCATACTCCGTGCACGGTTAGCCCGGTCCACCAAGGGCCGGTCGGTAAGTGTCCATTTTTTCAGCTAGTTAGGGGAAGATTCAAAAGATGTCTATGTTGAGCGATTAGTACGCTTTGGGTCATGTACCAAGCTGAATTTGCTGGATACCAAGAATGACCCAATCCGTTCAACTTAATTCCCGTCTCGGAACTGTCGGCCAAACATTACAGTCATCATGCGGTCTGCCGTATTTGAGACAAGCAAGCTTTCAGAGGCAGTTCGGCATTACTACAGTGAGGGAAAGCTATCCAATTGGGTCTCACCCTGAAAGGTAAACTTTGCCCTATCGTTTATCAAACGACTATGGCGAATCGATTAATTTAACTTGACAGAGGAAAGCATCAAGTCTACCTTACTCGCCTACCGACCATGACTGGGTCATGTGCCTTTTTCGTGACCGGGCCATCGTTCTAGGTCGGAACCCCAGCTACCGAGCGAACAATGGATCCCGTGAGCGAAAGCGTCCCCTTTTCCTCCATTCGCGTATTCTTGATGATGGAAAATCGTCTGCTGCGCGAAGCGTTGATTCGGCTCTTCCGCAAGCGCTCCGATTTTGTCGTCGTCGGCCATGACGGGCCAAGCGATGCGACGGCGTTCCCGATGATGGAGACGCAATTCGACGTGCTTCTCGTCGACTCGTTCCAAACCAACTGGCCTACGGCAAAGATTGCCCGCGAAACTGGAGGGCACGCTGCTTATAAGGCCATCCTGATCGGAATGGAACCTGACGAAGAACTGTTCATGGCTGCAGTCCGTTCCGGGGTGATGGGGTATTTGTTGAAAGATGCTTCTGCTTCCGAACTCGTTGCCGCTGTGCGCGCCGTCCACCGAGGGGAGGCCGTCTGCCCTCCTGAACTTTGTTCCACGCTATTCCGGTTCGTTGCTCATGTAATCGAAGAGAGCCCAGTCAAACGATCGGCGCCAAAACCTGATCTTACGATGCGCCAGCAGCAATTGATGGCTCTCGTCGCTAAAGGTCTCACCAACAAGGAAATCGCTTCTCGCCTGAACCTTTCCGAGTTTACAGTGAGGAATCACATCCATCGTGTTCTGAAGCAATTGGATGCAGGAAGCCGAAGCGAGGCCGTTGAAGCCATCCGCGCCTACGGCTACGCGATCAGTTCATAATTATTCCGCGCACCATTCTCACAAGACAAAAACCTTTGAATCTCCGGAACAGACTCATTCAGGGTTCCACCTCATGATTCTTCGTTTGACTGGTGCAGCCTGTCCTTTGCTTATTAGGCAGTATGACACTTCATCTCCGCGAATTGATTGACGGTCCTTCCATCGGCTGCGACCATGAAACAAGCTTTGCGTTCCGCGTGTTGGCGTGGAACGAGCCTGCATACAGGGGTTTTTCGTTCAGCGCAATGACGGTTCCCATCGCTAAATTGAGTTTTTGGGGCGTGCGCGGATCTACGCCGACGGTCGACCCGGCGACGTGGCGCTACGGCGGCAACACGCCTTGCCTGGAGCTGATTGCGCCGGACGGGACACAAATCATTCTGGATTGCGGCACGGGTCTGCGCATGCTGGGGAGCCGGTGGGCCGCTCCGAACGGCGGAAAAACGCCGGAGACGCACATCCTGGTGACGCACTATCACTGGGACCACATCCAGGGAATTCCATTTTTTTCGCCGCTCTACGCCGAGAACAACGAGTTTCAGTTTTACAGCTTCCGGTCAAAATTTTTGGGGCGCGACAGCTTGAAGCAGGTGTTCGAAGCGCAGATGGCGGTTCCGTATTTTCCCGTGGATATGTCCGCGATGAGCGCAAAGCGAAAGTTCAAGGAACTGGACGGCGGCGATTCGTTCAAAGTTGGCGAGAACAAAGTCACGGCGTACTGGCTGAATCATCCGCAGGGTTGCCTGGGATTTCGAATCGAAACGTCCGCCGGCGTCGTGGCGTACGCGACTGATAACGAGCCGGGGGAGCCGAAACTTGATGAAAGCCTGCGCGAATTGGCTGCCGGAGCGGATGTTTTCATTAACGATGCACAGTTCACGACGGAACAGCTTGAGACGACGAGAAAGGGATGGGGACATTCATCTTGGCTGGAAGGCGTAAAAGTGGCGCGCCAGGCAGACGCAAAGACGCTGGTGCTCTTCCATCACGATCCGGACTCGACGGATCGCATGGTGGATTCGGTTCTGCGGCAGGCGCGGGAAGAATTTGACTCGGTGTTTGCGGCCAGCGAGGGGATGGTGGTGACCCTCGGAGCGCCGGGCGACCGCGTACAGGCGCACATGCCAGGAACGCGGACGGCGCTGCGCCGCGAAGCGCAATTCCACGCGAAAGTTTGCGGTGTAACCGAAGGCGGAAAAGATTTCGAGGAAGAGACCGTGGTCCGGGACATTTCCTTGCAGGGTGCCCTGATTTCGCTGAAACACATGCCGCGCCTGCAGTCGGAACTGCAAGTGACGATGGAAGCGCCCGGGTCGGATGGTTTGCAATCGATGAAGCTGCGAGGGTACGTGGTGCGTATCGATACTGGAGAGGAAAAGGGACGTAGCTCGGTGGGCGTGGTTTTTACGGATTGATTCAGAGTTTCGAGTTCAGTTGACCATCTACATGGGGCGCTCGCCGCAGCGGGCGCCCTACTGTCTTCTTGGCATGGCCGCGGCGGTCCTGTAGGCTGACCTGAACCCCTATGGCTGAAAAGAAGGCGAACTTCGTTCCTGTCAATGCGCTGGATAAGCGGCCGCCCTCGAAGCGCGACTTGTTGCACGGCCTGGTGCGGCAAGCGCCTTTTGTGGCGAAGAATCTTCAGCTTTACTTTCGCAATGCGTGGCGCCGGCGCGTATTGCGGACCAAAGTGGTAGCGCCGTACGCGGTTACGTTCTACGTCACGCACAAATGCAATCTAGCCTGCAGCTACTGCACGCAGAAAGAGCCGGACGTGTTCAGCCACGAATTGCCGATGCGACAGACGATCCACCTGCTGAAGCGCATTCGAAAAGAGACGGACTCCATCGTGATAACCGGCGGTGAACCGACGCTGCGAGCCGACATCGAAGAATTGACAGAAGCGGCGCGGTTCGAGTGCAAGTACCGCTCGCTGCTGCTGATCACCAACGGCACGCTGCTGGATCGCAAACCGCGAATCCTGCGAGCGGTGACGGGATTAGTGGTGAGCCTGGATGCGCTGGCGGCTGACCCGACCAATCCGCTCTCGAAACCCGCGGCGCTCCCGAAAGTGTTGGAAAACCTGGAGCTAGCGAAGGAACTGCTGGGCAGCCCGCGGCGGATCACGATCAGCACGGTGATCGAGCAATGGAATATCGGTGAAGTAGAAAAGCTGCTGGACTGGTGCGGGCAGCAGGGATTCGTTTTTGCGGCGCAGTCCGCGCAGATGGAGAAAATGCCGAACCTGGCGCTTCTGCAAAATCCGCAATACCAGGTGCTGGTGGATAAAATCATCGAACGGCGGCGCAGGGGCGTTCAGGCGATCAACGGCACGCCGCGAACGATTGAGACGCTGCTTCGATTCGGCAGCTTCGAGTGCTACCCGACGATGTTTCCGCGGGTGTATCCGAACGGCGATGTGTTTTATCCCTGTGAGCCTCTGCGCAAGGTCGCAGGCAATTTGCTTCGGGACGGTTCGCTGAAGAAAATCTTCGCGCGCGGAAAGAAGATTTATGGAGACATCCCGCCGTGCCAGGGGATCTGCTATTTGTTCGGAAACGTACTGTCGCATTACTACGTGAATGACTTTTGGGCGCTGGCGAGAGATTTCATTCGGTAGTGTAGAAATTTCTTGGCGAGTCTTTAGTTGAGGTCGGCGATTTTTTTGTCGAGGTGGGCGAGGGCGGCTTCGAGAGACTTACGGTGGTTGGGGTGAGTGGCGGACGCGAGATCGTTGGCGATGCGGGTGCGCGATAACTGAAGATCCTTGCGCGATTGCTCGCGCATAAGTTGTTCCGGAGTTTTCTGTCCTGCAGCCCCTTTTTGCCTGGGCTCTTCCGTCTCGGCAACCTGTGCTTCGACGTCCTTGCTTTCCCAACCCCGTGCCATGCCTATAGTTTGCCACACTTTGCCCAAGCCGTGCGCGATTCAAGCAAGAAAATTACCAAAGACGAATCATGCGCCGGCCGCGCGGCGTTGTGGAAGAACAGGAAGAGCGGGGCGCATCACGCTGCGAATGGTGGTCTCGGCGACGCGCGCGAGGTGTTCGCCGAAAGCTCCGCGATAGGCAAAGACGGCTGTCTTGTTCGCCCAGTTGGCGCGCAGGAACCAGCGGCCATGGGATTCTTCGGCTTGTACGGACGTGATTTCGGCGACGGCGATTTCCAGAAAAGATTCGAGCCGGGCATTGCGCACGGAAATAAGTTTGTCACCGACGAAAAGCTGCGCGGCAAAGGAAGGCGCGTCTCCCAGCTTGAAGCGGCCGCCGTTGACGACTACCAAAGCGCCCAATTCGCGAGCCTTGTCACCGGCGATGACATCTGGCCTGGCGGGAGGCAGAAGAATGGCGCTGATAAACAGGGCCAGACCAACGATGGCCGGAACGAAGCTGCTGCCGAGACCGAGCGGGAGAAGCACCAGAGCCGCCCCGGCGATTCCCAGGAAAACTCGGAAGAACATCCAAGAGCGCGGGTTGCGGCGCAAGCGCATGATTCTTGGCACGATCAAAACGAGAGCAAAGAGCCCTCCGATCGTAGCGTTGCGCAACCTGCCGCCGGATGCTTGGGGTTGCGATTGCGGGCTGGAAGTAGCGCTCATGGATGGTCAATCATTCAGGGATGCAAACTCTTGATTTCGCGCATGCGTGCAAAAGCGCGCCGCACGTGGGGAATGGTGATGGAGCCGCCGACGATCAACGCGACGTTGAGCGCGTCAATCACTTCATCGCGTTTCCAGCCTTCTTCTCCGCAGCGGACCAGGTGATAGGTGATGCAATCGTCGCAGCGCAATACGGCGGAGGCGACCAAGCCGAGTAATTCTTTTGTCCTGGTGCCGAGCGGGCCGGGCTCGTAGGCCTGGTGATCAAGAGCGAAGAAACGCTTCATCCCCAGGTGGCCGCAACCGAGAATTTCCTCGTTCAGGTCAGCGCGAAATTTCTGAAAATCTTCCAGGTGATCGGCCATGATTCCTCCGGAGAATAAATGCCGGCGCACCAACCGTGCCCGCTATTATGAACCAACTCGGAGCCAGGTGTTAACGCACATAACTAGGGGCACGAAACTCAAGGTGCATAGCCGGGGCCGCGGAGCACTTTCCCTGGAAGAGCGCCGGTCATCATGGTCTGGTCGATGACCGGCACGCCGTTCACGAGCACATAATCCATCCCTTGCGACAATTGGTTGGGATATTCGAAAGTCGCGACGTCGTGAATCGCTGCAGGATCGAAGATGACGATGTCCGCGCACATTCCCGCCTTCAAGACGCCGCGGTCCGTGAAGCGCATGCGTTGCGCCGGCAAGGCAGTGAATTTGCGGATGGCGTCTTCCAAAGTGAGCTTGTGTTCTTCGCGGACATATTTGCGAAGGATGCGCGGGAACGTGCCGTAGGCGCGTGGGTGGGGATGTTCGCGCCCGAGGATGCCCTCGGGTGAAGTACCGGAGGAGTCGTTGTCGACGGAGACCCAGGGCTGCTGGAGCGCCAGGGAAACGTCCGGCTCGGACATGCCGAAGACGGCCACGGAAGTGAGTCCATGGTCTTCGATGAGAAGGTCGAAGAGCGCGTCCATCGGCTCCTTGTGCCAGGTTTTTGCGATCTCGGCGAGCGTTTTGCCTTGCAGGGGAAGCAATTGGGAATTATGCACGACGCCGACGAGGACCGCTTCGGGGCCGGGAATCTCCTGCCATTCGTTGTCCCATCTATCGGAAGGTGTGAGCATGTCTGTGCGGATGCGGGCGCGCGTTGCAGGATCCTTCAAACGCTCGATGAGCTTGGTGTTGCCGCCGTTGTGCGCCCACGCAGGAACGAAAGCGGAGAAGTCGTTGAACCAGGCGGTGTAGGCGTAAGTGTCCGCGGTGACGTCGAGCCCTTGCGCCCGGGCGGCGTTGATCTTCGCAACGACTTCCGGCATGTGTCCCCAGCTTGGTTTGCCGCCGACTTTCAAATGCCAAATTTCCACGGGGATGCGGGCTTCGCGACCGATGCGCAGTGCCTCGTCGATCGCTGCCAAAATGCCGGTGCCTTCATTGCGCATATGCGTGGCGTAAATGCCGCCGAACCTGGAAGCCTCCGCGGCGAGGGCGATCAGCTCTTCGGTCTTGGCGTACGGGGCCGGAGCGTATTCGAGAGAAGTGGAAACGCCCACGGCACCGTCGCGCATGGCCTGGCGCACGATTCCCCTCATTTGCTCCAGTTGCCCGAGTGTAGGCTGGACGTCGTTGTCGCCGAGTACCATGCGCCGGACGCGCGTGGCGCCTACGTAGCTGGCAATGTTGATCCCGGTATGCTGCTTTTCGAGGCGGGAAAAGTATTCGCGAAAAGTGCGCCAGTCGACGTGAATGCGATAGTGATCGTACTGTTCCTGATCGGCTTTGAGAATGGCGTCATTCAGTGGGGCGATCGATTCGCCCTCGCCGGTGATTTCCGTGGTGATTCCCTGATAGATTTTGGAGGGCACGCGCGGATCGACGAGGATTGTGTATTCCGATTGCCCGAGCATGTCGATGAAGCCCGGAGCGACGACCTGGCCGCGCGCGTCGATGGTGCGGGAGCGCGGCGCGTCATGAAGATTCCCGATGGCGGCAATCTTTCCGTCGCGAATTGCTAGATCGCCCGAATACCAGGGCGAGCCTGTGCCATCGATGATGTGGCCGTTGGTGATGACGATGTCGTAAGGCTGCTCCGTGCCCATGGATTCGACGGGAACGATACTGAAGAGCAAGACCACGGACAAGAAGATGGATTTCCCTCGATGGAAATTACCGTTCGTCATCGTCTGCTCCTCGGAATCATTTTGTATCAGCTTGAAAAACTAACCGTCCGCCCACAATGGTCGTGACGACCTTTGTGGCGGCAATCTTATGCGGGTCGATGTCGAAGATATTCTGCGAAAGAATGATGAGGTCGGCAAGCTTACCGATTTCCAGCGAGCCTTCTGTTTTTTCACGGCGCCCGGCAAACGCCGCTCCGAGCGTGTAGCCGTCAATCGCTTGCGCCACGGTGAGCCGCTGCTTGGGGACGAAGCCTGCTTCTGGCTTACCTTCCAACGTTTGGCGCGTGACTGCAGTTTGAACTCCTTGCCACGGATCGAGAGTCACGACCGGCCAATCGCTGCCGAAGGCCAGGCGGCCTCCTGCATCAGCGATGGTCTTCCAGACCCACGCGCGGGAAGCACGATCGGGGCCGGCATTCCGCGCCCAAACGTCCAGCGTGTCGGCGTCCGGATAAGAATGGAGCGGCTGCATGCTGGCGATCACACCGAGCTTGCCGAATCGGGGAATGTCGGCCTGCGTGATCGTTTCAATGTGCTCGATGCGTGGCCGGCGATCGTCAGTGTGGTTGCGCGCCTCGGCATTTTCGTAAGCGTCAAGCGCGGTGCGCACGCCGTAGTCGCCAATCGCATGCGTGAAAAGCTGCAAGCCGCGCTTGTCCAATTCTGCGACTGCCGAATTGTAGTTCGCCGGCTCCCAGAAGAGCTTGCCTTTCAGGGAAGGATCGTCGCTGTACGGCTCGAGCATCGCCGCGGTGTGCGATTCGATAACGCCGTCCACCATGAATTTGACGGCACTGGCGTCAATCCAATCGTCGTGGAATTTTTTGCGGGCTTGTTCGATGGCTTTAAGATCCTGCGGGCGGAGCTGGGGAGGATTTAGAAAGTATGCGATGTACAAGCGGACGCTGAGATCGCCACGGCGTAGCATTTCATCGAAAAGATCGAGGACTTCAAAATCGCCGCCGGCGCTGTGTACGCGCGTGATACCGCGCTCGTTCGCCCATTTCATGCCCGCGCGCAGCGCCAAAAGTTTCTCGGCACGAGACGGCTTTGGAACGACTTTAGCGACCAGATCCTGAGCGGACTCCTTTAACGCGCCCGTGGCCTCACCGGTTTGCGCGTCGCGCACAATCGCGCCATTCGGAGGATCGGGAGTTTCCCGCGTGATTCCGGCCAACGCGAGAGCTTTCGAATTGGCCCAATAGGTATGCCCGTCAAACCCGTCGATGAAAACCGGGCGATCTGGAAAGATTTCGTCCAGATATTTCTTGTGCGGAAGCGCCTCCGCACCGAACATCGCGTAATTCCAGCCACGGCCGAGGACCCAGTCATTGCCAGGATGCCCAGAGGCATATTCGCGCAGGCGTTTTTGAATCTCGGCGGGATCCTTTGCGCCTTCGAGATTTACGCGCCCGAGGCTGAAGGAGCCGTCGATGAAATGAATGTGACAATCGACGAAGCCCGGGAGCACTAATTTCCTGCCTGCGTCGATCACTTTTGTGCCTAGGCCGCGCATGCGCTCGACTACAGCGTCGTCACCGACCGCTACGATCTTGCCGCGATGAATGGCTACTGCCTGAGCCCATGGCTGCTGGGAGTTTTCCGTGTAAACACGGCCGTGAACGACGATGATGTCCGCCGGTTCGACGAGCCGGCCCTGCGCACACACCATCAAGGCAGCACAGAACAACAGACAGAGCGATTGAAGTACCCCGCGAAGAGGACGCATTCTCATTGGCACGTTACCCTGAAAATCAGAATGTTGGCGGCGTGTTGATCCACAGCAGCCAGGTTTCCTTCCGACCGGGATTCTTCCAGCGGTGCGGAGTCGAACTCTCGAAATAAAGACTGTCGCCGGGCTTCAGATGATAATGCTCCTTGGTGTCGAGCCAGATCTCAAAATCTCCGCGCAGGACGTGCAGGAATTCCTCTCCTTCGTGCGAGTAGGATTCGCCGCTGCCGCCACTGGGTTTGATGCGGAAAAGATGAGGTTCCATCGCCGTGTTTCCCCAGGCAAGAAGTTCCATGCGCACGTCCGGTGTCGTCTCCAGGACTTTTCGCTGATTCGGGCGCACCAGGCGCGGATTATCGCCGGCAGTTTCGAAGAGGGAAAGAATGTTCGTGCTGTAAAAGCGCGCGATGCGGCGCAGCGTGGTGATCGAGGAGCGCATCTGGCCGCGCTCGAGAGCGCTGAGAAAACCAACGGAGACGCCGGTGGCGCGAGCCACTTGAGCCAGCGAAAGGCCGCGCCGCGTTCGCAAGCGCCGGAAACGCTGCCCGGGATGGAGCGAATTCTCCGCGGGAGCAGTGACAACTCCCTGGTGCTTGAGTACGTGGACGATGGCAGCAGGATTGAGACCGCGAGCCCGGCGCAGAAAAATCGCACGTTGCAGCAAGCGCACATCAGACTCAGTGAAGAGACGGTAGCGGCTCTGCGTGCGCTGCGGCGAGACGAGGCCCAGGGCTTCCCAGGCGCGCAACGCGGACGAAGATATGCCCACGCGGCGGGCTACTTCACTGATGCGCAGCAGGCGGCGGTCGCTTTGCTTTGCCGATGCTTTGGATGAATTCTTTCTGCTTGACACGGTCCCGGTCTTTCTCTAAGTTTACAGGATTATAGTAAGGTTTCAGGGGTATAGCAACCACGAAGAATTGGTCCTCAAAGAATTCTTCGCGGCAAGGGGTGAGTTCATGAAGGTTCACGCACGATTCCGGCAGCATTCGACGTGTCGTCGCAGCATTTTATTCGCGATGGTTCTGACGATAGCAGTGTGCCTCGCGGCGCCACTTGGGGGCGCGCAGAGCACCGGCGGCCGCATCCGCGGCACGGTGATGGATACGAGCGGCGGGGCGATCGCATCCGCCAAAGTTACGTTGATCAACGAAGCTACGAACGCTACACGCGAAGTTCAGCCAGGCTCCAACGGCGAATACATCTTCCTCGAAGTGCCGGTGGGGACTTACGAGATCGACGCCACCAGCCAGGGCTTCAAGAAATCCACGCGCAAGGGCATCGTCCTCAATCTCAACGAAGTCGTAAGCGTTGACCTCACGCTGCAAGTTGGCGGCTCCACGGATGTGGTTGAAGTCACCGGCGCGCCTCCAGTAGTCGATACGACATCGACCCAATTAGGCGCCGTCGTCAACGAGCGCGCTGTAAGCCAGTTGCCGCTCAACGCTCGTGACACTTACCAATTACTGCAGTTGCAGCCCGGTGTTCAGGGCGTTGGGGGATCGGACCTTTTCTATGGGAGCAATCAGTCTGGCGCTGTCTCCGTCAACGGAGGCCGCGGGCGCTCCAACAATTTTAATGTCAACGGTGGCGATGGCAACGATTTGTTTGTGAACTCCCCCGGGATTCAGCCCACTCCCGACAGCATCGCGGAATTCCGCGTCCTGACAAATACGTTCGATGCCGAATACGGGCGCAACTCCGGCGCTGTCATTAACGTGGTCACCAAGTCGGGAACCAACGGCTTCCATGGCAACGTATACGAATTCCTGCGCAACCAGTTATTCAACGCCAAAGGCTTCCTAGACCTGCGGCGGCCCGATGACAAGCAAAACCAGTTCGGCGGGACATTTGGTGGGCCGATCAAGAAGGACCGGACTTTCTTCTTCGCGTCTTATGAAGGGCGCCGCGTGGTCCATGGAATTTCTTCCGATCCCGTCGTGGTTCCAACGGCTGCCGAGCGTAACGGAGACTTTTCCGCTACGCCGTTTGATCCTAGCGCTACCATTCAGGACCAGCTGGTTGCGGATGTTTTCAACGCCAGGTGCAATGTCGGCGCCTCAGTCGGCGACGCTTACGCTACGCTGTTTCCCGGCAGCATAATTCCGACGAGCTGCCTGGACCCGGTCGCAGTTGACCTCATGAAACGGTACGTGCCCTGTCCTAATGCCGACCCCAAGTGTTCCAACCTCACACCAGGCGCCGCCAACACTTTCCGTTCTATCCCTAATGACCATTCCCATGCCAATCAGTTCACGTTGAAACTAGACCACAGGATCAACGACAAGCAGAATCTGAACATCTACTACTACTTCAACGATTCGTTCGACTCGCAACCGTTTACAAGATTCCAGGCGCCTACCCCAAATCTGCTGCAGGGATTCGGCAATAACAACGCCACTCGCGCGCAACAAATTAATGTTTCGCATACCTGGACCATCAACCCGGTTGTAGTAAACGAATTGCGGCTTAGCTATTTCCGCGAGGCGCAAGGAACATTCCTTCACCCCCAGCACACCAACCTGGTGACCGATTCCTGCAGTTCCGCGGTGTCCTCGATCTGCTTTACCGGCACCACCGATGTGCCCAGTGTGATCCCACCAAACCCCAAGCTCGGGATCACGCCAGGTCTCGGCGCGAATCGCGAGGGCGTGCCGTTTATCACCATTTCGGGTGGATTTACCATCGGCAATGACTTTGAAGGCGAGTTGCCGCAGAAGGGAAACACCTATCAACTTAACGACAGCTTGACCAAGGTAATGGGCAAGCACACCACTAAGTTCGGCGTCGACCTCAGAAAACAACGATTCTTCCAGACGTTGTTCTTCGACCCCAACGGTGATTACAGCTACTTCGGCGGCGGTCTCAACGATCCAATCGCGCTGGACCTCAATGGAAATCAGAACCTGTTCCCCAACTATTTGATTGGCCTTCCCGACTCGTATTTGCAGGGGTCAGCCCAAAGTGAGGACGTGCGCGGCAACTCCGTCTACCTGTTTGCGCAAGATAGTTGGAAAATCCGGCGGAATCTGACCCTCAACTATGGATTGCGTTGGGAGTATAACCAGCCACTCTATGATGCGGGCTTGCGTTACCAGACCTTCCGGCCGGGGCAAGCTACCACGACTTATCCGTGCCAACTCTCGGCGGCAAGCCAAGCGAACCTCGGATATCCTGATACCAACTGCAACCCTAACGGTTCTGCCGCGGCCGTATTTCCGCTGGGCCTTGTCGTGCCTGGAGACAAGGGTGTTCCGAAAGGGCTCACCGACAGTTACTACAAGTCTTTTGCTCCCCGGATTGGAATTGCCTGGGATCCAAAGGGAAATGGCAAGACTACAGTCCGCGGCGGATGGGGACTCTTTTACAACCCGATCGAACAGTTGGTGCTTGAGCAGTTTCAGGCTGAGCCTCCCTTCGGCGGCAGCTCTCTCCTTTCTGAGGGCCTCTTTAGCACCCCATTTGTGCTTCAAGATCGAACGGTAGCTCCCAATCCCTTTAACGGGATTCTCAGTCCGCCACACGGAACCCCGACAGACTGGTCCGCCTTCCGCCCTATCTTGTTGTTTGGGGAACTTGAACCCAAGCTACGCTCGCAGTACACCGCGCAATACAACCTCGGGATCCAGCATCAGCTGACAAAGGATATGGTGCTCTCGGTGGGTTACGTGGGGTCACAGGGACACCGCCTGCTCGCCACCCACGATATCAATTTTGGAAACGCGCAAACCTGCATCGACCTGCAAAACATTTCAGACTACTACACGAATGTCGCGCCCAACGCAGCTCTAGCATCCGATTACGCGTGCGGACCGTTCTTCGCGGACAGCTCTTTCTTCTTGCCTGCGGGTTCAGTGCCAGCAGGGTTCACGGTGCACTTACCGTACGGCTCGGTTCCGACCATCGGTCCTGGTAATCCGGATACCACTCTAGTCGGCTTGCGTCGCTATAGTTCGCCAATTTGCCAGCCCACCACCGGCGTAGGCTGTCCCTCCGATGGCGTACCGGTATTCTCCAGCATCTTCGCCCAAGACACAGTCGCGAACTCCAGTTACAACTCATTGCAAGCATCGCTGGAGCGGAGAATGAGCCATGGCTTGCAATTCGAGTTGGCCTACACTTTCAGCAAGTCCATCGACAACGCCTCCAGCTTTGAGAACATTCTAAAGCCCATTTGCGACCGTTGTAATCGCTCGCTCTCCCTCTTCGACGCACGGCACCGCTTCGTGATCAGCTACCTTTGGTCGCTTCCGGTTCCCGAATACGATGGTATGAAGGGGAAGATCATGAATGGATGGCAGGTTTCGGGCATCACTACCTTCCAGACAGGTTTCCCCATTCGACTGGAGTCCAGCAACGACTCGGAACTGGAAAACAGCTTTGACTTCGAGCTGCCTGGTAAACCGGATCTGATTGCCCCATTCCGCACCTTCAATCCGAGAACCCACGGTGGCCTCTATTTCGACCCCAATTCGTTTGCGCTCCCTGTCCAGGATTCCAATTCGACCCCATTGCAGTTGCTGGGCAATGCGCCGCGGACTATTTGCTGCGGACCAGGAATCTCCAACTTCGACTTCTCCGTGCAAAAACTCACTCCCTTGAGCGAGCGAACGCACCTCGAGTTCCGCGCTGAGTTTTTTAACATATTCAACCATACGCAGTTTCTGAACCCGGACGGCAGTATCACGGATGGAGCGGATTTCGGTCGCGTCAAACACACTCGCGACCCCCGGCAGGTGCAGTTCGCGCTGAAGTTTCATTTTTAGCGCAAATTGGCAGATTTAGCATGTCCATAGGCGCGGCTCAAAAGGGTCGCGCCTTCTTACGTCTGCTAAAATGAGATTAGTCCAGCACCAGGCCTAGCGATTTTTTCGCACACACTGACCGCAGGGAACAGACCTGCTATGACGGAGCACTCCAATGCACGACGCACTACAAAAAGAAATCGCCACGTACGAAAAGCGCACGCCGAAATCCGCTGCTGCCCACAAGCGGGCCCTCGAACGCATTCCGCTTGGTGTTGCCAGCAACTATCGCCACTATGAACCCTATCCGCTTTTCGTGAAGGATGGAAAGGGCAGCCGTATTCACGACGTCGATGACAATGAATACATTGACCACAATCTTTGTTTCGGTGCGCTGATGGCCGGGCACTGCCACCCCGCCGTCGTCAAGGCGGTCGAACAGAAGCTGCACGAAGGAACAACCTTCGGCATGCCTCATGACCAGGAATGGGAACTCGCGGAGGAAATTTGCAAGCGCTATCCGGTAGAAATGGTGCGTTTCGGCTCCAGCGGGACGGAAGTCACCATGCACGCCTGCCGCATTGCGCGCGCCGCAACCGGCCGAGACAAGATCCTGAAGTTCGAAGGCTGCTATCACGGCTTGCATGACACTGCACTGGTCAGCGTCAAGCCCAAGGCGGAAGACTACGGCGATCCGGACGCACCCAATTCCGTACCCGGCGGTGGTGGCGTGCCGAAAGCCTCCCTCGCCAACGTCATCGTCGCGGCTTTCAACAATCTGGCCAGCGTCGAGCGCCGCTTCAAGGAGAATCCCGGCCAAATCGCCGGCATTATTCTCGAGCCCATTATGATGAACGTCGGACTGTGCATGCCGCAGCCCGGGTTCCTGCAAGGGCTGCGCGACATCTGCACGAAGAACGGCGCGCTGCTGATCTTCGACGAAGTCAAAACCGGCGCCAAGCTCGCCTGGGGCGGCGCCAGCGAATTCTTCGGCGTGAAGCCGGACATGATCTGCCTTGCCAAATCCATAGGCGGCGGCTTGCCGCTGGGTGCCTTCGGCGCGAGCCGCACGGTGATGGATTTGATTTCACAGCACAAGGTTTTTCACGGCGGCACCTACAACACCAACCGCGTCGCCATGTCTGCCGGTCTCGCGACGTTCCGTGAAGTCCTCACGCGCGAAAACTACGCGCACGTGGACAAACTCAGCAAAAAACTGACCGAAGGCTACCGCGCCATTGTCAAGAAGTCCGGCTTGCAAGCCTATGTCGCGGGCGCCGGCGTCAATGGCGCGCTGATGCTTTATCCGCAGGAAATTCGCAACTACCGCGACTGGACCAAGATTGACGTCGATCTCTGGCGCCACTACTGGTTCGGCATGGTCAATCGCGGCGTGCTGGCTCAGCCGTATTGGTGGGATGAGCAGTGGACCATCTCTGTTCAGCACACCGAAGCGGACATTGATAAGCATCTTGCGGTGTTCGAGGAAGTCGCGCCTGCCCTTGCAAAAGCACAGCAGCAGCGCGGCGCGGCATTTGTGGGCGCGGCTGGGCACTAGTCTGGTGCGTCCTGTCGTTCATGGAGAAAACGCCATTGGCGAACGAGGTTACCGCTACCCCGTCAGCACCCGTGACACAAGAAGCGCCGCACCTGCGCCGCGTGCTGGGCCGCTGGGACCTCGTTCTGCTTTTTGTCGTTGCCGTTTTCAATCTGAACGTCGTTCCGTCCATCGCCGCCAATGGCGGCGTAACGGTTTGGCTGTGGATCATCTCGCTCGCGCTTTTTTTCTGGCCGCAGGGCATCGCCGTGGTTGAGCTTGCGCATCGCTACCCCGGCGAAGGCGGCGTGTACCTCTGGGCTAAGGAAGTTTTTGGAGACTTCCACGGTTTTCTTTCCGGCTGGTGCTACTGGACCAACAACATGATGTACGTTCCCACCATCATGTTGTACTTCGTCGGTGTGTTCGTGTTTGTCCTTGGAGCCGGCCATGAATCGCTCGCGGAGAACAAATCCTTCACGTTAACGGCTTCCTTGATTTTGTTGTTGCTGCTGGTGGTGCTGAATATTGTTGGCCTCGGCATCGGGAAGTGGGTGAACAATCTCGGCGCGATCGGCACTTTTGTTGCCGCCACTGTTCTGATCGGCCTGGGAATCGTAATCTGGCTGCGTTTCGGCACGTCCGTGACGGCGGCGGATTTCCGTATTTCCGCAAGCCCTGGTTTCGTCTTGAATTCCTTCGGCGTGATTTGTTTCGGTCTCGTGGGCTTGGAGCTCGCTTCGGTGATGGGCGACGAGATCGAGAGTCCGCAAAAGACTCTTCCTGGGGCCGTCGCCTGGGGCGGTCTCCTATCCGGTTTGCTTTACGTTGGGGCGACATTGACGCTGCTCATTGCCGTAACGAAGAGCGACATCAGCGTACTGCAAGGCATCGTGCAGGCTGTTGGCCACATGGCCAGCCGGGTCGGGGCCGGATGGATCGTCGCGCCCTTTGCATTCCTCCTGAGCATCTCGATCGCGGGAATTGGCTCCGCGTGGCTCGGTGGCTCGGCGCGTATTCCTTTTGTCGCCGGCCTCGATTCGTACATGCCCGCCTTTCTTGGCAAGATTCATCCGAAGTACGCCACGCCGTATGCCGCTCTAATCGTCCACGCGGCCGTATCGCTGGTTCTGGTGGTGATCAATTTTTCGCTTTCCGGCGCGGGCGTGCAGGAGACGTTTCAGAAGTTGCTCTCCCTCGCCGTCGTGCTGCAGTTGATCCCCTTTCTATACATGTTCGGCGCGCTGATGAAAATCGCCTCCAGCGATTCTTTCGTAAAGGGCCGCTACGGCAAGACCACGCTGATCCTTGCCGGCTTCAGCGGATTCACAACCACAGGCTTGGGAATTGCCCTGGCATTTTTCCCGGCGCAGCAGATTAAATCGCTCCTATCCTATGAAATCTGGATGTTTGGGGGCACGTTGCTTTTCATCGGCCTTGCGGCGTTTTTCTTTTTTATTTACGGCCGCCGTAGAGCCGCGCGGAAATTGGCTGCGGCGTCCGCGCCGGTATTGTGAACTGAATTTGGGAGACAGTTATGTCGAGCACTGCGAAAACAATCGTTCGAGCCTATCAAAACTACATCAATGGCCAATGGGTTAAAAGTTCTTCCGGTGAAATGTTTCCGGTCTACGATCCTTCCACCGAAGAGGTGATCGCGCACGTCGCGTCTGGCACGGCCGCCGATGTCGATAGCGCCGTCAAAGCCGCGCGCACCGCTTTCGACTCCGGCCCCTGGCGACAGACCACTGCCGCCGACCGCGGCCGCATCCTCTACAAGTTTGCGGAGAAAATTCGCGCCAACGCTGCCCAACTTGCCGAGCTCGAATGCCGGAATTCCGGCAAGCCCATCGTCGAAGCCGAGTACGACATCGCCGATGCCGCAACTTGTTTCGAATATTACGCCGGCCTCGCGAACAAAGTTCTCGGGCACGTCAATCCCGTTCCCGCAAACGCCCTGAGTTTTACTTTGCGCGAACCCGTCGGCGTCGCTGGACAAATTATTCCCTGGAATTATCCGTTGGTCATGGCTTCTTGGAAGCTCGCTCCGGCCATCGCTGCAGGCTGCACCTGCGTTCTCAAGCCCGCGGAGCAAACGCCGCTCACCGTGATGGAAGTCGCCGGTTGGTTTGAAGAATTGGGCCTGCCTCCCGGCGTCGTCAACATCGTGAACGGTTTTGGCGAAACGGCGGGAGCCGCGCTCGTTGCGCATCCTGGCGTGGACAAAATCGCCTTCACGGGCAGCGCGGCCGTCGGAAAAATGATCGTCAAGAGCGCAGCGGACACTCTCAAGCGCGTCACGCTCGAACTCGGCGGCAAATCCCCCAACATTTTCTTTGATGGCGCGGACTGGGAAGCCGCTGTCGATGGCGCCCTCTTCGGCGTCTTTATCAATCAGGGCGAAGTCTGTTCCGCGGGCAGCCGCATTCTCGTCGAAAAGAAAATCTACTCCAAGTTCCTCGAAGCTATGACCGAAAAAGCTAAGCGCATCAAGCTCGGCGCGCCGCTCGAACGCGAAACCAAGATGGGTCCGCTGGTCAGCAAGGAGCAATACGACCGCGTCAGCTCCTACCTCGAACTCGGCAAGAAGGAAGCGAAAGTGGCCATCGGCGGCGGGCGCCCGAAGCAGTTCGGCAAGGGCTATTATGTCGAGCCGACCATCTTCTACGACGTGGATAACTCAGCTCGCATCTCCCGCGAAGAAATTTTCGGCCCCGTCGCTTCGGTGATTCCCTTCGAAGGCGAGCCGGACGCCATTCGTATTGCCAACGACACGCCCTACGGCCTGGCCGCCGCAGTGTGGACGCGAGACATTTACAAAGCCTTCCGCGTCGTGAAGTCCCTACGCGCCGGCATCGTCTGGGTCAATCACATGCAACCGACCTACGTCGAGGCGCCGTGGGGCGGCTACAAACAGTCCGGTTTTGGCCGCGAACTTGGTCCCTGGGGCCTCGAAGAATACCTCGAAACCAAACAGGTTTTCGTCAATCTCGACGAAACGCCGATCGGCTGGTACTAGATTTCAGAGCAAGGAAAACAAATATGTCTACAATTCAGATTCGCACGGAAATACCGGGACCCAAATCCCGCGCACTGATCGCGCGCCGAGAAGCCGCCATTCCCCGCGGCCCTTCGAACGCCACGCCGGTTTTCGCCGCTCGCGCCGAAGGCGCCACCATCGAGGACGTCGACGGCAATCGGTATCTCGATTTTGCCGGCGGCATCGGCTGCCTCAATATTGGCCATCGCTCTCCCCGCGTGCTCTCCGCGATCCGCGAGCAGATCGAGAAGCACTTGCATCTCTGTTTCGCCGTCACTCCCTACGAAAGCTACGTCGCCGTGGCCGAAAAACTGAACGCCCTAGCGCCCGGCAATTTCCCCAAGAAAACCATCCTCGTCAACTCTGGCGCCGAAGCCATCGAAAACTCCATCAAGATCGCCCGCGCCTACACTAAGCGTCCCGCCGTCATCTGTTTCGAAGATGCCTTCCATGGCCGCACGCTTCTCACCATGTCGCTCACCAGCAAAACGCATCCTTATAAAGCCGGCTTCGCGCCGTTCGCCAGCGACATCTACCGCATCCCTTTCGCTTATCCTTACCGTGGCGAAAAAGGTGCCACCGCCGAAACTTTCGCGCACCACCTCGAAGACGCCTTCAAGCGTTCGGTCGCTCCCGAATCCGTCGCCGCGGTGATCGCCGAGCCTGTCCTCGGCGAAGGCGGCTTCATCGTTCCTCCGCGCGACTACTTCAAGCTGCTGCAAAACATTTGCCGCCAGCACGGCATTCTCTTTATCGCCGACGAAGTGCAATCCGGCTTCGCCCGCACCGGCAAATGGTTCGCCTCCGAACATTTCGGCATCGACCCTGATTTGATCACCATGGCGAAATCCCTCGGCGGTGGCATGCCCATCGCCGCGGTCACCGGCCGCGCGGAAATCATGGACGCCCCCGGCGTTGGCTCTCTCGGCGGCACCTACTGCGGACATCCTCTTTCATGCGCCGCCGCGCTCGCGGCCATCGAAACCATAGAGAAGGACGGTCTGCTCGCGCGCTCCACGGCTATCGGCAAACGTTTTGAAGAGCGCGCTCTGGCCTGGCAGAAAAAATGGTCGTTGATTGGCGACGTTCGGGGTCTCGGCGGCATGTGCGCCATCGAATTGGTGCGCGACGCGCAGACACGCGAGCCTGCCGACACCGAAACCAAAGCCATTGCCAAGTATTGCTACGAGCACGGCCTCATCACCATTACCGCCGGCACTTTCAACAATGTGATTCGCATCCTCGTTCCGCTGGTAGTCACCGACGGGCAGTTCGACGAAGGTCTCGGTGTCATCGAAGCCGCGCTCGCCTCCGTCGTGGAACAGAAACGGGCCGCGCTTTCCCACGCTTAGTGCGACGCCTAGTAGGACAGGCATTCTTGCCTGTCCTTGTTGAGAAACAGGAGTTCAACCATGCAAAACACCATCACAAAAATCGAAAGCCCAGCTTCCCAGCTCAAAGACCCCCGGCTCTTCCGCGAAGCCTGTTACATCGACGGCCAGTGGATCCAGGCATCGTCGGGCCAAACGCTCAAAGTGGACAATCCCGCCACTGGCGAAATCATCGGCACCGTCCCAAAGCTCACCGGCGCAGAAACTCGCCAAGCCATCGAAGCCGCCAATCGCGCCTTCCCCGCATGGAGCAAGAAAACCGCCAAGGAGCGCGCCGCCGTTCTTCGCCGCTGGTTCGATCTCATGATGGCCAACCAGGACGACCTCGCCCGCCTCATGACCATCGAGCAAGGCAAACCCCTCAGCGAATCACAGGGAGAAGTCGCTTACGCCGCCGCGTTCCTCGAATGGTTTGGCGAAGAAGCCAAGCGCATTTACGGCGACACCATTCCGCCGCATCAAGCGGACAAAAGAATCGTCGTCATCAAGCAACCCATCGGCGTCGTCGCGTGCATCACGCCGTGGAATTTTCCCCTGGCGATGATCACGCGCAAAGCCGGCCCTGCCATCGGCGCGGGTTGTACCGTCGTGCTCAAGCCCGCTTCGCAAACTCCGTTTTCGGCCCTCGCCCTCGCGGAGCTTGCCGAGCGCGCCGGTGTTCCCAAGGGCGTGCTCAACATCGTCACTGGATCCGCAACCGAAATCGGCGCTGAGCTGACTTCCAACCCCATCGTCCGCAAGCTCTCCTTCACCGGCTCAACCGAAATTGGAAAAATCCTCATGGCCCAGTGCGCGGGCACTATCAAAAAGCTCTCTCTTGAACTCGGCGGCAACGCCCCCTTCATCGTCTTTGACGACTCCGACCTGGACGCCGCCGTCGAAGGCGCAATCGCTTCCAAGTACCGAAATACAGGACAGACCTGTGTTTGCACGAATCGTCTTCTCGTGCAGGACTCCGTCTACGACGTTTTCGCCGCCAAGCTTGCGCTCGCGGTGAAAGCGTTGAAGCCCGCTCCAGGCCTGGAACCCGGTGCCACGCAGGGTCCGCTCATTGACGCCGCCGCCGTCCAAAAAGTCGAAAGCCACATCCGCGACGCCCAGTCCAAAGGAGCAAGAGTCCTCGTCGGCGGCCATCGCCACGCTCTCGGTGGCCGCTTCTTTGAGCCCACCGTCCTGACCGATGTCACTCCGCAAATGGCCATGGCTCGCGAGGAAACGTTTGGCCCGGTCGCCCCGCTCTTCCGCTTCAAAACCGAAGCGGAAGCCATCGCGCTTGCCAACGACACTGAATTCGGACTCGCCGCCTATTTCTACGGCCGCGACATTGCCCGCGTCTGGCGCGTCGCCGAAGCGCTCGAATACGGCATTGTCGGCATCAACAGCGGCCTCATTTCCACGGAAGTCGCCCCCTTCGGCGGCGTAAAGGAATCCGGCCTCGGCCGCGAAGGCTCCAAGTACGGCATCGACGAATTCGTGGAAATCAAATATATGTGCTTCGGCGGCATCACCGCCTAACGCAGCGAGCCTGAAGCCGCTCGACGCCTACTCGTGGGACATTTTACGATTATCCGAGTACACAGGAGTTAGCGACTAACGTGCGGTAAAATGGTAGCCCTGTGATGACGCCCTGGTTTATTGCTACCGAAAGATTCGACCAATCTGATGCGCGTTGGGGAGAGTACATCGCGTGGTCTGGCCTTGAACAGCTTGACGAAGTTGTTTCTCTCGACGGGAGTCTTTGCCCGACCGTTCTTCCCAATATTAAAAAGGAATACTGGAACCACATCGTGAACGAAGATTTCATGCTTCACTTCTTTGTCGACCTCGACTACCTGCGCAATGAAACAGCCGATATTCACAGAAAAAATCTGCTCTGTGTTTTTCGCAATCCGCCTAGCCACCCTAGCTCGCAAGTTCCGGATGGATTCGAATTCATCGGCTACGACCTCGTTGATAAGGATTCGTCGATCAGTGCCCTTACGAATTGTGGCGGATTTCCAAAAGCATTCTCCAATGGCGAGCTATCAGAAAACGGACTCTTCAGAACGCATGAACGTTCCCGAGAAGTGCAGGACGCCTTACGTCAGCAATACCCTACCGAACATCACGCAGATTGCCATCTATGGGCGATTTTCCGTTGTCAGTAACACGTCTCGGTAATTCGATGAATTTCACTTGGGTAATAAACGCGGAAATCGGACAAGTGCTTTTCACCCGCCGAGGTAGCCACCAACGGTCTTAGGCCTATCCTGCCTACCCCATCCCCGCCAGCGCTCCTCGCATATAAGCAAGGCTCTCAATCACGCCCGGCATGGGATCGTCGGCATGAATCTCATACTCCAGATCCACGAAGCCTTTGTACTTGATCGCGCCAAGCGCCTCAAAAATCTTTTTCACCGGCATGATGCCCTCGCCCATCGCCACCTGGCTCTCTTTGCTCTGGATGTTCGTCAGGTCCTTCATGTGCACGTTAAACAGTCGCGCGCCCACTTCGTGGATCGCCTGAATCACGTCCGTTCCCGCGCGAACTGTATGCCCGACGTCAATGCAGCATCCCATCCGCGGATCCATTCCCTTTACCGCCTTCAACACATCCAGCGGCGAATGCCATAGTTTATCTTCCGGCCCGTGATTGTGGAGCGCGAAGCGGATGTCGTACTCCTTCACGAACTTTTCAATTCGCGGCAGCGTTTCCGGCGCGGCGTCGCCCGCCACAATCACGCCAATCCCCGCCCGCTTGCAGTATTCGAACTTGCTCCGGATATCCGCGTCTTCATCTTTCGGGAAATAAATCGTTCCGGCGGCATGCAGCTTGATTCCTGCTGCGGCATAGTCCGCCAGCGCGGCCGCCTCCGCCTGCGGTTCCATCGGCAGATGATCTTTCGTGTCCTTCGCATTCAGCGCCGGCACGTTGAGTTGTTTCAGGAAGCCGATCATCTGCGCCCGGTTGAAGTTGCGGAACGTGTAACTGGCCACGCCCAGTTGAATCGCTGATCCATCGCCAGCCGGTGGCTGTCCCGCCCCAACTGCGAAGGCATCCTTCGAGGCAGCCAACGCCGCCGCAACTAGTGCGCCAGAGCGCACAAAATCGCGCCGCGAAAAAATGCTTCTTATTTTTGTCTCATCATCCGACTGGCACGGCCGCCTCTTAGACATGCGGCGCCCAGCCCTTTTCATATTCGCGTCCCCACATCTTCATCGCTTCTTCGTCTCCCTGGATTCGCCCGTCTTTCGGATCGAGAACCAGCTCCCGCTTGACTTCCCACGCGATGTTCGAAAGCTGCAGCATTGTCACGGCGACGTTCCCCACGGCGATCGGCGCGTTCAGCTTTTCGCCTTTCCGGATTCCCGCGATGAAATTGGCGAAGTGCCTGTCCGTCATGGAGTCGGCTCCGCGCAGGTCCGCGGACGACGTTGTGCTTCCGGCCTTGAACTCATTCGTCTTGTTTCCCTTGAGGTCGTAGATTTCGTAGCCGTCGCGATCCATAACCACCGTACCCGTCGTTCCCAGGATCGCCGAGCCGCGGTCGCGTCCGTAACACTTCATTCCCTGGCAGCACGTCCCTTCCCAGGTGAGCATTTTGTCTTCGTACACGAAGCTCGTCATCAGCGTGTCATAGAACTGCCAGTCGTCTTTGAAGTGATATCGGCCGCCGGTCGCGGCGACCCGTTTCGGATAATCCACGCCCAGCGCCCACCGGCACACATCCACTTCGTGCGTTCCATTATTCAGCGTTTCGCCGGTGCCATAGGTTCTGAACCAGTGCCAGTTGTACGGGTGCACGTTGTCCCTGTAAGGACGGCGCGGCGCCGGGCCCTGCCACAATTCCCAATCCAGTTGCGCCGGTACCGGCGCTTCTTTCCCCGTGCCGATGGACTTCCTCGTGTTGCTGTACCAGGCTTTCGCCAGGTACGGCTTGCCGATGATGCCGGTATGAATCTTCTCTACGATCTCCATGCTGTGCGGCGAAGAGCGCTGCTGCGTGCCCATCTGCACCAGCTTTCCATGCTTCTGCTGCGCCTCCACCAGCATCGCGCCTTCCGCCGGATTGTGGCTGCAGGGCTTTTCCACGTAGACGTGCTTGCCCGCCTGCAATCCCGCGATGGCCATCGGTGTATGCCAATGGTCGGGAGTGGCGATCGTGATCGCGTCCACGTCCTTCTGCGCGAGGATCGCGCGAAAGTCCTTTTCCGCTGTCGGCGCTTCGCCCATCTCGCGCTCCGTCGCATCGGCGAATTTTTTCAGGATATTGCCGTCCACGTCGCAGACGTGCGAAATGCGCGCGGCGCTCTTGTTCGCCTTCAGCGACGAAAGGTGAGCATATCCGCGCCCGTTCAGCCCGATCACCGCAAAGTTCAGCCGGTCGTTGGCGCCAACGATCCGCTCATAACTCTTCGCCGTCGTTCCCACGGCCAGCCCCGCCGCTCCCACTGCCATTGCATCCAGAAACTCGCGTCGTGTAACCATCGTCTTCCTCACTTCTGGCGGCCCTTACTGCCTCCCGCCACCGCAAATCATAGCTCGCAAACACCTCCAATTTCCAGCCTTCGGCCGCGTCGCCGCGTAACGACACTTCTTTTCTCGATCCATATTTGTCCGACTGATTGGTTTAGGCGCGCTTCACTTTCGCGTCTGTCATGCGGATGATAAGCCGCTTGCCGACCGCTCTAGCTGCCCGCGCAATCGTATCAAGCGTCACCGAAGCATTCCGAGGATCGAGTAGACGATCCAGCTGTGACCGGCTCGTGTGAATCTGCCTCGCCATCGCTTGCTTGGTCTTCTGCTGTTCTTGCATGGCCTGTTCGAGTTGCCACGCCAGTACCCGTTTGATTGCCACCGCCTCGGCCTGTTCCCGGATTCCTTCCTCTTCGAGGAAGCTATCGAAGGTTGACCCGCTGTGGTCCGTTCTCTTGCGATTTTTTCTTGCGCTCATGGCAGCCCTCTCTGATGTTTGTTCTTGTCGCTCCTCGCCAGTTTCAAATCGTCGTCAGGGGTCTTCTGTGTTTTCTTGATGAATCCGTGGAGCAGGACCATCCGGCCCCTCCTGTCGATATAAAAAAGCACGCGCGCGATTCGGTTCTGGGCCAGGCTCGTCCGCACTTCATGGATGCCGTCGCCCACTGGCCTGCAAATAGGCATCCCAATCGGCCAGCCGAACTCCACGGTCTTGATATCCTCTCCGATGCGTTTCCGGTCATCGGCTGGCAACTCCTTGAGCCATTCTCGAAGCCGCTCTCTGCCCGCTTCAGTGCGATAGAAGATCGCCGGAACCCGCTTGCCCTGTCGTTCAAGGGTCTCAGACTGCAAGCCTGGTCTAGGGAAGGGCTTGGGTTTCTTACCAACGGAAAGGAGTGTACCATATACGGTACATATAAGGAAGTCCGTCTAAGGCGCGTGGATCACCCTCAACGGCGGTGGTCCGGACGATAGATCGTAAAACGAAGTTTGGGTGCCCTACTCTCGGTTTATGAGGGAGGGGCCTGACTCTGCTTCTTTCTTGCTCGTCTCCATGCTATCTCACAGCATCCAAAGCACTTAAAGTAATCCTTGACATACGTTACCAATATGCTATAATAGTTTCCTTAAGTCGGCACGATCACTTCGTCTACCGCCATAGCCTCGGTGGATCGTAAATCCCGATCCTGTCGGAATCGCACATTCTGACCTGGTCGGAAAAGAGGCTACCCTGCGACCCAAGTTCGGCCACTGCGCGGTCTTTCCAACTGCTTCAATATCTTCGTCCTTGCTCCAATGCTGGCGGCACTACAACCGTAAACCCTTGCCCTTCAATCTTTTTGCCGACCCCCACCCTCTAACTCCTGTCGTCTCAATATCTTATGAAAACAGTGGGGGGAGGGGCTTCTCAACGTTCAGACTCCTGTCGCGCCTTAAATCCTTTAACCGCAACACTTACGGACCCCCCCGTAAATGTTGCAAACAAGAGACTTACGGTTCTGCTAAGCCCTTTGAATGCAACACTTACACGAAACACGGGGGGGGTCTCAGTTATGGTTAACGGCTACTTATTGATGTCGTCCTTCGCTTCCAGGCGTTTCAGCAATGGCTGGAGAAACGGCTTCGTCCCATCCGGCGCTCCGCTGATCGCCTGCGTCATTTCCTTGGCGGCTGTTGGGAAATCGCCCGTGTTCGACGAAATGCGCGCGAGGGCCAAATGGCTGATCCAGTGATTTGCATCCTTTTTCGGCACCTGAGGAAACAGTTCAAATGCGCGCTTGGCGTTCCCCGCTCTTTGCAGACCGCGAGCGTATGTGTAGAGCTGAATCGCGCTGGCCTTATCGAACGCCTTGGCAAGCACCTTGGCCCCTTCATCCTTTCGCCCCATGGCATCGAGGATGCGCGATTTGGTTTCCAGATTTTCAAACCGCTCTTCGTTCTGGATCGAAGTGTCTTCCCACTTCAGCGCTTCTTCCAGGTTGTAATTGTTGTCCAGGCACCACTGAGCCGCCTCGTCGAATCCGGCCCACGTGAATCCGCCGACGCTCCGCAATTCGTTTTTGACGCTCTTCAGCACCACGGCCTTCACGTCCGCGGAAACGTGAAAGGGAACCGCGAGTTTCTCCCAGCGCAGCGTCGCAGCCGCCGAATCCGGTTTAACTTCTTCAAAGGTGTACGTCAGCGCTTCGCGGAAATCCCCGGCTTGCGGCTTCGCAGTTACGCGCAGCGCATCTTCCTTTTCGTCATAGCTAAAGCTGCCCCAGGAAGTCGAGTTCTTCGAGAAAATAATCGTCCACTGATCCTTGTCCGGAATGGTGTGCAGTCCATAAGTCCCCGCCGCAAGCGCTTTTCCTTCGACGCTCACGTCATCGGAAAAAGTGATGGTCGTATTCTCGTTCGCGCCCGCGCGCCACACTTTTCCATAAGGCACCGTCTTGCCCCAAATCTCCCGCCCACCGACTTCCGGCCGGTGATAGACGATCGTGACATCCGTCAGTCCAATCCGCTGTGATACTGTCCCGCGCTGGCTGAGCCGCGGAATGTTCAGCTCCGTCGCCTGGCTCCCGTTCTTGAATTGCGCGCCGGCGTTCCCGGCCAAAACGCCGAGTCCCACCAGCAAGCCCAAACCACACTTCCACACGTTGCGCATAATCACACCTTCTCCTCTCCGCCGAAAACAACGATACGGATGTCTTCCTTCTTCTCTCTGGCAGACCACCCCAATCGCGATAGACGCCCTCCCGGCAAAGGGGTGAGCAGAAATCCGGTGGGCGGCACGGGTGAATTGGACGTTTTCAGGCTAAAATGTTTCTCAAGCGTGGGGCCCGTAGCTCAGCGGTTCTGATTGTCAGCCGGTAGCGGCGTAGCTAAGGATGGACGCGCGCCGCCCATCCACCTCCGGGCGCCAATTTAATTTTTAGTTTCGTGGATTTGTTGACTTGCACGCTTATTTTCTTGTAGTCGGAGGCCATCCGGTTAGCGTTCGTACCGTCCTGATAGGCGTCGATCGAGAAATTGCCGTCAGGCAAAAAGGAAAAATCAACTTCCAGTTCGCGCGCCGTCCAATCGGTCATCGCGCCCACGTACCAGTCGCTGCCGTTCCTGCGCGCCACTAAAACGTATTCGGCGATACGGCCATCCAGGACTTTCGTGTCATCCCACACGGAGGGAACGGGACCGAGAAACTCCATAGCTTCCTGCTCGCGCAAATAATTTGATGGGCTGTCCGAGAGCATCTGCAAGGGGCTTTCGAAGACCACGTACATGGCAAGCTGGTGGCAGCGCGTGCCCAGCGCCATCGGCTGCTGGTGGATTGGAGCAAAAGTGGTTCTGGTCGCGTTGCGCATCGCGCCTGGAGTGTAGTCCATGGGACCAAGGAACATTCTCGTGAATGGAAGCGTGACGTTGTGTTTCGGTTCGGAGTCCGCGCTCCACTTGCTCCACTCCATTCCGCGGACGCCTTCGCCGCTGATCATGTTGGGCCACGTGCGGGTCATGGTGACTTGCTTTTGCCCGCCGTGAAAATCGACGAGCATCTTGCGCTTCGCGGTTTCGCTGCACACCTTATAGTAGAAATTGATCAGCTTCTGATCGTCGCGCTGCATGAAATCGACCTTGATTCCTTTGATGCCCCACTTCGCGTATTGATCGAGCGCGGGAAGCAGCTGATCGTCGAGCGATTTCCAAATGACCCAAAGAATGACGCCTACGTTTTTTTCTTTGGCGTACGCCGTCAATTCCTCCATATTTATTTCCGGAACGACTTCCAGAACGTTTCCAAGCTTGTACCAGCCTTCGTCCAGAATGATGTACTGGAGACCGTACTTCGCAGCGAAGTCAATGTAGTACTTGTAAGTCTGCGTGTTAATTCCGGCCTTGAAATCCACGCCGTAAATATTGTTGAAGTTCCACCAGTCCCACGCGACTTTTCCCGGCTTGATCCAGGAAGTGTCCTGCAATTGCGAGGGCTTGGCCAAGAGCCACACCAGCTGATTGGTCAGCAGGTCGCCGTCTCTTTCAACGATGCCCACCAGCCGCCAAGGAAAAGTGCGCGTTCCCGAAGTGACGGCGATGTAGTCGGCGGCTTCGGCGACGCGGAAGTCGCGGTCTTTCTCCAGTTTTTCTTTCAGCGGATAATGCGGAAATGTTCCGACAAGTGCAGGGCCGTTCGTGCCGTGAAGCCACATCCCGGGATAATCTTCCACATCGGATTCGGCGATCGCTAGTTTGGCGCCTTCGCCCGCATCCACAACCGCGGGCATGGTTGCGATGAAAGCCGGATCGATTTCCTTCAGACGCTGGGGAACATATTTCCGTTCATTGTGGGAAAATATGCTGTCTTCCTGCGGATAAAAGACGGTGGCATCTCCCGGGAAATTGAATTTCACTTCCTCGCCGTAAATTCTCACTTGCTGCTGAGGAAGCGACGTTTCGAACCGGTAGGCTGCGCCTTCGTTGTAGGCGCGAAAGACGACGGCGTAGCCGCCATCCATTTCGATACGCACTTCATTGTAATTCTCACGAATCTTTGCGAACTTTTGATGAACGGCGGGTTCAACCGTTTGGTCGTAGCTGCGTTTTTTGGAGGAGCGGACTTTCGGGTCCACGCCCAGAGTCTTGTGGTCAACATCGAGAGAAAGAGTGCAATCCTGGAGCAAGGCGCGGCCCTTTAGGAGCACGTCGTAGCGGACTGCCGGAACGGTGCGGATTCGAATCTCGATGCGGTTATCGGGAGAGCGCAGATCGAAGCTCGATTGAGCGGGAGCCGAAGTGGCGGTGGCCAGGATGGCAGCGAGCAGGGTCAGAAGAGAATTGTGTGTTCGAATACTCATAAGGCGGACTCCTCTTCGACAGAAGGGATGTGATTCCCTTGCCCCGCGGGCATGTCGCGCCACTCTACTTTTTGGAGAGACTTTTGTAAAGCGCTTAACCTTGCGGACCTGGTGTGATCCCGTTAACTCAGGGCTGGCGTGACGTAAAATCCAGCAACAGGGAAAGGACAACCTGCTGCTCGGTATCGGTTAGAAACCGCTCGATTACGCGCGATGTGACCATGAATTTAGCAATTGTGGACATTTCGATCAGAGCGATGATTTCCTGCTCCTAGTAGTTTGGCGCCAAGTCGTCGCCCTTGAACTGCCGTTTCATTTGGTCCATGCCCATGTGAATGGCGCTGTGCATGAAGTTCATGATGCGGAGATATAGCGACTTGAAATCGCCGCCCAAATGGAAATGATTGTCGACTTTCTCGGGTGCGTGAAGAACTTTATCCTGAATCTGTCCGTGCACATCTCTTCAATGACTTGACGGTCCCCCATAGCGATCAGGTGGACGCGCACGAGCGTCTCAAACACGGGACGGAGAAGCGAAAAAGCGCCCGCAGGAAAATTGTCACGAAAAAGCGTCAGAAGGGAATTGTGCACGCTCGCGTTGATAGCCCATTGGCTGGCAAGCATCCAATCCGCGACAGTTTTGATAGGGAGTCCACTAGGACGCGCGACCAGATCATCGAGTTTGTTCGCCGACTCAGATGAGACGCGCAAGGCTTCCGCCACGGAGTTCGAGAGCATGTCATATTTTCAATCCCGGAGGAATTCTGCGTCCATTATTTTTTGAAGAGGGCGTCGAGAGCAGCTTGGGCGATGGCCTCGTCGATCTCGGATTTGGCACCGCTGGCGGCGATACCGCCGATGGTCTGGCCATCGATCTGGATGGGCAGGCCGCCCTGATTGGGAAAGTAGTCAGGAAAAGCCAAGGCTTCCACGTTGCCCTTTTTCACGTTGTCAGCGGCGTCTTTCGAGGAACTCCTGTAGAAGGCCGCGTGCCGGGCCTTCTTCTGCGCCCACACGATGGTATTGAGGGAGGCGGCATCGGCTTTTTGGAGGAAAAGCAGATTGCCGCTTTCGTCCACGATGCAAATGGTGACTTCGACGTGGCGTTTCTGGGCCTCCGCCTCGGCGGCGGCGACCATGGTCTTGATGGCCGCCAGGTTCAGGTATTTTTTGGAGGGCAGGTCGGCGGAACAGACTGCCAGGGAAAAAGCGAGCGTGGCAAAAAGTAGTTTGAGCATGGGCAGGATGCTACCCCTTGCCTTTTGATTTTTCCAGATGGATTTGCCTCTGAGAAACGGAGCATGAAACAGAGAAACGGTCCGTTTCCAGCTTACGGTGAAAACTGAGGCGGTATCGTGACTCGCGCACGAGCGCGGACTTTCTAGGTAAACCGGCGCCACGGTGGCCAAGGGTCGGGGTCAGGTTGGAAGTCCGCGTCAAGGATTTTGTCGCCTTCGGCTGGTGGAGCGAGCACGTCGCGCGCCAGGGTTGCGTCTTCCTCGCGCACCAGAATTTGAAACCCTGCGCCGGACCACGCAAGGTGTTCACGCATTCCTCCCGCCGTGTCAGCCTTGATCATTGTCTGGATGTCAGCATCTTCGAGCGCGCCCTTCGCCAAGTCCGCCTCAGGGCGGCTACCGTACGACCGGACAACAACGAGCTTAGCGTGCTGCATAGCAATATTATATGCCAGGCCAAGCTGGGTGCTGGCTTGGCCACCCTCTCCGCTACTTCCCGGTTGGCGGATTTCCGATTTATAATCTGTTTCATGGCGAATCCCAATCCACTGGCAGGCGTCGTTCCGCAGGTCGTCCATCCAGTGAACGACGGCGAAACCACTGTTTCCCAATATGTTGAAAAGATCGAAGGCGAAGTCGCACTCGATACCTACGTTAAGGCGCAGACGTCCGCACCCGAAGTTGGGAAGCGGATCACTGAATTGGAGAATTGCCTGCAGCGCCTTGCCAGTGCCGTCTTGACTTCAAGCGACGTTGACAGACATCAGGAATTACGCGATGCCGCCGAGGAAGCAAAACTGGTTCTAAAGAATCGACTCGAGGTCGACGAAAGCAAACATCGATTCCACAGTGAATTGGGAGTATTTAAGGACGAATTGCGAATTATCAAGGACTAACTTGGCCTGACTCTGACCCGCGCGTCTTTCTTCCTGCCTCCGGAACATGAATTCATAAAGAATCTGGCGGTGAATTAAAAATCTTGCGGCGCTAGCTCGCCCAGCTTAAGAGCTGCTCCAAGCTGGCGGAGGTATTTGATACGGTGCCGCGCGGCAAAGAAGGCCCGATGGCGACGGCTTCGTTGTGCCCTTCGAACCACACCAGGAACGAAGATTGATCGGCTCCGGTGAGGCGCTGGAGGTTCAACCAGTTGTAGTAGGCGCCCATGTCCGCATCCATCAAGGAGCCGAGAGGATCAAGCTCCGCAACATCGCGACTGGTGGAGAGCATCTCGTTCATGGGCTTCTGGCGTTGACGTGGGGCGAAGCGAACCAGCAAGGTGAGCGGTTGGGCGCGCCGCAGGGCTTCGCGAGCGGTCCACTGCGCGAAGGTAGTGCTGAAAATCTGTGTACCGGAGCCTTCGGTAAGCATTTTGACCTGGAAGCGATCCAGCACGAGGTTGCCAGCTTTGCCCAGGCCGAGATCCGCGGGACGAAGCTGTGCGAGATGCGTGCGGAGAGCTTCCGGTCCCATGCCGGGGCGTTGGATTTCCGCACGAATTTTGGCGGACAAAGCGGCGCGGACGGGTTCGAGGGCGTGGTAGGAGACACAAGTGAGCGCGGGATCGTGAGCCGCGGCTTGGCCGCCATCGATGTACCAGTGAGCGTAAGGAAGAGGATGCGCTTTGGCACGGGCGGCGATCACGTTCAGCAAAAGTTCGAGGCCGTTCTCCGGCTTGACACCGCTGAAATAGGCACCGTGCGAGCGGAGTTTGCGAAAGAGAGGCTCGTCATGGGCGGTGACTCCCTGGCCGATGACGGTGATTCCGAGGCGCGGCACGGGAGGCAGCTCCGCCGGCACAACCGCGCGCAAACGATCGGCGTAGGCGACCGCGGCGATTCGAAAGGCGTCGAGTTGGTGAGTGGTCCAGAGATGCGACGAGAGTTGTTCGACGAATTGAGAGGGAGCATTCACCCAATCGGAATTCTCAAGCTGGAAGGAAAGGCGGATTTGCGCGAAGCCTTGCAGCCAGTCCTTGATTTGTTCGGAAGAAAGCGAATTCAGGTTGGCGAGTTCTTTTTCCAGGGCGCGGCGCTCGGCGGGAAACTTGAAATCGTATTCGATAACTTCCCGCAACAGGCTCGGCAAGAAGCTCAACGGCAGGCGTCGCAGCGAGGCAACGTACTCGGTGACCAGTTTTCTGGCCTCCGGCGGATAGCCATTGAACTGCTCCGGTTTGAGTTCGGATGGAAGCATAGATTTACAAAAGTTCCGGTATCGGCTTGCCTTGCGCGAGCGAAGCGGAAAACCCCAACATGGAGCCGAGAGTTGGAACGAGATCGGTGGACTCCATCGGGCGGTCGAAAACCACGCCCTCGCGAACGCCAGCGCCCAAGGCCATCATCCAGGTAGTGCGGGAGACGGCATCGCCGGTGCGATGATGCTGGAATCCGTTGCCGCCGGAATCGTCGTCCGAGTCGCGGCCAAAGTCCGGCAGAATGAAAAGAGTTGTCTTGCCTGCGTACTCCGGGTCGCTCTGGATCGCTTTCCAGATGTCGGCGCAGAGACGATCGGTGCGGCGGATGCCGTCAATGTAAAGGGAGTAGGCGCCGGCGTGCGCGATATCGATATCGTGCATGGTGATCCAGAGAAGGCTCGGGGCTTGCTGCCGCATAAGCTGACGAACAATGTAGACGGAGAGCTCGTCGGGACTGGACAATGCGAGGGCGTGGGTCTTGAAGTCGTCGACGGAGAGCTTCAGCATCATTCCTAATTGCTGCAATTCAAATTCGCTGCCGCCAAGTTCCGGAGTGTAGAAAGGCGTCTCGTAGTTGTCGCGGAGAAGGTGTTCGTAGTCCGGGCCGCCGCCGGAAGTTGCCGCGGTCAGGAGATGCTTGGGCAGAATTACTTTTGCTCCCAATCCCGGACCATAGGAACGATGGCTGCTTTCTCCAATGCGATTGAACCCGTTACTGGGAGCGACGACCCAGGCATCGGAGGCGGGACGTTTCAAGTCCTTACGGAAATATTCGAAGACGGTCGGATGCTCCGGGGGAAGGGAAGCAAAGTTGTTGATGGTTTCATAGACGCCAGTCGCCAGGCTGGCGGTCGCGACGTAATGGCCCAGGATTCCGCGGTTCACCACCTGCGTGAAGAAGGCGGACTGGGGGATGAGTTCGCGCATCAAGTGAGGAATGTTTTCCTGGCCTTCGGGAGCGAAGGTTTCCTGGTCGCGTGCACCACCGCCAAAGGTAATCACGACCACTTTGCGCTTGCTGGAAGGGATGCCCGTTCGAGCGATCAGACGGGAGGGCAGAAGGGAACTGCCCAATGCAATTCCCGCTGTGCTACGCAAAAATTCGCGGCGGGACCAGGCGAGATGGCGCGCGAGTTCCTGAGGAGTGGATGCTTTTACGGCGGCCAGGCGAGCCCGGTCCCCTGCGCTTCGCGATGAAGAATCGAAACTCATTCCATTGAACCGCTTTCCGTAAAAACTACGACGCGGCCGAACGAGTGTCAAGACATCCGGCGTCGCCGCAAAGCTTTTTCTTCATGCCCTTGCCGCGAAAGCCGGAGGGAATCACGGTTTCGCAGTGGGGGAATCCTTAGCCGAATAAACAAACTGCCGAATTTCGGCGCGTTGCTTGTCCAGGTCGGCGAGGTGCTGTTCGCGGAGCCGCTGATAGACCTGAAACTGCTGCTGGGCGCGATCCTTTTCGCCAGTGCGGACATAAGCCTGGCCGAGACGATAGTAAGCGTCGGCAAGATCGGAATTGAGCTCAAGGGCCCGGATATATTGCGGGATGGCTTGCGTATATTTATTTTGGTCAGAGTAAAGATTGCCCAGTTGCAGGTGCGCTTCCGCAAGCTTGGGGTCGAGCGCCAGCGATTTGTTCAGCAAGGATTCGATTTGGCGAAGATCCAAGCTGGGATCCTGGGCGCGTTTGCCCTTCCATAAACCCATTGCGTAGTAGTAGAGGGCGCGCGCGTTCTTGGGCTGAAGCTCCGCGAAACGGCGAAAGCGCTCGATGACGTCGTCGGCCTGGCTCGGCGAACTGTCGTAAGCCTTGGAAAGAAAAAGATAGCAGCCGGGATCGGCGGGATTGAGATCGGCAGCACGCAAAAGCGATTTGACGGCGTCGTCATAGTTGCCACGGGCATAAAGAGCCATTCCGAGGCCGATCATCAGGCGCTGCGAGGCGGGATAGCGCGCGGAAGCCTGCTGGAAAACCTCGACAGCAGGGCCAAGAGTGCGATGGAGAAGGAGTTCGCCGCCCCAGTCAAAGAGATTGCTCTCACTGGGATCCATGTGGGCGGCGGTTTCGTATTCGTTTTCAGCAACAACGAACTTGTCGTCTTTTTCTTCCAATTCGCCCAGGAGGTTGTGCAATTCCGCGGTGTTCTTTTGCTTCAGAAGGTTCCGGATCAGTTGCCGGGCATCCGCGAGCCGGCCGATTCGAAGGTAAGCCAGAGACAAGTCGTAGCCGTTATCGTAGGAGGAAGGATTGATTTGCTGAGCCTTTTCGAGAAAGGGCGCGGCGTCGGCGATTTTGCCAGAGCGAACATAGGCCTCGCCCAGATTGTGGTTGGTGTCGAAGTTGCGCGGGTCGAGATCCACGGCCTTCTTGAACTGTTCGGTGGCGAGATCGAGTTTCCCCAGACGCGCGAGATTGGCGGCAAGATTGGTTCTGGCGGGGGCAGAATTGGCCTTCAGGTGCACAGCCTTCTGGAGATGCTGCGTGGCTCTAGCGTCCTGCGATTGCGCGGAATAGACCAATCCCAGGAGTTCCTGAACTTCAAAGCTTTCTGGAGCTTCGCGCACTAGGTTCTCCAGCTTTGCGGCGGCTTCGGAGTAACGGCCCGAGTCATATTCAGCTACGGCGGCCTGGAACTCGCGATCCAAATCCCGGCTCTGCGGCGGGCTGGCAGCTGCCGTTGCCGAAAGGCATGCCACGAGGGCCAAAGAGACTGAACAGATCAACCAGTTTCGGATCATCACGACATTGCAGATTACCACTGCGCCGTGGCGGGCGGGAGTAGGGATTCAGATAAGAACCTGGAACAAAGAGGGCGCCTCGATCCGTTCGAGGCGCCCATCCTTGCGGGGTGTAACCTGGGTCTAATAATACAGTTTCAACGCGAACTGGATCTGCCTCGGATCGTGCGGAGCGTCACGAGTAGAGCCGATTTCTCCGAAGGTGTTACTCGTAAAGTTGGTCGATCCGGAGATAGCAACAACGCCGTTGCCGCCGAATCCCGGAGAATTAAAATTCGGGTGATTAAAAATGTTGAAGAGCTCCGAGCGAAACTGCAAGCGTACGCGTTCGTTGAACGGGAAGTCCTTGAAGATGGAGAAATCCAGCCTGTGGAATCCCGGTCCCGGTATCTGGGCAGGCGGGCCTCCCAACGCGCTAAGGCCACAATTCGTCGCCACACCGCCCACCAAGGTACAAGCCGGGGGCTGGCTGAAAGCCGCAGCGTTTCCAATCCAACTCAGCTTGCCATTAGAGTCGGTGTGCAGTCCAAGTTTCGGGCTCTGTCCGCTAACAAGGAGATCATAGCATCCCGTTCCTTTGCCCGTTCCTGAGGGGCAGTTGAGGGTAATCGGTTGACCTCCTTGAAGTGTCGCGATCCAGAAGACACTCCAGCCTCCGACCACCTTGTCGGTGGCACCGCTAATACCGGACATGTAGCGCTTGCCCTTGCCGAACGGGAGTTGGTAGCCGCCGCTGAAGTGAAAGACATTTCGGATATCGAAACTCGCCAAGCCGTAATCGCCTTGGATTCCGAATCCCGGAACTGACGGAGCACGATATCCTGCAAGGCTACCTCCGTTGAGCAAGTCGCCGGCGTCCGAGCGTGTCTTGGAGAAAGTGTAAGTGGCCAGGAAATTCAACCCGCCAGCAAATTGCTTCTCAACCTTGGTCTGCAGGGCATGGTACACACTGTCGCCCTCGGTCGCCGCATAACTCGCGCCCTCTCCGAAATCAGGAAACGGCAGATAGGTAGCAGCATAGGGTATGGAAGGGGGCAAGTTCGTAGGGACGATTTGGCTCGGGCGGTTAGAGCCTGGAAAAGATTCCAAATGACGCGCCAGCGAAGTCACGTAGCCTGCTTGCACGGACATCGAAGGAGTCAGTTGGTACTGTATGGTCAAATTGCCACCCATCGAGTAGGGAGTTAGGTAATCGAACTGAATACCGCGCAGAGCCAAGCCGCTGGCGATGACGCTAAGCGGATCCAGTGGAGTGCAAGAAAACCCGGTCTCAAGTTTTGCGCTGCCAATGGGCGTCGCTGCCGTCGAAGTGCATCCAGCATAGGCAATCGGGTGGCCAGCGTCCGGCGGTTGGAACTGGAAATTGAACTGGAAAGGATAGTTTTCACCAAGGTTAGGTGAGAAACCACGGTTTTCGAAACCGTTGTAGAAAATGCCAAACCCGCCGCGAGCGACAAGTTTGGGGCTTACCTGATACGCAAAACCGAAGCGCGGGGCAAAGTTCGTCTTCTGGGAGTGGCCAAGTCCGCTGCCGTAAGCATTTGTCGCGAGACACTTGATCTTGTCTTGAGCCAACAGAGTGGTGAAGCTCACAGATACGAACGTATTATTGCAGGAGTTCTTGCCCCCCGGCATTAAGTAGGTCGGACCATTGAGCGGACCGCCCGAGGGGATGAAGTTGGCTTGGTTTCCGTGGTGCTCAAGAACCAGTCCGAAGAAGTCCCAACGTAAGCCCACGTTGAGGGTCAGCTTGGGCGTTATTTTCCAATCGTCATTGATGTAGCTGCCGTAGTAGTTCTTTCCGTTATCGGTCAAAGAGATGTTGGATACGAACACGCCATTGTGAGTCCCTCCATCATCGCCATTGCCGGAGGGACCGCCAACGAAATCGGGGAAATTAGCGCCAGTTCCGAGACTATTAACAGTCGGAGTCAGCAAGAACTGAGCGCGGCCAGTCTTACCCTTTCCCACGCCCGGGATTTCTGTATAGAGACCACTATAGTCAAACTGCCCGCGGGACCAAGGAGGCTGGAGGGTCGAGAACTTGACGTGCTGAAACTCAAAACCCATCTTAAAAGTATGTTTGCTGTAAATCTTTGTGACATCGTCGGTAATCTGGAAAGTGGAACTGACTTCGTCCGAAGGCAGGAACGCGTTGCTGCCAAGCGTGGCTAACCCGCTGATTCCGAAGGCCGGAAGCCCGCCATTTTCAGACAGCTGCGGGATGCCCACGACACCACCTTGGGTTAGAGGGAGGTTGCTTAGGTCGTTGGCGGCCGGCGAAACACGCGTAGTGTGTAAGTAGTTCAAACCAGCACGGACTTCGTTAACCAGAGCCGGAGAGATTGTATGTGTCCAGCCCAAAGCACTCTGCTGAGCGTTCGCCGTCTGATTGCCCTCTTGGAAGCCGCCTCCGTCAGGGATGCCACCGAAAATGGCGGGGATGAGTTGAGGGTCGTCAACATAACTGAATCTGAAGAACAGGGTATCCTTCTCGCTAAAATTGATGTCCAGGCGGGAATCAAAGGCATTGCGGTCTTCCCGGAGAGCTGGTGAATCCGCGAAATTGGAAAACAGCGAGGTGACCGCATTGTCCGTCGGGTTCGGATAGAGATTCAGCAACTTGATGGCATTGGCGTCCAAGCGTCCGGCGGGAAGATGATTCAGGTTGCAGCCTGCGGCGGTAAAGGCGAAGTTAGCCGGCGCGGACCCACACGTGCCGAAGGGATCGCGGACAAACACACCAGGAGAGATCTGACGTGTCGTTGCAGGATCCAAGATGGTCCCGGTCGGCATTGTGCGGCCCAGAGCGTCCGTCTGTAGAACCGGCTGACCGCTGACAAATTGACTGGTAATCAGGTCTGAGAAATCCGTGTAGCCGCTATTTCGTTCGAGGAGGCTTGGTACGCTCCCGGAATGAACTGTCCCCTGCACCCTGCGCAGGCCTTCAAAATCGCCGAAGAAGAAGACCTTGTTTCGACCATCAAATAGATGCGGAATTCTGACTGGTCCGCCGGCAGACACTCCAAACTGGTTCTGGCGGTATTCACCTTTTTTGACTTTGTTTGCGTTTTCAAAGAAGTCGGCGGCATCTAGTTTATCGTTCCGGAGAAACTCCCAGACGGTACCATGTAGTTCGTTGGTGCCTTGTTTGATCGTGGCATTGAGAATGGCAGCCCCGGAGCGGCCGAACTGTGCGCTGAAACCGGTGGTCTGAACCTTGAATTCTTGAATGGCATCGACGGGCGGAAGAACGACAAAGTTTGTACCATTCAAAAAGTCCACAGTGTCCGAATTGTTGTCAATACCATCGAGCAAGTAATTGTTCTGCGCGGGCCGAAGTCCATTGGCAGCAAAAGCTCCATTAGCAGCATTGCCGCGCGTATCGGCTTGAGGCGTGTTCACGCCGGCAGCAAGTTGCGCTAGGAATGTAAAGTTGCGTCCGTTCAAAGGGAGATCATTCACGCTCTTAGAGTCCACCACTTGACCGACTGAACCACTCTGGGTTTCAAGCACAGGAGGGGCCGCCGATACTTCAACAGTTTGCGTCACGCTGCCAGGATTGAGCGCGAAATTGACCACCACGTCCGCACCGACGTTGACCACGACGTTCGTTTGAGTGATTGTTTGGAAGCCTTGGAAGGATGTCGTTAGCTTGTAGCTCCCAATTTTGACTGGCGTAAACTTGTAGCTTCCATCCGGGGCGGTCGTCGTGGAAAGAGCGGCGCTTGTGCCTTCGTTAGTCAGCGTCACCTTGGCGCCGTTGATTGCTGCCCCTGAGGCGTCTGTTACCGTCCCCAGAATCGTGCCGGTGTCCACCTGAGCGCGGACAGGCGAGGCGCTCAAGAACAGAAGCAACAGCACAACTGTCATCGTCAAGGATGCTCGCAGGAACCCGTATGAAATAGCCTTACGATTCATAACCGTTCCTCCTCAGTCTCTTTACACCAAAGCGCAGCAACTCTTGTGAAGCGCTTGCACCCCAAGCCAACTCCTCGACTATTACAGGGAATCGAAAAACACGTTCCCCAAGCCTTCCTCGAACAATTTCTGCGGATGGCGGCTTGACCTATCAACCAATCGAGCGCGCGAAGGGAGAGCACATACCGCTCCGCGGCACCGATGTATATTTTTCCTGAGACGCTTGAGCGCCAGAAAGGATGTATGACACGATACCAATCGGGCCCCCCAAACCACTTAAGCGCTTAACCTAGTGGCCAAGCTAATACACCGTTCATTGCATCTTGTCAAGCAATTCTTTTCATCTGTCGTTAGCACATGATATGTCCGCTTGATTAGCATGTGAAATGTCCGCTTTTGAGAGGCGGCTGGGTGTAGACCGCATTCCGGGAGGTTGCCGGGATGGTTTACACCAGGGTCGCCATGGAGCGGG